>Ga0111539_10000848_pt1 | contig 39851 bp, 32 predicted proteins | sample RhiMethybrSRZTD1_FD_79667 | JGI IMG/M metagenome (GOLD analysis project Ga0111539, IMG submission 79667) | Populus rhizosphere microbial communities from Tennessee, USA - Rhizosphere MetaG P. TD hybrid SRZTD1 (version 2) (version 2) | ecosystem: Host-associated > Plants > Roots > Rhizosphere >...
ACGACGTTGAAGTTGTGTTGGGCGAAATGCGTTGAGACGACCCGCGGGACGAGCGGCTCGATTTCGGCGATGGTCTGCTCTTTCACCATCGGGTCGATCGACACCGCACCCGCGGTCACGCCGGCGCCGCAGCCGATCACGAGCACTTTGTTCGGGTTCTTCGGGACGAGGGTGGTGATGTGGCCGAGCATGCGCTGCAGTCGCATATCCTGCGGCTCGCTCGACGCCTGTACCTTGCCGGCGTTGTGGTAGTTCAGCACGCCGGTCGGCGTACGCGTGACCGCAACTGATGCCGTGACGCCTTCACCGACGTACACCATCTCGTTCTGCCCGACCCAGGTCGCCGAGTATCGGCCGTAGGCAACGAGCAGCCACGGAATCGGCGGCACCGAACGCGCCAGCAGACCGGCGACGAGCGCGATGCCAATCACAACCACGGGCGTCGAGGTCAGCGGCTTGCGCCGTTCGCCGGTTACGGGCATCAGCATCAGCAGCCCCGACATCGCCGCCACGCCGATGAGCACCTGCTGTGTCTTCTGACTGCCGACGGTGCCGACCAGCGCGAGGCTGACGACCGTCGCGCCGATGATTGCGCCGACGGTGTTCGCGGCATACACGCCGCCAACCAGGCGAGCCGAGTCCTGTCCGCGCGCGGCGACCGCGGCCAGCGCCAGCGGGAAGCTTGCGCCCCACAGAATCGCGCCGGGCAGCATCACCCAGATGGCCCGCATCAGATCGAGTTGGAAGTTGAATGTCAGCGAGGTCGAGATTGACGGATTGATCGGCCAGTATGGCAGCGAGACGCCGGTCGTATAGGCCGCCCACGCGAGGCACGCGCACAGCGCCAGCTGACACCAGCCGAGCGCGATACGCGGATTCGGAAGGTTGCGCGCCATCGCTGAACCGAGACTGCTGCCGATGCCGAGGCCGACGAGGAACACCGCGAGGATCAGTGAGAACGTGTATGTCGTCGCACCGAACATCAGCGAGAGGACGCGTGTCCACACCACTTCCGAGCCGAGCGCGGTGAGGCCCGACAGCGCAATCGCGATGTAGACGAGCCGCAAGACTTCGGGAGTTGACGCCATGGTCGGCGTGTCGGCCGTCGCCGTGATCACGGTGTGCGGCGTGCGCGACGCCACCAGTAGCGCCAGCAGCGCAACGACGACGTTGAGCGCGACGGCGGCACCAGTGGCCGTGGGCATGTCGAACACGCGTAGCAGATAGAAGCCGGCAAGCAGACTGCCAGCGACCGCGCCAGCGAGGTTGCCGCCGTAGAAGTAACCGAGCCACGACACGCCTCTCGGCGTTGTCTCAACCCAACGTGCGATGGCGGGCAGAGTCGCGCCCATCAGCAACGTCGGCGGAAGCAGGCAGATCGCGGCCACGATCGCTCGCAGTACCAGACTGACCTGTCCCGTCCCGGCGATGCTCGTATAGATCCGCCCAACGATCGGCACGGCAAAGAGGACGATGATGCCGAAGAGTCCGATGCCGATCTCGAGCAGCGCGTACACGCGCAGCGGGTGATGACGTGGGTTCAGGTACTTCGGGAGCAAGAGGCTACCGAGACACATGCCGCCCATATAGATGCCGAGCAGCACGCCAAGGGAGACTGCTGACGATCCAATGGACAGCTGGAGGAGCTGAAACCAGACGACTTCGTAGATGAGGGCGGCGCAGCCGGATCCGACAAAAAGTAGAAGCAGCGCCGGAAGCCAGCGCTGGGCGGCTTCGGGGCTGGCTGCCGGCCCCGTCGTCTCGTCCTGGAGGTTGGTAGTCACCCGTGGATACTACCAAACCCCGGCCGGGCTTGGATTTCCGTGCGCCCCGCCGCAGCCTTTTTGGCGAAGGCGGCGCCCGTAACTCAGATTTAACCCCCGCGTCACTCGCCAGAAATCCCTGTTTCTTACCGTCACTGTGTCACGTCCATGGAAACGGAGTACGAGTGCCACAGATATCGGACACGACCCGTGCAAGCGACCACGGCATGAGCCGCGCTGGCGCCGCCGCGCGCACGCAAGTGCTCGTCGTTGACGACGAGCAGGATATTGCCGGGCTCATCAAACACAGCCTCGAGAAGAACGGCGACATTGACGTCGATATCGTCGGGACCGGCGACGAAGCGCTCAAGGCGGTCAACGAACGCACGCCAGACCTCATCGTTCTCGATCTCAATCTGCCGGTACTGAGCGGGCTCGAGGTCTGCCGGATTCTGCGAGCGCGGTCGAGCACGGCGCGGGTGCCGATCATCATGTTGACGGCGCGCACGAGCGAAAGCGATCGCGTCACCGGACTCGATGTCGGCGCCGACGACTACATCACCAAGCCATTCAGTCTTCGCGAGCTGGCCGCGCGCGTGCGTGCGGTGCTGCGGCGCGGTCACGTTCCCACCGGCAACGGCAATGGCGCGGCCGAGGCGTTCGTCTATCGCGGCAAGCATCTCGTAGCTGACTTCGACGCGGTGGCCGTCAGCGTAGACGGTGATCCGGTGCGGCTGACACGCCGTGAATTCGAGCTGCTGCGTTACCTCGTCGAAAACAAGAATCGCGTGCTGTCGCGCGATCGACTGCTCGAGCGCGTCTGGGGCTACGACCGACTCGTCGAGACCCGTTCAGTGGACGTGCACGTGGGGCGCTTGCGCGGCAAGCTCGGCAATGCTGGACGACAGATTGAAACGGTGGTGGGCTTGGGCTACCGGTTCGTCGAGTAGAGCGTGGGCTTCAGCCCACACCGACATCTACGATTCCTTCCAACCCAACGACTGCAGGTTGAGCGCCTGGGTGGCGAATGCCGTGCGCGCCCGCTCGACGCGATGCCAGTCCGTGTAATGAACGTGCAGAATCACCTGGCTGTCCTGTTCCTCACGCACTTCCCAGCCGGCGCCCTTGCTGCTTGTGATGAGGAAACGATGGGTCCGATCGGCCTTGCGAAACACTCGTTTGTACATGGGAGCCCGATCTATACCTCGGCGCCGGGCCGATCGCCTGTAAACCTTGTGTAAATCTTCTGTGACTGGGGCTAGTTGCTGCGATTCAGGCACATAGGTTGCCCACCCGAACGCGGAGTGCTGCTGGTCTGATACGCGCCGAGACGACGGACCCGCCTTCGCAGGGCTCGCCGTCCACGTGGTAGATGAGCGGCGTGCTCGCGGTGATCTCCACTCGCGCCGCCGACGTCATCGTCACGCCGGGCACGTCAGCGAGTCTGCCGCGAAACAGTTTCGGCGCATGTCGTAACACCGCCCACGGCGATCGATCGTCCACGACGACGACATCGAGCTTGCCGTCGTCGATGCGCGCGTGCGGCGCGATGAGTGCGCCATTGCCGTACTGTCGTCCGTTGGCGATCGCGACGAGGAGCACATGCGAACGCCGCAGCGTGCCGTCAATGGCAATCTCGTATTCGTGCTTCGAGCGGGCAAAGATCTCGCTGCTGGCGATTTCGAGATAGCGCCTGAAGCCGCGTCGCACGAGACCTGTGGCTGCGAATTGATGCGCGATGCGCGCGTCGAGGCCGACGCCGGCGAGATTGAAGAACAAGCGGCCTTCGATCTCACCGGCATCGATGACGCGGTCGTGTCCTCCGAGCGCGATCTCGAAGGCCGCGCGGGAATCAAACGGAATGCCCAGCTCGCGCGAGAAGCCGTTCCCCGATCCGCTCGGTATGATGCCCAGTGAGGCATTGCCGAATGCCAGCGCCGAGGCGACCTCGTTGATCGTGCCGTCGCCGCCCCACGCGATACAGAGCGACATGCCGCGGCCGAGTGCCGCACGCGCAAGCTCGTGCGCATGACCACCGCGCTCGGTGACGAACACTTCCCCGTCGATCCCGCGGCTGTCCAGAAACGCCGTGGCCAGCTCCGCGCGCTGCCGGGCGACATCGGGCCGGCGGCCCGCGCCGGAAATGGGATTGATGACGACCGCGACGGTCTCGCTCACGAAGCGAGTTTACGCAGAATCTTCGGCGTCACGAACCAGACTAGCGTCCCGGCCGCCTTCGCCGTCAGCCCGGCGAGGTCGATGCGGCAGATCCCGCCTTTCTTGAACGGGAGCGGCCGCCGGGAGCCGACCAGGTGCGCGGCGAGCTCGCCGAGGTCCGGCTCGTGGCCGACGAGCGCGATACGGTGGCGTTTGGCCGCCTTCGCGAGTTGGGCGATCACGGTCGCGGGGGGATGGCCGGGCGCCAACGCGTCGAGCACCTTGACGGTCGGACGCCCCTGAACCGCGGCCGCGAGCAGATCGGCCGTTTGCCGGGCGCGGACGAGGGGGCTCGTGAAGATCTCTTCGATGACGGCGTCGAGGTCCTTCAGTCCGCCAACCGCTTCCTTGAACCGACTGATGCCGCGCTCAGTCAGCGGACGTTTCGTGTCGTCGGGCCAGTCGTCGCCGCGTTCCGCGGCTATCGCATGACGTACGAGATAGATCTCAGATGGCGGCATGGCGGGGTTACGCAGCCGAGGCATTACCGGTCCGTGCCTCGCGCGCGGTCACATAATCGCAGATTCCGCGTAACGCTTTCCTCTCATTCATGTAACGGACGTGTAACCGGCGGCATTCGTTTTCGAGCCGACGGACCAGCCGATCGAGATCGCCCGAGAGCTTCAGGTTCGGCGCGCCGGCCCGGCTCTGGATGGCCCGCGTTCTCGCAATGAGCATCTCGAGATCGTGCATCCGTCCGAGCAGATCCTGCACACGCTTCAGCGTCCGGATGCGTACGGTGGCGCGCGATCCGCTGAGATCGCGGGCGATCTCGAGCGCGTAGCGCAGTTTCTTCACCGCAATCCGCACCTCGTGCAGCCGGTCCGGAAGGTAGATCCCGGCGGCGTTGTCCATCGCCACGCGAAGCGCGACGGCGCGTCGAGCGGCCCGGCCCATCGCGGCGGCGGCGCGCCGTGGATCGCGCGTGCCGCTCTTGACGGGCGTCCCGCGGTTGGCGGCTTCCACGGCTTTCTTCTGTAATTTGGGCAGGTTGTACTGGGCAATCCGCCTGACCATCTCGGCACCGAGCCGCTGACGCTCCTCAGTGATCAGCTGACGAAGACGGGCGATCGCCGTCTCTGGCACATCGCCCGACGTCCGAAGCTGATCGAGGTTCAGCAGCGCCACATCGAGCTCGCGGACCGGCCCCAGCGCGCGCGTCAGCTTGCGGACCGACTTCTTGAGCGACTTGCCGGAACGGCCCTGGGCGATGAGCGGCAGCGCTTCGCGGATTCGGCGAGTGGCCACGCGCGCCTGGTGCACCGCGTGCACGTCGCCCTTTCTCGCGCCCGGCAGCGTCCGGCTCAAGGCGGCCAGACGCTGTCGGATGAGGAGTTCCGACGGGCTGGAACGCGAGGCGCTACGCGAGCTGGTACGCTTCATCGCCTGCTTCATCTCGACCTACTATAAGTCGGACTCACACCATGCGCATTGCCGCCATCGACATCGGCACCAACTCCGTCCACATGATCGTCGTCCGGGTGCGGACGGATCTGTCGTTCGAGGTCATCGATCGCGAGAAGGTGATGGTGCGTCTCGGCGCCGGGGGTCTCGACGGCAAGGCGTTGACGACCGAGGCGATGAACGCGGCCCTGCAAGCGCTGTCGAAGTTCAAACGGCTCGCGGAGTCGCATCGTGTGGACGAGATCCTGGCTGCTGCCACGAGCGCGACGCGCGAGGCGCGCAACGGTGGCGAGTTCCTCGCCCGCATCGAGCGAGAAACAGGTATTCGTCCGCGCGTGATCACCGGAACGGAGGAAGCGCGGCTCATTCACCAGGCCGCCGTGTACGGTGTGGACGTCGGCACTGCGCGCGCGGTGGTGATCGATGTGGGCGGCGGCAGCACGGAGATCACGCTCGGCAACGCGACCGCCATTCAGGCGGCGCGCAGCTTCAAGATTGGCGTGATACGACTCACCGAACGCTTCGTTCAAAGCGATCCTCTCTCGCGCCGTGACGAGCGCAAGCTCTCGAAGCATATCCTCTCGGAGATCGGCCGCCACTGCGATCAGATCACGGCGATCGGCTTCGATCGCGTGATTGGCACCTCGGGCACGATCCTCAGCCTGGGCGCCGTAGCGGCCACCGCCGCACGCGGCACCCCGCCCACCGAACTTCGCAATCTCCGCGTATCGGCGAAACAGATTCGCCGCCTGCGCAAAGACATCGTCGCGCTCAATCCGCAGCAGCGTCTGACCGTGCCCGGGCTCGATCCTCGGCGCGCCGATCTCGTCGTCGCCGGCGCCGTCCTGCTCGACACGATCATGCGGCGACTCGACGCGGAAGAGCTCACGCTCTGCGACCTGGCACTGCGAGAAGGTCTCGTCCTGGACTACATCCGGCGCAACCGTCGGCAAATCGCCCAGGTGGACAAGATCCCCGACGTGCGGCGGCGCAGCGCCCTCGAACTAGCCGAACGTTGCAACTACTACGCCGAGCATGCCCAGCAGGTGGTGCGGCTGGCGCTGGCGCTGTTCGATCAAAGCCGGGCGGTTCACGGCCTGACCGATCGGGAGCGTGAATGGCTCGAGTACGCGGCGCTGCTGCACGACCTCGGGGGCCTCATCAGCTACGCCCGACACCATCGGCACTCGTATTACCTCATCAAGAACGGCGACCTGCGCGGCTTCCATCCAGATGAGATCGAGGTCATCGCGCTGGTGGCGCGGTATCACCGTCGGGGAACGCCGAAGCGCTCACATGACGAGTACGCGAACCTATCGGGCTCGCTGCGCAGAACGGTCCGCACGCTGTCGTCGATTCTGCGGGTTGCGGAGAGCCTCGATCGGAGCCACGCTCAGGCAATCACCGCGCTCGAGCTGCGCGATCGCGGCGAGGACATGCTGCTCGTCGCGCACACCGGGACCGACGCAGAGCTGGAGGTGTGGGCCACCAATCGCCACCTGCAGCCGTTCGAGAAGCTGCTCGGCAAGCCCGTGCGTCTCGAGTCAGCGACGATGGCGCCGCTGGCTGTTGCCAGCGCGCCGGCCGCCCGGCGCGTGAAGCGACAGCCGCGCGCCAGAGCCGCGGCGGGCGCCACCGCACGGTGACCCCTGCCGAGGGCATTTACTTGCTGTGAATCACGATGCTGCCGGTCTGGATACTCTGTCCCCCGTTCGCATCGGGGTCATCCGAACCGGGGTTGTTGTCGTAGATGACAGTTCCGCCCTGCATGATCTTGATTCGGAACCTGTCGATTCCCCCGCCACCCGACAGCTGGCCATCGGTCGCCGTCAGGAGGAAGTCGTATCCCGGAACGTTATTCAGCAGTCCGGTGCCCTTGTACTGAGCGCGGGCGCCCGACACGACCAGCCACTGATAGACATCCCCGTGGAAGTTGAGCCCTCCTGCATGGAACTGGAACTCGGTTTGTCCGGAAGGCGTTTTCGCGCCCTTCTGATACTTCGAGACGAACCCGAAGTTGGCTTTGCCCTCGAGCGCCGTATTCAACAGGTAGGCACCCTGCGGTGACCAGATCGTGCCGCCGCCGGTGACGAAGCCTGCAGACGGATCGTAGACGACGACCATGACCGATTTCGTGTCCGATACTCCGAGATCGTCGTCGGTCACCGTCATCAGAATGGTGTAGACACCGGCCTGCGAGAACGTGCGCGATCTGTTGCAGTTCCTGGGTGACGACGACGCACCAAAAATATCGAGTGCGCTGCCGTCGTCCCAGTTAATCGAGCACGTGTGCGAGTCGAGGGTGCCGGGATCGGTAAACGGCAACAACAGGTTGACAGGCGATCCAAGCGCATAGAGCGCACCATCGGCCGGCCCGGTGATCGAAAGCGTCGGCACGACGTTCCTGACCGTGATATCGGTAGACGTGCTCACGCTTTGGACGGGCGTCCCGCTGTCAGAGACGATCACGCCGATGGTGTAGCCATCGGAAGCAGTGCCCGTGGGAGTGTCATCAAGGTAGGTGTGCGCCGTCGCCGGAATCGTCAGCTGACCCACCCCGCGATAGAGAGTGGTGGTCTGACCGTCGCCCCAACTGATCACCACCGTATGCAAGTCGGTCGGGTCCGCGTCCGCGAACGATCCGCTGAGCGACGTGGAACTATTCTCCGAGATCGAAGCCGATGTAAGGGAGATCGAGAGACTCTCCGGTGCGTCATTGACTGCGGTCACCGTGATCGTGACAGTCAGCGGCGACGAGGTATCGACACCGCCGTTGGCGATGCCGCCGTTGTCCTGCACCGTCACCTGGAACGTGGCGCTGCCGAACGCGTTTGCCGCCGGTGTGTAAGTGAGCGTGCCATTCGGCGCCACCGCCGGTGGCACCAAGAACAAGTTCGGAGTGCCGGTGATGTTGCTCACCGTGTAGCCGAGAGCCGTCTGTCCGGCTTCGTCCGCCCCACCGCCAGGACTGAAGTTCGCCCAGTTCGCCACGACCTGCGGGCCGGCATCTTCAAGGACCGTCTGATTGCTCCCGGTCACAGTCGGGGCGTCGTTCACTGCGTTGACAGTGAGCGTGAACGTTTGCTCCGCCGAGGTATCCACACCGCCGTCGGCAGTGCCGCCGCTGTCCCGCACCTTCACCTTGAATGTCGCGCTGCCGTTGGCATTGGCCGCGAGCGTGTAAGTCAGCGTGCCGCCCGGCGACACCGCTGGCGCGACCGAGAACAAGCCAGGGTTGGTGGCCACAGTCACTGTATAGGCGAGGGCGATCTGCGCGTCCTCGTCTGCCCCACCGCCGGGATCGAAGGTCGTTACCCAGCCCGGGATCGACTGCGGGATCGCATCTTCGTTCACCGCCGGCGGATTGGCGGCTGTAAAGCTCGGCGCGTCGTTGATCGGGTTCACCGTGATCTTGAACGTGTGGGTCGCGGACGTATCGTCACCGAGGTTCGCCGTTCCACCACTGTCCTGGACGTAGATGTCGAACGTCGCTTCACCACTGGCATCCGCCGCAGCCGTGAACGTCAGCGTGCCGTTCGACAACACCGCCGGTTGGGCTGAGAACAACCCGGGGTTGCTCACGTTGCTGATGAAGTAGGTCGCCGTCTGGCCTGCCTCGTCTGCGCCGCCACCCGGATTGAAGGCCGCCCACGACGCGACAGTCTGCGGACCCGCATCTTCGTTCACTGTCCGATCGCTCGCCGTGAAGCTCGGCTCGTCGTTCACCGCATTCACGGTGACCGTGAACGACTGCGCCGCCGAGGTGTCGATGCCACCGTTTGCCGTGCCACCGTTGTCCTGGACCGTCACCTGGAACGTCGAGGTGCCGTTCGCGTTGAGTGCGAGTGTGTACGTCAGCGTGCCGCTGGCTGAGATCGCCGGTGGGACGGAGAACAGCGCCGGGTTGGACGTGACCGTAACTGAATACGTCGCCGTCTGGCCGGATTCGTCTGCTCCGCCGCCCGGGCTGAAGCTCGCCCACAACGGGATCGTTTGCGGCGCCGCATCTTCGTTCACCGTTGACGGATCGCTCGCAGTGAAGCTGGGTGCGTCGTTCACCGGGTTCACGGTGATCGTGTACTGCCTCGTCGCCGACGTGTCGTCACCGCCGTTGGCCGTTCCGCCGTTGTCCTTGACGAAGACGTCGATCGTCGACGAGCCGCTTGCGTTCAGAGCGGTCGTGTAGGAGAGCGTGCCGTCGGCGGCGACGGATGGCTGAACCAGGAACAGCGCAGGGGTTCCAACAACGACAGTGTAGGTCGCGGTCTGGCCGGCCTCGTCGGCGCCGCCGCCAGGCTGGAACGACGCCCACGACGGCACCGTCTGCGGTCCGGCATCTTCGTTCACGGTCTGGTTGCTGCCCGTGAAGCTCGGCTCGTCGTTCACGGCGTTCACGGTAATCGTGAACGTCTTGACGACCGACGTATCGACGCCGCCGTTTGCGGTGCCGCCGTTGTCTTGCACTGTCACATCGAAGGTCGCGGTGCCGTTCGCGTTCGCTGCGGGCGTGTACGTCAGCGTGCTGCTCGTTGAGACCGCGGGTGCGACGGAGAACAAGCTGGGGTTGGTGGTGACGGTCACCGTGTAGCCGACGGCCGCCTGCCCGGCCTCATCTCCCCCACCGCCAGGACTGAAGCTCGCCCACAACGTGACGGTCTGCAGACCGGCATCTTCGTTCACCGTCGGCGGATTCGCCGCGGTGAAGTCGGGGGCGTCGTTGACCGGGTTCACCGTAATCGTGAATGTCAGCGTGTCGGACGTATCGACGCCGCCGTGGGCAGTCCCACCATTGTCCGTGACGGAGACCCTGAAGGTCGAAGAGCCGCTGGCATTCGGGTACGTCGTGAACGTCAACGTCCCGTTTGACGACACCGATGGCAGGGCGCCACTCGCGAACAGGCCGGGATTGCTGATGTTGGTCACGGAGTAGGTCGACGTCTGACCGCTCTCGTTCGGCGCGCCCGGATTGAACGCCGCCCACGATGTGATCATCTGCGCGCCGGCATCTTCGTTCACCGTCTGATCGCTCGCGGTGAAACTCGGCTTGTCGTTCACCGGGTTGACGGTAATCGTGAACGATTGCACGGCAGAGACATCGATGCCGCCGTTTGCGGTCCCACCGTTGTCCTGCACGGTCACATCGAAGGTCGAGGTGCCAAACGCGTTGGGCGCGAGGGTATATGTCAGCGCGCCGCCTGGCGACACCGCCGGGCCGGCGGAGAACAAACCGGGGTTGCCGATGTTGCTGACGAAGTAGCTGATGGCTGTCTGGCCGGACTCGTCAGCTCCACCGCCGGGACTGAAGGTCGCCCACGAGGTGACCGTGTGCGGGCCACTGTCTTCGTTGACAGTCGGCGGGTTCAACGCAGCGAAACTTGGCGCATCGTTCACGGGGTTCGCGGTGATGGTGTACGTCAGCGTCGGGGACGTGTTGTCGCCGCCGAGTGCCGTTCCACCGCTGTCCTGAACGAACACGTCGAAAGTCGAAGAGCCGCTGGCATTCGGCGCCGTGGTGAAGGTCAGCGTGCCGTCCGGCGCGACGGCTGGTGAAGCCGAGAACAACCCGGGATTGCTCACACCGCTTACGGTGTATGCGGCCGTCTGTGAGTCCTCATCCGTTTCGCCGCCTGGATCGAACGAGGCCCAAGACAAGACCGTCTGCGGACCCGCATCCTCGTTCACCGTGCGGTTGCTCCCGGTAAAGCTCGGCTCGTCATTCACAGGAGCGATGTTGACGTTGACTGTGATGGTGTCGCTCAGGGTGCCGTCTGACACCCGCACCTCGAAGACATCGATGCCGTTGTAGTTCGGGTGTGGTGTATAGCCAATCACCTTCGTCGTGCCGGTGCCGCTGGCCGTCGCCGTGCCTCGCCCGGCCGGAGTGCTGATGCTCCAGGTCAGCGTGCCGGCGCCGGTTGCGTGGAGTGTGAGATTGAACGCATTGGGCGAGCTATCCTCGCTCATGTTGACCGTGATGGAGGCGCCCTCGGTGATCACCGGGGCGGCCGGAACGTTCACGAACACAGAGTTGTTTTCTATGTCGTTCTTCTGGTTCGCACCACCGCCGGTGCCGTTCGTCACAGTCACCTTGGCGTTGTAGTTACCATTCGGCGTCCCAGCAGGAATGGTCACCGTAATGCTGTCCGAGCCGGTACCGGGCGTCAGAGTCTTCGTGACCATCGGGGTGGCCGTTCCCAAGATTTCCCCGTCACCCGTTGTCGCGCCCGTGGCACTCGTCACGTAATTGAATGAAATGGTGACGTTGGCTGGCAGAGACGTCACCGTCACCGGGCTCGCAGTCGTGGGAGATGTGATGGTGACGTCGCTCACTGAGTCCGTGAACGTCGTTTGCGCCCTCGATATCGAGCCAGTCGCCATGAGATAAAACCTGACTCCCAGGTCGTGCTGCTCCGGCGCCCACTGATCCCAGCGGATGTTTCCCGCGCCGTCGGCGACGACCATCAATTCGTAGTCGTCATGAACCGCTGGATCTTCCTGGAACAGCAATCGCACTTGCTCATTCGGCTGCCAGCCCGATCCAGTAATGAGCGCTCGCTCCCCTGGCGCGTAATCGTCCTTGTCGGTCTTGATGGTGGCGTATCGATACAACTCTCTGTCGGCCCCGCCACCCGTGACATAGGCGTAGCCATCGTTGCCGGCGGGTCCGGCGACCGCGTTCGCACGCGGTGCGTGCATCGCGCCAGTCGGCGCGAACGAGCCGACGCCATACGAAAACGGATCCGGGAAGATCGCAGGCAGGAATAGATCCGCCGAGGCGACCGGAGAATTCGACGACGTGCCGCCAGCGATGAGCACGCCGGCGTTGTGCGGGAGTAGGACGGCGGTGTGGCCGGCGCGGCCCGTGCTCATCACGGTTGGCACCAGCGTGAACACACTCGATGTCGCTGGATCGAAGATTTCGGCGGTGGCCAGCGAGTTGGCCAGCTCGGAACTGCCGTTGCGACCGCCAGCAACGAGGACGCGCCCATCGAGCAGCGTCGTCGCTGACGCGCCGATGCGCGGCGTGGTCATCGTACCGGCCGGCGTGACGGCGTACGTCACAGGATCGAAGATCTCCGCGGTCGCAAGGGCGCCATCGTTGCCCATGCCTCCGACGATCAGCACGTTGCCACTGGGCAGACGGGCTGCCGCATGATCGGCGCGCGGTGCGGCAAGCGCCGCAACGAGCGACGACGTTCCCGTCGCCAGATTCACCAGCTCGACGTCGGCGGTGATTGTGTCGCCCATCCTGCCGCCGATGACGGCGACGGTGGTCGCGTTCACCAGCGCCGCGGCCGCACCGACTCGTGGGATGAGGAGCTGTCCGGCGCTCGTGGTCGAACCCGTCGCCGCGTTGTAGATGACCACGGCGTCGGTGGCCGTGCCGTCGGCGAGACGGCCACCGGCGATGACGGTGCTTCCGTCGGGCAGCACCACAGTGGCCGCGTTGGAACGGCCGTCCCCGGCTCCGGCGACGGCCCACGTCCCAGTCGTCTGCAGAAGCTGCGCATGCAGCAGTAGCCCGGACGTTGCCAGCCCGAGCGAAAGGAACACACTGAGCGCAAGCCGGGAACGCAGACGAATCATGTCTTTCTCCTGTCGAGCCTGGAGCTGAACCGCTCGGCAAGGCGCATGCCGGTTGAGCTGGAACCGGGTTTCACCGCGAACAACTCACGGTTGCCCTGAGATTCAGGGGCTTCTGCGGGTATGCGGATTGATCAGTGGGGTCGGTGGGTTGGCCGTCTCGAAAATTGTTTGTGCAAGGATCCCCAGACTCTTGTCCAGCGGACCCGGAAACTCGGCTGGAGGGCGAAACACGGATTTAACACCCAGGAAACAGGCGCGAAATTCATGTTGGATAGCGTGAGAGATGTGACAAATGCGCCTACACGCTACGCTCCCCTGCTGTTAGCCGCCACGCTCCTCGCCGGATGCGGAGGCGGAAACGCCGCCAGCACCGAGGCAACGAATGCTGCGGCGGCGGTGATTCAGATCGACGGCTCGAGCACGGTGTTTCCAATCACCGAGGCAGTCGCGGAAGAGTTTCAAAAAGCCAACAAAGGCATACGAGTAACCGTGGGCATCTCGGGTACTGGCGGCGGCTTCCAGAAGTTCTGCCGCGGTGAAACCGACATCAGCGATGCCTCGCGTCCGATCAGCGCCACCGAGATCGAGGCCTGTAAGAAAGCGGGCATCGAGTACATCGAGTTGCCGGTTGCGTACGACGGACTTGCCGTGGTCGTGAACCCGAAGAACACGTGGACCTCGAACATCACCGTCGCGGAGCTGAAGAAGATGTGGGCGCCTGAGGCTCAGGGCAAGGTGACGAAGTGGAATCAGGTTCGCACCAACTGGCCCGATCGCGAGATCCATCTCTTCGGCGCTGGCGTCGATTCGGGGACCTACGACTACTTCACGGAAGCGACCGTGGGCAAGGCCAAGTCGAGCCGCGGCGACTTCACCTCCAGCGAGGACGACAACGTGCTCGTCCAGGGCGTCAGCGGCGATGAAGCGGCCTTGGGGTTCCTCCCGCTCGCCTACGTCGAGCAGAACAAGTCGGCGCTGAAGCTCGTGCCAGTTGACGATGGCAAGAAAGAGAATGGCGAGGGGGCGATCACGCCGACGGCCGAGACAGTTCGCAACGGGACGTATCAGCCGTTGTCGCGTCCGCTCTTCATCTACGTCGCGCGCAAAGCGGCTGATCGGCCCGAGGTACAGAAGTTCGTCGAGTCGTACTTCGGCTCACAGCAGCTGATGCGCGAGGTCGGCTACGTCGAGCTGACACCTGAGATCTACGACCTGGCCAAGAAGCACTTCGCGGACCGCAAGGTCGGTACGGCGTTCGGCTCAGGCGCACAGGTCGGAGTCACCCTGGAAGAACTGCTCTCGCGAGAGAAATGACCCGGGGGTCCTTCGACACGCTCAAGACTGCCCCGGCTGCCGTCGAGGGGCGGCCGGCTGATGGACCGCGTCGTGTCCTGAAGCGGTTCGAGTTCGTGATCGAGTGGGCCCTCTTTCTTTGCGCCCTGCTCTCGATTGGCACCACGATCGGCATCATCGTGGTGCTCGCCATTGAGACCGTCGCCTTCCTGCGAGAGGTGTCGATCGTCGAGTTCCTGACCGGCACCGAGTGGACGCCGCTGTTTGCGATCCCGCGCTTCGGCGTGCTTCCGCTGGTCGTCGGGACGACGCTCGTCTCGCTCATTGCGATGCTGGTGGCGTTGCCGATGGGGCTGCTCAGCGCAGTCTACTTGAGCGAGTACGCCAGCCCCGGCGTGCGGCGTGTGATCAAGCCCGTGCTCGAATTGCTGGCCGGGATTCCCACGGTCGTCTATGGCTACTTCGCGCTGCTGTTTGTCACGCCGCTCCTGCAGCGCCTCGTTCCGTCGCTCTCCGGCTTCAACGCGCTGAGTCCGGGCATCGTGATGGGCATCATGATTCTGCCGCTCGTGTCGTCGCTCTCCGAGGATGCGATGCGCGGCGTCCCTCGCGGCCTGCGCGAAGGCTCCTATGCGTTGGGCGCCACCAAAATGCAGACGAGCCTGCGTGTCGTCGTGCCGGCGGCATTCTCGGGCATCACTGCGGCGTTCATCCTCGCGGTCTCGCGCGCGATTGGCGAAACGATGATTGTGGCCATCGCCGCCGGACAGCAGCCGCGGCTGACGTGGGATCCCACTGTCCCTGTCGAGACGATGACCGCCTATATCGTGCAGATCAGCATGGGTGACACGCCGCAGGGAACGATCGAGTACCGGACGATCTTCGCCGTCGGCATGCTGCTCTTCATCGGCACGTTCGGCTTGAACCTGGTGAGCGCGTGGCTGCGCGAGCGCTTCCGCGAGGAGTACGCATGAGCCAGGCTGCTCCTCTCGCGCTCGCCGCCGAGCCCGCCACTCGCACGCTGGCGTGGCGGCGGTTTGCCGACGTGGCGTTTCAGGTCCTCGCCCTGGTCGTCCTGGTCGTCGCGCTCGCCTGCCTCGGCGCCTTGATCTGGGACATCGTCAACGACGGCGCGGGCCGCCTGTCGGTGGACTTCATCACCAGCTTCCCGTCGCGCCGCGCTTCGCAGGCGGGCATCTGGCCCGCGTTGATCGGCAGCATCTACATCATTCTCGTGACGGCCGTACTTGCGATCCCAATCGGCGTGGCAGCCGCCATCTACCTGGAAGAGTACGGCGGACGCAGCCTGGGTGCTCGGCTGATCGAGTTGAACATCACCAACCTCGCGGCGGTGCCGTCGATCATCTACGGTCTGCTCGGGCTCGGGCTGTTCGTGCGCATGATGGGCATGGGTCGAAGCGTCCTTGCCGGCGCATCGACACTGGCGCTGCTCGTGCTGCCAGTGGTGATTCTCTCGACACGCGAAGCGATTCGCGCCGTCCCTGGCTCGCTGCGCGAAGGGTCGTACGCGCTCGGCGCGACCAAATGGCAGACCATCTGGCATCAGGTGCTGCCCGTCGCGGCCCCCGGCATTCTGACCGGACTGATCCTGGCGCTCTCGCGCGCCATTGGCGAAACGGCGCCGCTCATCATCGCCGGCGCGGTCACGTTCGCGACCTTCGCGCCCGATTCGCTCTGGTCACCGTTCACCGTGCTACCCATCCAGATCTTCAACTGGGTGTCGCGGCCGCAAGTGGACTTTCACGCCAATGCCGCCGCCGGTATTCTGGTCCTCGTGCTCCTGCTGCTCTCGATGAATGCCGCCGCCATCTGGCTACGCGACCGCTATCAGAAAAAGGGCACGGCATGAGCACCGCGACGTCCCGTCCGCTGCCGCCGTCGCTCGGCGAGTTGGCGTCCAACCGTCAGGACGCCACCGACGTTGACGCGCCGTGCAAAATCGAAGTTGAGGGACTCAACTTCTACTACGGCGAGAAGCGCGCGCTGCAGGACATCTCGATCCGCATCAAGCCGAACGTCGTCACCGCCTTCATCGGCCCATCGGGCTGCGGCAAGAGCACGTTCCTCCGCACGCTCAACCGCATGAACGACATCATCCCGGGGACGCGCGTCGAGGGGCGGATCCTGATCGACAACGTGGACATCTACACGTCGGGCATGGACGTCGTACAGCTGCGCCGGCGCGTCGGCATGGTGTTTCAGAAGTCGAACCCGTTCCCCAAGTCGATCTTCGAGAACATCGCCTACGGATTGCGCATCAACGGCATGGCCGGCAGCAAGTCCGAGCTGGCCGGGCGCATCGAAGAAAGCCTGAAGCAAGCGGCGCTGTGGGATGAAGTCAAGGACCGGCTGCACGAATCGGCGCTGGCGATGTCCGGTGGTCAGCAGCAGCGTCTGTGTATCGCCCGCGCGCTGGCCGTCCGGCCCGACATCATCCTGATGGACGAGCCCGCGTCGGCGCTCGACCCGATTGCCACCCAGCGCATCGAGGAACTGGTGTACGACCTCAAGCAGACCTACACCATCGTCATCGTGACCCATAACATGCAGCAGGCCGCCCGGGTGTCGGATCACACGGCGTTCTTCTGGCTTGGCCGCCTCGTCGAGTACGATCGGACGGAAAAGATCTTCACCGCACCGGCCGAAAAGCTGACCGAGGACTACGTCACAGGGAGATTCGGTTAGTGGAGCGACAGATACCGCATTTCCGCGAGGAACTCGAAACCCTGCAAGGCCGCCTGCTCGAAATGGGCGGACTCGCCGAGGAGCGCATGCGCGCCGCGGTCCAGGGCCTGGTCTCGCGCGACGCGTCGCTCTTCGACAAGGTGCTCCACGGCGACGAGCCGATTAACCAGCTGCACATCGAAATCGACAACCGCTGCTTCCGGCTGCTCGCCTTGCACCAGCCGATGGCCACCGACCTGCGCGCGATCGTCGCGGCAGTGAAGATCAACACCGATCTCGAACGCGTCGGCGACCTGGCGGTGAACATCGCCGAAGCCGGAACGCGCTACATCGGCCACGCACCGGTCAAGAAACTGATCGACATCCCGCAGATGGGCGACATCGCCCAGAGCATGTTGCGCGATGCGCTCGACGCCTTCGTGAAGCGCGACACCGCGCTTGCCCATCAGGTGCTGAACGAAGACGACCGCCTCGACGCGTTGAAGACGCAGGTCTTCCGCGACCTGCTCACCTACATGCTCAAGGATCAGGGCACGGTCGAACCATCGCTCGATCTGATCCTCGTCTCGCGTCACCTCGAACGAATTGGCGACCACGCGACGAACATCGCCGAAGACGTGATTTTCATGGTCTCCGCCCTCGACGTTCGACATCATCCGCCGGCGCCGGTTGAGGATTGAGCGCCGGCTCAATTCCCAACTACCAATTCCCAACTACCAACCACTTCCAACTCCCAACGCCCGACTCCCAATAACGCTCAAGAACTCCCAACAGAATTGGCGGTTTTGGGAGTTGGGCGTTGGAATTTGGGAGTGGTCGGTAGTTGGGAATTGGTAGTTGGGAGTTAGAATTGTTCGGATGGGCGAGGCCCAGCCGTGCGTCCTGTGTCGTATTCGTCCGGTCGATGCGCGCTGGCGGCCGTTCTGCAGCGAGCGCTGCCGCAACGATGACCTGGCCCGATGGGCGGATGGACGATACCGAGCCGCCGGCGAGGTCGTCCCCGATCGCGACAGCGAGGCTGATGCCGATCCCCCACATCGAGACGTTGATTAGCGATTCATATGGCCGATACGCTCACAATTACTGACAACAGGACCGGCAAGCAGTACGACATCCCGATCATCGACGGCGTCATTCGCGCGACGGACCTCCGGCAGATCAAGACGGCGTCCGACGATCAAGGGCTGAGCACCTACGATCCGGCCTTCATGAACACGGCGGCGTGCCGCAGCCGCATTACCTACATCGACGGCGACCAGGGCATCCTCGAATACCGCGGCTATCCCATCGAGCAGCTCGCCGAACACTCGACCTATCTCGAGACGGCGTACCTCATCATCTTCGGCCAGCTTCCGACCGCGTCGCAGCTCAAAGAATGGGTGATGCAGATCACCCTGCACACGATGCTGCACGAGAACATCAAGAAGCTGATGGAAGGCTTTCAGTACGACGCGCATCCGATGGGCGTCTTCCTGGCCACCGTCGGCGCATTCTCGACGTTCTACCCCGACGCCAAGAAGATCTTCGACGAGCAGTCGCGCAAGAAGCAGATTCACCGGCTCATTGCCAAGGTGCCAAGCATCGGCGCCTACGCCTACCGCCACTCCATCGGCCGCCCTTATGTCTACCCGGACAACGATCTGAGCTTCGCCGGCAACTTCCTCAACATGCTGTTCCGCATGACGGAGTTGAAGTACCAGGTGAACCCCGTGCTCGAGCGTGCGATCGAGGTCTTGTTCATCCTGCACGCCGACCACGAGCAGAACTGCAGCACCAGTGCGATGCGCGGCATCGGCAGCTCGCACGTCGATCCGTATTCGGCGATGGCCGGCGCGGCGGCAGCGCTCTACGGTCCGCTGCACGGCGGCGCGAACGAAGCCGTCCTGCGCATGCTCACCGAAATTGGCTCGGTGCAGAACATCCCCGGCTTCATCAAGCGGGTGAAGGCTGGCGAAGGCCGGCTGATGGGATTCGGTCACCGGGTCTACAAGTCCTACGACCCGCGTGCGAAGATCATCAAGCAGACGGCGGACGCCGTCTTCGAGGTCACCGGAAAGAACCCGCTGCTCGACATCGCGCTCGAGCTCGAACGCATCGCGCTCGAAGACGAGTATTTCGTCACGCGGAAGCTCTACCCGAACGTGGACTTCTACTCCGGCCTCATCTATCAGGCGATGGGCTTCCCGGTGACGATGTTCCCGGTGCTGTTTGCGATTCCGCGCACATCGGGCTGGGTGGCGCAGTGGGAAGAGATGCTGCTCGATCCGGAGCAGAAGATCGCGCGGCCAAAGCAGGTTTACATCGGCAACAAGCGGCGGGATTATGTGCCGCTGTCCACCCGCTGAGGTGCAAGGGTTCTGACGATGTCGGTGCAAGGCGCCTTCGGCGCATCGGTGCGAGGGGTCTGACGCATGTCGGTGCGCACAGGCTTACGCATGTCGGTGCGAGGGGTGCGCGACGCGTGCGCGACCGTCGCGGTCATTGGTGCGATGATGGCCTGCGCTGATGCCGAGAGCGATCGAACTGTGAACCGCGCACCGACCAACGACAGCCGCGTCGCACCGACTGGCGAAGCGAAGCTTGCACCGACCAGCGAAAGCCAGATTGCACCGACGATGGCTTTTGACAGCAAGCGAGCCTTTGAGCACCTTCGCAAGCAGGTGTCGATCGGCCCGCGTCCCTCCGGCACACCGGCAATCGTCGAGACGCGGCGCTACATCATCGAACAGTTGAAAGCCGCCGGCATCGAGTCGCGCGAGCAGATGTTCATCGGGATGACGCCGCTTGGCGAAGTCTCGATGGTCAATGTCATTGCGACCATTTCCGGCAAGCGCCGCGAGCGCATTGCGATCGCGAGCCATTTCGACACCAAGCTCTATCGCGAGTTCCGGTTCGTCGGCGCCAACGACGGCGCATCGTCCACGGCGGCGCTGCTCGAGCTCGGTCGCGTCCTCAAGCAGCGACCAAACGAGTTCACCATCGAACTGCTGTTTCTCGACGGCGAGGAGGCGCGGATGCCGGAATGGCGCGGCCTCGACAACACGTATGGCAGCCGGCATTACGTTGACGCGGCACAGAAGGACAAGTCGCTCGCCACGCTGAAAGCGCTCGTCCTCCTCGACATGATCGGCGATCGCGATCTGCGGGTTCGTCGCGACGCCAATTCGACGCCCTGGCTGGTCGATATCGTCTGGTCGGCTGCAGCGAAGATCGGGCACTCAGCCACGTTCCCCAACGAGCTGACGACGATCGAAGACGATCACGTCCCGTTCTTGCGCGCCGGCATCCCGGCAGTGGACATCATCGACCTCGACAACCCGACCTGGCACACGCCGCAGGACACGCTCGAGTTCGTCAGCGCACGCAGTCTGCAAATCGTTGGCGACGTCGTGCTCGCGGCCCTCCCCGAGATCGAGAAACGTCTAGCATCGCAGCGTTAAGCCGCGCACCAAGGACTCAGGACCAAGCACGGACCAAGGCCCAAGCACCAAGGACCAGGGACCGGGTGTATTCTCCTGCCCATGGCCACCCTGACATTAAAGGTGAACGGTCGCTCACGGAGCGTGGACGTCGATCCGGCCACGCCTCTGCTGTTCGTCCTGAGCGACGACCTCGAGCTTCGCGGGCCGAAGTTTGGCTGCGGCCTCGGCCAGTGCGGCGCGTGCACGGTGATCGCCAACGGCCAGGCGATCAGGTCGTGTGTGACGCCGGTGAGCTCCGTCACCAGCGCAGAGATCACCACGCTCGAAGGGCTCGGCACACCGGAGAAGCCGCATCCGCTTCAGCAGGCGTTCATCGACGAGCAAGCCGTGCAATGCGGCTTCTGCCTGAGCGGCGTGATGCTGACCGCCAAGGCGTTCCTCGACAAGAACCCACGCGCCACCGACGCACAGATTCAACAGTCGCTCTCTGGTGTCCTGTGCCGCTGCTTCGTCAACGTGCGCATGCTCCGGGCGATTCGCCGCTATGCGAAGGAGGCCGCGGTATGAGACCGTCGCTGACATCCGACGCGCGGCGCGCGCTCATTCAGGCCGGCTTGTCCCGAGCGAAGTCGAGGGGCTTCTCGCGCCGATCGTTCCTGAAAGGATCCGGTGCGGTCATTGTGACCTTTGCCTCAGCAGGCGCGATCGACCATCTGAGCGGCGTGCTCGCGCAAGGCTTCAACGGCACCGGCAGCCCGCAGCTCGATTCGTGGATCGCCATCGCCACCGACGGCACCGTCACCGCGTACACGGGCAAGTGCGAGTTCGGGCAAGGTCTCTACACCGCGCAGATGCAGCTGGTCGCCGAGGAGCTTTGCGTCCCGTTCGATCGCGTCCGCCTGATTCAATGCGACACGTCGATGACGCCGGACCAGGGGACGACATCCGGACAGCAGTCGCACCCGACGAACTTCAATCGATCGAACCTCGCCTTGGCCGCGGCCACCGCGCGCGAAACGCTGGTCCGTCTGGCATCGGCTCGGCTCGGCGCTCCGGCGCAGGATCTCGTCGCCAAAGACGGCGCGGTCAGCGTCAAGGCGAACGCGTTCCGCACCGTGGCGTATGGCGCACTCATCGGCGGGAAGAGGTTCGAGATCCAGCTCGATTCGAAGGCGGCTCGGCGACACCCGCGCGAGTGGACGGTGCTCGGCACGCCGGTGCCGCGCGTGGACATGCGCGCCATGGTCACCGGCGAGTTCGAGTTCGTGCACAACGTGCGCGTGCCCGGCATGCTGCACGGGCGCGTCGTGCGTCCGCCTTCCCCCGGCGCGACGCTGATGACCGTTGACGAGAGCTCGGTCAGCGGCATGGCTGGCCTCGTCAAGGTTGTCGTCAAAAACAACTTCGTTGGCGTCGTCGCAGAGAAGCCGTGGCAGGCGACCCAGATCGCCGAGAAGCTGCGTCTCACGTGGACATCAGGCCCGCGGCTGTCACCGCAGCGCGACGTCTATCAGCAGATCCGGAAAGAGCCGTCCACTGACACGCTGCTCGTGGACTCGGGCGATGTGGACAAGACGCTCGCGTCAGCAGCGACCGTGCTGCGCGCCACCTATCACCATCCGTATCAGATGCACGGATCGATCGGCAGCTCGTGCGCGGTCGCGGACGTACGAGCAGACACAGCGACGTTGTGGTCGGCCACACAGTCCGTCTTCCCGACGCGCAATACGACCGCCGCTATTCTCGGCATGAAGCCCGACTCGGTCCGCGTGATCTACACGCGCGGCTCCGGCTGCTACGGCATCAATGGCGCGGACACCGTCTCGTACGACGCCGCCGTGTTATCACAGGCCGTCGGCAAGCCTGTCCGCGTGCAACTGTCGCGGAAAGACGAAATGGCCTGGGAGAACTACGGCAACCTGTTCGCGATCGATCAGCGCGTCGGTCTCGATTCCAGCGGGACGATCGTCACGTGGGATTACGAAGCCTGGTCGGCGGCCAAAGGTGGACGGCCTGGCTACAACACACCGGGCAACGTCGTCACCGGCACGCTGCTCGGCTTGAATCCGGCGCCGTTCAATCCTCGCACACCGGCACCGGCGCCCACGCAACCGCTCAACAACAATTCCAATACCGCGCCGTCGTACATCGCCGGAAAGGTGCAGAACTCGCAGAACGGCGCTGGCGTTGTGCGCAGCGAGCGCGTGCTGTCGCATCGCGTCAGGTCGCCCTTCTTCACAGGCCCGCTGCGCGCGCCCGAGCGCCTGCAGAACACGTTCGCGCACGAATGCTTCATGGACGAAGTGGCGGCGCACGTGAAGGCCGATCCGGTCGCCTACCGGCTGCGCCACCTGAATCACCCGCGCTTGAGTGGCGCGATTCGCGCCGCGGCAAAGGCCGCCAACTGGCAGGCACGGCCCTCACCAAGGCCGCAGACGAAGAGCAACGGCCCGCCTTCGCGAGGCTCCGGCGGGGCAAGCACGGTGAGCGGGCGCGGCATCGCCTGCGTCTGCTACGAAGGCGACAACGGCTACGTCGCGATGGTCGCCGACGTGGACGTCAATCAGAGCACCGGCCAGGTCCAGGTCACGCGACTGGTGGTCGCACAGGACTGCGGACCGATCTCCAATCCGGACGGAATGCGCAATCAAATGGAAGGCGGCGCGCTGCAAGGCATGAGCCGCGCGCTCGGCGAAACGGTCACCTGGGACGAGGAGAAGATCACGTCGATCGACTGGCGCACGTATCGCTCGCTGCCGCTCGGCTTCCAGGTTCCGCGCATTGAGTCGGTCCTGATCAATCAGCCTGACGAGGATGCCTGCGGCACTGGCGAATGCTCGATCACTGTCGTCGCAGCGGCGATCGGCAACGCCATCTTCGACGCCACCGGCGTCCGCATTCGCGAGGTTCCGTTCACGCCCGAGCGCGTAAAAGCGGCAATAGATTCACGTTCGTAGGGGCGAGCCATGCCTCGCCCTATTCCTGCAGCGCACGCAGAGCTGCCGCGTCGAACTCGAGGACGAGCGGTGGCTTCGGACTGTAGTTGCTGTAGCGGATCCACAGCGGCTTGACGCGGACATGGATGAGTCCCTTCCAGTGCAGCCGCTCCCTGCCATCCGGAAACACCTCGAAGTAGATCTCCTGAACCCGCCGCAGCTCATCGCCGGAGGGCGTGTCGGCAATGCCCTCGTACTGCACGGTCCGTTCGGCGTCATCGTGCGTGCTGCCGATCACGAACGCGATCGACGGGTTCCCGCGAAGGTTCGTCGCCTTCCGCGAATCAGTGAGCGTGTCGAACACGATCTCGAAGTCGTCTGAGACCGCGATGCCCACGACCGCAGCCTGCACGGCGTGCGTGCGTGAGACACTCGCCTCGACGGCGTAGCGCTGGCTGCGCATGAAGGCAAGCAGTTCCTTTCGTGTCATGGAGCGTATTCTAGCGACCGTCCGCCGACCCGGCTCGTTACCTGCGCAAGAACGACCGCGCCTTCTCGTTCTCCAGGCAGACGTATTCGAGCAGCTCTGTGTCCAGTTTGATGCGTTGAGATAGCTTGATCGTCCATGGTGCGGTGTACGCCTTCGCGTCATCGACCGTTACTTCGATCTCGAGCGTGCCGAAATTCGGTCGTCGAAAACGCTCGGTCACCGTCGCGGCTTCCGTCAATGGGTTGCCAGCGCCGTCCGCCCAGAGTCCCTCGCGGAATCCGCTCGTGCGAACAACCAGCGTGTCCCCTTCCCATTTTCCTGACGAGTACCCGAACCACGAAGGCTGCGGGTCAACCGGCAGAGGCCGGCCATCTGTGAAGATCTGCCGGTAGTCCACGTCCTTCTCGTACAGAATCGCGAGGATACCGGGCAGTTGCATGATCCGGCGCGGGAACGGGTGCGAGTGCAGCTGCAGGATGCTGAGTGGCAGGCAGAGACCATCCGGGTTGTCTCTCCCGTCGTCGGCCTGGCGCGCCTTTCTGAGGTCCAGTGCCCAGGGTCTATACGGAAGATCTCCTTTGAGTCGTGCCGCCACGTTCGTGAATTCCGCTGGAATCGTGATCACCGCGCTAAACGACGATGGGTTTCCTCCTGACGGGTCGGGCTCCCAGAGACCTGACAGATCGGGCGTCCCCTGCGCGGTTCGCGGCGCGGGTGCGGCCAGATTCGGCCGTCCATCCAGCAAGCGAGGTACGCCTGGTGTGGGATAGTTCAGCCACTGCGCGCTCGCGGGCGATGTCTGCACAGTCGCGAGCGTCGCAAAAACAGCAACCGCAATCGCTCTCATCTCTGACCTCCGAGATCGAGCGAACTCTATCGCTGAAAGTAGCGCCGAACAACCTGCGCGCGACCTGCGCTGCGTTCCCGAAACGGCCGATAAATCCGGGGATGTCAGCGTTGTCTGAACCCGGCGACACTCCATCGCCGGCCGCCCCGTACTACGCCGTTGTCGGCAGCTGCCTCGTGGTGCTCGTCGGTCTGACCATCCCCATCTTCGCGCCCCAACCGTTCGTGCGCACGTACAACCACGTCGAATCCGGCGCATTCCGCTTGGCTCTGTTTGCCGCGGCACCATGGGCAGCCGCGTTGATACTGCTGTTGCTGCCGCCGCTTCGTCAGCTGGGCCTGGCTCTCGCCGGAACCGTCTCGATTATCGTGCTGGTGCCCCTCGTCCCATATCTGGGTCTGGCCACGCTGTTCGCCGGGTTCATGCTGGACAACCACGATCAATGGCTGTCGTATTTCAGCACCATGGCGGCGGCCGTGATGCTGTTCATCACCGCCGTGATGTCGATTCGCGGCGGGCGAGCCATTCCCGAATCGGCGCGGCAGGAATGGGTCTGGCCAGCCGCCTTCATGGTCTGCATCGTGTACGCAGCGGCTGCCGCAGCGAACGTTGACGTGGAGCGTAAGCAGACGCGGCAGGGCATGGACACGATCAGGGCAAACGATCTCGCCGCCCAACGCAACGTCGAGACGATCGTGAAGTGTGCCGCGTCGTACGCGCAGGAACACGCCGCGACGGGGTTCCCAGCATCCTTGCGCGATCTGGCGACCGGTACGATGCCGTGCGTTCCTCCGGCAGTCGCTGCCGGACAAGCCGATGGTTACAAGTACCACTACTTTCCATCGTTGCCAGACGCGGCGGGGAGGGTACGGCTCTACGACGCGTGCGCCGAGCCAGACAGGTACATGGAGACCGGCACCACCACGATTGTTGTGGACGAGACCGGCCGCAGCCCAATGCTGGTCGGTGGTGACCGTGAACGTCGTATCGGCGTGAGTTGCCGCGACGCGTGGTACGGACAAACGCTGAGGGCGATTCGATTCTGTGCCGCGCGGTACGCGGCGGCCCATCCCGAACGCGGGTACCCGTCGGCGTTTCGCGACATCGGAGCCCGAGGCGATCAGTGTCTCGTGAAGGAGGATCGCCCGAAGAGTTTCTACGAGAACACCTTCTACTTCGACGGCGACGCGTACACCTATGTGGCTGCGGTGCCGGAGAGCAATGGCCGCGTCACGAGCTACGAGGTTCACGTCAGCCATCGGGGGTGGCGCCAACTGCTCGACGAACGCGGTGGCATTCACCGCACCCGAAGCGATCGGCTGGCGACGGTTCGAGACCCAGCCGATCTGCCCGAGCCGCCACGCACCCCTTATAGAAAGCCGCGCATTGACGTGCCCAAGGACGGCGCGACGTTGTTGAAGCTCTGTGCCGAAAGCGAGGCCGAGGAGTGTCTGGCGAGAACACGCATGCTCGAGGGCCGCGGCGATATCGATGGGGCGCGCGCCGGATACGAACGCCTGTGTGACGACTACGTGGGAGATGCGTGCATATGGCTCGCTCGCAAGGTCGCCGGCACTCAAGACCAGCTCGAGCAGCTGCTCGGCCGTGGCTGCGACAGCGGCAGCACGGAGGCCTGCCGCACGCTCGGCTGGCAGATCGCCGGCAGCGACCCGCTCAGGTCACGCCGGTTCCTCATCAAGGGTTGCGGGGCCGCGAAGGATACACAGGACGAGTGCCGGGAGTATCGCTGAGGGGATAAACGTAGCGCGCGACATAGTACGGACCGACCTGACGAAAGCTGTGGAACTGAAATCCGACGCCTTCGTACAGCGCCCTCAGCTTCGGCCGGGACTTGTCGCAGTCGAGCCGCAGATGCGATCGACCCAGTTCGCGGGCGTGTCCGATCGCCCACCGCAGCAGCGCCGTCGAAATGCCTTGCCCCTTGTAGCGCCGCCTGACCACCAGACGATGGATGAACGCTGACGTATGATCGTCAGGCAGGTCCGGCCAGAAGAGCGTGTCCTCGAGCTGAAAGCGAATCGTCCCGGCCGGATCGCCGTCCGCCACGGCGAGATAAAACTGGCCGGCCGCGATTTCCTTGGCGATGCGCTCCGGCGCAAGCTCGCCGGTTTCCCACATCACCTCGCCCAGCGCGTCTACCCAGCGCGCGGCTTCGACGAGCATCGCCTCGACAAGGACCGCGTCAGGCGGCAGCGCCTGCCGGATCTCGATGATCATGCTGAGCCAGACGACGCGCCCGAAGGCTGTCGCCGGCGTAGACGGCCAGCGCAACCCAGACAATCGAGAAGCCGATCAGCTGCAGGCGGGAAAACGGTTCGTCGTAGACGAAGACCCCAAGCACGAACTGCAGCGTCGGCCCGATGTACTGCAGGATGCCAATCACCGACAGCGGCACGCTGCGAACGGCTGCTGCGAACAGCAGCAGCGGGATGGTCGTGACCAGCCCGCCGCCGATCATCAACACGTCGCTGGTGGTGCCGGTGCGGAGAAACGCGCCCTCACCCGTCTGATGAAGCATCACGAGATAGAGGATCGCCAGCGGCGTGAGGATCGCCGTCTCGAGCGTCAGCCCCTCGAGCGGATCGAGCGGCGCCTTCTTCTTCGCCAGTCCGTATGTGCCGAATGACGCCGCCAACCCGAACGCAATCCATGGCAGCGCGCCATACGCGTAGGTCAGCTCCACCACGCCAGCGGTCGCGAGCCCGATCGACACCCACTGCGCCGGCCTCATGCGCTCGTGGAAAAACACGACGCCGAACAGCACGTTCACGAGCGGCGTGACGTAGTAGCCGAGGCTGGTCTCGACAATGAAGCCGGCGTTGACGGCGAAGATGTAGATGAACCAGTTTGCGGCGATGAGCACTGCGGCGATCGCGTACAGTCCAACGACGCGTCGTGACACGTTCGCCAGCGCCGAACGCGCTCGCCGCCGCGTCGCCACGAGAACCGCCAGAACCGCCAGCGACCAGACAATCCGGTGACCGAGGACTTGGATCGCGGGAACGTGCTTGAGCAGCTTCCAATAGAGGGGAACGAGTCCCCAGATGGTGTAAGCAGCGACGCCTGCCCAGAAGCCGCTCACTTACCTTTCCACTTCTTCGGCGTTTTCACTTTTCCACTTCGTGATCTCTCTCAGGACTTCCGATTCGGTGAGCACCGTTGCGGATCCTTTCGCACGGCGGAAGATGCGATCGACCAGTTCGTCATCGGTACTGAAGCCGCGGTGCTCGAGCCAGAAGACGACGTTCGAGCGCCCCGACATCGGCCCGACCTCGATCTGCTGCGATCGGCCGACCAGGCGCGCCGGCACGCCGGAGTAGACCGTGTCGGCGAGATCCGAGTCGTTCTTCTGAAAAGCCTTCACGACCGCGGCGGCATGCACACCCGTCGCAGTGCGGAAGGCGTCCTTGCCGAACACCGGATAGTTGTCGGGAATCGGCTCACCGGTCGCCTCGGAGACGGCGCGAACGAGGTCGTTCATGTGGGTCAGGTCTCGCTCGATCCAACCCATGAGGACGAGATTGACCATCAACAAATCCATCGGCGTATTGCCCACACGCTCGCCAATCCCGAGCATCGTCCCGTGCACGCGTGAGGCGCCGGCCTCGAGCGCGGCCAGGCTGTTGATCGTGCCCATGTCGCGATCGCGATGGCCGTGCCAATCGATACCAACCTCTGCCCCGCTCGCCTCGACAACGCGCGTGGCGAAGCGGACGACCGCGCGAGCGCCTGCCGGCGTCGCGTGGCCGACGGTGTCGGCGATGCAGAGTCGGTGCGCACCAGCATTGATCGCGGTATTGAACAGACGACGAAGTGTCTCCGGATCCGAGCGCGTCGTGTCTTCGGTGACGTACATCATCTTCAGGCCCTGACGGACGCCAAAGCTGATGGCTTCCTCCGTGCAGCGCTGCAGATAGTCAACCGTCCAGTCTTCCGCGTACTGACGGATGGGACTCGAGCCGATGAAGCAGCCGCACTCGATCGGCAGCCCTGTCCGCTGGACGATGTCGGCGATCGGCTGGATGTCGGCGATGACGGTGCGCGCCACGCAGTTGGCTTGCACCTTGAGACGGCATTCGACGATCTCTGAGGCGAGCCGCTCGACGTCGCGCACGACGTGCGGCCCGGCGCCTGGCAGGCCAATGGCCGCCGTGTCGATGCCGATGCGATCGAGCAGGTGCAGGATACGCAGCTTCTGTTCGATTGACGGCGCGCGCACCGAGGGCGACTGCAAACCGTCGCGCAGCGTCTCGTCGTTGAGTTGGACGACGGGAGGCTTCGGCGGCGGCGACTCGAGGTTCCAGTCGAAGATCAGATCATCCACGACGGGACCTCCTCCGATACACGAGGATCGCGATTAATCCCACCATCGCCACTCGCCCGCTCCACGCCATGCCTTCGCGAAGGGCGAGCCGGTTTGCGGGAACCATGATCTCGTCGATGGTGACGCGCGGGGCGTGACCGGCCGCCGACAGACGATGCGCCTCGAGATACCGGCCCACACCGGCACTGGTCTCAGCGTCCTGCACGAGGCAGAACGTGATCAGGGAAGCAAGGACGACCAGCCCGGCAAGGCGTCCCACCCCTCAATTATAGATTCCGCCGAGCAGGAACCACGCTGCGGCGAGGATTGCCACGATGACAATGATCAACACGATCACCCACGGCGACCTGCGGCGGCGATGCTCGAAGATGGATCCGGCATCCGGCGGCTTGACCTTGGGATCGGTCGTCGCTCGCCCGCAGCGATAACAGATGAGCGCGTTGTCAGCGATTTCGGTCTTGCAGTAACGGCACTGCATGAGTGGTCTTGGTTGCTGGTCTCAGGTCTCTGGTCTTTGGTCTACAGTCGGACGGACGTTGGTAATGTACCACCGTAGACCATAGACTGAAGACTAGAGACCGGAGACCAAAGAGCAAAGACCGCGTCAATGATTCCGCTTCGCGACGTCATTCCGTCTCGCACGACGCCCTACGTCACCATCTCGCTCGTCGCGGTCAACGTGCTGGTCTTTCTCTATCAGCTCTCCCTCGGCGACTTCGTCAACCAATTCGTTTTCACCTACGGGCTCGTGCCGGCGTTCTTCTCCTGGACCTCGCTCGTCACGTCGATGTTCCTGCACGGCGGATTTCTGCACGTGGCAGGCAACATGCTTTATCTGTGGATCTTCGGCGACAACGTCGAGGACCGCATGGGACACGGACGCTTTCTCGCCTTCTATCTGCTGTGCGGCGTGGCCGCGGCATTGGGGCAGACCATCACCGTCCCGGATTCACAGATTCCGATGGTCGGCGCGAGCGGCGCCATCGCCGGCGTGATGGGCGCCTACTTCGTCCTCTACCCGCACTCCCGCATCGTCACGCTGCTGCCGCTGTTCATCTTCTGGCAGATCATCGAGGTGCCGGCGATCTTCTTCCTCGGCGTGTGGTTCCTGATGCAGTTCCTGAGCGGTGTCGGATCAATCGCGACGGCGACAGGCGGCGAGCCGGCGGGCGGCGTTGCCTTCTGGGCACACGTCGCCGGATTCGCGGCGGGGTTCGTTGGCGTGTTTATCTTCAGGCAGCCTGAACGTCAACGAGTCGAATGGTGGAATGACGTTCGCTGACGCGTTCGCTTCGCTCAAGGTCAAAGGTCAAAGGGCAAAAGGCAAAGGTCAAAGGTAAGCGGGCAAGGCTAGCAGCCGCTCGTTCGACGCAGTACGAAGTTCTGCTCCACTTCGACCGGCGCATCGAATGGGCAGGAAAAGCATCTCGACCCCGGGTACGGCACGTCCATCGCGACCTCGACCGGCACGTAGCCGATCTTGCTCGCACGAACCCTGAACTGACCCCAGTTGAGGGTTCTCGACGTCCGATAACCGGTTGCCGTAGACACCACGCCGACGCCGATGTCGGGCCCGGTGACGACTTCCACCTCGACGCCTTCGATCGCGCCCGAGCACGGCGCCGCTTCACGGACGCTGCCGAAGAGCAACACTTTGACGCGCTTGAGCGCGATGTCGAGCGTCATATCGCGATCGACCGTCACCTTGGGCCGCGGGTCCTCGTATCCCCCCTTGCGCACGTACAGGACGTATTCCCCAGCCGGAAGCGTCGGGATCCGATACGAGACGCCGGAGCCTGCGGGCGGTCTACTCCCACCGCCGTAGATGCGACCGTCGCGGACGGCTTCAACACCGGGGTCGTTGATCAGCTCACCCCACTCCGTGGTGATGTTCCCCGAGATCACGAACCCCGGCCAGGGTCCAGGGTCGAGTCCGATATCGATCGTCGTATCCGTTCGAACGTCCACGGTCAGCAGCTTGTCGATGTACCCAGAACTGCTGACATGCAGCGTCATGACGCCCGCCTCCAGGTCCGTCAGCTTGTAACCGGGGTACGGGGAGTACGTCTCACGTCCAGCATTGACGCCCGAGACGACGAATACCCGCGCGCTGATAAACGCGCCGGCCCCGTAGTGGTCCGGCGCGGTCCCGTTCGATGCGGCGTACACCTTCCCGCTCAAGACCACGCGCGGCCCGGGAGTCGGAGTCGGCGTTGGAGTCGGAGTCGGAGGCTCAGGAGTCGGTGTGGGAGTGGCTGGAGGAGACGAAGGAGGAATCGTGGACGGCCCTGTCTGTTCCCGATCGGAACACGCCAGAGCTAACGCCAGGACCGCGAATACGATGGCCTTTCGCATGCCGGGCGACTTGGCAATTTGTGTTCCAGCGCGAAGACGATGAAATGTGAACGATCGGGCGCGCGCGCCAACAATCGTGTGGCTTCTCAGACAAATGCCGCGTGGCTGCCATGCAACGCAAGGACTCGTTCCAAGTTCATTGTTCCGACAACGCGCGCTTTGTGAAGATGGCGCGAGCATCTCGTGAAGTGGGAGGAAGCCATGAAGCAGATCGGCGGCTGGCTGGACTATCTTCAGTCGCCAGACGCCAAACGGAACGCCGACCGAATACGTCAACAACGCGCCGAACGATGGCGCGCGCCGAAAGAAAGGAATTCGAAGCCGAAGCGGCCGGAACGTGGAACCGTTATTTCGCGGTATCCGAAATCTTCAGCAACAAATCCTGCGCGCGTTCGAATGACGGCGCGATCTCCAGAGCCGCGAGCGTTTGACGTTTGGCTTCGGCGTACTGGCCAGCGGCGAGGTGCGCTTCGGCGAGCTCGACGTGCGCCTGGGCGCGATCGGGTGGGTTCGCGCCGAGCACACTCTTGAACGAGCGCACCGCCGTCAGCGCGTCCTTGCGTTTCAGTGCAAGACGCCCGAGCTGCGCTTCGGCCTCGCGGTCGAACGGATCGACGGCCACGACGCGACGGTAGGCATCTTCGGCGCGCGCAGCGTCGCTGCCGGGGCCAACGAGCTCGGCGAGCTTTCGCGCTGATTCGACGTCGGAGTGGTCCACGCGCATGACGGCCTCGAGCGCGCGAATCGCCCGCGCCGTGTCCTTCTGATCGAGCGCAATCTTGGCAATCATCGTATTGGGATTGCTGGCGCCACTGGCCCCCGGGATGATCTGTGATGCGCGTTCCAGCGCGGCGATCGCGCCGGCGCTGTCCTTCGCTTCATTGAGCGCCTGCGCCAGCCGTATCTGCACGGCGAAGCTGTCGGGGTTGCTGGCGGCGAGCGCCTTGAGCTCGTCGACCGACATCTTCTCTTTCATCTCCGGCGTCTTGAGCGCGCGACGAAGGCCGGCGTACTGCTTCTCGAGACGGGCATCGAATGAGGCCTGCAGCTGCTCGAACGACGCGCCGAGCCCTTCCTTGATCGCCGTCTCGTCCTCGAGACCCTCGCCGTACGCCCGCAGCAACGCGTGAAGCTTGGGCTCACCGTAGGTCTCGACGATGTGCTCGACGACCAACGAGGCCTGGTAGTAGGCGAGCGAAATCTTTCTCGGATCGCTGAAGCCTTCGTTGAGCGTCGCGAGCTTCATCGTCTCGCCCTTGTCGAGGGCGTGCGCGAAGGTCAGGTCCATCTCGCGCCCCCACTCAGGACGCGCCCGCCGCTCTTCCCACACCGAAGTGCCTTCCGTGAGCCACCGCGGCACGCGCTGCTTCGACATCTGGATGGTGAAGACGTGCGCCAGCTCGTGCCACAGCGTCTCGCCCCAGTTGAAGTCCCCCGGGGGGCGCGCCTTCGGCGAATCGAGGGTCACGACACGACCGAAGCAGGCGCCGAGCGCGCCGATCATGCCCGGCAGGCCGATCGTCCGCACGGCGAAGTCATCGTGCTTCGGGAACATCTCGATCAGGATCGGCCCCATCGGCGTGAAGTTGTATCGCTTCGAGAGCGTGGCCATCGCTTCCTTGGCGAGCGGGATCGCATGCTCGCGCATCACCGCGGCTTCAGCGGGATCGAAGCGGAAGATCAGATCGCCGTCGGTGATGGTCTCGAATTTGTCGAGCGTGTCGAGCAGGGTCAGCGAGTTGTAGGTCTCCTTATCGAAGGCATCGTCCTTGAAGGCACGCTCGAGCGCGCGGCGAGCGCCGGGCTCATCACCAGTTCGCAGCAGGTGCTTGCCGAGATCCGCATGGGCCCGCGTGTTCGCATCGTCGAGGGCCAGCGCGCGACGCACCTGTTCGACGGCCTCATCGAAGCGGTAGTTGCGAGCGAGGTGGTCGCCAGCGACGCGGTACACCTCGCCGTAGACTGGGTTGATCTTCAGCACTTGCTGAACTTGAGCGTCGAACGCGGTGACTTTGCCCTCGAGGAAGTCAATCGCCGCCACGATCGAGCGGGCCTCGAGGCTGTTCGGATTCACTTTGAGCGCCCGTTGCGCGCTCTCGCGAGCATCGTCGCGCTTGCGGTCGTCGAGCGACATCTCGGCGGCAAGCAAGTGCGCCGGCACGGAGTTGGGATTGATCTTCAGCGCGCGTTCGACCGCCGCCTTCGCCGCCGGTGGGTTTTCCTCCGTCTGGACGCGGGCGACGCCGAGGATCGCGGGCACGTAGCTCTCGTCAGCCTTCAGCGCGTCCTGGAACGAGCGCATCGCTTCCTTGCGGTCGTATTTCTCCAGGAACAACTCGCCCCACCCGGTATTCACGTAGACATCGGTGGGCGCCAGGCGATTGGCAGACCGGAAGAAGTCGTTGGCGTCCTGGAACGCGCCGAGCGCGCGTGCCGCGAGACCGAGGCGCACGTTCTCAGCCGCCGTCTGCCCGTCCACGCGCGCCACAATCAGCTTCAGCGTGCGTACGGCCTCGTTGCGGCGGCCGAGATGCCACTGCAGCAAGCCGAGCTCGAGCGCGGCATCGCTCCCCGGTTGGGACTGTGCGAGGGGCGTCAACGCCTTCTCCGCTTCCGCGTAGCGCCCGCGTTCGATATCGGCACGGGCGCGAATCGCCACAGAACGTGCATCGGTGGCTGAGCCCAGCAGACGCCCGACCTCGTCGTACTGACCTGCGTTGAGTGCTTTCAGTGCCGCGTCGGCCGGCGTGGCGGCGGCCGGCGGACGACTCTGCGCCAGCGGAACCTGAGCCGCGCACAGCAGCATCAACGCGAAGACGACGCACACGCGGCGGAAGGTCATAAGCGGTCTCTCGGCCATGTCTGTCATACGACGCCGAACTAGTTCCACGTTCAACGTTCCAGGTTCCAGGTTCCAGGTTCCTCGTTCGGAACTTGGAACATGGAACCGGGAACCCGAAGTTATCGTGAGTATAGTTCCATCGCCCGTTCCTCCGCGGCGATGCGCCGCCACAGCAACCAGCCGAAGAACAGCGTGCCCAGCGGTCCGGTGACTCGCGCGCGAGTCATCAGTGCCATCGCAATCAGCTCACCTGCCACCGCGACATAGTTGGGATGGCGCATCCACTTGTACGGCCCCGCTGAGACGAGCGGCAGCGCCGGCATGACCAGCACCTTGTAGGTCCAGCGCGTACGCAGCGAGGCGATCGCCCAGAACTTCAGCGTCTTCGCGGCGAACATCAGCGAAACGCCGGCAAACGTCATCGCCCCGGGCTCCACTCCGGTGATGAGGCCTTCGAGCGCCATCGCCATGAACACGCCGGGGTACGCGACACGCATCAACGAATAGACGGGATCGTCGGCTTCGACGGCGCCGTTCGCGCGCAGCACGCGCTCATTCGACATCGAGAGCCACAGCTCGCCGAGCATCATCACCAACACCGCGAGCAGCACGACAAGGGGAACGGCGATGGTCACGGGCATGCTACACGCCTGCGCCGACGCTCCGGCGTGCAGGCGCCCGGCGCGCCAGCCTCACGTCGCCCGCGAGTTGGATCAGATACGCAACCGGCGCCGACCACCACGCAGACACGAGCGAAGCAAGTCCAACGGCACCTGGTGATCCGACCATCAGACGCAGCCCGCGATTGACACGCCACTTCATCGAGAACTCCCGACGACGCCGCGCCCCAAGACGGTGGTATGCCGGGCGGCCAGACGCAAGCTCGTCGAGCGCGGCCTGTGCGGCGAGCTCACCGCCGCGCAACGCGAACCGAAGACCGTCGCCGGTCATTGGATCGACGAAGCCTGCCGCATCACCAGCCAGCAGCAGACCGGGACATCCTGCCGCGCGCGCATTCACGGCCAGCGGGCCCAGCACGGTGACCGGTGAAATCTGCGTCGCGGCGGCAAAGCGATCGCGCAGCACGGCGTCCGCGTTCAGCGCATGGCGGACGATGGTTTGCTGGTCCACCTTGCCGTACGGCGCGTCCTGTTCCGCGCGCCACGCCGGACCATCGAGCACAACTGACACATTGGTCAACCCGCCAGGCAAAGGCGCGACGCCGATGTAGGCACCCCGCCTTACGTGCATCTCGCCGCGCGCGCTCATGCGCGAGACGTGCGAGAAGTACGCGCCGAAGGCCCAGCGGCGCGGAGTGCTCGCGTACGAGGCCAGGTTGACGCTCGACGCCAGCCGCGATCCGCGGCCGTCAGCCGCGATGACCACCGGCGCGCGCAGGACCTCGCCGCGAGCGCCGGCGAGCCGGACGCCTACCACGCGATCGTTGTCGATGAGCGGCTCGCTCACGCCAACACCGGTGTCCACGCTCGCGCCCGCATCCGCAGCCGCGTTGAGCAGCAGCTGGTCAAGACAGCGGCGCGTCAGCGACATGCCACACAGACCATCGGGATAGTCGGCTGACACCTCCGCGCCCGGCCCCGTCACCGTCATGCCGGTGATCGGCAGCGCGCACGCACGGACATCGTCGCCCACCCCGAAGCGATCGAGAATCGAGAGCGAGCCTGGATTGAGCGTGTCGCCACAGAGCTTGTGGCGCGGGAATGCCGCGCGATCGAGGACACGAACGCGCGCACCAGCGCGCGCGAGCGTGAGCGCCGCGGCGCTACCGGCCGGCCCGCCACCGATGACCAGTACGTCGGCGTCCTTCTGCATCATCAATGAGTCTCGTCGCGCCGAAGCTTCAGCGAAGGCCAAAAATCAGCGGGCGCGCCCGAGGACCAGGGCGCTGTTCTTCGATCCAAAGCCGAGGCAGTTGCACAGCGCAGCCTCGACGTCGGCGCTCCGCGCCGTGTTCGGAATGAAGTCCATCTCGCACGCCGGATCGGGATCGTCCAGGTTGATGGTCGGCGGGAGGACCCCGCGCGACATCGCCATTGCCGTCGTCGCCACACCGGCCGCGCCGCTTGCCCCTTGCGGGTGGCCGATCATCGACTTCGTCGAGGATCCGGGTACGCGATCGGCGTGTCGCCCGAACACGCGGCGCACGCACTGCGCTTCGATGCGATCGTTCAGCTGCGTGGACGTACCGTGATAGTTGACGTAGCCGATCTCTTCGGGCTTGCGATCGGCGCGGCACAGCGCCGTCTCGATGCAACGCACGATCTCCGCGCCGTCGGGATCCATCTGCACACGGTGATAGGCATCGCAGGTTGACGCGTAACCCTCGACTCGCGCGTAGATCTGCGCGCCACGGGCCAGCGCGCGATCCTCTCGCTCGAGCACCAGCATCCATGCGCCCTCGCCCAGCACGAAGCCGTCACGGCCGCGGTCGAACGGCCGCGAGGCGGCCGCCGGCCGATCGTTGTATCGCGTAGAGACCGCGCGCATGCGCGAGAAGCCGAAGATCATGCCCGGCAGCACGCAGCCATCAGTGCCGCCGGACAGGATCACGTCGTACTCACCCGATCGAATCAGTGACGAGGCGTAGCCAATCGCATCGGTCGAGCTCGTGCATCCGCACGACAGCACGTGACTCATGCCGCGCAGGCCGAGCGAGATCGAAATCTCGCTGGAGACCATGCCGCAGATGCCGACCGCGATCGCGTACGGCGTGACGTGTCGGCCTCCAGAGGTGAAGAAGTCCTCGTACTGCTTCTCGCCGACGTCGATCCCGCCGCCGCCGCTGCCAATGAGCACTCCGGCGCCGGACTCACCGGCGCGAAGACCGGCATCGCGCCAGGCTTCCCGTGCGGCGACCACGCCGAACAACGCAGCGCGCGAATAGCGTTTGGGATCGGCGCGTCCGTCCTGATCCTCGTCGCCATCGAGCTCTGGAGCATCGGCGATCGAAACCGGCGGAACCCACGCCGCAACCTGACAGGGATACGTTGAGACGTCGAAATGCGTGATGGCGCGCGTGCCGCTGCAGCCTCGACTCACGTGCTGCCAGAATCGCTCGCGCCCCACGCCGAACGGCGACACGACACCGATGCCGCTAATAACGACGCGATGCGGCCCAGACGAGGGCATGAGGCCCATATAATACCGGGCCGTGCACGATCCAGGCCGCGTGGAAACGCCAACCGCGCGACTCTTTGCCTGGATGGGTGCAGGCCTGTTTGTCCTGTCGCTCAGCTATTTTCTGTACAGATATTGGACGGCCTTCGAGATGCGCCAGGACGGGCCGCTGCGCTCGGCCCCACTCGTGTGGAACGTGGTGCTCTTTTCAGTATTTGCCTTGCACCACAGTGTGTTTGCCCGCGAATCGGTGAAAAACCGGCTGGCTCATGCATTGGGGCCGCTCGAACGGTCGTTCTACGTATGGGTGGCGAGTCTGTTGTTCATTGCCGTCTGCAAATTGTGGCTGCCGCTGCCCGGCATGGTCTGGGAGTCGAACGGCGCGTTAACCGTGGCTTTGCTTTCTCTTCAGGTCGCAGGAATTGTGATCTCTGTCTACAGCGCCTCCTTGATCGATATCTGGGAGCTGGCTGGAGTTAGACAGATCAACTCCCAACTCCCAAGTCCCAACTCCCAACCACTCCCAACGCCCAACTCCCAAACGGTGTTTGAATTCAAAACGTTCGGGCCGTATGGCCTGGTGCGCCATCCGATCTATCTAGGATGGTTCTTCATCGTTTTTGCAGTCGGAACGATGACGATGACACGGTTCGTGTTCGCGGTAGTGAGCTGCGCCTACATAGTGATCGCGATCCCCTTCGAAGAGCGATCGCTTCGTCGGTCGTCAGGGGGTGCGTACGACCGCTATATGCAGCGGGTGCCGCGGAAACTGGTACCCGGGTTGTATTGAGTGGGTTTGGGAGTTGGGAGTTGGGAGTGGTTGGGAATTGGTAGTTGGGACTTGGGAGTTGAACTCACTCCTCCTCAACGTCCTGAGGCAGTCCTTCCAACTCCTCGAGGAACACGAGGGCACGGTGCGACGGAATCTCGAACCGCTTCCCACACGATCGGCACGTGACGTCGTCATCGACGCGGATCAGATGGTCTTTGCTCTTGCCGAACAGCGCGCGATCGCGATCGTTGGCCCCGGCGGGAATCTGCGCTTTCTTCGTCCGTCGCAACCAGCGGACGGAATAGTCGTTCGTGCGACGGCAGCGAGGACACTGAAAGCGGGCCGGCCGCTGCTCAGGTTTCTCGGTGAAGAATTGACGCTCGTCCACGTCAGTGAGCGTACCACGATAAACTGAGAGCGCGCTTTGGCTGAAACCCCGCCCACCTCGCCTGCTCTGCCGTCAGAGCTCCCGGTCCTGCCGCTCCGTCACACGGTGGTCTTTCCGATGACGCTGCAGCCGCTGGCCGTCAATCGGCCAGTGTCGCTCGAAAGCGTCAACCGCGCGCTCTCGACCGACCGGCTGATCCTGCTCGTGCTCCAGGAAGACGACTCCGATGAGCCCACTGCCGAGAACCTGAAACGCATCGGCACAGTCGGCGTGATTCGGCAGATGGCGAAGGCGCCGAACGGCGGCGTCAACATCATTACCGAAGGTCTCGCACGCGTGCGCGTGGACGTCTACACGCGCAGCGGCAACACACTGCGCGCCCAGATCACACCGCTGCCCGAGAAGGGCGAGAAGACGATCGAAGTCGAGGCGCACGTCCGCCGCATCCAGGAGCTCATCGAGAAGGCGCTGTCGATTACCACCGGTCTCTCCGAAGAACTGCGCGACGTAGTCGTGCACATCGACGATCCGATTCGCCTCGCCTACATCCTGGCGACGCTGATCGACATGAAGCCGCTCGACAAGCAGACGTTGCTCGAAGAGAACGACGTCCTCAAGAAGCTCGAGGCGGTCGCCACGGCGCTGACGCGCGAAGTGTCGCTGCTCGAGCTGAAAGGCAAGATCGAGTCGCAGGCGCAGCAGGAGATGACCGACGCGCAGCGTCAGTATTACCTGCGCCAGCAGTTGAAAGCGATTCAGCAAGAGCTCGGCGAAGGCGAAGGCAACGAGCTTCAGGAGCTGCGCAAGCGCGTCGAGGATGCGCGCCTTCCGGAAGCGATCAACGCCGCCGCCTTACGCGAAGTCGATCGGCTCGAGAAAATGCCGGCGGCTTCACCCGAGTACCAGATGCTGCGCACGTACATCGACTGGCTCCTCGATGTGCCGTGGGCAACGACCACCGAAGACCGCATCGACCCCGTCGAAGCGCGCAAGGTGCTGGACGAGGATCACTACGACCTCGACAAGGTCAAAGAGCGCATCGTCGAATACCTCGCGGTCCGGAAGCTCAAAGGCGACATGAAGGGCCCCATCCTCTGCTTCGTGGGACCGCCAGGCGTTGGCAAGACATCGCTCGGCCAGTCGATTGCGCGGGCCATGTCGCGAAAGTTCGTGCGCATGTCGCTCGGCGGCGTCCGCGATGAGGCCGAGATCCGCGGACATCGCCGCACGTACATCGGTTCGATTCCCGGCCGCATCGTCCAGGCGCTCAAACAATCCGGTGCGATGAACCCGGTGTTCATGCTCGACGAGATCGACAAGGTGGCCGCCGGTTTCCAGGGCGACCC
>Ga0111539_10000850_pt1 | contig 39822 bp, 38 predicted proteins | sample RhiMethybrSRZTD1_FD_79667 | JGI IMG/M metagenome (GOLD analysis project Ga0111539, IMG submission 79667) | Populus rhizosphere microbial communities from Tennessee, USA - Rhizosphere MetaG P. TD hybrid SRZTD1 (version 2) (version 2) | ecosystem: Host-associated > Plants > Roots > Rhizosphere >...
CTTCGAGAGCCGTCGTCGCTGCTGCCAAACCTTGCGAACACCAACCACGCCCGCTGCCGCACCAAGCAGCACGATGGTCGCCGGCTCCGGCACGTAGATCGGACGACTACCGTTTTCTTGGTTGCCGTTTTCTACCTTGTCCTTCTTGTGCGCCTCGTGGGCGTTCGCCGAATTACCCCTGCTTTGGGCTGCCGCGTGCCCGGCAGGTAGCAGTGCCGCAGAAATGAACATCACAAGTGCGAAGAGTCTGGATCTCATTGCTAACCCCTTTGGTGACGCGCGCTCGATGCAAAGGTCAATCCGCAACGGCATGATTTGCGGTTCTGCCGCCGACGTGATGACGACGTTTCCACTTGCTCGGATCGACCGCAAACAGGTCTCCCAGCTCGAATGACTTTCTTGTGAAACGTGGACTTGCGAGGAGTTCTGAAATGAGACGCGCGAAGCACCGGGGAACTGCGCTGAAAGAGCTGGCGACATTCAAGGTGCGCACTCTTGCTGCAGTACGCACGACACCATCATCAGCAACTCGACGCGTCACCCAGGGAACACTGGGGGTCAGGCACCAGCAATCAGGATCGCCGCTTGCGGAAGATGGCAGCGAGAAAACGTCTGAGGCCAGGGAATGCGACCGTCGTGTGTGGCACGCCGGGTGTGGGCGGTGGGTTGACGCACCAAAACTGCCCGCAACCATCGCACGTGTAATAGCTCATGCCAACGTTCTTGCTGACTTGCGGAAGGAATCGAGCCGGTTTTGAACAGTGAGGGCACACTTCGTCCGCTACGTCAGCCACGAAATGAATGAAGAGCATGAGTGAGGCCCGGTTACTCACTGTGCAATCTCGGGCAAACACGCGGGGTTTGTGAAAGGCTCTAGTGCCTGGCCGACCTGCGAGCGCGACGAACGGACGCGGTCCGTTTGACTTCTGAGAGGCGCCGGACACGGCCCCGCGCTACAACGAGCTGTCGTCCACCGACCGCAGCGCGATTCGACAAAGGGTTTCACGAACTACGAGACGAACAATGAGCCTACGAAATTCTGTAGTTCAAATTTCCCCGCCGATCATGCGATGCACTGCATGTCGTCTCCGCGGTGCGAACATCATTGGTTCTATGACTTCCGTGTCAATCGACGGCGTTATCGGCAGACCACGGAGACGGCAAATAAGCAACTCGCGAAGTCGATCGAAGCCAAAGAGCGAGCGCGGGTGCTCGAGGGTCGGCACGGTATCCGACAGCAGCCCGACATCACGTTCGAAGGCGTTCGCGGAGATCTACATCCGCGATCATGCCGAACTCCACAAACGGAGCGTCGAGCGCGAGATTCTGGGGTGCTGAATCGGGCCTTCGGCTCGCTCGTCCTGCACGAGATCACGGCGCATCAGATCGAGCAGCACAGCGCGCAAGCTCGATGCCTAGACTGTGGACCTGGATGGGCCGAAGTTGGGCAGTACGGATTCGGCGGTCGATGGAAAAGTTGGTGGACGGCGCGAGGCTCGAACTCGCGACCTCCGCATTGCGAACGCGGCGCTCTCCCAACTGAGCTAGCCGCCCACACACACGAAATTTCAGTTTAACACGAGTTCGGAACTCGCCTATGTCTCTCGTTCGAACGTGAGGCCCAACGGCGTCGCGCCGAGCACCATTAGAAAGCCGAACGCGGCCCACCCTGCCCGATTGATTGCGGTGAACCGCGCGTGCTCGCCCGGCTGCAGCACGACGTCGTGCGTCTTCCAGAACAGCGTGTTGTGCGCGCGGATTCGATGCGGGCCGGCAGGGAGCTCGTGGGTGATCGCCTCGCCGTGTTTGAGCACGGCGATCGACTCGCCGTCGACCAACACGAAAATCTCGCGCACGCCGGCATCGGACGAGGAGCGCCGGCTCACGGTGATGCAGGCGACGTCGCTCATACGGGCGTCGACGTCGCTGACCACCGCACCCTCGAGGCCGCCAGGCGGGATGTTCTTGGACGTGCTGTCGCGCAGGGCTATCCACACGATGGCTCGATCGTAACCGAGCCGCTCGCGTCGTGCACCGCGTCAGCCCCCAGCGTGCGCGCTTACTCCGCTCTACTGCTGACGTGCCGTTCCGATGCACAATCTCCAAGTTGAAGAGTTTTCGTATCCCGCTCGGGCGCGCGCACCTGCTGGCCACGACACTGATGCGCGACGCGCGACGCCTCGGCCTCCCGCTCGACGAGTTAACGCCACTCGGCAGCCTGCGTCGCCACGCGCCGGATGTCGGCGATGTGTCCTTGCTCGCGGTAGCGCCGTCGCGATGGCATGGCAACGTGCTCGACGGCTTCGCACGCCTCCCCACGGTGACGTCAGTCGAGGCACTGCTGCCGACGAGCATCGAGGTCGCCACCGATCGGGGACGAGTGCGGCTCCACGTCAGCACGCCCGATGATGCCGGCGCGGCGCTGGTGTGGCACACCGGATCGGTGCGGCATACGCGGGCGCTGCAAGCCATCGCCAAGCGGAAAGGGCTCACCTTTCAGGACGGCCTGTTGAGCCGCGCCAACGGCGTGCTCGTCGCCGCCCCCGACGAGGCTGACCTGTACGGGCAGCTGGGGCTTCCCTTCATCGCGCCCGAGCTTCGCGAAGGCGAGGGCGAGATCGAGGCCGGCGAGCGCGGGCGCCTCCCGCGGCTCATCTCGAGCAGTCACATTCGCGGCGATCTCCACATGCACACCACCTGGAGCGACGGCCGCGACAGCATTCAGCACATGGTGCTGGCGGCCAAACAGCTCGGATACGAATACGTCGCGATCACCGATCACTCGGAGCGCGCGTTCGCGTCGCGTAAGCTGCTCGCACTCGAGATTCCGATGCAGCGCGATGAGATTCACACCGTCCGGGCCCGTGTCGGCGGCATCGAGATCCTGCATGGCATCGAAGTCGACATCATGAGCGACGGCTCGCTCGACTTCACCGACGACCAGTTGCGCGGCTTCGACATCGTGCTGGCCTCGCTGCACGATCATCAGGGACACGATCGGGCACGGTTGACCGAGCGGTATCTCAGGGCGATCCGTCATCCACTGGTCAACGTGATCACGCACCCGGCAAACCGATCGCCGGCGCTGTCGCCGGGCTACGACCTCGACTTCGATCAGATCTTCGCGGCCGCGCGCGAGACGGGGACTGCGCTCGAGATCGACGGCGCCCCGGGCCACCTCGATATGGACGGCACTGTCGCGCGGCGCGCGACGGCCGCGGGCGTGACCGTGGTGATCGACAGCGACTGTCACCGCTCGGACGCGCTCGCCCGACAGATGCAGTTCGGTGTCGGCACCGCGCGGCGCGGATGGATCGAGCCCGCGCACGTCCTCAACACCTGCGGCGTTGTTGCCGTGCGACAGTTCGTCGCGAACAAACGTGCGCGACGCTGACTCGCCGCCGCCGTCGGGGGCGACACTCGTGCCGCTGGTGGCGGCGTGTCTCGTGGCGACGATCGCCTTCTCGGTGTACGCGCGTACGCTGCTCCCCGGCGTCGATCTCGGCGACACCGGCGGCTTCCAGGCCGGGGTCCTCTGGCCTGAGCCGAGTGCACGGCGTGCCTATCCGCTCTACTTCGGCCTCGCCACCCCGTTCACGCAGTTCCTCAGCTCCGCGAACCCCGCACGCGGCCTGAATCTGTTCTCAGCTCTCTGGGCAGCAGTGGCCACCGGACTGCTCGCCGGTTTCGTCGCGAGGCTGACCGGATTCACGCTCGGCGGCATCGCCGCGGGACTGCTGCTCGCGTTCTCCTATACCTTCTGGACCCAGGCCGTGATCGCCGAGGTGTACTCGCTCCACCTGGCGTTGATCCTCTGCTGCCTGCTGGCGTTACTCGCGTGGTCGAAGCGCCCGACCACGGCACGCCTGGCCGTGTTCTTTGCGGTCTTCGCGCTCGGATTCGGCAATCACCTCAGCATGATCCTGCTGTTCGTTCCGAGCGTCGTCTTTCTGTTTCAGGTGCATCCGCGGCCGCGAGCGCTCCTGAGTCCGCGTGTGGTGGCGCTGGCGATCGGGATCGCCGCAATCGGTGCGATGCAGTACGCGCAGAACTTCTTGTACGTCTGGAATTCGATCGAGGCTCCGGGTGAGTGGAGCGATCGCGTCGCGGCGTTCTGGATGGATGTGACGAAATCCGATTGGCGCGGCGAGATGGTCCTCGGCGTGCACCCCAGTCAGCTCTGGGATCGCGCGCAGATGTGGCTGTGGGATGCACGGCAGCAGTTCGGCGCGATCGGGCTTCTGCTCGCCGTCGGCGGCGGCATCCGTGTGTGGGCCGTCTCACGAGCCTGGGCCGTGTTCGTCTGGCTCGCGTACGCGTGCTCGACGCTGTTCGCGCTCACCTACAACGTCGGCGACACCCACGTCTTTCTGTTGCCAGGGCATCTCTTCACCGCGCTCGCGGCGGGTATCGCGCTGACACCACCGCGGGGGCTGTCCTCTCATCCGAACAGCAGCCTCCGATCTCGCCACGTGCTGATGCTCGCCACGGCCGCAGCGACAGTCATGTACGCCGGATGGCGAGCGTGGGAGACATGGCCGGCAGTCGACCGCCACAGCGATCACCGCGCCGATGCCTTCCTGGCCCGGCTCACTCAAGACATCGATGAAACCCGCGCGCTGCTCGTGTCGAAGATGGACTGGCAACTCGAGAACAGCCTGCTCTATTCGAGCCGATGGGAGCGGCCGGGGCTGGCGTGGGTGTATCTATCAGAGGTGCTGCCGCACTTCCCCTTTCTCGTCCGCGACAACCTGCGCGAAGACCGCGACGTCGTGCTCACGGCACAAGCGGCGGCCGAAGTGCGGTCGTCGTATGGCGACGTGTTCGGGATGGTGCAGGACCAGCCCGACGGATCATCGCTGGCGGCACTCGCCGAACGGATTCCACGGGGTGCACCGTATGTACTCACATGGCTCGTACCGGCGCCGACGGAGGGCACACGGGCGCACGCCGAAATCAACGCCGGCCTCGGCGTGCTGGCAAAGGGGTCGGCACCGGCGCGCGCCGCTGTTGGGTACGAAGTGTGGGCCGGCATCGCTGGCGAGGTGCCGGCGTACCACCGATCGGCTTCGCGTCCGTTCATCGAGACGGTCAATGTGGCCGGGGAGGTGTTCACCGTGCGAATGGATGCCTGGCTTCCCCAGGACACCTTCCGGCGCGGCGGCTTCGGTCACGTGCTGCATGGCCGTGAGCATGCGTTGTGGATCGAGCGGGGCGTCAGCCTGATGTGGCTGAGCCGGACCGGTGATCCAGCCCAGGCTTATGCGTCCGGGCTGTACACGCCGGAGGCTCGCTTCCGGATCCAAGCGCCCTCGATTCGCGTCGCCAAGAAGCCGGCGGTCCACGTCCAACTAAACTGAGCGTTGGCACGAATCAGGAATCGAAAAGCAGAATGCAGGAGAAAACCGCCAGAAACCGAAGGGATCCGCACGTGCGTGTGGCGGCCGTGTGTGGCGCCGTGGTTGTTTTGACACTGGCACTCGCGGCGCAAACACCGACATCGCCAGACGCGGTGGCTCGTGCGCTTCAGACGCGCTACGAGGGGATCCGCGATTTTTCCGCCAACTTCGAGCAGAGCTATCGGGGCGGCGTCCTCAGGACGGAGACCAGGGAACAAGGGACCGTCAGCATCAAGAAGCCCGGGATGATGCGATGGATCTACAGCAAACCCGAACGAAAAGAGTTCGTCTCCGACGGCCGGAAGGTGTATTCCTACATCCCCGAGGATCGACAGGTGATGGTGGCCGACGTCCCGCCCGACGACCAAGCGACGACTCCGGCGCTGTTCCTCGCGGGCAAAGGGCAGATCGTGCGGGATTTCACCACGGAGTTCGAATCCAGTCCGCCGGCCGGCATCGTCGCACTCAAGCTCACGCCCAAGAAATACGAGGCCGAATACGAGTATTTCGTCATCATGGTCGACGCCAAGTCGCTGCAGCTCCGGGGGCTCGCGACCAAGGACCGTCAGGGCGGGCTCTCGGTCCTCTCGTTCACAAACCTGAAGGAAAACACGGGCACATCCGATAAGGAGTTTGCATTCCGCGTCCCTAGGGGCGTCGATGTTATTACCGATGGCACACGCAAATAACCGTTGGCCGATCAGTGGTTTAGCGGCCGTTTTGGTGCTGGCGCTGGTCGTGTCGGCGTGCGGGGCGTCTCGAGCGATGACCGCTGGGCGCAACGCCGAACAGCTCCAGGAGTACGACCGGGCGATCATCGAATACACCAAAGTGCTTCGGCAGCGGCCTGATGATCGGGACGCCCGCCGCGCGCTCGAACGTGCCAAACTCCGATCCTCCCTCGACCATTTCTCTCGCGGACGCCGGTTCCACACCGGCGGTCGGCTCGATGAGGCGCTCGTCGAACTGCAGCTGGCGGCGGAGCTGAACCCGGCGAATCAGGAGATCGGAGAGGAGCTGACGACCGTCCGCAACGAGCTTCGGAACAAGATCGCCGTCGCGCGCGAGGGGAAGACGGAGCTCGAATCGCTGATCGAACGCACGCGCAACCTGCCACCCACCGGGTTCGAGCTGCCGTCGGATGTTCGATTGCCCGAGTCGATGACGTTCGCTCGCGACACGCCGTCTCGCGACGTGTTCACCGCACTGGCGCGCTTCGCGAATATCAGCGTCGTCTTCGATCCGCAGTTCCGCGATCAGCCGGTCTCGATCGATCTCCGGAACACGTCGCTCGAGAGCGCGCTGCAGTCGCTGACCGCCGTGACGCGAACGTTCTACCGGATCACGGCCCAGCGCACGATCACGATCGTTCCCGACACCGCCGCCAAGCGGCAGGAGTACGAAGAAGAGGTCGTCAGAACCTTCCCGCTGAGCAACGCCGATCTCAAGGAAACCGTCGATCTTCTCCGTATCGTGATCGACGCACGGCGTCTCTCGCCGGTGACGGCCACCAACATGATCGCCATCAAGGACACGCCGGCGCGTGTCGCCGCGGCAGGGCGGCTGATTGCCGCAGTCGACAAGGCGCGTCCAGAGGTCGTGATCGACGTGGAGTTGCTCGAAGTCGATCGCACGCGGCTCAAGGAGTACGGGTTGCAGATCGCATCCCCGTCACCGGTGGGCACGAGCGAGCCGACGGGCATCAACGGCGTCGCCGACGTCAATCGGCCGGATCTCACGCTGCGCGATCTCCGGAATCTCACGCAGTCGGATGTGGTCTTGACCAACCTTCCGGCACTGTTCTACCGGTTGCTAAAGCAGGACACCAACACCAGAATTCTCGCCAACCCGCAGCTGCGCACCTCTGAAGGGATGCCAGCACAGGCGAAGTTCGGCGAACGCGTCCCGGTCCCGGTGACCGTCTTCTCACCGATTGCGACCGGCGGCGTCAACCAGCAGCCGATCACCTCGTTCAACTACGAGAACATCGGCGTGAACATCGACATCATCCCGCGCACGCACCACGACGACGAAGTGTCGCTCGCGCTCAAGATTGAGGTCAGCAGCATCTCAGGCGCGGGATTCGGCGGCCTGCCCACGTTCGGCAACCGCTACATCAGCACGGTGATTCGGCTGCGCGACGGCGAGACGAATCTGCTGGCGGGTCTGATCCGCGACGACGAGCGGCGGGTGTTGTCGGGCATCGCCGGGCTGAGCGATCTGCCAATCGTCGGCCGTCTGTTCGCGCACACGCGGCGCGAGACGAAGGAGACCGACATCGTCCTGACACTGACGCCGAGGATCGTCCGCGTGCTCGATCTGAATGAGGACGATCTGCGACCGTTCAGGGTCGGCCGCGATGGCGACAGTCCCGGTGGGATCACGCTGCCGATTCCGCCGGCATTCGAGCTTCAGGAGCCGCGCCCGCCGCAGCCAGGTCAACCGCCGGCGCAGCCACCGCCCCCCGGTCAGCAGCCTGCGCCGCCGCCTGCGGGACAGCAGCCCGGTGCACCGAACGCGCCACAGACGCAGCCGATCCGTCCGCCGGCGCCGGCACCCGCGAAGCCGTAGAGGCCGCCGGTCATTCTACTTTCGCGACCTTCGCGCCGAGCGCCTGCAGCCGGTCGACCAAATGGCTGTAGCCGCGCTCGACCGTCTCGAGCGGTGTCACCCGCGTCTGCCCTTCCGCGGCGAGGCCGGCCGCGATGAGCGACATCCCCGATCGCAAATCGCGGCTGTCGAGCGTTCGTCCGCCGCGAAGCTTGGTCGGCCCGGTCACGATGATGCGATGGGCATCGGCGAGGAACAGATCGGCGCCCATGCCGCTCATCTGCTCGAGGGCGAACAAGCGCAGTTCGTACATCCAATCGTGGACGAGCGTGCGCCCGGCCGCCTGCGTGGCGAGCACGGTGACCAGGCTGACCAGGTCGCTGGGGAACGACGGCCACAAGCCGGTCGTGATCTTGCGAACAGCGATCGGTTGTGACGGCTTCACCTCGAACACGCCGTGGCGCATCCCGCACTGGACGTTCATGCGCTGAAGGACCGCGGCGACGACCTCGATGTCCTCCTCGCGCGCGCCCTCGATCGCCATCTCGCCGCCGGTAATCGCCCCGACAACGGCCCAACTGCCCGCCTCGATGTAGTCGCCGCCGAGACAATGCTGAGCGCCTCGCAGCTTCGGCACGCCCTCGATTCGAATGCACGAACTGCCGATGCCGGAAACGCCGGCGCCCATTTTCGCCAGGAACTCGCACAACTCGACGACGTGCGGCTCGGTCGCCGCGTGCCGGATTTCGGTGACGCCGCGCGCGGAGGCGGCCGCCAGCAGCGCGGTCTCGGTTCCGGTGACCGACGCTTCGTACAAATACATGCTCGCGCCAGTGAGACCGTCCGGCGCCTCCAGCATGTGGTCTGGCCCCTTTGCTTCGCGCGCGCCCAGCGCCACCAGCGCTTCCATGTGCGTGGCGATCGTGCGCCGGGCAGGAAAATCGCCGCCGGGCGGCGCGATGTGCGCACGGCCGCATCGCGCCAACAGCGGACCGAGCAGCAGAACGGAGCCGCGCAAACGCCCGACGAGCGACCGGTCGGGGGCGTCGGTCGTAATCCGCGGCGATCGAATGCGAAGCGTCGTCGTGCCGATCCCCTCGACCTCGGCGCCGACGTCGAGCAGCAGCCGCGCCATGACCTCGACGTCACCGATGCGCGGGACGTTTTCGAGGACGCACTCCCCTTCAGTGAGGAGGCAGGCGGCGAGCAGCGGTAATGCCGCGTTCTTATTGCCTTCGATGGCCACACGGCCCGAAAGCCGATGACCTCCTTCAATCAGTAGGCTCGACATCGACGATCCATTAGAACTCCGTTCGCTGAAGGAACGCGATGTCGGCATCCATGCCGAAGCCGACGAAGACCGGTTCGGGGCGCAACCACACACCGAACCGATCGGCCACACCGCGCTTGATGACGGCGGCGAATCGCACGACGTCTCGTGCCGACGCGCCGCCGCGATTCACGATCGCCAGCGGATGCTTGGTGGAGATGCCGACCGTGCGGTCGCTGTAGCCCTTCTCGAAGCCGGCGCGCTCGATGAGCCACGCGGCCGGTATCTTCACGCGGCCCTCACCACTCGCGTACCCGGGTACCTGTTGTCCGGTCGCCGCCGCGATCCGGTCACGAATGTTTTCGCTCACGACGGGATTCATGAAGAACGATCCGACGCTGCGGCTATCTGGATCGCCCTCGTCCAGCACCATGCCCTTCCGACGGCGTATCTCGAGCACCGCGTTGCGGACGTCGGTCAGGGTCGGAGACGGAAGATTCAGGTCCCGGATGGAGGCGGCCACGTCGGCGTAGGAGATCGTCGGCGGTCCGGGACGAAGGCGGAATGCGGCGCCACAGACGACGAAGCGTCCCGCCTCGGAGCCCTTGAAACGGCTCATGCGATACGAGAAGCCGCACTCGAATGAAGTCAAGCTCTTGGTGCGCCGTTCGAGCGTGTCGTAGACGATCACCCGATCGATCGTCTGGGAGACTTCCTGGCCGTAGGCGCCGACGTTCTGGATCGGCGTTCCGCCCACCGTGCCGGGAATGCCCGAGAGGCACTCGACGCCCGCCAGCCCGCGAGTGACGATCGCCTGGACCAGCGCGTCCCACGACTCGCCGGCACCGGCCGCCACGAACGTCTGACCGAGGCGCTGGGTGAAGTCGACGCCGTGCAGCGCAATCTGCAGGACCAGCCCGTCGAACCCTTCGTCGGCGATGACGACGTTGCTGCCGCCGCCGAGGACGAACATTCGAACGCGTCGCTCTTCCGACCAGCGATGCGCGGCAGCGACCTCCTCCATGTGAGTGGCGGTGACGAACCAGCGGGCCGCGCCACCGACGCCGAGCGTAGTGAACGGCTGAAGCGGCACGTCCTCGCGCGGCGCCAGCGTCCTACCGGAGAGCAAGCAGCCTTCCCTCCTGTGTCACGAGCGCCGCAATCGCCTCGCGCCGCGTGCACGGCACGAACTCGACGCGGTCGCCCGGGCCGAGTTGGCCCGCGAACGGAAGATCCGCCGTGATCACCGTCGCGATCTGAGGGTATCCGCCGGTAGTCTGACGATCGGCCATCAACAGGATCGGATCGCCAGATGGCGGTACCTGCAGACCACCCGCGAATGCCGCGTCCGAAATCATCTCGCGTGTCTCGACGCGCGCGAGCGGCGCGCCCTCCAAACGGTATCCCATTCGATCCGACCGTGGAGAAACTGTGAATGTCGCGTGATACAGCCGCTCGAACGCCTCGTCCGGGAAGAAATCGCGTTGCGGCCCCTCTAATACGCGAAGTCGAGTGGCCTGGGGCGTCGCGATGAAGTCGAGCGGCTCATCCCGCTGGCTCTGGAGCAACCTCGACGGACGAGGTGATCCAAGCGGAACGCGATCTCCGGCGGCCAGCGCGCGACCATCGAGGCCGCCGAGACCGCAGACGACGGTTGTGGAGCGGCTGCCAAGGACCGGCTCGACGTCGATGCCGCCATCGAATGCCACGTACGCGCGCGTACCACGGACGCGTCCCGAGAACCGCAACACACTCCCTGCACGGCAGGCCATCGGCGTGTTGACGCGCACATCCCGGCCGTCGATCTGGGCGCCGAGATCGGCGCCGGCGATTGCAATCACCGTGTCGGTCTCGAGTCGGATCTCGGGCCCGAGCACCGTCACCTCGAGCGTCGCGGCGTGCGAATCGTTGTCGACGAGCGCGTTGGCGACGCGGTGCGACACGAGGTCGAGCGCGCCGCCGACTGGAACGCCCTCGCCCTGATGGCCCCAACGCCCGGCGTCCTGAATCGTCGTGAACAAACCCGGACGCAGCACGGTCAACCACCGTTCGTGCAACCTGTCCCGCGCCGGCGCTGTGGACCGCATCGGCTCGGCGGCTGTCGAATCAACCGCCGCGACCCGGACGAATCGCACGAGGTCGCCGGGGGCGACCAGACATGGCTGCGCGCGGCTGGCGTCGAAGACCCGTACGCCAGCGCGCCCGATCAGTCTCCAGCCGCCGGGTGATTCCCGAGGGTAGACGCCGGTCTGCTGACCGCCAATTCCAACCGACCCCGCGGGGACGCGCACGCGTGGCGACGCGCGTCTGGGCATGGCGATGCGCGCATCCACCGGACCCATGTAGGCAAACCCGGGCAGGAAACCGAGCATGAAGACCCGATACGGTGTCCCGGCGTGCAGATCGATCGCGTCTTCGATCTCGAGACGCGCGAACGCGGCGACCTCGGCGAGATCGGGGCCCGCCTCCCCGCCGTACTGCACCGGAATATCGACCTGTTTCCCCTCCACGACTGCCGGCGCACTTCCGGCCGCGCGCTCGATTGCCGTTCGTATCGCGTCGACGTCTGCCGTCAAGGGATCGAAATGCACCGCGACGGATCGATACGTTGACACGACGTCGCGAACACCCGCGGGCGCATCGCGACGGACTGCTGCCGCACTCGCAATGGCCCGTGCGTTGATCCCGGCGTCGATCGTCTCGTCCAATTCGAGGAGCAGCGCCGAATCGCCCGCCTCGCACATGCGCGGCGTCGTCACCCGTTCAGGGCCTTCAGCAGTTTCTGGTGAATCCCGCCAAAACCGCCGTTCGACATCAACACCACGACGTCGCCACTGCGCGCATCATCGGCGACGGTGGAGACGATGTCGTCGACCTCGGGCACATAGCGGGCGTGGCGTCCAGCCGCACGCAGATCGTCCACGAGCTGCTCGGCCGACAGCCGCTCGCTTTCCGGCAGGTTGGACCGAAACACGGCGGCCACGACGACTTCGTCGGCGGAGCCGAACGCGCGCGCAAAGTCGTGCTGAAACACGCGACGGCACGACGAGGCCGATCGAGGTTCGAACACGGCCCAGAGGCGCCGTCCCGGATAGCCGGTCCTCAGCGCCGACAGCGTTTCGTGTACTGCCGTCGGATGGTGCGCGAAGTCGTCGAGCACGGTGACACCGCGCGCGACGCCGACCGTCTCGAGACGACGCTTGATGCCGGTGAAGCGCCGCAGTCCCTCGGCCAGTATCGGTGCCGACAATCCGACGTGGGTGCCGACCGCAATCGCCGCGAGCGCATTCCGGACGTTGTGGGCCCCAAGGAGCGGCGATTCGAAGCGGCCGACGCTGGCGCCATTCCGCGCGACCGTGAAGTGCGTCAGCCCATCGCGGTGCTCGACATTCTGAGCCTGCCACGTCGCGCCGTCGGCGATGCCGAATGTTTCGACCGGGCTCACGGCCGTCGGGACGAGTGCGTGCGCGTGCGGGCTGTCCGCGCCGATCAACAGGAGGCCGTTGCGGGGCACCAGCCGGACGAGCCGGCGGAACGCCAGCAGCACGGCGTCGAGGTCGGCGTAGATGTCGGCGTGATCGAACTCGATGTTGTTGATGACGGCGATGTCGGGCAGATACTTGAGAAACTTGGCGGTCTTGTCGAAGAAGGCGCTGTCGTACTCGTCGCCCTCGATCACGAAGTCGCGTCCCTTGCCGAGGTGATAGCTCGATCCGTGGTCCCCGAAGTTGAGCGCGATGCCACCGACGAGCATCGACGGATCGAGCCCGCCGTGGGTCAGCAGCCACGCCGTCAGCGACGTCGTGGTCGTCTTGCCATGGGTGCCGGCAAGCACGATCGAACGCGCGTCCCAGAGAAACTGATCGCGAATGGCCTCGGGCAGCGAACAGTAGCGGCGCTTCCGCTCGAGCACGACCTCGAGCTCGGGGTTGCCACGTGAGATCGCATTGCCGACGACCACGAGATCGATGTCGTCGGTGATGTGCTCCGCCAGGTATCCGCTCCTGGTCGGTATGCCTTCGGCGACGAGAAAGTCGCTCATCGGCGGGTAGACGTGCTGATCCGATCCCTGAACGTCGTGTCCGCGGCTCTTCAGCAGTGCGGCGAGCGTGGCCATTGCGGTGCCACAGATTCCAATGAGGTGAATGCGCATGAGGCTGGTAATTCAGAATTTAGAATTCAGAATGCAGACAATGTGCGGGGCCTTGTCGGGCGTTTTATCTGCATCAGTCACCCTCATCCACGAATCCTCCAGTTCTGCATTCAGCATTCTGAATTCTGCATTACACGCTTTCTCGTACCGCGGCTTCCTCGATCACGAGACGCGGGTGGGGGATCGTCATGGCGCGGACCCTCACGCCAAGCGGCAGCGTCCAGCATGGTCCAGTGGTGTGTCCCGAGGGGAACCCGCGCATCACGGGGCCGTCGAAATCGCGCGTCATGCGCTCGATGACCTGACTCGCGGTGACGCTGCCGTCAGGCTCATCGCATCCACGCATCTCGCCGAACACCAAGGCCCGCGCACGACCGAGAATGCCGCTCAAGTGCAATTGGGTCAGCATACGATCGATGCGATACGGTCGCTCGTTGACATCTTCCAGAAACAGGATGCACCCCTCGGGCGGGTCGAAGGCGTAGGGTGTGCCGAGTGATGCCACCAGCGTGGTGATGGTGCCGCCAAACAGCAGCCCGCTCGCCTCTCCCTGCCGGACGGCGTTCACCTCCGGTGGCGACAACTCGCATCCGAGCCCGTTCTGGGACAGCGTGAGAAACGAACGCTCATCGTACCGTTCAGCGCCGGCGGCGAACCGTCCCTCGAGCATCGGCCCATGGAGTGCGGTGATCCCGCACACGCATGTCAGCCAGGACAGGAGTGACGTGTTGTCGCTGTAGCCGATGAACAGCTTGGGCGCGGCCCGCATGCGCTCGCGATCGAGCAGCGGCAGCATCTGCACACTGCCATACCCGCCGCGCACGGCCACGAGCGCTGCGACCTCGGGATCGTCCCAGTGGCGCATGAAGTCGGAGGCGCGCACCTCCGGCGGCCCGGCAAGATAACCCGCCTCCTTCGAGAACACCTGCTCGTCGAATGTCGGCTCGAACCCGAGCCGCCGCAGCTCCTGCACGCCACGATCGAACTCGTCGCGCGCGAACGGGCTGGCCGGGGCGACGACCGCGATACGGTCGCCACGCTTCAACGCCCGCGGTTTCAACATGTCAGGCGAATCGCGCCATCTCTTCGACGATACGCTGGTGGGCGTCGCAGCCGAGCACGTGACGCAGCTGTCCCTGGCGGCCCGACGCAGCCGTCGCCAAGGCGGACGCCGCCAGGAAACGCTCCTTGGCGCGCCGGTTTCTGACGAGCGCATCTTCGAGACGCTTGAATGGAATGCGATCCTGCTCGACGGCGTGCACGAGCGCTTCGAGCGTCGCCGCTTGCAGGCTGACGTCGCCGCTGCAGATGAGCAGCGCGTCGCACCCGGCGGCGATCGCGTCGACGGCGGCGTCGGGCACGCGATAGGTGGACGCAATCGCCTTCATCTCGAGGTCGTCGCTCAGGATGACGCCCGGAAATCCGAGCTCCTCTCGCAGCAGCGCCCGCACCACTCGCGGCGAAAGCGTCGCCGGCTTGTCCTCGTCGAGCGACGGCACCAGCACGTGTGCGGTCATGATGAACGCCACATCTGCGCGAATCGCTTCGCGAAACGGCACGAACTCGACGCGACGAATTCGATCGGGCGGATGCTCGACGATCGGCAGCGCCAGATGCGAGTCGACCGACGTGTCACCGTGTCCAGGAAAGTGCTTGCCGCAAGCCGCCACGCCGTTGTCCTGGAGCGCACGAATGATGGTCGCCCCCAGTCGCGCCACGCTGTCGGCATCCTCGGCCAGCGCCCGGTCGCCGATGATCGGATTCTTCGGATTCGTGTGGATGTCGAGCACCGGCGCGTAGTCGAGCGTGATGCCGACCGCCTTCAGTTCGGCCGCCAACGCCGCGCCGAACCGGGCGGCCAGATCGACACTGCCGCTCCGGCCGAGCGTCGCCATCGGCGGCCATCGCGTGAACGGCTCCTTCAGCCTGGCGACGCGGCCGCCTTCCTGATCGACGCTCACCCACAACGGCAACTCCGACGCCAGCTGCTGCACGTCGCGCGAGAGCTCGGCCACCTGCTCGGGCGCCTCGATGTTGCGGGAAAAGAAAATCACGCCCCCCAACGAGAATTCCTTGGCGAGCGACCGCATCTCCGGAGTGATGGTCGTGGCGGGCAGGCTGCCGATCAGAAGCTGACCGATGTCGCGACGGATGGAGCTTGGCACAACAGGATTATAAAACCTTGCCGTTCAGGGTTCATCGTTCACGGTTCACAGTTCCGGGTTCAGGGTTCACTGTTCGAACCCAGATCCCCGAACTGTGAACTCTGAACATTGAACCGTGAACACTCGATACGTTGTGACCATCACAACCCCTGCTGCGGATTCGGTACGCTGTGTCGATGAGCTCCCGAGCCATTTCGCTTAGGCGCCCGTACCGCTACCTGCTTGGCGATAACCGCCGCGAGTCGGTGCGGCTGCGAGCGCAAGCCCGTCTGTGGGATCCAACCGCCTTCGCGCTGTTCGATCGGCTCCGCATCCGCCGAGGCTGGCGAGTGCTCGAGATCGGGCCGGGCCAGGGGTCGCTCCACGCCGAGTTGCGCCGACGCGTGCGAGGCGCCGTCGACGCCGTCGAACCATCAGCCGTCTTTCGCACGCGGCTCGATCGAATCGCAAGGCGCGACGGGTTCGGTCGCGGCACGGTGTGGGGGTCGATGCTCGGCGACACCGCGCTGCCGCGCGCTCATTACGACGTGATCTTCGCGCGCTGGGTGTTCCTGTTCCTGCCCAATCCCGATCGTCACGTTCGTCAGCTCGCCGCGGCCTTGAAACCAGGAGGGCTGCTGGCGATCGAGGACTATCGTCGCGAGACGCTGTCGATGATTCCGACCCCGCCGGAATGGCCGGCGTTCATGGCGGCAGACGCCGCGTTCTTCGCTACGCATGGCGGCGACGCCAGCATCGCCAGCCGCCTGCCGGGCATGTTCGAGAAAGCCGGGCTCGGCGTGATCGACGTCACGCCGACAATCAAGACCGGACACCCGGGCTCGCTCGAGTGGACCTGGCTCTCGACCTATTTCCTGGGCGTGATGGACCAGCTTGCGCAGCTGCCGCCGTTCGACGCCAGGCAGGCCGCGTCGCTTCGACGGCACTGGCTCGCGAACGCGAGGAGGCGCGCATCACTCGCGATCGGACCGGCGCTGATCGACGTCGTCGGAAGGAAGGGACTCTAGGCTCTCGGCCTACTTATAATTCCTTCGTGCGCATCCAGACCTCAGCCCCGACACGCATCGATCTCGCCGGCGGGACCATCGACATCTGGCCGCTCTATCTGTTTCATCCGGGGGCACAGACGCTGAACGCGGCGATCAGCCTTCGCGCGTCGGCGCGTGTCGAACGGCGCGACGACCTGCGCATCGTGATTCGATCCGAGGACACCGGCGCCACCGTGGAAGCGGACGATTGGCGGGAGCTGTGGAACCCCACGGAGCTGCGGCTGCTCTCGCTGCTCGTGCACTTCTTCGAGGTGCGAGGGATCACGCTGACGACTTCGTCACAGTCGCCGGCTGGCGCGGGCATCGCGGGCTCATCGGCGTTGAACGTTGCGGTGTGTGCCGCGCTTGCCGACTGGAAGCGCATGCACTACGACCCCGAGGGGCTGCTGCAGGTCGCGATGAACGTGGAAGCCCGGGCGATCAAGGTGCCCACCGGGCTGCAGGACTACAGGCCCGCACTCTACGGCGGCGTCGCCGCGGTCGAGCTCGACGTCGACGGCGTTCGACGCGTGCCGCTCCATGTCGACCTGACGGAGCTCCAGCGACGGATCGTGCTGTGCTACACCGGCGAGCCACGCAACTCCGGCACGAACAACTGGGAGATCACGAAGAAGCACATCGACGGCGATCGCTTCGTCTTCGATTGCTTCGAACGAATCCGCGATACGGCGCTGGCGATGCGCGCGGCGCTCGAGAAGAGTGATTGGGACGGCGTCGGACGAGCGATTGGCGAGGAGTGGGAGAACCGGAAGCGCCTGGCCCCCGGCGTGACCACACCTGCGATCGAGGATCTCATCGCACGCGCGATGGCCCAGGGTGCGACGGCGGCGAAAGTGTGCGGAGCGGGCGGCGGCGGCTGCTTGTTCTGCTATGGACCGCCGGAGGCTCGCGAGCGCATCCGTACGGCGCTTGCAGCCGGTGGCGCCCGCATCCTCGACTTCACGTTCGAGCGGCACGGACTCACGCGTGGATAACCGGCAGGTCGCGCAGGTGCTGGCCGAGATCGCCGACCTGCTCGAGATCAAGGGCGAGAACGCCTTCAAGGTACGGGCCTACCGGACCGCGGCCGAGACGATCGCACCATGGCCACAGGCGGTCGCCCGGCTCGACGAACAAGGCCTTCGCGCGATTCCCGGCATCGGCAAGGACCTCGCCGCCCGGGTCAAGGAACTGGCGACGACAGGCACGTCGCTGTATCACCAGGAGCTGGTCGCACAGTTTCCGCCGACGATTCTCGATCTGCTGCGCCTGCAAGGTGTGGGGCCGAAGACCGTCGCCCTGCTCTATTCCACGCTGAACATTCGCAGCGTCGACGAGCTCGCGGCGGCCGCGCGTGACGGTCGCCTCCGATCGCTGAAAGGCATGGGGGCGAAGAAGGAAGCGCAGATCCTCAAAGCGATCGAAGAACGATCGAAGGACGAAGGACGCCACCTGCTCACGGATACCGCCGCCACCGCGGCCGATCTCGTGGGCTATCTCCAGCCGCTCGCGCCGGACGTCGAGTTCATTCCGGTCGGCAGTCTCCGGCGTGGCTGCGAGACCTGCGGCGATATCGACATCCTGGCGGTCGGAGGCGATGCGCGTCTGATGGAGATCTTCAGCACGCATCCGCGCGTCGAACGAGTACTCGGCCACGGCGACACGAAGGCCAGCGTTCGCCTGACCGGTGGCTATCAGGCCGACTTGCGTCTGGTGCCACGCGAAAGCCGCGGCGCGGCGATGCAGTACTTCACCGGATCGAAGTCGCACAACATCGCCGTCCGCGACCGCGCCATTCAGCACGGCTTCAAACTGAATGAGTACGGCTTGTTCCGCGCCACCGATGAGAGCCGCATCGCCGGCGAGACCGAGGACGGGATCTACGAGGCGCTCGGCATGTCGTGGGTCGCCCCCGAACTGCGCGAGCTTCGGGGCGAGATCGAAGCCGCCATCGCGCACACGCTCCCACCGCTCGTCACCGTGGCTGACCTGCGCGGCGATCTCCACATGCACTCGACCGCCACCGACGGCCGCGACGAAATCGCCGCGATGGCCGCCGCGGCGCATCAGTTGGGGCACCGCTACATCGCGATTACCGATCACAGCAAGGCGCTGGCGATGGCCAACGGCCTCGACGAGCGGCGTGCGCTCGAGCACGCCGCACAAGTGCGGGCCCTCAACGGACGATTCGAGGGGTTGACCGTGCTGGCGGGCGTCGAGTGCGACATCCTGGCCGACGGCTCGATGGATCTCGCCCACGACTGCCTCGCTCAGCTCGACATCGTCGTCGCGTCGGTGCATTCGCAGTTCTCGCAGGACCAGCAGCAGATGACCGATCGCGTCTTGCGCGCGCTCGAGTGTCCGTGGGTCGACGTGCTGGGACACCCGACGGGGCGGCGATTGCTGAAGCGCGAGCCGATTCAACTGGACATGTCGGCCGTCGTCGCGGCCGCCGCGCAGCACGGCGTGGTGCTGGAAATCAACTGTCAGCCCGATCGGCTGGACCTCTGCGACACGCACGCGCGGCTCGCGGTCGAGCACGGCGTTCCACTGGTCATCTCCACCGACGCGCACGCCACCGGCGCGCTGCAGCGGCTGCAGTGGGGGGTGCTGATGGCGCGGCGCGCGTGGGCGCAGCCCACCGACATTCTGAATACACTGCCGGTCGATCAGATGCGCGCCCGTCTGCGGCGGAATCGGAGTCGGTGAATGGCGAAAGCCCCCGGCGGCTTCGTCTCGCTCACGTCGCTCAAGCAGGGCTCACCGGATCCCGACGCCGCCATCGCGGAAATCCGGCGGATCTACTTCAAGACGACACGCCAGACGATCGAACACGACTTCGACCACGCCATCGAGTTGCTGAAAAGTCTTCCGACCGAGGAGCAGCGCGAGCGCGCGACCGTTTACATGGAAGGCATCGCGCAGATGCGCAAAGACTGGGGGAAGACGAAGTTGAAAAGTGGAAGAAGTGGAACAAGTGGAAGAAGTGGAAGAAGTGGAGGTGGCGGAGGACGCGGAGGAGGTAGAACGCAATAGTTGAGAAATGGACTACGACAAGACCGACATTGCCGCGGCGTACGACAGAGGTCGTGATCACGGTCCGGAGTTCCTCGACCTCTGGATGACGAGCGTCTCGGCGCGCTTGGGCAGCCGCGACGTCACACGGATTCTGGATCTCGGCTGCGGCACCGGCAGGTTCTCAGAGGCGCTCGCGGCTCGATTCGCAGCGGCGGTGGTCGCCGTCGATCCGTCGATGAAGATGCTCGCCGTGGCTCGCACGAAGCAGCGAGACCCGCGCGTCCGATATCAGCGCGGACGAGCCGAAGCGATTCCGCTCACGTCTCGATCGATCGATCTGATCTTCATGTCGATGAGCCTGCATCACTTCGACGAGCCGCGTCTGGCCGCACGCGAATGCCGGCGGGTGATCAGAGACGAGGGCTGGCTGGTGATCAGGACCGGAAGCCGGGAGCGGATCGAGTCGTACCCGTACGTCCCATTCTTCCCATCCACCCGCTCGATGCTGCACGAGACGCTCCCGGCCGTGGCGATCGTGCGCGACACGTTCGAGGCGGCAGGGTTTCGGCTGGTGTCGTCAGACATCATCGAACAGACCATCGCCGCCGGGTGGGCCGAGTACGCCGACAAACTGTCAACGGGCAGCGACTCGATCCTCGCCCGCCTGCCGCGGCCCGAGTTCGATGCCGGCCTGGCATCGCTGCGGAGTCACGCCACGGAGGCGGCGCGCGAAGATATCATCGAGCCGATCGATGTTCTCGTCTTCGTATCCATGTAGTGTCCGGCTTTAGCCGGACCTTGCCCAGGAGGCTTTCGTGCCCATCGACCCCGCGTTCGTCGCCACCACGTTCGAGCTGCCAAGCTTCCGGGTCATGCGAAATATCGGCGTCGTCCGAGGCATCGTTGTACGTTCGCGCAGCATCGTCGGAAATATCGGCGCGTCACTCCAGACGCTGGTCGGCGGCAACATCACGATCTACACGGAGCTCTGCGAGCGCGCTCGTGCCGACGCGTTTCGGTTGATGCTCGATCACGCGGCGGAGTCCGGCGCGAACGCGGTGATCGGTGTACGCTACGACGCGAATGAAGTGGCGGCGGGCGTCACCGAAGTACTGGCGTATGGCACCGCGGTGGTTGTCGAACGAGCAAGCTAGAGTGCCTTCCGAAGCTGGCACAACGAAGGTCACCGCTCGTTGGGCAACGCGAAGCTGAGAATGAGATCTCCGCCGCGCCGTCCACGCTCCCCTCCCCCTGACGCCACCGCGACGAACTGTTCGCCGTTGACCATATACACCGACGGCGAACCGAAGACGCCGGAACCGGTGTTGAACTTCCACAGCTGTCGACCGGTCTTGGCATCGAACGCGAAGAAGTAGCCGGCGACATTGCTGCCGCTGCCGACGAAGACGACATCGCTCGCAGTCACGACCGATCCCGCCTGACCGTAGCCTTCGTAGACCTGCTGCCACTTCAGTTCGCCGGTCGTCGGATCGAACGCCGAGAAATACCCCTTCGGCGGACGTCCCGAGTTGGTGGGATCGTCGATCGCGTTGACGTAAAGCAATCCGGTGCTCGGACTGTACGACAACGATCCGTAGTTGGCGCCGCCGCCCATGCCTGGCGCGATGATCTGGTTCGGCGCCGCCGGCGTGAACGCGGGGACGATCTTGTTTCGGGTGAGACGCTCGGGCGGAATCTCCAGCGGTGTCACGGGTGACACCGGGCTCATCGGCTTGCCAGCGGCGGTGAACGGCAGCGGCTGCGTCGGCCACGGCTGCTCGCCAGGCATCGCGCCCTCCGTCGGCACCGGCACCTCCTTGATCGGATGCACCGGCTCACCCGTCTCGCGATTCAGGATGTACAGATACCCGTTCTTGCTCGCTTCAGCGACCGCCTTCACCAGCCGCCCGCGTACCTGCATCTCGAAGAGGATCGGCGGACCACCCGAATCGTAGTCCCACACATCGTGATGCACCTGCTGGAAGTGCCACGCCAGCGTGCCGTCCTTCAGTCGCAGCGCGATGATGGAATCGGTGAAGAGATTGATGCCGGCGCGCTTGCGGCTGTCGCCGAACGGATTGCCGACGGCGACGTAGAGCAGCCCGAGCTCGGGATCGATCGCCGGCGTCTCCCAGATGCCGCCGCCATGCCGCTCGCCGCCGACCCACGTCGGACCGGCGATCTCCCAGCCATGGTCCCGCTCGTCTTGCGGGACCGTATTGAAGTGCCACAGCACCTTACCGGTTCGCGCATCGACGGCGAACACATGTCCGCCCGGGATGTGGCTTTCGCTCCGCGTACTGCCGATGTAGAGCACGCTGTTGTGGACCTGCGGCGCGGTCGTGAACCAATACCCCATGCTGATGGCCGTCTTCGCCTCGGGATATCGCTGCCGCAGGACGTCGAGAATGACGCTCGCCTGCCCGTTGGTGCCGAACGTCGGAATCGGCTTACCGGTCTTGGCATCGAGCGCGAACAGAAACGAGCCGCCGGCGACGTAGACCACGCCATCGGCGTAACTCACGCCACGGTTGCGGAAGATATAGCCTTCCGCGCGTCCGCCGCCGATCTGATTCGTGACGTCGTACGACCAGAGCAGATGACCGTCGGCCGCGTCGACGGCATACACGCTGCCGCGCGAATCGGTGACGTACATCACGCCGTTCACAATCACCGGCGTGGTCTGGTTGCTGACGCCGTCGATCACGCCGTGTTGAAACAGCCATCGCGGCGTGAGCGACTTGACGTTCGACGCGGTGATCTGCGTCAGCGGCGAGAAGCGACTGCCGGCCAGATCGAGGTTGTGGAGCGGCCAGTCAGCGCCGCGCGGCGGTACTTGCGCAGCAAGTGGAAGAAGTGGAACAAGTAGAAGTGTGTAAGTGACCAAGTGCCGGAAGTACCCCGAGGTACTTCGTCGACTTAGCCACTTAGATACTTTCACTTTTCCACTTTTCCACTTTTCCACTTTTCCACTTTTCGCGGAGCGCTATGGTACGCGCGACGAGACGTAGGCGGCGATGGACACGAAGTCCTCGTCCGTCAGCTTCGCCACCACCGGTTTCATCAGCGAGGTCCACTCGCCCTTCCGCGCGCCCATCTGCATGTCGTACATCTGGCGCACCATGTAGCTCGGCGAACGACCGGCGATCCCTGGCACCGGACCCATCCCCTTCAGGTCGGCCCCGTGACAGAAACCACACTGAACGGTCTTGCCATTTCCGCCGGTCGTCACCAGCGACTCGCCTTTCTTGATGCTGCCCATCGGCGCATACGCGATGAAGCCGGAACGCGGATCCCGAAGCGTCTCGGTGTGCTCGACGTTCTCGGGCGTCTCGATGATCCGCATGCCGATCGGCTCGGTCTCGGTGCCCTCGAGGCGGAGATACATGCCTCCCTGAATCCTGGTCTTGGGCACCGTCTTGGTCTCCATCACCTTGATCCACGGCGTCCACTTCATCGAGCCGAAATACTCGGCCGAGGCCTTGATCTCCTCGGGCGTCATGCCCTTGGCGATCTGGATCATGATGTTGGTGTTCGCCTTCCTCGGCTCGCCGCTCTTGCGCACGTCGGCTCGGAAGTCGTTCATCTGCTGGATGAAGTACGACACCGGCAGACCGGCGACGCCGGCGTTCTCAGGACGCCCCTTGCCGTTCGGGTAGTGGCACAGCGAGCAGGCGCGTACGTCCGGCCGTTTCCCTTTCGCTACGATCTCGGGCATTGTCGGATGATCGCCCGGGAACCAGTCAGCCGGCCCGAACTGGTCTCTGATAGCCGCCAGCGGGAAACTGAGCGTGCTGCCGGGCAGCGTTCTCGGCGTGGGATCAGGCTGAGCGGGTGCCGCCGCGGGAGCGGCAGCGCCTGCTGGTGGCGCCGGTGGAATCGCGTACGCCCAAGCCGGAGGCTCGCCCGCCGCCCGCAGCCCACCCGCGGTGACGAGAGCCGCCAGACCAACAACGACGACGCTCACGAATATGCGCATAGATCGCCTCCGGAGATGCCGTTTTCAGGATGCTCGATTGCCGCACAGTCTAGACCGAATCGAGGCGCGCCGCGCAGATAGCTATCGCGGCGCGCGGCCGGTGAGCTTCAGAAACATCTGATTCTCGTGACAGATGAACTCGATTGGCTCCGAGCCGTCGGCGACAATCCGCTGCGTCATTCGGAGCGTAAACGGCTTGGTATAGGCCTTCGGGTCGTCGACGGTCATCTCGATGTCCATCTGCCCGTAATTCACGCGCCGAAAGCGCTCGCTGAGCGTCATCGAGGTCGTGTACGGGCTCCCGCGATGATCGAGCCATCCCACACCGAAGAAGCTCTTTGGCTCGGCACCCTTGAATTCGGCCGGGTCGACGCCGCGAAAATTGTTCGAGTCGACGACCAGCGCGTCGCCTTCCCATCGCCCGACGGAATACCCATGCCAGAACGGCTGGGGATCCCCCAGTTTCGGCAGCGCCCGGCCGTCCATGTAGATCGTGCGCAAGCCGTAATTCGACTCGTAGACGATGAGAATCTGCTTGGGGGTCTGGACGATTTTGAGCGGCTGGGGATCGACGTGGTACTGGAGCGGACCCTGCGGCAGACAGAGTCCGTCGGGATCGTTCAGCCCGTTTTCGGCCGCCCGCTTCTGCTGGAGATCGGCGGCCCACGGTTGAAATGGCAGACTTCTCGTATCGACTCCCCCTGCGATGGTCCAGACGCCGGACAGATCCGGTTTGCCGTCGGGGGTTCGAGGGGTGGAGGCGGTGAGATCCGGTTTGCCGTCTGGCCTCTTCGGAATGCCCACCGCATGCAGCGGCCATTGGGCGCAGAGTGAGGGCGAGAGCACGCCGACCATGATCGCCGCCAGTGCCGTGGTGCCCCAGTTCATGCCCGCCTCCTCGCTGAGCACGCGACGCGCGTGACGGCTACTTATCTAACACAATCTTCTTCCTGGCGGTAATCCGAAGGATGTCGGGCACGTTGCGATCGCTCGAGAGCGTGCGCAGTTCCTTCTCGGCCAGACGCGGCAGCAGGTTCAGCGACAGCGGCACCGGCGTCTTCGGGTTCTTCGCAAGCGCCCAGACGACGTTGTAGTTCTTCATCCACGCGCGATTCATCGCGATGATGCGGAGGATCTCGTCGGAAACATTGGCCATTCGCGCGATCGCTTCGACCTCGGTCGTTGTCAGCTTGGGGCTGCTCAACACGGCGACCGCGATCATTTTGTTGGGATCGCGGATCAACACCGCGCGTTCCTCGCGCGTCCCCTTGGTCGCCCGTTTGAGGCGCTGCGGCACGTTCATCGCCGCGAGGCGCTGCAGCACCGACGTCGAGTCTTCTTCCTCCTCCTCCGGCTTGGACTCGGGCTCGGTGTCGATCATCGGCTCATCGGCGCTCGGCGACGGCGTCGGCCCGGGGTGAATGCCGCGGGCGTGGAAGAACTCGACGAGCTCGGTCGGGGCATCGGATCGGGCCAGGAACCCTTCCAGGGCCTCACGCGGAATCGCCTGCAGCGTCGCCTCGGCGGTGGCGGCAATCTCGGGGTCGGGATCCGAGATCAGCAGCACGAGCAGACCGAGCTGTTCGTGGGCACGGGGCGCCAGCGCACCCTGCGCCGCCACCAGCCGGACGTCGCGGGCGACGTCACCGCGCCTGAAGAAATCGAGCAGTGGGGATCGGAAGCCGCTCTCCATCATTCCTTCGACTCGCGTCGTTCCCTTCGACTCGCTTCGCTCGCTCAGGGCAAGCGCTCAGCGCGAGCCTCGTGCGGGAATCGTACGCATGATACGGGCAATCGCGTGAGGCAGCTCCGAGATCGCGCCGTCGCTGAACAGTCCAATCGCCGCGACACCGGCCGCCCCCGCCGCCTCGACCTCGCGTGCGGTCGCCTCGGTGATCCCGCCGATCGCGATCACCGGCAGCGCGGTCGCGGCAACGACGTCGGCGAGCGCGCCCACTCCGGCCGGAACAGCACCCGGCTTCGACGTCGTCGCAAACACCGGCCCGAAGATCAGGTAGTCGAGACCGCCGCCCGCGGTGACTCGCGCGGCTTCGTCGGCGCTGTGCACCGACCGCCCGACGAGAAACATCCGTGGTGCGATCGCCCTGACCCGATCTGCAGGCATCGAATCGCCACGCAGATGCACGCCGTCGGCGCCCGCGGCCATCGCCACGTCGACGCGATCGTTCACGAGCACCCGTGCGCGAGTGCCGCGCACCGCTCTCACGCAGCGCGCCACCAGCCCGACGAGCGCACGCCCATCCAGGTCGCGTTCGCGTATCTGCACCAGATGCACGCCGGCACGCGCGGCGGCGCCGACCAGCGTGACGAGGCTCTCTTCGCAGGGGTCGGCAAGCCGGTGCCGATCGGAGATCATGCAGACGACCTGATGCAGGCGACTACTCCTCGGCAGCCGGGGTGCGTCTGATCGAGACCACCGGATCGCTGAGATGCCGGGAGGCGAGGTACGTCCAGATCTCGGCCACGCCGGCGAACAGGTTCACCACGCCGAGCCCCGACACGGCACCGCGAACGAAATCGTTGGCGAGGATGGTCCGCAGCGGCGGCAACAGCTGCGCGAAGTAGTTCTGCTCCCAATACCCGGACCACGGCAGGACAACGAGGACGAGCCCGGCCTCGAAGAAGAACACCGTGAGGACCAGGCGCATCACCCGCGGGCACTCCCCTGCGTCACCTCCCGCAGCCGCTCGATCCGCTCCGCCAGATCCCGGTACGCATCCGCCGAGTCGGTCTGAATCTCCAGGAACGTCGCCAGTGCACGCTCGTGCTCGCCAAGCCGCTCCAGCGCGTCGGCGAGCTCGTACAACAGACTCCAGCCTTCGTCGGGCGTCGGCGGCGGCGCTTCGATCGCGCGCTCCATCCAGGCGACGGCATCCTTGTATTCACCGCGCCCGGCGAGCACGCGGCCGAGCGTCGCGGCCGCTTTGAATCGGAATATCGGCGTCCTCGCGGCCGCCTGCAAATCGAGCAGCGCCTCAATCAGACGACCATCGTCGAGATGCCGCTTCCCACGCTCGTACTGCTCGGTCGCCTGCGCATACTGCTCGCGCGTGACGCGCGAGCGGATCTCGCGGAACACCGCCTCGAGATCCTTCGTCGTGCCGCCAGCGGCACGCCGAACGACCACCGGCATCGGCGGCAGCACCAGCGCCTGCGCGCGCAGCGCGTCGAGCGCGGCGTTCAGATCGGCATCACCGCCGTCGAGCACGATCGCGTCATCGCCGACCGGTGTGCTCGGTGTGGGTTCGGCGAGCATGGCCTCGCCGCCAGACATGTCCGCGCCGCTGATCACGAACGGTTCGTCGGCGTCGTCCTCGTCGGCGGCGGGCGTGCTGTCAGCCACGGCCTCACTGTCGCGCGGGACCACCCGATCGGCGTCCTCGAACGTGACCGTCTCGATTCGGATCTCGCCGACGGACAGCGCAGGCGCGATCAAGTCGCCCGCGGCTCCTTCACTGCGCCCCACCTCGTTGTAGAGGGCCGTGAGCCCGGTCTCGGCTTCCACCTTCAGTTGCGCGTCGCCGGAATTGTCGGCCAGTTTGGCGAGCCGGATCAGGCACTCCTCGACCCCGACCTTGTCGCCGCGCTCGCGGCGCAGCTTCGAGAGCTGGCGGATGTACCCGGCCGCATCAACGGCCATCCCCTGACGCTCGGCGATATCGACGAGACGCGTCAGCGAGTGTTCGTGATCGGCTTTGACCTTGAGCGCCTTCTTGTAGTGCGCCGCGGCTTTGGGCAGGAACCCTTCCTCGAAGAGGTGATCCGCGACCGCGACGAATCTCACCGTCGCCTGCTCGCCATCGCCAACGCGGACGTAGAGATCTCCGAGGGCGTTGATCGTGCTCCAGTCGTCAGGTTGATGCTCGACCAACTTGACGTACTGCTCGATCGCGCCGGCAAGCTTGCCCTGCTGCAGCAGCTTTTCGGCCTTCTTCAGCGTCGCTTTGCGATCTACCGGCACAGGTACCCGAAGAAAAGAGCGTGGACCATGTGGAGTTGGGTCAGTCCATCGTATCAAACAGGCCTGACTGCGGACGGAACGTACGTCGATGGAGTGATGAATAGCCGAAGCGTGCGACGGCCGCGCGATGCTCCGCCGTCGCGTAACCCTTGTGCTTGTCGTATCCGTAACGCGGATCCTGTTCGTGCCACTGCATCATCTGGCGATCGCGCGTCACCTTGGCGACGATCGACGCCGCGGCAATGGCGGCGCAGCGGCGGTCGCCATGCAGGACGGCGCGCTGGGCGAAATGCAGGTCTGGGATACGAAAGGCATCGACGAGCACGAGATCGGGCAGCGGAGCGATCGTCATCAGCGCGCGCCGCATCGCTTCGAGTGACGCACGATGAATGTTGATGGCGTCGATCTCCGCCGGCTCGAGTGCGGCCACCGACCACGCCATCGCCTTGCGCGTGATCACGTCATACAGCCGCTCGCGCTCGAGCGCGGTGACGGTCTTCGAGTCCGCCAGCCGCGGGATGTAGACGTCGGGGTCCAGAATCACGGCGCCGGCCACGACCGGGCCGGCCAGACAGCCGCGCCCGACTTCGTCACATCCGGCCACACGATAGAACCCCCACCGCCGCGCGGCGTTCTCAAGGGTCCTCATGGCGCGGACGCGAACCATGAACGCTGAACCTCGAACTGTGAACCCGGAACCGTGAATCCTGAACTCTGAACCGTGAACGGCTACCCGCGCTTCGTTTCCTTCATCCGCGCGGCCTTGCCCTTCAGATCGCGCAGGAAGTACAGCTTCGCGCGGCGCACGCGCGCCGACCGCACGACGTCGACCTTGGCGATCGTCGGCGAGTGCAGCGGGAAAATGCGCTCGACGCCCTGACCGAACGAGACCTTGCGCACGGTGAACGACGCCCGAGTGCCGCCCCGATGCAGGCCGATGACGATGCCCTCGAAGATCTGGATGCGCTCCTTGTCCCCCTCGCGTACCTTGACGTGGACGCGCACGGTGTCTCCAGACTTCATCTCCGGCCGTTCCGTCATCTGGGACTTCTCGACCAGCTCGATCGCGCTCATGATTCGGTCTCCTTCTTGATCTCGTCGAGCAGCACTCGATCATCGTCGTCGAGCACCGCGTGTGTCAGCAGCTCCGGCCGGCGTTCCAGCGTCCGCGCCAGCGCCGCTTTCCGTCTCCATCGCCGCACCTCGGCATGATGCCCCGAGAGCAGCACGTCCGGTACCCGGCGTCCCGCGACCTCCGCTGGCCGCGTGTAATGCGGGTAATCGAGCAGACCGCCGGAGAACGACTCCTCGACGACCGACTGCTCATCTCCCACGACCCCCGGCACGAGCCGGCTCACCGCGTCGACGACGACAAGCGCCGGCAGTTCGCCGCCGCTCAGCACGTAGTCGCCGATGGAGAGCTCGTCGGCCGCCACGAGATCGCGGACGCGCTCGTCCATCCCTTCGTATCGGCCACAGAGCAGCGCCACATGTCCCAGCCCGGCGAACCGGGCCGCTTCCGCCTGCGTGAACGTCCGGCCCTGCGGCGACAGCAGCACGACCGCCGCCGGCGCTCCCCTCGTCGCGGTGATGTGCTCGACCGCGCGCAGCAGCGGTTCCGGCTTCATCACCATGCCCGGCCCCCCGCCATACGGCACATCGTCCACGCTCCGATGCCGATCGGTCGTGAAATCGCGCAGATCGTGCACCGCCACGTCGAGGAGTCCGCCTGCGATCCCCCTCGAGATGATGCCCTCGGCCAGTCCGGCGTCAATCATCCGCGGAAAGATCGTGACGATATCGAATCGCATCCACCCGGCAGGGGCCTGGTCCGTCTCTCTACCTGTTCACATCGAGCAGCCCTTCGGGCGGATCGATCCGAATCCGCCTGGCCTGCACGTCGATCTCGACGCAGATGTCCACCGCGAACGGAATCAACACCTGCCCTCGCGGACCGTCGACCTCGAGCAGACTGCCCGATGATCCCCCTTCGACCCCAACGATCTCGCCGACGCGCTCGCCGGCGACCGTCTCGACCACGCAGCCGATCAACTGATGGTGGTAATACGCACCATCGCCAAGCGGCTGCAGCGCATGCTCGGGCACGCGCAACTCGACGCCGGCCAACCGCTCGACGTCCTCGATCCGCGCGAACCCGTCGAACCGGACGACCGGCCGGCCCTTCTGCACGCGCATCGAGTCTATCGTCAAGCGCTCGATGCCTTGCCTCGTTCTGCACCACAGCGTGCCGCCTGGCTGGAACCGGTCTTCGACGAAATCGGTTTCCGGCGTGACGATCACCTGGCCCCGGATGCCGTGCGGACGCGCGATGCGGCCAACCAGCACCATCTCGTCCCATTCGGGCGGCCCGGGGCCGTCGGTCATCAGTCGCGAATGTCCAGCTGCGCCCGAATGCCGTGACGCTCGGCCGTGACCGACACCAGCGTGCGCAAGGCGGCGGCCGTGCGCCCTTGCCGTCCGATGATTTTGCCCATGTCGCCGGGCGCGGTCGTCAGCTCCACGATGGTCATCCCCCGCCGCGTCGACTCTTTCACTTTCACGCTGCCAGGATGATCGACCAGCGCTTTGGCCACGACTTCGACCACGGCGCACAAGGGACTCGTCTTGGCTTGCGCCGCGTCTGCCATCACTGCGCCGCGGGCGTCTCGGGCACGGCCGAGAGATCGCGTGAGACGTGCCTGGCCAGCAGCGTACGCACCGAATCCGATGGCTTCGCGCCGCGTTTGAGCCAATGCTCCACCCGCGCCTTGTTGATCTCGACCGTCGCGGGCTTCGTCCGTGGATTGTAGGTGCCGACATTCTCGACGAAGCTGCTCTCCCGCGCCGACCGCGCTTCGGTCACCACCACACGAAAGTACGGCTTCTTCGTCGTGCCTACCCGTCTCATGCGAATCACTAGCATCGTCGGTTCGCTCCTAAACTCCCAACTTCCAGTTCCCAACTCCCAAGCCGACTATCTCGACTTGATGAGCCCCCACGGGCCACCCTTCTTGCGTTTCTTGCCGGGGCCGGCTGGTCCGAACCCGACCTGCCCCTGCGCCAGCTTCGGCATCTGCTTGGCGTGACGCAGCGCGGCCGGTCCACCCTGCCCAATCAGCTTGATCACGCGCTTCATCTCGGAGAACTGTGTCAGCAGGCGGTTGACGTCCTCGACCTTGGTGCCGCTTCCAGTGGCGATGCGCTTCTTCCGGCTGCCGTTGATGATCGAGTCGTTCTTCCGCTCCTGCGGGGTCATCGACGAGATGATCGCTTCCACGCGCGCCAACTGCTTTTCGTCGGGCCGATTCTGCGCGAGCTCCTTCAAGTTGCCCAGCCCGGGAATCATGCCGAGCACGCTCTCGAGCGGGCCCATGCGCTTGATCGTGCGCAGTTGCTTGGCGAAGTCCTCGAGCGAGAACTGATTCTTGCGAAGGCGCTCCTCGAGTGCCTCGGCCTCGCCCTCCTCCATCGCCTGCTCGGCCTTTTCGATGAGCGACAGCACGTCGCCCATCCCGAGCATGCGTGAGACGATGCGATCGGGGTGGAACAGCTCGAGATCCTCGAGCCGCTCGCCACTGCCCACGAAGGCGATCGGCACGCCGACGACAGAGACGACGGACAGCGCGGCGCCGCCGCGCGCGTCGCCATCGAGCTTCGTGAGCACGACGCCGGTGACGCCGACGCGACGATTGAACTCGCCCGCGCTCTTGATGGCGTCCTGGCCGGTCATCGCGTCAGCGACATACAGGAGATCGGACGGATGGACAGCCTCTTTGATCGCTTGAAGCTCGTTCATCAGGTCGTCGTCTATGTGCAGACGACCGGCGGTGTCGACAATGACGGTATCGAAGCCTTTCGCGCGTGCCTCGGTCAACGCACCCGATGCGCGCGCCACCGGGTCCATCGTGTCCGGTGCATATACCCGCGCCTCAGCCTGTTCGCCGACGACCGACAGCTGCTGAATGGCCGCCGGCCGGCGGACGTCGGTCGAGACCAGTAGCGGGTGGCGCCCCTGGCGCTTCAACCAGACCGCCAGCTTGCCGGAGGTGGTGGTCTTGCCGGAGCCTTGAAGTCCGAGCAGCAGAACCACACGCGGAGTCGGCGCCTGCTTTTGCAGCCCGCCTTCGGCATCCCCGAACAAGGCCAGCATCTCGTCGCGGACGATCTTGACGACCTGCTGGACCGGCGACAGGCTCTTGAGGACCGTCTGATCAGTCGCCTTGTCGCGGACGCGATCGATGAACGCTTTGACGACCTGGAAATTGACGTCGGCCTCGAGCAGCGCGAGACGAATCTCGCTCAGCGCCGTCTCGATGTGCGCATCGGTCAGCTTGACCTCACCGCGGAGGCCTTTGAACGCGTCCTGAATGCGATTGCTGATCGACTCGAACATGGGTGATGGTGCCGGGTACCTGGACGTGGCGCGCCAGACTGTCGAGCGCGCAAACCCTTATCTTATGGCAGGTTGACAGCCTCTGACAAGGAAGTTGTCGAATATAATTGCCCTTGGATGATACTCCGCATGCACGGCAGATGGCTTCGTTCGAGCGCGCTCGTGTGCGGCGCGGCGGTGCTCCTCGCACTGCCACAGGCCGGCGGCGCGCAAAACCTTGGCACGCTTGGGGCGAGCGCGGCCGGCGAGTCGACGGCCACACGAGCAGCGGGTGTCCCGACCGGCCCGGTGCCGCGACTCTCGAACGGACACGTCGACTTCAGCGGCGTCTGGGATCACGCCTACGTCCCTGACATGAGCTTCTCGAACGAGGGAACTCCGGCGGTTCAGAAGGGGGCGGGCGACCTCCCCTACTCGCCGGCAGGACTCGAGAACATCACCCGCTACGACCCCGAACGGGATGGCGACTACACCGGCATGTGCATGCCCTTTGGCCTGATGCGCTCGGTCAACGCCCCGTACCCGTTTCAGATCATGCAGAGCGAGAAGTACGTGGCGTTCCTGTTCGAGCAGAACAGTTGGTTCCACGTGGTGCCGTTCAAGGCCGCCCACTCGAAGGAGCCGAACCCCACGTGGTTCGGCGAGTCGATCGCGAAATGGAATGGCGACATGCTCGTCATCGACACGATTGGTTTCAACGGCTTCACGAGGCTCGATACCAAGGGCAACCCGCACAGCGAGAAACTGCACCTGGTGCAGACGCTGAAACGGACCGACGCGGGTCACATCGCGTACTCGGTGACGATCGACGACCCGGTCTACTACACCAAGCCCTGGACCAACGAGCGCACGTTCACACTGTCGAACGGCGAGCTGCTCGAATACTCGTGCGAGGAGAACAACAAGTCGCTCTGGGAAGGCCGCATCAAGTTGTGGCTGCCCCCGGGCACATCGCAACCGCGCGAGAAGAAACCGTAGAGCGCGGGCTTTAACCCGCGCGTTCCCAATGTCCGACGACTCACTTCAAAAGATCGCCACCACCATCGGCGTGCCCGTCGCGCGCCGCCATATCTTTCTCTGCGCCGAGCAGACCAAGCCGAAGTGCTGCGACATGGAACGCGGCGTCGCCGCGTGGGACTTTCTGAAGCGGCGCTTGAAGGAGCTGGGACTCTCCGAACAAGGCGGCATCCTGCGCAGCAAGGCCAATTGCCTGCGCATCTGTGAAGGCGGACCGATTGCGGTGGTGTATCCCGAGGGCGCGTGGTATCGCGAGTGCGATCCGCCGGCGCTCGAGCGGATCATTCAGGAACATCTGATTGGGGGGAGGGTCGTCGAGGATCTGCTGATCGCCGAGCACCCGCTGCCAACGAGCTAGAACGGTCGGCCCTATTTCAAGCCAGTCACGAGGAACAGGTCGGACAGCAAGCGCGAGTAGCTGTGCACGTAGTACTTGGCGTCGCGTGAAATCGCGAACACGCTCAAGCGCAGACCGGCCGGGTCATGAGCACGAATCGTCGCCGCAGGCGTTCGCTTTCCGCTCGCCAGATCCTGCCGCTCGATGGTCCATGGGAGCCCGCCCCCACGGGCAATCAACAGCCCGCGACCATCCGGCGTCCACTGCACCGGCACCTCACCGGGCTCGAGCGTACCAACAGGTTGGGGCGCGCGGCCGTCAGTCGCGTAAATCATCGACATGCCGTCTTCAGAGGTGGCGACCACACGAGTGCCGTCCGGTGAGATTGGCGACGTCCACCATCGATTGACACTGACGACGGCACCGTCCGGCGTGAACGGCTTTGGCGCACCGCCATTGACATCCTGCACGTAGCCGCGCGACGCCTCTCCTGGTTTGTGACCGAATCCAATCACGGTGCTGCGATCCGCCCACTCCGTCCGATCGAAGAAGATGTTCTCAGGGTTGGGCAACTCCCGGGTGGCGCCGGGCCCGGTCGGATGCAGGAACAGCGGGTGGCCATCCACGGGCGACGCAAGGGCCCAGCGGCCGTCAGGAGAGAGCGACGTTGGATACCCTGGGCCAAGGTGAACCGGCGACGCACCGGCCTTCACCAGATAGGTCTCGTACGGCGGAGCGGATTGATCGGAGATCAGCACGCTGCTGCCGTCGGCCGCAATCGACGTACTTGCCGAATTGGATCGCAGCGTGACGTCAATCGGCGCGGGGCTGTCAGGCATCAACGCCTCAACGACGCGCTCCTCACGATCGTGGCCCAGAAGAACCCGTCCGTTCGACGCGATGTCCAGCACCTTGTAACGCGTGGCTCCGCGCAGAACCGTGCGAAGACGACCGTCACGTGTCACGGCGTATACGCCGTCACCACTGACCGCGGCGCTCTTCGTTGCGCCGAACCAGATCTCCGCCCCATCTCCGTTCCACGCGATGCCGTGGACCGAGACCCATCCTTTCGAGAGAACGACGCGGTGGCCCCCCTTGTCAACCATCGCCACGTCCCCAGCATCGTCGGCATACAACGGGTGGTCGGCAAACGCGATCTGATCGCCCGACGGCGAGAACCGGATATCGCTGATGTAGCCGGACGTTTGATAGAGGACCTTTCCGAGCGGGAACTCGAGGCGCTCGACGCCGCCAACCCGCCGCACCACCGCCAGCTCGTTGCCGCCGGGGATCCACTCGGCCTCGCGGACGTGCTCGACCATCACACGAGGCGCGCTGCCCAACACCGCCGATCGCGCGAGGGTGCCCTCGCCCATCCACCCCTCGAACGAATGATTCAGCGAAATCGCCAGCTCCCCCGTCCTCGAGATCGACAGCAGGCGCGCGTTCGGCAACGACAACGGCGCCGATTCGGGGCTGTCGGCACGTGTCATGAAGATCTTCAGGGGCTGACCGTTCCAGGCGGCGCCGTAGATGATCGACTGTCCGTCCGGCATGAATCGGCCGTCGCGGATCGTCCCTTTGTCGAACGTCAGCTGGCGAAACTCCGGTTCCGAGGCACTCGCCGAGTCCGCGGTTCCGTTGCGCATCATCCAAACGCCGGCCGCACCGGCGAGGAGGCCGAGGATCAGTCCAGCGACGGCGCCAACCAGCCACCCGCGTGAGCGGACCGCTGCTAACGCCACACCGCCGGATGCGCTGCTCGCATCGACCGACGACTCGAGAGCGAACGCGAGATCACGGGCGGACTCGAATCGCTCTTGTGGTCGCTTCTCGAGACATCGTCGGACCGTCCGCAGAACGGCTGCCGGCAGCGTGACGTTCAGCGCGGCAGGATCGGGTGGATCCTCACGCAGAATCGCGGCCATCGTTTCGGCGGCCGTATCGCGCCGATAAGGCTGCTGCCCGGTCAGCATCTCGTACAGCACGCAACCGAGGGCGAAGATGTCGGAACAGTGATCGCTTGGCTCGCCGCGCACCTGCTCGGGCGACATGTACCCGACGGTGCCCAGGACCGTTCCCGGCGTCGTCGCCGGCGCCATCGTCGGCGCCTCCATCCGCGTGAGATCGTTTCGATCGGGAGTATGGCGAGCGAGGCCGAAGTCGAGAATCTTCACGCCACCTGTCGGCGTGAGAAAGACGTTTTCCGGCTTCAGGTCGCGATGCGCAATCTGCTTGTCGTGCGCCGCCGCGAGTCCGCGGGCGATCTGCGCAGCGATCTCGACGGCCTTCCGTACCGGCATGGGCCCATCGGCGAGGCGCGCGCGCAACGTCTCCCCTTCGAGGAGCTCCATGACCGCGTACGGATGCCCGTCGGCGTGCCCCACGTCGAAGATGGTCAGGATGTTGGGATGCGACAGCGCCGCGATCGCCAGAGATTCACGCTCGAAGCGCGCCAGCGCTTCGGGGCTTTCGGCGATGCCAGCCGGCACAACCTTGATAGCGACGTCGCGATTGAGCCGGCCATCGCGCGCGCGATAGACCTCGCCCATTCCTCCGGCACCAAGCGGCGCAACGATCGTGTAGGGGCCGAGTTTCTGTCCCGCAGGGATCGACATGAGGTCGGTCGGATTATAGCGACCTACAATGGCACGTATGGACTACGTGCCGTTGGGCCGAACGGGCCTGCAGGTGTCGCGAATCTGCCTGGGCTGCATGAGCTACGGTCAGGCGAAGACGCCTGGCGTGATGCAGTGGGCCTGGACGCTGAGCGAGCAGGACAGCCGTCCGCACATCACGCGCGCCATCGAGGCGGGCATCAACTTCTTCGACACCGCAAACATCTACTCGAATGGCGAGAGTGAAGAAGTGCTGGGACGCGCGATCCGCGACTTCGCGCACCGCGACGAAGTGGTGATCGCCACGAAGGTGTGGGGCCCGGTTCGACTCGGGCCCAACGGACGCGGGCTGTCGCGCAAGTCCATCATGACGGAAATCGACAAGAGCCTGCGCCGGCTGGGAACCGACTACGTCGATCTCTACATCATTCACCGCTACGACTACGACACGCCGCTCGAAGAAAGCCTCGAGGCGCTCAACGACGTCGTTCGCGCGGGCAAGGCCCGGTACCTCGGCGCCTCGTCGATGCACGCCTGGCAGTTCATGAAGGCGCTCGGTCTTCAGCGTGCGAACGGATGGGCCTCGTTCATCTCGATGCAGAACTACTACAACCTGCTCTACCGCGAAGACGAGCGGGAGATGTTACGCCTCTGCCTGGCCGAGGGCGTGGGCACGACGCCGTGGTCGCCGCTCGCCCGCGGCCGGCTCGCGCGCGGCTGGACCGACGAGCCACCGACCGCCCGCGCGAAAACCGATGCCTTCGGCACGTCGCTGTACGTGAAGACGATGGACATCGACAAGCCGGTCGTCGAGCGCACCAACGAGATTGCTCGAGCGCGCGGCGTGCCGCCCGCTCAGATCGCCATGGCGTGGCTGTTGCGGAAGCCGGCGGTCACGTCGCCGATCGTCGGCGCGACGAAGCCGCAGCACCTCGACGATGCGATCGCTGCGGCATCGATCATGTTGTCGGACGAAGAGGTCGCTCGGCTCGAGGAATGCTATCGACCGCACCCGGCGACGGATGCGTATGTGTGACGGATCGATCGACGGGGCTCAAGACCGCCTCTACGACGCTTCTTGTGGAAGGTCGAGCCGCATCCCTCCGCGCGTGCCGACTTGCGACGTCCCTGATGCGGCATCGGGTGTCGGCACCACCGTGCGGATCATGCAGGAACATCTGATTGGCGGGCGCATCGTTCAGGATCTGCTCATTGTCGAGCACCGGCTCCCCGCACCCTCCGCTGCCGCGCCACCTGAGTAGACACCAGGAATTCTCTCGATTGACGGGGTGTTCGTCGGGGCGTCAGAATCCGCGACGTCAGCGCCGCTCCTTGGCGAGGTTATCGTCGCAACGTTCTCCTCCCAGTGTTCCCCAGCAGAAACGTGACCTGAATCGATGTCGACGAGACCGCCCTCGAAAACCGCGGAACCGACCTCGAGGCCGCCACTTGGGGATCGCGCCGCGCTTGCCTACAACTGGCTTCCGCGCGTCGGATCCGTTCTCGACCTCGGCTGTGCGGACGGATACGTCACCGCGTATCTGCGAAACCGGGCTGCGAAGATTGTTGGGTTCGATCTCAACTTCACTGACGTACGCGCCGCGAAGGGCAAGGTCGGCGGAACGCATTTCGTCGTTGGCGTCGCGGAAGCACTGCCATTCGCTTCCGCGTCCTTCGATGCGGTGCTGATGCTCGACGTGCTGGAACACGTCGGCAACGACAGCCATTCAATCGACGAGATCGTTCGCGTGATGAGGACGGATGGTTACCTCATCCTCTCGACACCGCACAAGGGTCTGTTCGGGTTTCTCGATCCGGAGAACTTCTTCCTGAGGGGAAAGAGCGGTACTCCTCGGCCACGCCACCGTCACTACTCCGTTACCGACTACAAGATGCTTTTCGGAGACCGGCTGACGGTCACCCGGACGCATCGCGGTGGATTGTTGGTTTTTCCCCTCGTCATGATTGCGCGCAAGATCGTGCACCGCCTGATGGCTCGTGGCTGGCGGATCCCGCTCATCGTTCGCGACGTGATCGAGCGCACGGTAAACGTGAGCTACAAGATCAATTACGGCAGACTCGGCTTCAACGTCATGGTCCTCGCGCGGAAGCTGTCTGCGAATGCGGCATCCGTCGGGGTGCCACGCCCTACTTCACGAGCTTTAGGCTCACCTCAACCCTGACGGTCTCTCCGGTGATACGGTCGGTCGCGGCGGTGTACTGTCTCGTCTGGCCATCTCGCAGCAGCAGCCGATTGCGCGACTTGAAGTTGCGAAACGCGGGCATTCCCGCTCGTGTGACTGGTGGTTGGGACGAACCCGGTTCGGTATTCGGTGTCGGCACCACGGTGGTCTCGTCGATACCGATCGTGACCTCGTATCGACCCTCATCGGCAGTCGAGGCACCGCAGACGATGTTCGTACCAACGGCGCGGTAATTGAACGACAGAAACGGCTGAGCCTTGTCGTCCACCGGCACCGGGCCGCTGGGCACAGCCACATCGACGTTCATCGTCAACTGTGCCTCCGGGCTGTTGGTGTTCACCGCCAGCACGTACGGGGCGGCGCTGATTCGCTTGTCACCCTGATACCTCGAGATCGTGACCTGCACCTCGAGAGGAATCACCGGACCACGGCTGCGGGCGACCGGTGCGGGTGGCGGTGGCCCAGGAGGTTGCACGTCTTGCGCGAATGCCGCCAGGCTTCCCAGGAGCACTGCGATGATGGCCACCGTGACGCGATGCTTTCTCACTGTGCTTCTCCTTGAGCGATGCCGACCTCTCGAAGCGGCTCGATGATCACCGGCGCGATCTCGAGCCACGGTGGACCCGGCGTGGTCAGACCCCGTGTGGCTTCGGCGACAGCCGCAGCGCGTTTGGTATCCCGCAACTCCGTGACAAGAAGCTCGAACCCGCGCTTCTCGTCGTCAGCAATCAGCACCTGCGGCAGCCCCACGTCGTTCGTTCGCGTTTCTTCCGGCTCAATCCGCGCGACCGCTCGCCTCGTCACTCGCTGTACGGGTGCGGCGACCAGCGGTTGCGGCAGAACCGGCTCGGTCGCGATGCTCGGCCCCCTGCTCGCCTCGAGCACGGGTGGCGACGTCGCCGTTGAAGGCGTCGAGTCTGAAACGCGCATGTCGCGCGGCCCGCCGAGAGACACGACCAACGCCAACGCGCCGGCCACGACTGCAGCACCGCCGAGCCAGAGCGGCCACGACATCACGCCGGTCGCGCCGAGCGGCTCGCGCGCCACTCGCGCTCGAACCCTCGCCACGAATTGCGGCGACGGCTCGACGCGCAGTGCCGACTCGATGTCGCGCGCGAGCGGGTCGTCCTTCAACGCGTCTCTGTGGCCATCCATGACAATCGCGCTCTCAACTCGTTCCGCGCCACGAACAGCCGCGACTTCACCGTGCCTTCCGGCACACCGAGCAGCGCGGCCACTTCCTTCATGTTGTGTCCTTCGATTCCCGCGAGGATGACGACCAGGCGCAGCTTCTCCGGGAGCGCATCGATCGCCAGCCACAACCGCTCCGCGCGCTCCCGCGCCAGCACATCAACGGTGTCTGCCGGCGCGGCATCGGTGTCGACGATCGCCTCTCGCGACGCCCGCCGTCGATTCGCCCGCTGGCGATCGAGCGCCATCCGCCAGGTCATCCGCACGAGCCAGGCCCTGAAGCGTTCACGATCGCGCAGCTGATGGAAGCTGCGATAGGCCTTCGCAAAGGCGTCCTGCGCCACGTCCTCGGCATCCTCGCGATGACGCAGCACGCCGAATGCCACGCGAAACGCCAGCGTCGACGACTCCACCAGGCGGGCCTCGAACTCGCGCTCGAGCTCATCGTCGAAGGTCACGAGACCAGCCGGAAGTCGGTCGGCGCGTTCATGCATCTCGCTTCACCCAGGCAAGACGCC
>Ga0111539_10000853_pt1 | contig 39770 bp, 36 predicted proteins | sample RhiMethybrSRZTD1_FD_79667 | JGI IMG/M metagenome (GOLD analysis project Ga0111539, IMG submission 79667) | Populus rhizosphere microbial communities from Tennessee, USA - Rhizosphere MetaG P. TD hybrid SRZTD1 (version 2) (version 2) | ecosystem: Host-associated > Plants > Roots > Rhizosphere >...
CATCCGGGTCAAGCCGCGGGCGACGGCCGGCTCAACGCGCACGTGGAAATCGGCGACGTGCTGGCGCCGCTGTCTGCGGACAACGTCGAGGGATCCGCGACCGCGGCGCTTGCAAAGGTCTCGCTGTACGGCCAGACCATCGACCAGGCGTCGATCGATGTCGCGCTCGTCGAGGGGATCGCGCGCGTGACGGCGCTCGACGTGAGCGGACCGTCCGGACGGGTTTCTGCGAAAGGCACCGTCGTCCTCGTCGGCGACGGACAGTCCGACCTCTCGTACGTCGCGGACGTGCCCGATCTCAAGAGTCTGCAATCGTTCTCGCGCGAACCGCTCGGCGGCTCGGCGCACGTCGAAGGGCGGATCACGGGACCGCAGGGCGCGATGACGACACGCGGCACGATCTCAGGCAGCCGTCTGGTGCTGGGCCCGGTCGATGCGCTGTCGGTGAAGAGCGCCTTCAGCCTGGCTGTGCCCGGGAACAACGTCAAGTTGACGACCGGACGTGTCGATCTCACCGGCGCCTACATCGAAGTGCGCGGTACGCGCATCGACGAGGTGGCCGGGACGCTGGCGTACGACGGATCGCGGCTCGACGTGGAAGCGAAAGTCGCCCAACGTCAGCGGCAGCTGCAATTCGCCGGATCGCTCGTCCCGCATCCCGATCATCACGAGATTCACGTGCGCAGCCTGTCGATGATCGCCAATGACGTCGAGTGGCAGATGCCGCAGGGACAGGAGGCCGTCGCGCGGTATGCGGCGGATCGGCTCGAGATCGAGAATTTTCAACTGGCGCGTGGAGACTCGCGCATTCGAATCGAGGGCACAGCGTCGGCGAACGCGGCCGATCAGTCGCTGGTCGTGACCGCCGAGCACCTGCAGGTCGCCGACGTGAACACCTTGCTGCTCGGCACGCAGCGCTTCTCGGGGATCGCGAATGGCACCGCGCGGATCTCCGGCTCGCTGTCGGAACCCGCCGTCGAAGCCAGGATGGCGGTGACCACCGGTCAGATCCAGGGTGTCGCGTTCGACTCACTCGCCGGCCAGGTGTCGCTCGGCAAGGGCCAGCTCACGCTCGACGCCGCGCTCGAAGCCGGCACGGCCGGCCGGCTGACGGCCACCGGAACGATGCCCGTTCCCTGGCGCGCGCCAGCGGGAGCCGAGTTGCCGCCGTTCAACCTGCGCCTGCAAAGCGCCGCCATCAATCTCGCGCTGTTCCAGCCGATCTCGTCGGAAATCGACATGATCACCGGCGTCGGCCGGTTCGATCTCCAGGTATCCGGCGCCGCCGGCGCGCCGCGCCTCGAAGGGTTGGTCGGCGTCCAGCAGGGATCGTTCCGCGTGGCGACGACGGGCGTGATCTACAGCGGCGTCGAAGCCGCGATGGCCGTCGAAGGCGAGCGCGTGATCGTTCAGCAGTTTCGCGTTCAGGACGACGACGGACATACCGGGTCCGTGACAGGCAGCCTGAAAGTCGCGGCGCTCGGCCGTCCGAGCGACTTCAATCTGTCGGTCCAGGCGCACGAGATTCACGTGCTCCACAACCGGTTCGGCGAAATCAGTCTCAGTCCCGATCTCCGCGTCATGGGCGACCTGTCGTCGCCGCTCGTCACCGGCACGATAAAAGTCGAGCGCGGCCGCGTCGAACTTGGAGATCTGCTCGATCGCTTCTCGGCGACCGGGTACCAACGCGTCGAAACCGATGTCGGCGAACAAGTCGAAAAAGCGGTCGATGCGGCCGCGCCGACGACTGGCGCGTCGTACTCAGTGACGCTGGATCTGCCGGACAACATCGTGTTGCGCGGCCGCGATCTGCGCGCGTCACGCGGGTCGATCGGCCTGGGAGACGTCAACGTGACGCTGGGCGGCGCGCTCACCATCGCCAAAGACACGGCCGGCCCGACGACGCTGCTCGGCCGGCTCAGCGTGGTCCGGGGGCAGTACAGCTTTCAAGGACGGCCGTTCACGATCCTGCGCGACAGCGAACTGCGATTCGAAGGCACCGACGAGTTGCTGAACCCCGTCGTCGACGTCACCGGTGAGCGGCAGATTTCCGGAGTCACCGCGCGCGTGCACGTGACCGGAACCATGCGGGAGCCGGAAATCGCGCTCTCCAGCGACCCGCCACTCGACGAAGGCGACATCCTCTCGCTCATCGCGTTCAATCAGACGATGAACTCGCTGCAGACCAGCGAGCGCGTGTCGCTCGCCTCACGCGCCGGGGTGCTCGCGGCGCGCGCGTTCGCGACGCCGATCGCCGATTCGGTCGCGCGGGCCCTCGACTTCGATCTGTTCGAGATTCAGCCGTCGGACGATACAGGCACGGCAGCGACGCTCACCGTCGGGCGGCAGATCAATGAGAATTTGTTCGTCGGTTTCCGCCAGGAATTCGGATCGGAGGACGTGAGTCAGGTGTCGTTCGAATTCCGGCTCACCGAATTTCTCCGGCTGGTGACGTCGTTCGCGCAGGGCACTGAGCAGACGCGCCGGACGCCGCCCATCGATCGCGCGGGACTGGATTTTATCTTCGTGATACGACGGTAGACCGGGGAAAGCCCAAGGCTGATTGGAGCCCACATGCAGATGGTACTGATGTTCGTCGCCGCGCTCTTCGCTCTCGTGTCGACGCCGGCGCAAGACCCGCCGCAGGAGCAGACACTGACGGGCTGCCTCCGGACCGGCAGCTCGCCAACGGTCTTGCTGTTGCGCGGTGCCAGTACCGACGCGGCGCCGTCAGGTCCCCGCGCCGCCGAAGATTACCTGCTCGTGTCCGTGCCGTCGTCGCTCGGCGAAAAAGTCAATCACCGCATCGCCGTGACAGGGACGGTGAGCGAATCGGGCGCGCCCCCGCCACCGCCACCCGCGGCGAACGCGGCGGAAAAGGCACTCAAGAAACTGAGCGTCAGAGATGTGAGGGAAGTCGCAGCGAACTGTTCGGCGCCGTCACGCTGACGGGCGCGTCACGCCGGATCCGGCGGCGAACACGCCCGGCCGGCAGCGCCGCGGGCTCCGGCGCGGCCAGCGCCGTCAGCGCCACGGCCGCGGCGCCAAGCGCGAGCGGCAGTTCACCGCTCCCGGCGAGCAGTCCGATCAGCGCCGTGAACAGCAGCGACGCGCTCGACGCCAGACTGCGCGCGAGACCGCCGCGGAAGCGGAAGGTCGTCGTCGCGCCGAGCAGGCACACCGCGGCGATCACGATGCCCATGACATGGTTCGGCTCAACCGGCGGCAGCGACGCCGCGTAGGTCGATCCAGCGTGTTGGGCGTAAAGCGACGCCAGCGCGGCGAAAAGGCCGTGCGCGGCCAGTCCGACCGTCCGGCGGCGAATCGGCCCGACCCACCCCAAGGCTGCGCCCACCGCGGCGGCCACGAACACGGCCACTGCTGGGGAAACGCGCAAGAAATCGAAATCGAGATTCATCAGGCAGAGTCCTGGAGCGCTGCGGAGATGTGACCAGAGCAAAACGAAGGCCAGTCATGGCGTGAGCGCAACGTGCGTGTTCTCGCCTCCGATCGGCATCGTCGCATCGTCCGTGTGTCGCACGATTGCCGAATATGTGCAGTGCGTTGCACCAGCGCGCGCAGCCGGAGCGCGACGCAACGCGATTCGAGAGGTCTTTCCGTGCCTGCATTGGTACGTGCCTTGTATCTGCACGCGGCATGTCACCTGCGGATCTCAGCACCACCAACGTGTGGCTCGCGGTCATTGCCTTTGCGAGCGTGCTGCAATTGCTGGTGATCGTCGGGCTGCTCGTCGGGGCCGCTCGCTTCTTCCGTCGCATCGAAGCGACGATCGATCGGATCACCGAGCAGCACATCGCTCCCATTTCGGTGCGCGCGAACGAAGTGCTCGACGAGATGGAAGACGTGATGGCGCGTGTCCAGTCGTTCGACGACGGCATGCGCCGCACGCTGTCGCGCGTCGGCGTTGGCGTGAGCGTGGCCACGTCCGTGATGCGCAGCCGGTTCTGGCCCGTCGTGGGAGTGCTCAAGGGACTGAAGGCTGGACTTGCCAGTCTCAAACGCGCGCCCGGTGATCGTCCCCCGCGCCGAAGCGGGAAGGTCACGAAGTTCGCGCCCACACGACTGGCTCCCAAGGACGCCTCGGATCTCGAGGCCGAACAACGCTTTGCCTATGAAGGAGGCATGAGTCATGCACGAGGTTGATAGCTACTACGGAGACGCCGCTGCCCAGAGCAACGGATTTGTCATGGGTCTGCTGTGCGGCGCCGCTCTCGGCGCGGCGATCGGTCTTCTGTTCGCACCGAAGCCCGGATCGGAACTGCGCAGCCAACTCTACGACTCGACCGAGCGCCTCCGCCGCAAGGCGGGAGAGGCGTACAACCAGGCGTCGGACACGGTCGAAGATCTCGTCGACAAGGGCCGCACCGCCGTGCGGCGCGGACGGCAAAAGGCTGAAGACGTGGCCTCGTCGATCGCGAACGAGACCGCGTCGACAGGGTACTGAACAGCTCCGGGGGACCTCGGGTTTCTTCTTGCTCGAGCTCGCGCAAGAAGACAGCCGAGGTCCTAGTCGTGCGCACCGCCCCGTTCCCAGGCGGGTCGCGAGGAGAACACTATGCGGCGACTGTGGATGTCCCTCGTCTTGCTGGCGGCTGGCGCCGCCATCGTCGCGGCGGCTCTGACGGGCACGTGGGGTTACTTGCTGGCGGCGATCGTCGCGGGCGTCGGTTTCTGGCAATTCGGAAGGTGTCACCACCAGGGCCCGCTCGGCCTGCTGCCACCGACCACGCAGCCGGACGGCTCGACCGTCCCAGCGCGATGGTTTTGCGACGCGTGCGGCAGGACGTGGCCCGCGTCGTTCGAGCACGGTCATCCTCCGATTCGGCGATTTCAGGGCTACGATCCGACGAAGGCCGTGAACGCGGCGAAACGAGCCGATGATCTCGCGCGCCGCCAGCGGGCGCTCGCGTTGAAGCGCGCCGGGCTGGAGACGCCGCGCCCGAAGCTCAATCCCAACGCCGCGGAAGTCGTCGAGATTCGGAGGTTCGCGCAGTAAACCCTTCGCCGAGGCTACGGCCCGGATCGCTGGAGCAAGTGCGGAGGTAAAAGGAGCCGGGGCAACTCGGCTCCTTTTTTTTGTCCTTACTTTGTCACTCTCAGGCGATTCCACGCGTCGCGGACGGCGTCCTTGACGTGTTGCCAGCTCCAGTCCCGATTCCTGCGCTCGGGATATCGATCCCATCCCGTCCGCAGTTCGTCCTCGAGCTGGTCGTCCCAGGCGCGTCCCTCATGTCGCACCGCCGACTCGTACCCGTACCGGTACGCGGGTCGCCAGTCGTCATAGGTCGAATCTTTCGCCCAGTACGGGCGAGAGCGGCACGCGCCTCGCCAATACTCGTCTTCCATTTCCCACGTCGGAGTATGCCCGTGTGCCATGCGAAGCCTCCTTGCGGCTTTTCTCTCAAGCGATGCAACAGGCGTTCCGGTACCCATCTTGCTCGTCGAAAAACGGGAGCGGTAATTGGAGAGTGCAATGCCACACGTGTTGACCGACCACGAAACGATCCGGCGTTGGGCGGAAGCCAGGGGCGCGAGACCCGCGAGAGTGAAACCAGGCCGCGATGCGATGCTGAGCTACACGGACGATCCGATCTGTCTCGAGATTCCCGGCGCGTCGCCGGCCGGCGCCGTCGAGCGGATCACGTGGCACGAGTGGTTTCGAACATTCGACGAGCACGATCTCGCGCTGCTCATCGAGAATGCGCATCAGCAGCCGAGCACGTTCAACCGGTTGATCAAGAGGACCGCTTGAGGGTGCTCGCGATCTTCTTCAGATCCTCGACGAATTGACGCATCGCCTCACGTCGAGCGTCCGCATCCGGTGCGCGGAGGATCGACGACGGGTGGACGGTGACCGTGACGAATTCGGCCAGCGACGACGGAAGCATCCGGCCGCGATCCTTCGTGACCCGCACCGACGATCCCAAGAGCGTCGTCGCAGCCGTTGCGCCGAGCGCCACGACCACCCGCGGTTTGATGGCCGCCAGTTCTCCCTCGAGCCACATCCGGCAGGCGAGAATCTCTTCGCGGTTCGGACGCTCGTGGATCCGCCGTTTGCCCTGAGGCTTCCACTTGAAGTGCTTGACGGCGTTCGTGAGATACACCTTCGATTCGTCGATGCCGGCCTGGCCGAGCGCCTCGCGAAGCAGACCGCCCGCCGGGCCGACGAACGGTTCGCCCTGCCGATCTTCCTGGTCGCCCGGTTGTTCGCCGACGAACACGACTTCGGCTGCAGACGGGCCCGCGCCGAACACCGTTTGCGTGGCACGCTCCCACAGCGGGCAGGCCCGGCAGCGCTTCGCTTTGCGCCGGAGCGCGTCGAGATCGCCGGAGCCGCGCGGCGCGCGCTTCACTTCTTGTCTTCTTTGTCTTCTTTGTGCGGCCAGTCCTCCGACGATGCCGGATCGAGCTCCCAGCGGTGACGGTCACGCTCGCGGATCTTCTCGTCCGGGTTCAGCTCTTCGTCGTCCTGATACTGGACGCCCAACGCGCGGCCGATGTCGTCGACACGATCCTGGTCGGGCGTGGGATTGTCGCCACCCGGCGCTTCGTCGCCGACCGCATACGCGTCGGTCCACTTCGCGTCGACGTCGCCTGCCGTGAGGCGTGGGCTCGTCTCCGTGTGCTCGAGCAGCGAGCGCTGCAGCTCGTCGTGGCCCGTCCGCGCAGCCGCGATCTGACGTTCTTCCGGAGGGGCCTGCGGCGTGTCGACCCGCTCCGATTCGGGCAGCCGCCGGCGCTCGCGGTCGAGCAGGACGGGGCTCACTGGCCTGCGAGATCGCTGAGCGGCGGTCTCTGTGGGGGCCCTCGGTGTCGTCTGTCTGGGTGCCCTCGGTGTCGTCTGTCTGGGTGCCCTCGGTGTCGTCTTCCGGGGGGCCTTGGACGCCGCCTTCCGGGGCCGCCGGGCCGCGGGGCGGCTCACTGCACGTTTTCGGGTCTTTCTCGCAGCCGCCTTGCGGGACGCCGGGCGGCGGCGCGGACTCTTCGCCCGTTTGGCTGTTCGTCGGGCTGCGCTCGACCGTCCGCGGGCGCGCCGTCGGGCCGTACGCTGCCGCCGCGATGCTCGTTTCCTGGCTGCCATGGTGAGGACTCCCTTCCGGCGGTTGACCTCGGTTCCTTAAGTACCGGATAATTCAATGCTTATCGCATTCTCTGCGAAGCAATCCTACAGCCTGCCGGAGCTGCAATCCGGCACAGAATGTCCGCAACTGGACTTTAAGGAGGACCCGGGCCGCAATGGGTAATGACGTCACAAGGAAAACGCAAATTCTGCAAGGAGGTGCGAAGAACTACTCTGGCTTCTCCACATTCTCCTCACGCCCGGACGGCGGCGACACCGATCCGGAGGAGTACGCAAAGTTATTGGACTTTTACGATAACAGCTTCCGAAATATCGCGGAAGGTGAGGTCGTCAAAGGCACGGTCGTCAAGGTCACGCCGACGGAAGTCATCGTCGACGTCGGCTTCAAGTCTGAAGGCATCATCTCCATCGAAGAGTTCATTGACGAAAGCGGCCAGGTGACCGCGCAGCCGGGCGACATTGTCGACGTGCTGCTCGAGCGCACCGAAGATCGCGACGGCTACGTCGTGTTGTCGCGCGAGAAGGCCGAGAAGATGAAGATCTGGGACGAGGTCGAGAAGGCGTACCAGGAGCGGAAGGTCGTCATCGGCCGCGTCATCGAGCGGATCAAGGGCGGACTCGCCGTCGACATCGGCGTGCGCGCGTTCCTCCCGGGATCGCAGATCGACGTGCGTCCGGTGCGCAATCTCGACGCGCTGCGGGGCCAGGAGCTCCGGATGCGCGTCATCAAGGTCAACAAGAAGCGCGGCAACATTGTCCTCTCGCGCAAAGTGCTCCTCGAAGAGGAGAACGCCGAGAAGAAGAAGACCACGCTCGACACGCTGGCCGACGGCAAGGTGCTGCGCGGCACGGTGAAGAACCTCACCGACTACGGCGCGTTCATCGACCTCGGCGGCATCGACGGCCTCCTGCACATCACCGACATGTCGTGGGGACGGGTGACGCATCCGTCGGAGGTCGTGCGCGTCGGCGACGAGATCGACGTCATCGTCCTCAAGTACGACGCGGGGACGGAGCGCGTCTCGCTCGGACACAAGCAGCTCGTGCCGGATCCCTGGAGCAATGTGATCGAGCGGTATCCGGTCGGGGCGCGCGTGACGGGGAAGGTCGTCAGCCTCACCGACTACGGCGCGTTCATCGAGCTCGAGCCGGGCGTCGAGGGGCTCATCCACGTGTCCGAAATGTCGTGGAGCAAACGCGTCAAGCATCCATCGAAGATCCTGAACGTCGGCGACTCGGTCGACGCGATGGTGCTGGGCGTGGATCCGGGCGCGCGCCGGATTTCACTCGGGCTGAAGCAGGTCGAGACGAATCCGTGGCAGGAGCTCGCGGGCAAGTACCCGGTCGGCTCGACGATCACCGGCAAGGTCCGCAACCTCACCGAGTTCGGCGCCTTCGTCGAGGTCGAGGAGGGGATCGACGGGCTCATTCACATCTCGGACATGTCGTGGAGCAAGATCAAGCATCCGTCCGAGGTGCTGAAGAAGGGTGACACCGTCGAAGCGCAGGTGCTCAGCATCGACGCCGACAACCAGCGGCTGTCGCTCGGACTGAAGCAGCTGCAGACCGGCATCTGGAAGCAGTTCTTCGATCAGCATCGCGTCGGCGACATCGTCGAGGGCAAGGTCGTTCGTCTTACGAACTTCGGCGCGTTCGTCGAGCTCGCCGACGGCATCGAGGGGCTCATCCACGTGTCCGAGTTCGACTCGTCGCAGGGCGCCGAGAAGCTCGAGCTGCGCGCGGGCGAGAACTACCAGATGAAGATCATCCGGCTCGTGCCCGAGGAGCGGAAAATCGGCCTGAGCATTCGCGCGCTGAAGGACGAGGAGTTCCGTGCCGACTGGGAAGCGTACGCCGAATCGACCGGCCGGCCGGAGGTTACGCTGGGCGATCACTTCAAGAATATCAAGTGACGCTTGCAATGGTGATCTTGAGATCTGGGGATTTGAGGGCTGTACGGTCCTCAAGCCCCAGGTCCTCAGATCTTCAGTTCTTCAGATGCGAGCATCTTCATGACGAAAGCTGAGCTCGTCGAAGAGGTTTCGCGCGTCTCCGACCTCACCAAGAAGCATTCCGAGGTCATCGTCGACACCGTCTTCAAGAGCATTGTCGACGCGCTGCATCGCGGCGAGAAGATCGAGCTGCGCGGCTTCGGCAGCTTCCGGCTCCGGCGCCGGGAGCCGCGCAAGGGCCGCAATCCGAAGACGGGCGACAAGGTCGACGTGCCGCCGAAGAAGGTGCCGTACTTCAAGCCCGGCAAGGAGCTGAAGGACCTCATCAACAAGGCCGCTGACGAAGGGGACGGACAGGAAGGCACGTGAGTGCATCGCCTGTGGACTCCCTGGAGACTGGAGTACGTGACCGAGGCCAGCACCTCAGCGACCCAGGGCTGCATTTTCTGTGACGCACTGGCCGCGTCCGACCCGCTGATCGTTCATCGCTCGAGCCTGGCGTTCGTCATCCTGAACAAGTTCCCGTACAACAACGGCCACCTGATGGTCGTGCCGAACCGGCACGTCGAGTGGCTGGCCGATCTCGAGCCGCCGGAACTGACGGAGCTGATGACGTTGACCCAGGCGGCGGAGCGCGTCCTCGCCGCCGTCTACCATCCGCACGGCTTCAATATGGGACTGAATCTCGGGAAGCCGGCGGGCGCGGGGGTGCTCGGACACCTGCACCTGCACGTCGTCCCGCGGTGGAACGGCGACACGAATTTCATGTCGGTCGTCGGCGAGATGCGGGTGCTGCCGGAGGAACTGCCGCAGACGGCCGGCCGGTTGCGCGCGGCACTCCCGCAGTTTCTATAATCACCCGGTGGATTTTTCGTTCAACGCAGAACAGGAATCGTTTGCCGCCCGTGTCCGGCAATTCGCGCGCGAGCGCGTGGGGCCGCGCGCGGCCGAGATCGATGCCACCGGTGTGTTTCCGCGCGAGCTGGTCCATGAGGCCGCGGCGCTCGGGCTGGCGGGCGTCACGATTCCGGAGGCGCACGGCGGCGGCGGGCGCGACTACGTGAGCTACGCGCTGGCGATCGAAGCGCTCGCGCTCTCGAGCGCCACGCTCGCCGTCATCCTGACCGTCAACAACTCACTCGTCGCCGAGCCGCTGTTCGAATTCGGCACCCCGAGGCAGCACGAGCAGTGGCTGTCGAAGCTCGCCTCGGGCCAGGCGATTGGCGCGTTCGCGCTCTCGGAAGAGCAGGCCGGCTCCGACGCGGCAAACCAGCGGACCATCGCGCGACGCGACGCAACCGGATACGTCCTCTCGGGACGCAAGGTGTGGGTCGCCAACGCCGAGGCCGCCGACGTCGCGATCGTGTTCGCGAAAGTCGAGCCGGCCGCGCAGGCGCGGACGATCACGGCCTTTCTCGTGCCGATGGACAGCGCCGGTCTGCGGAAGACTCCTTCGGATTCGCTCGGCGTCCGTGGGCTCGGCTGCATGGACCTCGAGCTCGACGGCGTGCGCGTCGATGCGGCCGCGCAGCTGGGGGAGGCCGGCCGCGGATTTCGCGTGGCGATGCGCGCGCTCGAAGGCGGCCGCGTCGCGATCGCGGCGCAGGCGCTCGGCGTCGGGCAGGCCGCGCTCGAAGAGGCGCTGGCCTACGCACGGCAGCGCATCGTCTTCGGCCAGCCGCTCGGCGACTTTCAGGCGATTCAGTTCCAGCTCGCCGATCTCGCGACCGAGCTCGAGGCCGCGCGGGTGCTCACCTGGCGGGCCGCCGACGGGCGGGACCGTCAGCCGCGCGCGTCAGTCGAATCGTCGATGGCGAAGCTGCAGGCGTCGGAAGCGGCCCATCGCGCCGCCGATCGCGCGATGCAGATTCTCGCGTCGGCCGGATACCGGCGGGGATCGACGATTGAACGGCTGTTCCGTGACGTTCGTGCGGCGGAGATCTATCAGGGGACGTCGGAAGTGCAGCGGATGATCATTGCTGAGGCTATCCTCGGCTGAAAGCCTGAAAGCCTGAAAGCTTGAAAGCCGGAGAGCGGCAGCAGCTTTCCAGCTTTCTGGCTTTCAAGCTTTCGAGCTTTCCAGCTGACCTTCAGCCGAGAAGTTGTTTCGCGATCGTTTGAAGCTGCAGATTCGACGTGCCCTCGTAAATCTGGCCAATCTTCGCGTCGCGATAGAGTTTTTCGACCGGATAGTCCTTGACGAATCCGTACCCGCCGAACAGGTTCACGGCGAGCGACGCGACGTGCTCGGCGACTTCGGAAGCGAAAATCTTGCACATCGCCGCTTCGGTCAGGAACGGCTGGCCGAGATCGCGGAGCCGGGCGGCGTTGTAGACCAGGAGCCGGGCCGCTTCGACCTCGGTGGCGGCGCGCGCGAGCTGGAACTGCACGCCCTGGAAATCCGCAATCGCCTTCCCGAACTGTTTCCGCTCTTTCGTGTACTTGATCGCGTGATCCAGCGCGCCGGCAGCTAGGCCCAGCATCTGCGCCCCAATGCCGATCCGGCCTTCGTTCAGCGTCTCGATCGCGACCTTGTAGCCTTTGCCGACTTCGCCGAGCACGTTAGCTTTCGGCACCCGGCACTCCTCGAAGAGCAGCTCGCACGTGCTCGAGGCCCGGATGCCGAGTTTGTCTTCCTTCTTGCCGACGGTGAACCCGCCGGTGCCGCGCTCGACGATGAACGCGGTGATGCCGCGGTAGCCGGCCTCGGGGTTTACGTTCGCGAAGACGATGAAGACGTCCGCTTCGTTGGCGTTGGTGATCCAGAGTTTGCGTCCATCGAGCACGTAGGTGTCGCCGGACTCTCGCGCGCGGGTCTGCAGCGCGAACGCATCGCTGCCGGATGCCGCCTCGGACAGCGCGTACGCGCCGACGCTGCGGGCGGCCAGCCTCGGCAGGATGCGCGCTTTCAGATCCGCGCTGCCCCAGCGAATCAGGGCATTGGCCACGAGCGTGTTCTGGACGTCGACGAGCACGCCGACCGACGGGTCGACGCGCGACAGCTCCTCGACGACCAGGACCGCGTGAAAAAAACGGCCGCCGCTGCCGCCCTGCGCCTCGGGTATTTCGACGCCCATGACGCCCAGCTCGAACAGCTGATCGATGAGCGTGCGTGGAATCTTCGCGTGCTCGTCCATTTCCGCCACGAGCGGCCGGATCCTCGCCTGCGCGAATTCGCGCACGCTGTCGCGCAGCAGCCGTTCGTCCTCGGCGAGCGTCGTCAGCGGCGGAAGTGACACGTCGGTGGGCAGGGTGGTCACGGACCGAATGTTATCATTGGGATTGGGAGCTGACGTGTGGTTCCGGCCCGGTCGCTGACACGTTCGATCGCGTTGCTGCTTGCGGTGCTGTCGACACCGGTGCTCACGCAGGAGCGCCCGCCGTCACCGCCTGCGCAGGAGCAACAGCCGCAGCCGACCTTCCGGGCGCGCGTCGATTCGGTCAGCGTCGACGCGAGCGTCGTCGACAAGTCCGGCAAGCCCATTACCGATCTCACCGCTGAGGACTTCGAGATCCGCGAGAACGGCAAGGTCCAGAAGATCGAGACCTTCAAGTTCGTGCGCGTGGACGAGACCCCTCCGGCGTACACGCGCGACATTCTGTCGGTCGGGGACCAGCAGCGTGAAACGGCGGACGAGCAGAACCGGCTCTTTGCGATCTTTCTCGACGACTATCACGTCCGCCGCAACAACAGCTTCCGCGTGCACGACGCCCTCGGCCGGTTCATCGGCCAGCTGGGTCCACGCGATCTCGTGGTCGTGGTGTACCCGCTTACCCCCGCCGGCGCGCTCACGTTCTCGCGGAACCACGAGGGCACGGCCGCGGCGATCGGGAAATTCGAAGGGCGCAAGTACGACTACACGCCGCGCAACCCGTTCGAGGAGCGGTACCAGCTCCAGCCGCCCGAGCTGCTGGAGCGGATGCGGAACGAACTGACGGTTTCGGGCCTCGAGAGTCTCTGCACCTTCATGGGCGGCTTGCGGGAAGGGCGGAAGACCATCCTCTTCGTGAGCGAAGGGATGGCCGGCACGCTGCCACCGGGCGTCTCGACCAGCGGCAACATCATCTCGGCGTCGCCGGTGGCGCCGTCGCAGTCGCAGGCCTTTTTCAACTCGGCCGATCTGCTCAGCCAGTTCCGTCTGCTCTTTGTCGCGGCAAATCGCAGCAATACCTCGATCTACACGTACGATCCCCGCGGGCTCGCGACCAACGAGTTCGACCTGTCCGATCGCGTGGCGTCGGATGCGGACCGGGCGGTGCTGACCGAGTCGCTCGACTCGCTGCGCGTGATCGCCGACAACACCGACGGCCGGGCAATCGTCAACCGGAACGATCCGTCGCCTGAAATGCGACGTATGGTGCAGGACTCGAGTGCGTATTACCTGCTCGGGTACACGACGTCGCTCGCCCCTCGGGATGGCAAGTTCCATGAAATTCAGGTTCGCGTCAAACGGCCGGGCGCGGAGATCCGCGCGCGGAAGGGCTACTGGGCGTACACGGCCGAGGACGCCGAGAAGGCCTCCGCGCCGCCGAAGCCGTCCGCGCCGCGCGACGTCTCGAGCGCGCTCGACGAGCTGGCCGAAGTAGTCGAACCGTCCAGCCGGCGCCCGGTCGTCGTCTGGCTCGGCGCCTCACGCGGGACCGGCACGGGCGGCAAAGCCTCGGTCCTCCTGGCCTGGGAGACTACGCCAGGCACGTCGACCACCCCCGGCGAGGCCGTCGACCACGTCACCGTGACGGTGACCTCGGTCTACGGCGACGTGCTCTTCAAGGGTCCGATTCCGAAGGACGCGCAGGCGCTACGGCCGGGGGGCGCCGTGACGTTCGACGCGCCGCCCGGTGATGTCAAAGCGCGCGTCGTCGCGGAAAATGCCCGCGGCATGAGACTCGATACAGCCGACGCAAGCGTCATCGTGCCGGACTTCACCGCGCCCGGTCCGACCATCAGCACGCCGGTTGTGTTTCGCGGCCGCACCGCCCGCGATCTGCAGGTCGTCAGGGCTGCCGCCGCGCCGGTGCCGGCGGCCTCGCGCATCTTTTCGCGGACGGAGCGTTTGCTCGTGCGGTTCGAGGCGTACGGGCCTGGCGGCACGGCGCCCACGATCGCGCTTCGTCTCCTCAATCGCAACGGCGACTCGCTCGCCGTACTGCCTCCGCCGACAGCGGGCGCGACGCCCAACACGTTCCAGACCGAAGTCGGCCTCGGCCCGTTGCCGCCCGGGGACTTTCTGATCGAAATCGCGGCGACGTCCGGCGGCGACACCGTCCGCAAGCTTCTCGCGATCCGCGTCACCGGCTGATCATTCTTTCGAAGTTCGAAGTTCGAGTTCAGGTTGCTGGACTTTTCAGCAACCTGCTAGTATCCGCGCCCATGTCTGCATTGGCCGTTCTGCTCCTGGCGCTGTTTGCGTTCATGGTGTTTTACGTCGTCATGTGGATCGCCGGCGCCAGGCGCGCCCGGACGGCGCCGGACGCGCCGCCTGAAGCGACGAAGGGCGGCGTCCCTTCGGCCGCGCAGCTGATCCTGGGCTTCGTCACCAACTTCTTCGACACCCTCGGCATCGGATCGTTCGCGCCGACGACGGCCATGTTCAAGTTTTTCAAGATGGTGCCGGACCGGCTGATTCCCGGCACGCTCAACGTCGGTCACACCCTGCCGACGATTGCCCAGGCGTTCATCTACACGCTCATCATCGAGGTGCACATCACGACGTTGATCCTGATGATTGCCGCGGCGGTGGCCGGCGCCTGGCTCGGCGCCGGCATCGTCGCGAGCTGGCCGAAGCGGAAGGTGCAGATCGGAATGGGCTGCGCGCTGCTCGCGGCCGCCGCGCTCTTCACCTGGCGGAATCTCGGCGGCGGCGGCACGACGACCGGCACGATCGATCTGCAGGGCGTCAAGCTCGTGCTGGGTCTCATCGGCAACTTCGCCCTGGGCGCGCTGATGACTCTGGGGATCGGAATGTACGCACCCTGCATGATTCTGGTCGGGCTCCTCGGCATGAACGCCTCGGTCGCGTTTCCGATCATGATGGGGTCGTGCGCGTTTCTGATGCCGATCGCCAGCGCGCGATTCGTCCAGAAGCACGCCTATTCACTCCGGCCGGCGCTCGGGCTTGCCTTCGGCGGCATTCCCGCCGTGCTCATCGCCGCCTACATCGTCGGCTCCATGGACGTGCACACGGTCCGGTGGCTCGTGGTGGTGGTCGTGACGATCGCGGCCGTGATGATGCTCAGATCGGCCGCGAAGGGGGAATAAGTTCAAACTTCGAACTTCGAAGTTCGAACTTCGAAGTTCAGGCCGCGTCTGAGCGGCCTGTTAGGCGTACATCCCGCGCAGCTTCGTCACCGACGCGACGTGGCTGATGGCGACGATATAGGCGGCCGTCCGCATGTCGCACTTGTACTTCAGCGACGTCTGTAGTACCTGATCGAACGCCTCGACCATTTTCCGCTCGAGCCGTTCGTTGACTTCGCGTTCTTCCCAGAAGTAGCCGTAGCGGTTCTGCACCCACTCGAAGTACGACGTGGTCACGCCGCCGGCGTTGGCGAGAATGTCGGGGATGACGAAGACGCCGCGCTCGTGCAGGAGGTTGTCGGCGTCGGGCGTGGTCGGGCCGTTGGCGCCCTCGGCGACGATCTTCGCCTTGATCTTCGGAGCGTTGGCGATCGTGATCTGGTTCTCGAGCGCGGCGGGGATGAGGACGTCCACGTCGAGCTCGAACAGCTTGCTGCCCTCGAGCGGCTCGGCATTCTTGAAGCCGGCCACGGTCTTCTGCTTTTTCGTCCAGTCGATGAGGGCGGCGATGTCGAGGCCCTTGGGGTTGTAGACGCCGCCCTTCCAGTCGGTCACCGCGACGATCTTCGCGCCGAGGCGGGTCAGCAGATCTGCCGAGACCGATCCGACGTTTCCGAACCCCTGTACCGCGATCGAAGCGCCCTTGATGTCGATGCCAAGATGTTTCGCGGCCTCGCGCGTCGTGATCATCACGCCGCGTCCGGTCGCCTCGCGGCGGCCGAGCGATCCGCCCATCTCGATCGGCTTGCCGGTCACGACGGAGGTCGTCGTGTGCCCGACGTGCATGCTGTACGTGTCCATGACCCAGGCCATGACCTGCTCGTTGGTGTTGACGTCTGGAGCGGGGACGTCCTTCTCCGGTCCGATCGCGTCGACGATCTCCGCGATGTACCGCCGGGTGAGCGCTTCGAGCTCACGCTGCGACATCTTGGTCGGATCGCAGACGACGCCGCCCTTGCCGCCGCCGAACGGGATGCCGGCGACGGCACACTTCCACGTCATCCACGCGGCCAGCGTCTTGACTTCATCGAGCGTGACGTCGGGGTGATAGCGGATGCCGCCCTTGGCCGGACCCAGCGTGATGTTGTACTGAACCCGGTACCCCGTGAAGACTTCGATCTGCCCGTTGTCCATCAGCACCGGGCAGGACACGATGATCTGGCGTTTCGGGTGCGTGAGGATTTTCCAGATTCCAGGGTCGAGGCCGAGCAGCCGCGCCGCGCCGTCGAATTCGCGCAGCATCGCGTCGAAAATGTTCTGATCCTGTCCCATAAAGAATGTCTTCCCCCGTGGCCCGGCCCGCCGGCCTGGTCGCGAACGCCGAGGGTATCACGTCATTTCCCGAACCGTTCGTAAAACGTGTTCACAAACAGCTCCGTTGGATCGAGGCGCCGCTTGGCCGCGAAGAACGCGCCGATCTCCGGATAGGCACGCTCGAGTTGGGCCGCGGTGTAGTGGAGTTGATAGGGCAGGAAGAACCGGCCGCCGACGGTCGAGCACAGATCGATCAGGTCGCGCGTGAGCTGGGCCATCAGCTCGTGGCCGCTCCGTGTCGTCGTCTGGCTGAAGTAGAGGACAACCGCGAGCATGTCGTCGGCGGGCGCGTAGGTCAGCGCCGTATCTTCGCGATGGACGATGCGTACCGATGCATTGAGGAGGTTCGCGCGTGACGAATCGACGGTCGTGCGGAGTCCGTCGATGAACGGCACGAACTGCGCGCGCGGCACGAAGTATTCGTGCAGGATGTCGGTGTACGCGGGCAGCGCGTTCTGCAGGTACGGCACGGAATCGTGCATCGGATCGTTGCGGGAGACCAGACACGCCTCACCGTCGCCGAGCGCCTGGTTGCGGCTGACGGTGCAGGACTCCAGCCGCGGCTCCAGATATTTCTCCGCGAACCACTTGAGCCGCATGGCCAGCTTGCCCTGGCGGGAGAGATTGAAGACCAGGCGCCGGAACTTGATGTGGCTCACGTCGCCAAGCGGCGCGATGCGGGCGTCTGCGGCCGGCGGCGTTTCCTGGTACGTGTAGAGGATCATCTCCTGCAGGAACGATTGCGGCGCCGTCGAGAGGTGGCCGTACATCAGCGCGTAGCTGCGATCGGGCTGGAGGTCTTTCGCAAAGATCTCCGGGAACTCGCGGTAGTCGAGAATCCGGCGGCCGGATCGGTAGACGGCATTCGGCGTGACCTCGAGATCGACGTCGAGAATGATGCCGAACAGGCCGTAGCCGCCGACCACCAGGCCGAACAACTCCGGCTCCTCCGAACGGCTGACCTGCCGAATCGATCCGTCCGCCAGCATGACGCGCATCGCGCGAATCGTCCGGCCGACGGAGCCGGCGCGATGATCCATCCCGTGCGCGTTCACGGAGATCGATCCGCCGACCGTGAAGATGTCGGTCGACTGCATCGCCTTCACGGCGAAGGTCGGGTGCAGGTAGCTCTGGATGTCGTGCCACGTCGCGCCGCTCTCGACGCGCAGGGTCTGCTGCGACGCGTCGAGCGTCATGCGATTGAACCGCGTCATGTCCAGCACCAGCGCGCCGCGGGCGAACGCCTGGCCGCCCATGCTGTGCCTGACGCCCGCCGCGGAAATCTTCAGGCCGTTGGCGGCCGCAAACTGCAGCGCGCTGCGCACGTCTTCGATCGTCCGCACCTGGACCACGCCGTACACCGGCGTGCGGTTCAGGCAACTGGCGTCGTTGATCGAACCGCCTTGCTGACGCCACTGCAGGGTTGCCGGCGGCTGGGCGCGCACCGGTGTGACCGGGGCGTCGCGCGCCGGTTCGGGCTCGAGCGGCGGGCAGTCTTTCGGACCGGGTGGATCAGCCGCGTATTGCACGGCTTTGCGGACGGGATAGAACAGCACGGCGATGGCGACGAGCGCCGCGGCCAGCAGCCGCTTCGACCGGGAGCGCGCGCCCGAGAAGGCGTCAGTAGTCATAGAGGTGTTCGATCGTGATGCCCTCCGTCTGGAGCCGCGTCAGCACCTCGTGGAGCGACCGGACGGGCACGCAGCGCGAGCCGCACGCGTGATGGATCCGTCGGCAGCGCCGCGCGCGACGCAATCCGCGCGGGTGAAAGATCCGGCGAGCGCGCCGCCGCGCCAATCGCCGTCACCAGAATCTCGTCGTTGCCCGCAATGTTCACGAAGCGCACGCCCTGCGCGTGCAGCGCGAGCGCCACCTGCGTGAACGCTTCGTACCGCGGCAGTCTCACGATCTGACTGGCCTCACCGAGCCGGAGCACGGTTTGCACCCGCGCATCGGAGAAGCCCGCGTCCGGCACACCCTCGACCCAGGCATGAATCAGCAGATCCTCGGGCGCATACGCGGCCCCCGTCGCTTTTCCAATCAACCACCCATAGATCGCCTTCGAGCCGTATTCCGCGGTCAGGAAACCTCGCCGTTCCCATTTCCGCAGGACATGCGGACCCCAGGCGGGTGTCTCTTTCCAGAGCGCCGCGAGCCTCGCGCCGAACGGAAACTCGTACCAGGGAACGGTGTGCATGAACCGGCCATATTCCTGCGCCGTGTTCACGGCGAATGCGTCCTCGGGCGTGTCACGCGTGGCGATCCATTCCGTCACCCGTCCGACCGTGTTTTCGTAGAGACCCTTGACGACGTTCTCGATGGTGAAGCTCGCGCCGATCACCCCCAGCATCACGTGATAGCCGCTCTCGAACGGGTACTCGCGGCGGGTGATGCGGCAGACGTCGCGGTACCCGCGCCAGTACTGGACGACGGATCCGAAGTAAGGAAACCGGCTCGGTTGTGCGCTCGCAATGAACCGTCCGTACTCGTCGCCGCTGTAGACAATCAGCCACTCGGGCAGCGTCAGGTAGGTGAACGCTTCAGCACGCGTGTAGTTCGGCAACGCCTTGACAGCGTCCGGAAGGGCGACCTCGCTCTGCGTGCCGCTGCCGTAGCACTGCGTCGCGATGAAGAGCATCGGCGCGCCGACGACGAGGACGACGAACAGCACGAACGCGACGACGATTCTCCGTCGCGTCACGAGCCGCCGGAGGAACCCGCGTCCGCGCGTACCGCCGTCACGAAATCGCGGCACGCCGCCGGATCGGCGTCGCGGCACGAGCTACGACGTCGCGCGAGGGGCCGTCCGGCCGATTCGACCGAACCCGATCCCCAGCGCGAGCGTGGCGAGGACGATGTGCGGAAGATTGATCGCCCAGTTGGTCAGCGTGAAGTCGGCTGGACCGGGACCCTGCTTGAAGACGCTGAGGTCCAGCAGTCCGCGGCTCATCGTCAGCCCGACGATGGCGTCGAGCTCGTAGAGAGCGCCGATGACCTTGAAGTACGCGGGAATGAGGTTCGTGGCTCGCCACGCCACGGCCGCTCCGGCGAGGCCGGACAAGAGGTGCACGAAGTCGTCGATGGGATCGATCCGGAACAGCCCCAGGAGACGGCCTGCGTCATCGGTCAGGCCGGGCGTGTGACAAATGATGAAAATTCCAAGAAAGCCGGCGGTATACAACCAGGCGAGCTTTCTGAGCATGGGACTCCAGTCGGTTGGACGGCAGTGGAGTGTATACCAATGGGGGTCGATATAATTGACCGCGTGAAGTCAGTCACTTCCGAAACAGCCAAGTCCCGTTGGGAACGTGAGGTCCTCGAGCCGTCGCTCGCGAAATCGCCCGAGCGCGCGGCCTCGTTCACCACCATCTCCGGCCATGCGGTCGACCGGGTTTACACGCCCGAAGACCTCTCGGGCGTCGAGTACGGTCGCGATCTGGGCGATCCCGGCGTGTTCCCGTACACGCGCGGCATTCATCCCAGCGGCTACCGCGGCAAGCTCTGGACGATGCGCCAGTTTGCCGGGTTTGGCACGCCGGAGGAGACCAACGAGCGATACAAGCAGCTGCTGCGCGCCGGGGGCACCGGGCTCAGCGTGGCCTTCGACCTGCCGACGCTGATGGGACGCGATCCCGATCATCCGCTGTCGCTCGGCGAGGTCGGCAAGTGCGGTGTCTCGGTCGTGTCCCTGGCCGACATGGAACGGCTGTTCGACGGGATCACGCTCGGCGACATCACGACGTCGATGACGATCAACTCGCCGGCGTCGATGATCTTCGCCATGTACCTCGTCGTGGCCGAGCAGCAGGGCGCGGACTGGAAGACGCTCTCCGGCACGATTCAGAACGACATCCTCAAGGAGTTCATCGCCCAGAAGGAGTACATCTTCCCGCCGCGTCCGTCGATGCGGCTGATCACCGACGTGTTCGCCTTCTGCGCGAAGGAAGTCCCGAAGTGGAACACGATTTCGGTGAGCGGCTACCACATCCGCGAGGCGGGCGCGACCGCGCTGCAGGAGCTCGCGTTCACGCTGCGGAACGGCATCGAGTACGTGCAGTGGGGCGTCGACGCGGGACTCGACGTCGACGACTTCGTGCCGCGCATTTCGTTCTTCTTCAACGCGCACAGCGATTTCTTCGAGGAGCTGGCGAAGTATCGCGCGGCCCGCAGGATCTGGGCGCGGGTGATGCGCGACCGCTTTGGCGCGACGAGTGAGCGATCGTGGAAGCTGCGCTTCCACACGCAGACCGCCGGCGTGTCGCTGACCGCGCAGCAGCCGTACAACAACGTCGTCCGCACGGCGCTGCAGGCGCTGGCGGCCGTGCTCGGCGGCACGAACTCGCTGCATACGAACTCGCTCGACGAGGCGCTCGCCCTGCCGACGGCCGAAGCCGCCACGCTGGCGCTGCGCACGCAGCAGATCATCGCGCACGAGAGCGGCGTCACGAACGTGGTCGATCCGCTCGGCGGGTCGTACTTCCTCGAGCGCCTGACGCTCGACATGGAAGAGGGCGCAAACCGCTACTTCGACACCATCGACCGCATGGGCGGCATGGTCGAAGCCGTCGAGCGGGGATTCCCGCAGCGGGAAATCGCCGAGGCGTCCTATCGATTCCAGCAGGCCGTCGAGAAGAAGGAAAAGATCATCGTCGGCGTCAACGATTTCGTCGAGGGTGCCGAGGAGTCCGTGCCGATTCTCTACATCGACGAATCGGCCGCGGACGTCCAGCTCGCGCGGCTCGCCGATATCCGGCGCCGGCGCGACGCGGGCCGCGTCGAACGAGCGCTGGCCGATCTGGCAGAGACGGCGCGCGGGACCGGCAACACCATGTATCCGCTGCTCGAGTGCGTGCGTGCCTACGCGACGGTGGGTGAGATGTGCGACGCCCTCCGAAAGGTGTGGGGCGAGTACGAGGAAGTGCCGTCAATTTAGGTATGCCGCCGACGCTTTTGGCAGTGAATGGACGGCGCGGACGCGGTTGTGCCGCGCGATCACGATTTTGGGCCGATTCCACCGGGCGGCACCACGGACGCGGACGAAACCGCAGGCATTTTCCTTGCATCCTCCCGGCAGCCCGATACGTCGCGAGATGACTCCAGGGACACGCAAGACCCGCGTCGTCATCGCCAAACCGGGCCTGGACGGGCACGATCGAGGGGCCAAGGTGATCGCCCGCGCGTTGCGGGACGCGGGCATGGAAGTGATCTACACGGGGCTCCGGCAGACGGCCGAGCAGGTGGTCGCGGCGGCGCTGCAGGAGGATGCGGACGTCATCGGGTTGTCGATTCTGAGCGGCGCGCACATGCACATCTGCCCGCGCCTGATGGAGCTGGTGCGTGAAAAGGGGCTGGACCACGTGATCGTGCTCGTCGGCGGGATCATCCCGGACGTCGACATACCCAAGCTGCGCGACATGGGGATTGCCGGAATCTTTCTCCCGGGCAGCCCGATGCAAGAGATCGTCGATTTCATCAACACCCACGTGCAGCCTCGCGCCGAGGCGCTCTGACTCCCCGATGTCCAAGACGCTGCTTCTCGCCGACGACAGTGTGACCATTCAGCGCGTAGTCGAGCTGACGTTCGTGCACGAGGACGTGCGCGTCGTCTCCGTGAACGACGGCAAGCGTGCCGTGCAGTTCCTCGACTCCGAGAAAGCCGACATCGTCCTCGTCGATGTCGAGGTGCCGGGCGTCGACGGATACGCCGTCGCGACACACGTGAAGAAGTCGCCGCGGCTCGGCCACGTGCCGGTGCTGCTGCTGGCCGGTGCTTTCGAGCCGGTCGATCAGGAGCGCGCGAAGAGCATCGGCTGCGATGGCGTGATCACGAAGCCGTTCGAGCCCCAGCAACTCGTCACGCGCGTCAGAGAACTGTTGAAGAACGGCGGACCGCCCGCCGTCACGGCGCGGACAGACGCCGGAGCCGCGGCGGCACCAGCCAGACGCGCCGGCGAACCGGCGCGGCCAGCACCTGCCGTGAAGCAGGCGTTCGCACCGTCAGTGCCCGAGCGCAGGACGGTTTCGCGTGCGCCGGCCACCGCGGCGGCTCCGGCGCCGCCACCGCCGTCTCCCGGCATCCCTGAATCGCTCATCGAAGCGACGGTGATGCGGCTGCTCGCGGCCGAGCTCGCCAAGATGCCCACGGCGCCGACCGTGACGCAAAGCGGGATCGAGAACGTCGCCAAAAGAGTCTTCGAGGCGGAGCGCGCGAGACTGAGTGAGACGCCCGCCATCTCGTCCGGCGAGATGGAGGCGATCGCGCGCAAGATCTTCGAGGCGGAGAGAGGTGCCGAGCCACGGACGCCGGGCGTCAGTCAGGCGACCGTCGAGGCGACCGTCCGGAGATTATTGGAGGCCGAGCACACCAGACAGCCCGAGACCCCTGCGGTCAGCATCGCGACCATCGAGGCGACGGCCCGCAAGATCTTCGAAACGGAAAAAGCCAGGCAACCCGCGACGCCGGTCGTCAACGTCGCCACGATCGAAGCGACGGCGCGCAAGATTTTTGAGGCAGAACGGGCGAAGCAGCCCGAGGTGCCGGTGATTACTCCGGCGATGATCGAGGCCGCGGCCCGCAAGGTGTACGAGGCCGAGAAAGCGAAACAGCCGTCAACGCCGGCTATCAGCGTTGCCACAATCGAAGCCACGGCGCGCAAAGTCTTCGAGGCGGAACGAGCGAAGCAGCCGCCGCCGGCGGTGATGACCGACGACATGGTCGAGAAGACCGCGCGCAAGGTCGTCGAGGCCGAGAAGGCGAAGCAGCCAGCCGCGCCGGTGATCACGGAAGCGACGATCGAAAAGACGGCGCGCAAGGTGTTCGAAGTCGAGAAGGCCAAGCAGCCGCCGCCGCCGGTGATGACCGACGAGATGGTCGAGAAGACCGCTCGCAAGGTCGTCGAAGCGGAGAAGGCCAAGCATCCCGCGCCTCCGGCCATCACGGAGGCCTCGATCGAGAAGACTGCACGGAAGGTCTTCGAGGTCGAGAAGGCGAAGCAGCCGCCGCCACCGCTGATGACTGACGAGATGGTGGAGAAGACCGCGCGCAAGGTCTTTGAAGCAGAGAAGTCCAAACAACCTGCCGCGCCGGTCATCACCGAGGCCACGATCGAGAAGGTTGCGCGGAAGGTGTTGGAGGCCGAGAAGGCGAAGCAGCCACCGCCGCCGGTGATGACCGACGAGATGGTGGAGAAAACCGCGCGCAAGGTGTTCGAGGTTGAAAAGGCCAAGCAGCCTGTGACGCCGGCCATCACGGAGGCCACGATCGAGAAGGTCGCGCGGAAGATGTTGGACGCCGAGAAGGCGAAGCAACCGCCTCCGCCGGTGATGACCGACGAGATGGTGGAGAAGACGGCACGGAAGGTCTTCGAGGTCGAGAAGGCGAAACAGCCGCCCCCGCCGGCGCCCATGACCGCCGAGATCGTGGAGAAGACGGCACGCAAGATCTTCGAGGTCGAGAAAGCGAAACAGCCGCCCCCGCCGCCCGGACTGACCGAGGAAATGGTCGAGCACACCGCGCAACGGGTGTACGCAGCCGAGCGGGCCAACGAGCCGCCCATTCCCGTGTGGACCGAACGGGAAGTGGCCGCGACCGCGATGCGTGTCTTCCAGACGGAGCAGGCGAAGTTGCCGGCCTCCGGGCCGGTCTCCGAGGGCACGATCGAGGCCACCGTGCGCCGCGTTCTCGAGGAACACGACGCGCATCATCCGGCCGGGCAAGTCTCCGAGGAGCACATCGAACAGACCGTACACCGCGTGCTCGCCACGATGACCGATGCGACCGTCCGCCGTGTCGTCGTCGAGGTCGCGGAGCAGCTCGTGCGCGAAGAGCTCGAGAGAATCAAGGCTAATCCAGAGTAAAGTTAGAAGCTTGTCCGCCGTCGCGAAAGTTCCCGACAAGCCCGCTCTCGAAGGCCTCGAAGAGAAATGGAAGGCGCGCTGGGAAGCGGATGCGCTCTACCGCTTCGACCGCTCGGCCGATCGATCGAAGGTCTATTCGATCGACACCCCGCCGCCGACGGTCAGCGGCTCGCTACATGTCGGTCACGTGTTCTCGTTCACGCACACCGATCTCATCGCGCGATTTCAGCGGATGCGCGGCCGCGCCGTGTTCTATCCGATGGGATGGGACGACAACGGGCTGGCCACGGAGCGGCGCGTCCAGAACTACTACGGCGTGACGTGCGACCCCTCGCTGGCGTACGACCCCGAGATTGTCGGAAAGGTCGTGCAGGCGAAAGCGGCGTCGGCGTCATCCGAAAAGGGAACACCGGCCAAGGGGAGCGCGTCAGTCGCGGTCTCGAGGCCCAGCTTCATCGAGCTCTGTGCGACTCTCACCGTCGAGGATGAGAAGGCGTTCGAAGCGCTGTGGCGCCACCTGGGCTTGTCGGTCGACTGGGGGCTGACATACGCCACGATCGGCAAGGATTCACGGTGGGTGTCGCAGCGCGCGTTTCTCAATCTGCTCGCCAGGGATCGCCTGTATCAGGTCGAAGCGCCGACGCTGTGGGATGTCGACTTCCGGACGGCCGTCGCGCAGGCCGAGCTGGAGGATCGCGAGATCCCGGGCGCGTCCCACCGCATTGCGTTCGGCGTCCGCGACCTCGATTTCAGCGTCGAGATCGAGACGACGCGGCCCGAGCTGATTCCGGCGTGCGTCGCGCTCGTCGCGCATCCTGACGATGAACACTATCGCCAGCTGATCGGGCGGGAGGCCGTGACGCCGCTCTTCCGCGCCCCGGTCCCCATCAAAGCGCATCCGCTTGCCGATCCGGAAAAAGGGACCGGCCTCGCGATGATCTGCACGTTCGGCGACGTCACGGACGTGACCTGGTGGCGCGAGCTCAGCCTGCCCGTCCGCGCCCTGATTCAAACCAACGGGACGTTCCGCGCCGTTCGCTGGGGCGACCCGGGCTGGCCGTCTCTCGATCGCGCCAAAGCCCAACGGCACTACGACACGCTCGCCGGCCTGCCGGCCTCGAAGGCGCGCGCCCGCATCGTCGAGCAGCTTCGCGACAGTGGAGATCTGCTTGGCGAACCGCGGCCGATCACGCATCACGTCAAGTTCTACGAGAAGGGCGATCGCCCGCTCGAGATCGTCACGAGTCGTCAGTGGTTCGTCAAGACGATGGAGGTGCGACAGCCGCTGCTCGAGCGCGGCCGGGAGCTGCGATGGATTCCGGAACACATGCGAGCGCGCTACGAGAACTGGGTCAACGGCCTGACCGGCGACTGGTGCATCAGCCGCCAGCGGTTCTTCGGCGTGCCGTTCCCGGTGTGGTATCGCGTCCGCGACGATGGCTCCACGGACTACAACGCGCGTCTCCTGCCGGCCGAGTGGCGGTTGCCAATCGACCCCTCGACCGACGTGCCGGACGGCTACCGGGACGAGCAGAGAGGCGTCCCGGGCGGCTTCGTCGGCGATCCCGATGTCATGGATACCTGGGCGACCTCATCGCTCACGCCGTTCATCGTCTGCGGCTGGCTGCGGGACGACGATTTGTGGAAGCGCACGTTCCCGATGGATCTGCGGCCCCAGGCTCACGACATCATCCGCACGTGGCTCTTCTCGACGGTGCTCCGCTCACACCTCGAGGCGAACACGCTGCCGTGGAAGAACGCCGCGATTTCCGGCTGGGTCCTCGATCCCGACCGCAAGAAGATGTCGAAGTCGAAGGGCAATGTCGTCACGCCGATGGCGCTGCTCGAGCAGCACGGATCGGATGCGGCGCGCTACTGGGCGGCAAAAGGCGGACCGGGCGTCGACACGGCGTTCGATGCCGGTCAGATGCAGGTGGGCCGGCGGCTGGCAATCAAGATCCTGAACGCGTCGAAATTCGTTCTGGGCAAAACGGAGCCGGCGGGTCCCGTGTCTCACGTGCTCGACCGCGGTATGGTGACGCGGCTCGCGGAACTGGTGCGGACGGCGACCGCGAGCTTCGAGGCGTACGACTACACGGCGGCGTTGCGCGATATCGAGGCATTCTTCTGGTGGTTCTGTGACGATCACATCGAGCACATCAAGCGCCGGCGCGCGGGCGACGGCGAGGATGCCGCCTCGGCGACGACCGGATGCCTGACGGCGGTGTCGGTCATATTGCGGCTCTTCGCGCCGTTCCTGCCGTTCGTCACGGAAGAAGTCTGGTCGTGGTGGCAGACGGGTTCGGTCCATCGCGCCTCGTGGCCGGAGGAGTCCGAGTTGACGCGCCTCCTGGGCGGCGCGATCGATGCCGACGCCGATCGCGCGGTGCGTCACGCATCCGAGGTCACCGCGTTCATTCGTCGCGAACGATCGCTTCGCAAGCTGCCGTTCAGCGTCCCGGTCGCAGCGGTCAGTCTCCCGGACTCGCTGCAGATCGACTGGCCGCGCGTCTCGGGCGACGTGCTTGCCGGCAACAACGCGAGCCAGGCGCTCGTGACATTCGGACCGGATCTCCGCATCGACTTCGCCCTGCCGCCCGGCTCATGACGCCGCTCGATCCCGCGCTGTATCGCGATCTCGTGCGCCGGGCCATCGCCGAAGACTTGGGTGCCGGCGACATCACGACCGAGGCGATTGTGCCGAATGACGTGCGCGCCCGCGGGGTGCTGCTCGCCAAGAGTTCGTGCGTGCTTGCCGGCCTCGACATCGCGCGAGAGGTGTTCCATCAGATCGATGCGTCGACCGTCTTCGAGTGCCAGAAGTCCGACGGCGACGCCTGTGCGGCGGGCGAGACGTGCGGCCGCGTTGCCGGGCGCGCCGCATCCCTCCTCGCGGCGGAGCGGACGGCGCTCAATTTCCTGCAACACATGTCTGGAATCGCGACGCTGACGCGCCGCTTCGTCGACGCTTCGGCAGGCCGCGTCACGATTCTGGACACCCGGAAGAGCGTCCCGACGCTGCGGGGACTCGCGAAGTACGCCGTGCGCTGCGGCGGCGGCACGAATCACCGCGTCGGCCTCCACGATGGCGTGCTGATCAAGGACAACCACATCAGGGTCGCGGGCGGTATCGTCGAAGCGGTCCGCCGGGCGCGGACGCGACGGCCGGGCGTCCCCATCGAAGTCGAGACGCAGAGCCTGACCGACGTCGACGATGCGCTGCAGGCCAATGCCGACGTCATCATGCTCGACAACCTCTCCGACACGCTGGTACGTCACGCGATCGCGCGCATCGGGGGACGGGCGCGTGTCGAGATTTCCGGCGGCATCACCCTCGAGCGAGTGCCTGTACTCGCCACGTTCGGCGCCGATTGCGTGTCGGTCGGCGCGCTGACCCATTCCGCGCCCGCGGCGGATCTCAGTCTCGAATTTCACACCGAGTAGGGCTCGATGTCCGATCGACTCCCGCAGGACCTGGCCGAGGCACTCGACGCGTCAGGCTCGCGGCTGGGCGGCTTTGCGCGGCTTCTTTACCACGCGGATGTCGGGTCGACGAACGACGTCGCGCTCTCGCTTGCGGCTGCCGGCGCGGCCGAAGGCACGGCGGTTCTCGCGGATCAACAGCGCACCGGCCGCGGACGGTTGGGGCGGACGTGGTTCTCGCCGCCCGGCGCGGGCATGTATCTCTCGGTCATCGTCCGTCCCGGCAACGCCGACTGGTTGTCGCTGACGACGCTCGCGGCGGGCGTCGCCGTCGCTCGCGCGGTGACGTCCGTCTCGGCGCTGCCGATCGGGCTCAAATGGCCCAACGACCTCGTCATTGGCAGGCCGTGGCGGAAAGTCGGCGGTGTGTTGTGCGAATCCGCCGGCGGCGGGACGGAGATCGAAGCCGTTGTCGTCGGCATTGGTGTCAATCTCGAGTTGGCCGCGACGCCGCCGGAGCTGGCGGACGTCGCGACGTCCATCGAGGCCGAGCTGGGCCGGCCGGTCGAGCGATCGCGGCTCGTCGTTGAAGTGCTGGCCGAGCTGCGCGCCATCTTGAACCGGTTGCGCGATGGACAGCGATCCGCGGTCTGCGATGAGTGGCGGCGATTCGGACGGCCGGGGCTCGGCGGCGCGCGCGTGCGATGGGATGAGCAGGGGATCGAACGATCGGGAGTTGCGCGGGATCTCGACGATACGGGCGCGTTGCTGGTGGAATCTGCCGGGAGAGTGGAACGGCTGATTGCCGGTGAGGTCCGATGGGACAGGCCCGGCACCGGAACCGGGTTGTCGTGAGCGAGCGCGGATCGAACGGGGGAGCACAGGCCGTGGACGTCGGCGAATACTGCCGTCTCGTCGAGGATCACCTCACACGCGTGAACGGCGGTCATCTGGTGCGGATCGTCGGTCCGGGCTTCGAGCTGGTGCGCCAATGGGCGGAAAGCGGTATTCCCACGAGCATCGTGTTCCGTGGAATCGATCTCAAGGCGGAGCGCCATCACGCCGGCCGCGCGAAGCGGCCGCTGCGCATCGAGTTCTGCGACGCCGATGTCCGCGAGGTGTATCGCAGCTGGCGTCGCGCGATTGGCCTGACCGGCGACGAAGTTCTCAACGGCCACGACACCGAGGACTCGCAGCCGGACGCCGCGGGCGAGGCGGCGCCGGGAGCCTCGGAGGATCGTGAGACCCGCAAGCGATCGCTCACTCGCGATCTCGACCGGGCGGTCGATCGACTCACGCGCGCAATCGGCAGGCACGACATCCCTGACGCGCTGCGCCCGGCGCTCGACGAGTGGCTGCAGGGACTCGTCGATCTTCGCGACGGCGCCAGAAAAGCGCGCGGCGCCGCGCGCGAGGATCTGCAGCGCCGTGTCGAGATCCTCAACGCTGGCATGACAGCGACACTGCGATCCCTTGCGCCGGAACCGATCGTTGCCGAGGTTCGCCGCGAAGCGGAATCGGAGCTCGCCGGCTATCGCGGCCGCCTCTCGCCGCCTGCCTGGCAGCACGCGGTGACCGCCAACAGCGATCGCCTGCTCCGCGAGCGATACGGGCTGCCGGTGTAGCGGGGACAGGGCTCGCATGCGAGCCCTGTCCCCGATAGTCTGAAATCTGTGGAAAAAACTCCCGTCCCGCTCTTCGTCGAGCGTCCCGTCGCCGGCGGACGCATGCTGGCGCGACTGGACGGCCGGATCGTGTTCGTGGCCGGTGCGATCCCGGGCGAGCAGGTGCGCGTCCGCATCACGCGCGAAACGAAAAGCGCGCTTTGGGGCGATGTTGTCGAGATCCTGACGCCGAGCGAGGATCGTCGTGCGCCCGCCTGCGACGCGGCCTGCGGCGGACTTGCTTACGCCCACATTCAGTACGAACGCCAGACGGCGCTGAAACGCGCCATCGTCGCGGACGCATTCCATCGACTCGCGAGAATTGACCTCGATCCCGCGCCCGAGGTCGCGCCATCTCCGGAACGCGCCTACCGGCTGCGCGCCCGGCTGCACGTGCGCGGGCAGCGCGTCGGGTTCTTCCGCGCCGGCACGCATGACATCTGCGATGCGGAGCCGACTGGCCAATTGCTTCCTGACGGCCTCGCCGCCGTCGTACGTGCGGCGGCATCGCTCGCAAGCCGCGCCGCGGAGTGCGACGCGATCGTCATCGCCGAGAACATCGCGGCAACCGAGCGTGTGTTGCATCTGGAACCGCGTGAGGGAGCGCGGCTGGACGATCTCGCTCGACGCCTCGCGCTCCCGGCCGGCGTCACCGGTATCACGACGGAGGTGCGAGGACGGATAGTTCCGATCGCCGGGGCGACGACCGTCACCGACAGCGCAGCCGCGCTGTTCGGCGATCAATCGCCGATCGGCGCGCTGCCTGCCTGGTCGCGCAAGGCCTCCTCCTTCTTCCAGGGCAACCGGTTTCTGATGGGCCCACTCGTGACCCGCGTCCTCGAGTCGGCGTCAGGCAATCGATTTCTGGATCTCTACTCGGGGGTTGGACTCTTCGCGGTGGCGCTCACGGCGCAGGGTGCCTCCGGCGTCGCCGTCGAAGGCGATCGCTCCAGCGGATCCGATCTCGACGCCAACGCCGCGCCGTGGCGGGAGCGCCTCCAGGTCGTCCATTCGTCGGTCGAGTCATTTCTGACGCGGTCGATCGATCCGCTTCCCGATGTCGTCGTGCTCGATCCGCCGCGGACCGGAGTGTCGGCCGAAGCGCTGAGTGGGCTTCTCAAGTGGAATATCCCGCGCGCGGTGTACGTCTCGTGCGATCCGCCGACGCTCGCGCGCGACGCCGCCCGGTTCGTGGGCGCAGGCTACGCGCTCCGATCGATCACGGCGTTCGACTTATTCCCCAACACCCCGCACGTGGAGGTGGTTGCGGAATTGGTGAAGTGACCTCTGCTTCCGCGCGGCTTCGACAAGCCCCTCGAACAGTCCGGCGAACTCGCCCGTCCGCCAGAAATTCTCAGGATGCCACTGGATGCCGAGGCAAAAGGCGGCCGCCGGTTTCTCGATCGCCTCGATGACGCCGTCAGGCGCCGTCGCGGAGACCACGAACGCCGGCGCGAGCAGCTTGACCGACTGATGATGACGGCTGTTGACCGGGACTCGAGGCTCCGGCCGCGGGCCTGCGTGCAGCAGCGCGGCCAGCCGTGTATCCGGCGCGATGATCACGTCGTGCGCGATCGCGTTTTTCGGCTGCAGGATCGTGTGCTCGATCGTCGAAGGCTCAGACGTGGGCAGATCCTGAATCAACGTCCCACCGGCGGCGACATTGAGGACCTGCGCGCCGCGGCAAATCGCGAGCATCGGCAGATCGCGCTCGAGCGCCGCCCGCGCCAGCGCGAGCTCGTAGTTGTCACGCGCGGGATCCAGCTCGACGGTCGGATGTCGCTCGGCGTCGCCGTACTCCCGCGGATCGACGTCCACGCCGCCCGTCAGCAGCACCGCATCGCAGGTCTCGACGATCTGGCGCGGGTCGTCCTGGGCGGGATCGAGCACACGGACCGCGGCGCCCGCGCGCTCGAGGGCCGCCAGGTAGTCGGGCTTCGGCCATGCAACCGCAACGACCGGAGAAGTCACATCCGCACCGGAACGTCGCAGCCCATCAGATCGAGCGCCCGAGTCAGCTGGCGGCGCAGGTAGGCGACGCCGGCGGCGCGCCACAACCGGGCATCCTGCCGCTCCTCGCGCAGGATCTGCTGGCGGTGATAGAACGCGTTGAAGGCCTGCGCCAGGGCGAACGCGTACTTGGCGAGCACCGAGAGCTCGAGCGAGCGCACCGACGCCTCGACGACTTCGTCGAGCCGCGCGGCGTCGAGCACCAGTCCCCAGAGCTCATCGGCGTCCGCTCCCGTGTCCAGCGCGTCGCGACTGACCCCATCGAGTTGCTCGATCACGCCCGTTTCGCTGAGACCCTCCCGATCGCCGAGCTTGGCGAAGATGTTGTTGGCGCGGACGACTGCGTACTGGATGTATGGACCGGTCTCGCCCTCGAAGCTCAGCGCTTCGTCGATGTCGAACGTAATCACCTTTCCGCGCGAGAACTTGATCAGGAAGTAGCGAAGCGCCGCCGTGGCGATCGCTTCGGCGATCCGGCGACGATCCTCGGTGCCCAGCTCGGGATTGCGCGACGCGACCTCTCGCTGCGCGGTCTCGACGAGCCGATCGAGCAGATCGTCGGCCTTGACGCCGAGTCCCTTCCGGCCGGACACCTCGACGAACGGTTTGCCGGCGCTGTCGGCAGCCTCGTAGCCCAGCGTCCGCGCGGTCGAATGCGAGAGCGCCACCATTTCGTAAGAGTAGTGCGTCGATCGCTCGGCTTCCTTCCGGAACCCCATCGTCGCCAGCGCCTGCTTGAGCAACTGCTGGAGATACGCCTGCCGCGAATCGATCACGTTGTAGACGGCTGACGCGCGGCCGAAGGACGGATGCCCGCGATCGGCGCCAGCGTCGGACGTCGTGGCCCATAACGCATGGCCGTTGCGCTGATCGTAGATGCGATAGTGAAAGTCGCGGCCGAGCAGCCCGAATTTCCAGAACTGGTTGGCGATGTCCTTGCCGACGTACGTGACGGTGCCGTTCGATCGGACGATCACTTTTTCGCGCTGATCCGCGTCATCCTCATCGTCATCGGCATCGGCAGACTGCACTTCGTTCGCCGATTCATCCTCGATCGGCATCACCCAGCATCCCTTCAGACGCCCTTCGGTCTGGAGGAACACCGCCTGTCTCGACTTCAATTGTTCGAACGCCGTCGACCAGAAATGAAGACGAAGGATGTCGCCTTCCCACGTCAGCAGGTCGTAGCCGACGTTGATCCGCGCCATCGTCTGAAGATGGCTGCGAACCATCCGGTCAGCGACGAGTGCGCCAATCTCAGCGAGCTGATTGCCGCCTTCCTCGAGCGCATGAAGCGCCTTCGCTCGAGCGTCGAGTCGCGCCTTGTCCGCCTCGTACCACTCCGTGACCCGTGCGTACAAATCCCAGCAGTAATAGTCGAACTTGGAATCTGCCCGATCGGCGAGCGCGCGGACCTTCTCCAGGTCGTACCCTTCGAGCGTCGTCAGACCGACGACGACGTCCGCGACCTGAACGCCGGTATCGTCGATGTAGTTCTGAACCTCGACGGGATGGCCAAGAAAGCGGAGCGCGCGCACCAGCGTGTCGCCAAGCGCCGCATTCCGAAGGTGCCCGATATGGGCGGTCTTGTTCGGATTGATCGCGGTGTGCTCGACGATCACCTTCTCGGCGCTGGAGTCGACCGTCGTCTGACCCCGATCTGACCCTGGTTTGACCCCGGTCTGACCCTGGTCTGACCCCGGGAGGCGCGCCCGCAGGAAGGCCGCACGGTCCAGGAAAAAGTTCAGGTAGCCGTTGGGGGCGGCGGTGACGCGGGTGACGCCGTCGATGGGACCGAGCCGCTCGGCCAGCTCGCTCGCAATCTGTCGCGGGGCGCGCTTCAAGCGCCGCGCCAGCTCGAACGCGACCGGCACGCCGAGGTCGCCCAGCGCACGATTGGGCGGCGTTTCAATGACGATCGCCGGTTGATCGGCCGCGCCCAGCCCGAACGTCTCGTCGAGCGCCTGGCGGATTCGTGACCGGATTCGAGCGTGAACGGGAAGAATCATGGGAAAAACGGCGGCGCGGACGCGCGCTTGCTATTGTATCCGCGCGTAATCGTCGGGCGTGTTGATGTTGGCGAGGAGACGAGCCGGCGGTCCGAACCGCGAGAGCTCGGCCCCGTCGAGCTCCGCCATGTCCAGGGTCGATCCGAGATCGCCGAGTTTCAGCCGCCCGGCAAGAATCTCGCGCCGAATAGTTGTGCGGACGTCGCGCCGATAACACGCGAGGAGCGGCTCGACACGATCGGCGATTCGCACCCACGCGCCGTCACCGGTCGAGGCGAGCTCAATCAGCCGCTCCAGCACGGCCGCCTCGAGAAAAGGCAGGTCGCAGGCGACAACGATGACGAGGGTGGACGAGGCGGCTTCGAGTGCGGTGTAGAGCCCTCCCATCGCCCCGGCTCCGGGAATCACATCGGCATGGACCGCGAGCCCGAGATCGGCAAAACGATCCGTGTCGGACGCGATGACGAGAACCTCCGCCGCGACCCGTTGCAGAACGTCCACTTGCCGGACGATGATGGACCGGCCGTCGACGACGAGGCGGCTCTTGTCGCGTCCGCCAAAGCGGCGCGCCTGGCCGCCGGCGAGGATGGCGGCGGTCACGGGCTGGGCAGGCATGACTGAATCATGACAGAGGCACGCGTTGGTCGTCTGGTGCCGGCATGCCTCCATCAGGCCATTCAGGACGCGCTGCCGCTGCGGCTCGATTTCTACGAGCACTGGCTCAACTCCGAGGGATTGCACGACGGCAGCATCGGTCTGGCGCCTCTCACGGCTGTGCTCGGCTTCCTCCGGACCGAAGGCGACGCCTACAACCACGTGGTCGAACGCGCCGGCACGCTGGCCGCGGAATGGACCGTCGCATCGATGTCGCCGTTTCAGCGGCGGGTCGTGGCGGCGCTGCCGCGTCCCCTGCGAGTCCGGGCCGCGCTCCGGCAGGCCTGCGACATCGTGCGGCAGGTATCGAGCCTCAGTCAGGCAAAGCGGCGGGTCCGGCGGGGCCACGCGTACCTCGAAGTCCAGTCGTCGTTCTTCTGCAGCGTTCGCGAAAAACAGCGGGCGCCTCTCTGCAACTTCTACGCGGCGGCGGCCGCCGAAACGCTGCGCGCATTCGGCGTGTCGGCGAACGGCCGCGCGGAACGGTGCCGCGCCGTCGAGGGGACGACATGCTCCATGACGATCGACATCGGCGATCGAGCCGATGGTCCAGCCAGTGCCGAGAGGGCCGCCTCATGACCTCAGGTCGATGGACACGAGCCGTGGCGTTGGGGTGCGCGCTGTCGGGTGCACTCCTGACGCCGGGCCTTGCGCAGGCCCAGCCGGCCTGGGGGAGCAGGGTCCTGGTGATGCCCTTCGCGGCCGAATCGGACCCACAGGCTCCGGGGGGTGTAGGGGCGGCACGATGGCTGAGCGAAGCTGCGTCGGTGCTCCTGACCGACGGTCTCACCGCGCGCGGTGTCGGCGCGGTTCCGCGCGACGACCGGGTCGCGGTCTTCGATCGGCTCCAACTCCCGATGTCGTTTCCGCTCACGCGCGCGACGACCATTCGCGTCGGCGATCTCATCGGCGCGTCCGAGATCGTGTTCGGCGAAATCAAGCTCGCGCAGAAGCTGTCGGTTCGAGCCCGGCTCGTCCGGCTGGCGAGCGGGCAGCAGCTGCCCGACGTCGTGGATGAAGCGCCGCTCACCGAGATCTTTCAGCTGTTCGAACGCATGGCGGATCGGGTGGCGACGGCGACCGGACGCGTGGTGACGGTGCAGACGGCCCGCGCGCCGGCGCTGTCGCTGGAAGCGTTCGAGAATTACGTGAAGGGTCTTGTCGCGGCGACGCCGGCGGCCCAGCAGCGCTTCTTCGAGACGGCGTTGACGTCCGCGCCTCGCGATCCCCGGATTCTGATCGCGTTGTGGGAGGTGTACTCGGCGCAGGGTGCGCACGACAAGGCGCTGGCCGCGGCCAACGCGATCCCGGCGACATCTCCGGAGTCGCGCCGCGCCCGGTTCGCGGTCGCGCTCTCGCTCATCGAGCTCAAGCGGTTCGACGGCGCCCTGAGCGCGTTGAATGCGCTCAACGCCGAACGCGCGGATCCGGGAATCTCGAACGCGCTCGGTGTGTTGCAGCTGCGCCGCGGCGCGCCGGCTCAAGGTGCGGCCGCGCCGTCCGCCCACTTCGGCCGCGCCGTCGATCAGGATCCGTCGAACACGGACTACGTCTTCAATCTCGGCTACGCGTATGCGCTGGCGAACGACAGCAAGGCGGCGCTGTTCTGGCTCCGCGAGGCCGTGCGCTACGACGCCGCTGACGGCGACGCGCATCTCGTGATGAGCGCCGTCCTCGCAGGCGCCGGCAGAGGCGTCGAGGCGCAGCGGGAGTTCGATCTGGCCAGGCTGCTCGGCACGTCGGGGGAGATTGCCGGCTCGACGCCGGCGGCAAAGGTGCCGCCGGGGCTCGAGCGCGTTCAGATGGATTTGACGTCGGCCGGCGGCGCGAGCGCCAACGCCCTCATCGCCAATCCGGCCCAGCGCGATCAGCAGGAAACCGCGCGTTTTCATTTGAACCGCGGCCGGCAGCTGTTCACCGAGAAGAAAGATCGCGAAGCGCTCGAGGAGCTGCGGCGAGCCATCTACCTCTCGCCGTACGAAGACGAGCCGCATCTGCTGGCGGGCCGGCTGTATCAGCGCGCCGGGCGGCTGAACGAAGCCATCGACGAATTCAAAGTCGCGATCTGGTGCCGGGAAACGGCGCAGGCGCGGCTCGCGCTGGCCGAGGCGCTCTTCGAGAACGGCGACAAGGATGCCGCGCGCAAGGAGGCAGAACGTACCCTCGTGCTCGATCCGCAGTCGGCCGCGGCCAAAGAATTGTTGAAGAAAATCGGCGGCGGCTCCACCGCGCAAATGACCGTAACAGTGTTACCATCACCTCACCGCAATGTCGGATCAGAACTTCCATGAGATCCAGCTGAGCGGGAAGCAGCTCGTCTTCCTGTTCATCTCCGCCGTCGGTGTTGCCGTCGTCATTTTCCTGCTCGGTGTATCGGTGGGCCGCGGCGTTCGAGGCGTCGCGCTTGCGGGCGCCGGCGTGGACACGGCACCAAGCGACACCGTGGTCTCGACGAATCCGCCGCCGGCGACACAGCCTGGACCGGGCGAGCTGAGCTACCACAACGCGCTCCAGGGATCCGGACGCGCCGGTGCGGGCACGCCGCCGCCGACGCCTGCTTCCGAACCCGTGACGCCGCCGGCGTCGAGCGCACCGCCGCCTGCGGCGCCGCCAGCAGCGACGCCGCCACCGCAGACACAGCCGCAGCAGACGGCACCCGCGTCAAAGACGCCGTCTCAATCTCAACCGCCGCCCGCGCCCGCGCCGCCGCCGCAGAAACCGCAGGCGGCAGCCGAAAAAACGGATCCGCCTCAGAAGGGTCCGAAAGCGGCCTCCAGCGGCGCCTGGGTCGTCCAGGTGATGGCGTTGAGAAGCAAAGAGGGGGCGGACAAGCTCGTCTCCGAGCTGAAGAACAAGGGGTATCCGGCGTTCGTCGTCAATCCTGCGAACAGTTTGTATCGGGTCCGCGTTGGACCGTTCGCCAAGCGCGCCGAGGCCGACCAGATTGCCGGCCGTCTTGCAAAGGAAGGCTACCAGTCGCCGGCCGTTCAAGCGCGTTAGCCCTTCTGTCCGGCGTCCTGCTGGCCGTCAGCTTTCCGAAGTTCGGCCATCCCGCCTTTGCCTGGATCGCGATCTCGCCACTGATCGTCGCGGCTGCGCTGTCGGCGTCCGGTCCGACACTGCGCCGGCCGTTCCTGCTCGGTCTCCTCGCCGGTGCCGTGTACTTCGGCGGCACGCTCTATTGGGTCGTCGCCGTGATGACGACGTACGGCGGGCTCGCAACACCGGTGGCTGCGCTCGTCGGCATCCTGCTCGTCGTCTACCTCGCGCTCTACCCGGCGTGCTTCGCGTGGCTGATCGCCGCGTCGGTGCGGCGATGGAGCATTACTGCGGTGTGGGTGTCGCCATTCCTCTGGGTGGGCGGCGAGTGGGTGCGATCGTGGATGTTGAACGGGTTCCCGTGGGTCATGCTGGGATCGTCGCAGGCATCCGTCATTCCAATCGTGCAGGCGGCGAGCGTGGTTGGCGTCTACGGGCTCTCGTGGATCGTCGCGCTCGTCGGCACCGCTGCCGCGATGCTCGCGCTGACCAGGCGTCCCCGCCATCGTTGGGCTGCGCTCGCCGTCGTGATGTTCGTCGGACTCATCGCGACGCTGGGTATGTTGCGCGTGGCCCGGGGGACGCTGACGCAGACGGGCACCGTTCTTCGCGTCGGCCTGCTGCAGGGCAACGTCGCGCAGGGGCAGAAATGGAATCCGGCGTTCCGGGACATGATTCTCACCCGCTATCTCGAGTTGAGCCGGCGCGTGATCGGCAGCGGGGCAGGGCTGGTCGTCTGGCCGGAGGCCTCGACGCCGTTTTTCTTCAATCTCGAGGCCGCGATGGCGCAGTCGATCCGGCGGCTTGCGGTCGAAACCCGCACGCCCTTTCTCATCGGGACCGACGAGCTGGAGCGGCGCGAAGGTCACGACTCGTACTACAACGCCGCGGTGCTGGTCGGCGCGGACGGCCGGTCCCGCGCGACGTACAAGAAGATGTGGCTGGTGCCGTTCGGCGAGTACGTGCCGTTCAAGCGCATTCTGTTTTTCGTCGGTCCGCTCGTCGAAGCCGTCAGCGATTTCACGCCCGGCGGCGAGCCGGTTGTGTTCGATCTCGACGGCCACCGCATCAGCGTCGCGATCTGCTATGAATCGATCGCGCCCTGGATTTCGCGCGCGTTCGTCCGGCGCGGCAGCCAGCTTCTCGCGACCATCACCAATGACGCCTGGTTCGGGCGATCGTCTGCGGCGTATCAGCACTTCGAACAGGGCGCCATCCGCGCGGTTGAAGAAGGGCGTTATGTGGTGCGCGCGGCCAACACCGGCATCAGCGGCGCCGTCGATCCGTACGGCCGCGTCCTCGAGCGCACACCGCTGTTCGAGACGACGACCGCCATGGTTGACGTCCGCTTGCTCGATGGCCGTACGATCTACAGTTACATAGGCGACGTGGTCGCCTGGGTCTCGGCGGCGATCATGGGGTTCACGATCGTGCTGATGGTCCCGCGACGCCGACGCAGGTGAGCCAATGACACTCGACGAGCAAGTTCGCGCCTTCGAAGACCTGACCTCCCGCGCCACCGATCTCCGGAGGGGGCTTTGACGAAGCCCGGCTCGGCAAGGAGCTGACCGAACTCGAAACACGGATCGCGGCTCCCGATTTCTGGAAAGATCAGTCCACCGCCCAGAAGACGCTGCAGAAGCGCCGCCGGGTTCAGGACGACAAGTCGCTCGCCGAATCGCTGCGCAGACAAGGCGACGATCTGGCGGTGCTCTTCGACTGGGCCCGGCAGGGCGAAGACGTCAGCGACGAGCTGTCGCGCAATCTCGATACCTACGCGCGCGACGTTCAGAACGGTGAGATCCGCACGATGCTGTCGGGCGATCTCGACCGGAAGAACGCGATCCTTTCCATCCATCCGGGCGCGGGCGGCACCGAGTCGCAGGATTGGGCCGAAATGCTGCTTCGGATGTATCTCCGCTGGACGGAGCGCCGCGGCTTCAAGCCGGAAATCATCGACACCCAGCCGGGCGACGAAGCCGGCATCAAGAGCGCGACCGTGCTGGTGACCGGCGACTACGCCTACGGGCTGCTCTCGGCTGAAGCCGGTGTCCACCGGCTCGTGCGGATCTCGCCGTTCGATCAGGCCGCCCGCCGGCACACGTCGTTTGCCTCGGCCTACGTCTGGCCCGAGCTGCCCGACGACATTGATATTGAGATCGAGGACAAGGACATCCGGATCGACACGTTCCGATCGAGCGGCGCGGGCGGCCAGCACGTCAACGTCACCGACTCCGCAGTGCGCATCACCCATCTCCCGACCGGCATCGTCGTCTCATGCCAGAACGAGCGATCACAGCACAAGAATCGATCGTCGGCGATGAAGGTCCTCAAGGCGCGGCTCTACGACCTGCGCCTCAAGGAGCAACAGGATCGACTCGATCAACTGGGCGGCGAGAAGAAGGACATCGCCTTCGGCCACCAGATTCGCAGCTACGTGCTCCAGCC
>Ga0111539_10000854_pt1 | contig 39754 bp, 28 predicted proteins | sample RhiMethybrSRZTD1_FD_79667 | JGI IMG/M metagenome (GOLD analysis project Ga0111539, IMG submission 79667) | Populus rhizosphere microbial communities from Tennessee, USA - Rhizosphere MetaG P. TD hybrid SRZTD1 (version 2) (version 2) | ecosystem: Host-associated > Plants > Roots > Rhizosphere >...
AGCACCGCCGCGCCCAGGGCTTCCCGCAAGCGCGCGCCCGCGCCGAACAGCTCGGCGGCCAGGACGTGGCGGCCGAGGAGGGCATACACGACGGCGATCGTCTCCAGGCTGCGCGACAGGAACCACCGCTCCGGCCAGGCGGCCAGGGCCTCCAGGCTCTCGCGGAGGAGATCCCTCGCGCGCTCGAGCTGGCCTTGCCGCAAGGCCACGATGCCGAGGTTCCGCAGAGCCAGGGCCGCGACCCAGGGATCGGGAATGCCGCGCGAACACTGGAGGCTCTGATCCAGCAGGGCGCCCGCTTCGGCCAAGGCGTGCCGGCTGAGAGCGACGATGCCGGCGGTGGCCAACGAAGTGGCCAGCCCGAAGGAATCCTCGGCCCGGCGGAAGACGGCGACGCCCTCCTCGGCCAGGCGCACGGCCTCGTCCGTGTCGCCGGAGCCCAGCCGTTCGACGGCCAGGAACTGCAGCGCGTGCCCGAGGCCGACGAGGTCTCCGCTCCGCCGCGACAGGACGATGCTGCGCTCGAAACGCTCGCACGCGCCGGGATGGTCGCCGGTCGTCCAGGCGAGCAGGCCGTCGGCGAAGAGGGCGCGCCCTGGCCAGGCCGGCCCGTCCCCTTCCGGCACCGGCGCGAGCAGCTGGCCGAGCACGCGGCGTCCCTCGCGCCAGCGGCCGCGGTGAAACCAGAACCAGGCCAGGGCGCCGGCGATGCGGTGCGCGGACTCCCCGTCGCCGCCGCTCCGCGCATATTCGATCGCGGTCAGGAAGTTGCCGTGATCCTGGTCCATGTGGGCCAGGCACAGCGCGCGCTGCGCGGTGTTGATCCGCGTGGCCGCCTCTTCGGCCCCGGCCAGGAAGCAGGCCACGTGCCGCGTCCGCACGGGGGCGGGATCGGCCAGGCGCTCCGTCGCATATTCGCGGACCGTCTCGAGGAGCCGGTACCGCGCCGGCGTGGCCGGCTCCGGCGGCGAGGCCACGACCAGCGACTTGTCGACGAGCTGTCCGAGCAGGCCCGCGACCCTCTCCATGCGTACGGAGCCTCCGGGGCAGACCCGCTCCGCCTGCTCCAGGCTGAAGTCGCCCGCGAACACGGAGAGGCGCTCGAACGCCAGCCGCTCGTCGGGTTCCAGGAGGTCGTAGCTCCAATCGATGGTGGCGCGCATCGTCTGGTGGCGCGCGGCCTCGGCGCGCGAGCCCGACGTCAGCACCTGCAGCGGATGGATCAGGCGCGCGGCGAGCTGATCGAGGTCCAGCAGCCGGGCCCGGGCCGCGGCCAGCTCGATGGCGAGGGGCAGACCCTCCAGGCGCGCGCAGATTCCGGACACCCGCGCCGGCTCGCCCGAGTGCTGAGGGCTGCGCGCGAGGAACAGCAAGACCGCGTCCTCCGGAGACAGTGGCGGTACCGTCCACGTGACTTCACCCGTGATGCCGAGGGGCTCGCGGCTGGTGGACAGGATGCGGAGCCGCGGGCAGCCCTGCGCGAGCACGCGTGCCGTCTCCGCGGCGGCGTGGACGAGGTGCTCACAGTTGTCGAGGACGAGGAGGAGGTCGCGGTCGCGCAGAGCCCGCACGAGGGACTCGACCACGGTCCGACCGCGGTCGTCGTCCACGCCCAGAGCCGCGGCCACGGCCTCCGCCACGCGCGGGGCCTCGGCGATCGGTGCCAGCTCCACCCACCATACCTCCCGAACGGCGCCCACCGCCTCCAGGGCCAGGCGGGTCTTGCCGACCCCCCCGGGACCGATGAGGGTCGTCAGCCGGTGGCGTTCGAGGAGTGCCCGCACATCGCGCACCTCCTCCTCGCGCCCGGCGAACGTCGTGAGGGGTACCGGACGATTGCCGGCGGCGGCGCGAACCCCGATGAACCGGTAGCCGGCCTTGTGTGCCGTCTCGATGTAGCGAGGCGACCGGGGATCGTCGCCCAGGACTTCGCGGATCTCCCGGACGCAGACCTTCAGGACGGAATCGCTGACGAAGGTCTCCGGCCACACGCCGTCGAGCAGCTCCCTCTTGGTGACGAGGCGGCCGGCCCGCTCGGCGAGGAACGCGAGCACATCGAAGGTTTTCGGCCGCAGCGCCAGAGGCTCGTCGCCCCGGAGCAGGCGCCGCTCCGTCTTGTCCAGGCGAAAAGGGCCGAAGACGAGCGTCCGCTCGGAGGGCACGGGGCTTCGACCTCTACGTCACTCCGGTGACCGGGACGGCCCGGCCGGAGCGCGCCGACTCGTAGACGGCGAGGACGAGGGCGAGCGAGCGCCGGCTCTCCTCACCCGTCACGAGCGGCGCCCGCCGTTCGCGGATGGCGGCGACGAAATCGGCCAGGATGCCGGCGTGGCCGGTGACGGCGATGCCGGTCGGGCTGCCGCCGGCGCCGGCGGCCGCGGGGCCCGATCCCGCGCGCAGGGACGGATCGATCGCCGGCACGGATTCGCCTTCCCAACGCGTGATCAACTCGGCCTCGAGCTGCACGCCGCCGCGCGAGCCGTAGATCTCGACGCGATGGGGGAAGCCGGGAGCGGCAGCCGTCGTGGCCACGATCGAGCCGAGCGCGCCGCTCTTGAATCGCACCGTCGCCACGACGTCGTCCTCGACCTCGATCTCGTGGGTGAGGGTGGCCGCGCGGGCGAGGACCTCTTCCACGTCGCCCATGAACCAGGCGAGCAGGTCCGCGATGTGGATCCCCTGGTTCATGAGCGCGCCGCCGCCGTCCTCCTTCCAGGTGCCGCGCCAGACGGCGCTGTCGTAGTAGGCCTTCGAGCGGAAGTACGGGATCACGGCCATGCCGAGGACGGGCCGGCCGAAATGGCCGGCCTCGATGGCCTGGTGCACGAGCTGGTACGCGGGCTCCGTGCGGCGCTGGAGGGCCACGGCGAGGGTGACGCCGGCGGAGCGGCAGGCCTCGATCATGGCGTCGGCGTCGGCGAGGCTGAGCGCCATCGGCTTCTCGACCAGGACGTGCTTGCCGGCGCGGGCGGCGTCGATCGTCTCGCGGGCGTGTTGCCCGCTCGGCGTGCAGATGCAGACGGCGTCCACGTCCGGCCGGGCCAGCAGCGCCTCGTCGCTGGTCTCGCAGGGCACGCCGAACTCGGCGGCGGAGGCGTCGGCCTTGGAAGCGTCGAACCGCGAGACCGCGACGAGCCGCGCTCCCGGCGTGGCCGCGATGGCCTGCGCGTGATAGCGCGCGACCATGCCGGCCCCGCAGATCCCGATTCCAATCTCCACGTCTTTTTTAGTCAGGGGGGCACTCATCGAGCATCCCGATGGCGATTCGCGACCCCCCTGAAACCCCCTCGCAACGCGCCGCCGCTGCGCGGCGCCGCCTTGCTCTGCGGTCGGCAGCCAGCTTGCCCTGCGCCGCCATCAACCCGCCGCGGTGCCCAGGGGGAAGCCGAAGTAGTCCCTTGCGTTCGTGAAGCAGACCGCGGTGACGAGCTTGCCGAGCGCGTCGCGGTCGTCCGGCACCAGGCCCTGGCGCACGTCCTCGCCCAGCAGGTTGCACAGGATGCGGCGGAAGTAATCGTGGCGCGAGTACGACAGGAAGCTGCGCGAGTCGGTGATCATCCCCACGAAGCGCGAGAGGAGGCCCATGTTGGAGAGGGCCTGGAACTGGGCCTCGATCCCGTCCTTCTGGTCCAGGAACCACCAGGAGGCGCCGTACTGCATCTTGCCCGGGATGGTGCCGTCGTTGAAGTTGCCGACCATGGTCGCGAAGAGCTCGTTGTCCCGCGGGTTGAGGTTGTAGAGGATCGTCTTGGCCAGCGACTCGCGCACGTCGAGGCCGTTCAGGAACATGGCGAGACCGCGCGCCATCTCGAAGTCGCCCATCGAATCGCCGCCCACATTGGGGCCCAGCTTCGCGAACAGGCGCGTGCTCACGTTGCGATAGGCGCCAAGATGGAACTGCTGCACCCATCCGCGCTCGTGGTCCATGAGCGCCATGCGGTGCAGCAGCGCGGCCTGCAGCCCGAGCCCCGCCTTGACGTCGATTGCGCGTCCCGCGCGCAGTGCATCGAAGGTTGGCACGACGGCCGCGTCCGCATAGGCGGCGGGCGGGGGCAGGACTTCCAGGCCGTGGTCGGACGCGCGGCAGCCGTGGTCGTGGAAGACCTGGTGGCGCGCGTCGAGCGCCTGCACGAGATCGTCGAAGGAGCGCACGGTCCGATTCGAAGCGGCTTCCAGCTTGCCTACCCAGGCGTTCCAGGTGTTGGGACTGTCGAAGTCGAGGCCGGCGTCGGGGCGCCAGGTCGGATACACGCGCGTGGCGGGGTCCTTGCGCTTGGCCAGCGTGCGATGCGCCTCCAGCGAGTCCACGGGGTCATCGGTCGTGCACACCACCGCGACCTTCCACGACTTCAGCAGGCCCATGGTCGTGAAGCCGTCCTCGCGCAGCCGCTCGTTGCAGCGATCGAAGATCTCGCGCGCGGTGGCGGGGGTGAGCAGGCGCTCGATCCCGAAGGGACGCTTGAGCTCCATCGCCGTCCAGTGGAACAGGGGGTTGCGCAGGGTCTCCGGCACCGTGCGCGCCCAGGCCTCGAACTTCTCCCAGTCCGAGCCGTCGCCGGAGACGAGCCGCTCGGGCACGCCGCACGCCCGCATGGCCCGCCACTTGTAGTGGTCCCCTTCCAGCCAGATCTCGGTGATCGAGCGGAAGCGGTGGTCCGCCGCCATCAGCTCCGGAGAGAGGTGGCAGTGGTAGTCGACGATCGGCAGGTCGCGCGCGAACCGCACGTAGAGGTCGTGCGCCACCGCGCCGCCGAGGAGGAAGTCGTCGTGGATGAACGGTCTCATGCCCTCGAGGTCTCCGTTTCGGGGATTCGGACGGGCTCCAGCTTCGGCACCAGGAGGTGGATGATCACCAAGGCGGCCAGGTAGGCGAAGCCCGCGATGAAGAAGATGGGGACGTAGCTGTTCGTGCGGTTCAGGATCTCGCCCACAAGGATGGAGATGAACATGCCGCCCACGGCGCCCGCCATCCCCCCCAGCCCCGTCACGGAACCGACGGCCGTGCGCGGGAACATGTCGCCGACGAGCGTGAACAGGTTCGCCGACCAGCCCTGGTGCGCGGAGGCGGCCAGGGACACCAGGAGCACGGAGGTCCAGAGGCTCGACGACTTCGAGGCGAAGATGATCGGCACCACCGCGGCCGCGCAGATCAGCATGGCCGTCTTGCGCGCGGCGTTGAGGCTCCAGCCGCGCTTGATGAGGGCGGAGGAGAGCCACCCCCCGCCGATGCTCCCGATGTCCGCGATCAGGTAGATGACGACGATGGGCAGGCCGATGGAAGTGAGGTTGAGCCCGTAACTGCGGTTGAGGAAATCGGGGATCCAGAAGAGGTACAGCCACCAGACGGGATCGGTCATGAACTTGCCGAGGGCGAAGGCCCATGTCTGCCGATGGCCGATGAGGCGCGCCCAGGGGATGGGCGTGATCTTCTCGACCGGGTCGCTGCGGATGTAGGCGAGCTCGGCCGAACCCAAGCGGGGATGCTCTTCGGGCGGGCGATACACGGCGAGCCACCAGGCCAGCCACACGAACCCGGTGAGGCCGGTGGCCACGAAGGCCCATTCCCAGCCCCAGTGCAGCGTGACCCAGGGCACGACGAGAGGGGTGATGATGGCCCCGACGTTCGTCCCCGAGTTGAAGATGCCCGTGGCGAGCGCGCGCTCCTTCTTGGGGAACCACTCCGCGACCGTCTTGATGGAGGCGGGGAAGTTGCCCGCCTCTCCGAGCCCGAGCAGGAACCGCATGATGGCGAACCCGGCGGCGGCCCCGGTGAGAAGGACGACGGACAGGCCCGTCTTGGCGTCGAGATTGATCGTCGGGAGCTTCATCCAGTCCATGCGCTCCGCGACCGCGTGCCCGACGGCGGCGACGCTCCAGATCCCGACGGCGATGGCGAAGCCGCGCCGAGTCCCCAGCTTGTCCATGATGCGGCCGGCCAGGATCAGCCCGATCGCGTAGGCGAGCTGGAACGTGAAGACGATGGCGGCGTAGATGCGCTCGTCCTGCCAGCCGAACTGCTGCACGAGCGTGGGCTTGAGGATTCCGATGACCTGGCGGTCGATGTAGTTGATCGTGGTGCCGAAGAAGAGCAGCGCGCAGATCATCCAGCGGTAGCGGCCGGGCCGCCCGAGGGCGGGGGCGGGAGGCACGGCCGCCGTGCTCATTGGTTCACCCCGCTGGCCAGGAATCCGCCGTCCACGGCCAGGACGTGGCCGTTCACGAAGCTGGCCGCATCGGAGGCGAGATAGATCGCAGCCCCCGCGAGCTCCTCCGCGCGCCCGAAGCGCCGCAGGGGCGTGCGCGCGAGCAGCTCGTTGCCGCGCGGCGTGCCTTCGATGAGCTTGCGGTTGAGGTCGGTGGGGAAGACGCCGGGGGCGATGGCGTTGACGTTCACCCCGCGAGGTCCCCATTCCACGGCCAGCGACTTGGTGAGCGAGCCCACGCCGGCCTTGCTCGCGGAATAGGCCGCGACTTCGTAGAGGGAGACGAACGTGGCCAGGGACGCGATGTTGACGATGCGTCCGGAGCCGCGCTCGAGCATGTGCCGGCCGAAGACCTGGCAGGCGCGCAGGGTGCCCGTGAGGTTGGTGTCGACGATGGAGGCCCACTCCTGCTCGCTGACCTCGAGGCTCGGCGTGCGCTGGGTCCGTCCCGCGCAGTTGACGAGGACGTCCACGCGGCCGAGGCCCTTCAAGACCGCGGCCAGTGCGTCTTCGAGGGAGCGGCGGTCGGTGACGTCGCTCTGGACGCGCAGCGTGCGCCGGCCCAGCCCCGCGACCTCGTCGGCCGCCTCCGCCACCTGCTCCGCGCGCCGGGACGTGGGGACGACATCCGCGCCCGCTTCCGCGAGGCCGCGCGTGAGCGCGCGACCGATGCCGGACGTGCCGCCCGTCACGACGATCACCTTGCCCGTCAGGTCCAGAGGACGATAGGCCACCTTCTTACCTCCTGAGGCTCACCAGCTGTGCAGCGTACCGTCTTCCTTGCGGTTCACGGGCAGATAGGCGCGCTTATAGGGATGCCGCGCCGCCGCCGCCTCGTCGATGTCCACGCCCAGCCCGGGTGCGTCGCCCGGATGCATGAACCCGTCCGCGAACCGGTAGTGATGGGGGAACACCCGGTCCGTCTCCTCGTTGTGCGGCATGTGCTCCTGGATCCCGAAGTTGTGGACGCTGAGGTCGAAATGCAGAGCGGCCGCCATGCACACGGGCGAGAGGTCGGTGGCGCCGTGGCAGCCCGTGCGCACGTGATGGAGCTCGGCCAGGTTGGCGATCCGGCGGAGATGCGTGAGGCCGCCCGCGTGCACCACGGTGGATCGGATGTAGTCGATGAGCTGCTCCTGGATGAGCTGCTGGGCGTCGTGGATGCTGTTGAAGACCTCGCCCACCGCGATCGGCGTCGTGGTGTGCTGCCGGATGAGGCGGAAGCCCTCCTGCAGCTCCGCGGGCACGGGGTCTTCCATCCAGAAGAGGTGATGCGGTTCGAGGCCGCGGCCCAGGCGGCCGGCCTCGATGGGCGTCAGCCGGTGGTGCACGTCGTGGAGGAGATGCACCGCGGGCCCGAACTCCTGGCGCAGGCGGGCGAAGAGCGTCGGGACGAACTCGAGGTACTTCTCCGTGCTCCAGGCGTTCTCCGGCGGCAGGCCCGGTTCCGCCGGCTCGTAGGGCTTCCCGTCCTTGGCGACGCCGTAGGTGGAAGCGAGGCCGGGAATGCCCGATTGGGCGCGGATCGCCTTGTAGCCCATCGATGCATGATGGGCGACGGCCGCCACCGTGTCCTCGAGGTCCTTGCCGTTGGCGTGCCCGTAGACCATCACGGCCTCGCGCGACGCCCCCCCCAGCAGGCGGTACACGGGCACGTTCGCGACCTTGCCCAGGATGTCCCAGAGCGCGGTGTCCACGGCGGCGATCGCCGTCATGGTGACCGGACCGCGCCGCCAGTACGCGCCCTTGTAGAGGTATTGCCAGGTGTCTTCGATGCGGCGCGCGTCGCGGCCCACGAGCAAAGGGACGACGTGCTCGCCCAGGTAGGCGGCGACCGCGAGCTCGCGGCCGTTGAGGGTCGCGTCGCCGAGACCGTAGACGCCGTCTTCGGTCGTGACCTTGAGGGTGACGAAATTACGGCCGGGGGAGCAGACGATGACGCGCGCGTCGACGATCCTCACGCGCGGCCGCTCCCACGTTTCATTGGATGGGTCGAGTGTACTCGCGGACAGCGCCCGTACTAAATAAAGACCATCGGTCGAGGCGCGGGAATCCTATATCATATATGGCCGTGTTGACAACGACGTTTTCGGAGGCGTAGCCTCCACTCACACAGCGACATGTCCTCGGTTCCTTCGAGCTCCGACGCGACCGACGGCGGATCCGTGCGCCCCGTCCGGGCGCTCACGCGGCGGGAGCTGTTCGCGCGGAGGCGGCCGGCGGAAGAGGGCGGTCACTGGCTGCGCATCCACCGCGCCGCCATGGCCTGCCGGTTCGAGATCCTGCTCGACGGCACGGACGAGCGGCACGCGGCGGCGGCGCGCGAGGCGCTGGACGAGGCGGATCGGCTGGAAGCGGACCTCAGCGTATTCCGCGAGACGAGCGCGCTCAGCCGCGTGAACCGGATCGCCGCGGAGGCGCCGGCGGCGGTGGACGCGGACCTCTTCGCCCTGCTCACGCGTTGCCGTGATCTCCACGCGCGCACCGCCGGCGCCTTCGACATCACGAGCACGCCGCTCAGCCGCTGCTGGGGGTTCCTCCGGCGGGAGGGACGGCTTCCCTCGGCGGAGGCGATCGCGGCGGCGCGAGCTCTCGTCGGCATGCCCGGCGTGCTCTTCGACGAGACGGCGCGGACGGTGCGCTTCGCGCGCGCGGGCATGGAGCTCAGCCTCGGCAGCATCGGCAAGGGATACGCGCTCGACCGCATGGCCGCGTTGATGCGCGGCCGGGGCGTCCGGCACGCGCTCCTCTCCGCGGGCGGGAGCAGCGCCGTCGCCCTCGGGGGTCGCGGCGAGGGATGGACGGTCGACGTGCGTTCGCGGCGGATCGCGGGCGGCAAGCTCGCGCGACTGCAACTGCGCGACGGCGCCCTGGCCACGAGCGGGGCGGGCGAGCAGTACTTCGAGGTGGATGGAAAGCGCTACGGCCACGTCATCGACCCGCGCACGGGATGGCCGGCGGCCGGAGTGCTGAGCGTGAGCGTCGTGACCGCGGAGGGCGCGCTCAGCGATGCGCTGTCCACCGCGTTCCTCGTGGGCGGCCTCGACGTCGCCCGGCGGTACTGCGCGTCGCATCCGCAGACATTCGCTCTCGTGACCCCCGACGACGGCACGTCCCGGCCGGTCGTGCTGGGCGCCTTCGCGGGAGCAACGGTGGAGGAGGCGTGAAAGACAACCCGGAGGCCCTGACGTCCCCGCAACAGGTGGCCCTCGTCCTGTTGCGCACGCTCATCGGCTGGCACTTCCTGTACGAGGGCTTCTTCAAGCTCTGGCGGCCGGCCTGGACGCGGGACGGTACGATGCTGGGGCCGTGGAGCAGCGCCGGCTACCTGCGCGCGGCCAACGGGCCCTTCGCCGACGTCTTCCACCGCCTGGCCGCTTCGTCCTGGCTTCCGACCATCGATCACGTCGTGGCCGTCGGCCTCGTCCTCGTCGGCCTCTCCCTGATCCTCGGCCTCTTCACCCAGGCCGGATGTGCGGGCGCGCTCCTCCTCCTCACCATGTTCTACCTGGCCCAGATCCCGACGCGCGGACTGCACGAGACGGGAAGCGAGGGCGCGTACCTGTTCGTGAACAAGAACCTCATCGAGGCGGCCGCGGTGTTCGCGGTGTTCGCCTTCCGCACCGGCCGCATCGCCGGGCTGGACCGTTTGCGTCGAGGCCCGGCCACGCAGCGGCCGCGCGCCATGGAGGCTGCGTGAACCTGACACCCGAGCAGGAGACTCTAGGCCGCCGGAATTTCCTGAAGGCGCTCGCGGGCACGCCCGCGCTGGCCGCCCTGGGGGTGGCCGCGGCCACTCGCGGCCCCGTGAAGGGCGGCCCGATCAAGGTGGCGTGGCTGGGCGTGGGCGGCCAGGGGCGCGCGCTGCTCACGCGCGCCGATCACGACTTCGTGACCGTGAAGGCACTGTGCGACATCAATCCGACCTCGCTGCAGAAGGCGGACGAGGTCCTGGCCAAGAAGAACCAGCCGCCGGCGACGCACTACGCGGACTGGAAGGACATGCTGGCCAAGGAGGACATCGAAGGCGTCGTCATGGCCCCTCCGCTGTGGATGCATGCCGACATCGCCTGCGGCCTGATGGAGGCGGGCAAACACGTCCTCTGCGAGAAGATGATGGCCTGGGACGTGGCGAGCTGCGAGCGAATGACCGCTTGCGCGAAGAAGACGGGCAAGGTGCTCGAGATCGGATACCAGCGCTTCTACAACCCCGTCTACCAGGCCGCCTACGAGGGGATCGTCAAGGCCGGCCAGCTCGGCGAGATGTACCACGCGCGGCTCGTGTGGCATCGCAACGGGAACTGGCGGCGCAAGGGCGAGCCGCCGAGCCCCGACTACGATCCGTCGCGCTGGGGCTATCCCGACTTCGAGCACCTCCTGAACTGGCGCCTCTACTGGAAGTACTCGCAGGGGCTCATGGCGGAGCTGGCCAGCCACCAGGTGAACATCGCGAACTGGTTCTTCGGGGCGGCGCCGGAGGCGGTCCAGGGCTCGGGCGGCATCTATCGCTTCAAGGACGGCCGCGAGGTGCAGGACCACGTCTACGCGATCTTCGACTATCCGGGCGGCCGCACGGCGACCTTCTCGTCGATCGAGTCCAACGCCTTCGAGAACTACTACGAGATGTACATGGGCACGAAGGGCACGCTCATCCTGCGCGCGGAGACGGAGGCGTTCTTCTTCCCCGAAGGCGATGCCGGCCATGCCACCGCGGTCGAGGTGGCAGCCAAGACGCCGGGGGGGGCCGCCCTCGACGCGTCCGAGAGCAAGCCGGCCACGCAATCCTCGACCGCGGTCGGCCCCACCCCTACCGCCGGGGGAGAGAGCGCGGAGCGCGGCATCGCGTCCCGCAACGAGATCTCGCGCTGGGCCGCCGCCATCCGTACGGGCGCGCCGCTCCTGTGCGGCCCGGAGAGGGCGATCCACTCCGCCAAGGCCTGCATCGTCGCCAACGAGGCCCTCAAGACGAACCAGCGGCTGAAGGTGTGAGGGCGGAGCACGACTGATGTCCATGCGCCTGGCCGTACCCAAGGGGACGCAACACCGCACGAAGGGCGAGTTCGTCTACCGCACGCTGCGGGACGCCATCGTGAAGTGCGAGCTGCCGCCCGGGGAACGGCTCGTCATCGACGACCTGGCCCGGCGCCTCCAGGTGAGCTCGATCCCCGTGCGCGAGGCCCTCCAGCTCCTGCAGTCGGAGGGACTCGTGCTCATGGTCCCGCACGTCGGGGCCACGGTGGCGCCCATCTCCCACGAGTCGGTGGCCGAAGTGTTCACGGTGATGGAGGGGCTCGAGAGCGTGGCCGCGCGCGCCGCCGCCGAGCGCGCCCGCCCGGAGGATCTCGACGCCCTCGAGGACCTGGTCGGGGCCATGGACCGGGCGCTGGCCGCGGAGGCGCACGAGCACTGGGCGGAGCTCAACACCCGCTTCCACGCGACCATCAGCCGCCTCACCGCGATGCCGCTGCTGCAGGAAATGATGGAGCGCGTCCTCGACCGTTGGGACCGCGTGCGGCGCTTCTTCTTCGCGGGCGTCCTCGTGCACCGCGCCCAGCAGGCGCAGCAGGAGCATCACGATCTGCTGGATGCGATGAGGGCGAAGGACTGGGCCCGGCTGGAAGAGACGATCCGGGAGCACAACCGCGGGGCCCTCGCCGCCTACGCGCTCTTCCTCGAATCCCGCCTCGCCCCCGCTGCCGCCAAGGGCGACCGGTGAGGGCGTTCCGGCTGCCCGCGTGACCGCCGCCTCTTCGCCGGGTCCGGCCTATCCGCGCGTGGCGACCCTGCGCACGCCGGAGGACCTGCGCGCTCACCTCGGCCGGATCCACGCGCGCCTCGGGTTCGACGACGAGCTCCAGTCCGGGTCTTCGTCTCCGTTGGGGCGGCCCCTCGACGTGGAGGGCGTCCGCGTGGGCAACCGGTTCTGCATCCTGCCCATGGAGGGATGGGACGGGACCCGCGACGGACACCCGAGCGAGCTGACGGAGCGCCGCTGGCGGAACTTCGGGCGGAGCGGAGCGAAGCTCATCTGGGGCGGGGAAGCGGTTGCGGTGCGGCCGGAGGCCCGCGCCAACCCCAACCAGCTCCAGATCAATCCCGGCACCCAGAAGGCGCTGGCCGGGCTGCGCGAGACCCTCGTCGCCGCGCACCGCGAGCGGTTCGGGCGGGATGCGGACGCCGATCTCTACGTCGGCCTGCAGCTCACGCACTCCGGCCGCTGGGCGCGGCCCCACGTGAAGGACCGGCCGGAGCCGCTCGTCGGCTACGCGCACCCCGTGCTCGACCGCCGGTTCCCGGGAGGCGTCCGCCTGCTCAGCGACGACGAGCTCGACCGGCTCGTGGACGATTTCGTGCGCGCGGCCCGCCTGGCCCACGAGGCGGGATTCCGCTTCGTGGACTTCAAGCACTGCCACGGCTACCTCGGGCACGAGCTGCTCAGCGCGCGCGGGCGCGCCGGGCGCTACGGGGGAGACTTCGAGAACCGCACGCGTTTCCTCCGCGGCGTGATCGACGCGATTCGCGCCGCCGTGCCCGCTCTCGGGATCGCCGTGCGCCTTTCCATCTTCGACACCGTGCCCTTCCGCAAGGACGCGAGCGGCCGGGGCGTGGCCGAAGTCAGCGCGGAGGGATACGAGAGCGCGTTCGGCCTCCTCGCCGGCGAGGACTTCGACTCCGCGCTCGGCGATGCGCGAGCGCTGCTCCGCGTGCTCGAGGAGAAAGGCGTGCGCTGGATCTGCACGAGCGCGGGCAGCCCGTACTACAACCCGCACGTGCAGCGGCCCGCGCTCTTCCCGCCGTCGGACGGCTACACGCCGCCGGAGGACCCGCTCTGCGGCGTCGCCCGCCAGATCGAGGCCACGGCGCGGCTGAAGGCGGACTTCCCGCGCCTCGTCTTCGTGGGATCGGGCTACAGCTACCTGCAGGAATGGCTGCCGCGCGTGGGCCAGCACGCGGTGGCCCGCGGGCACACCGACCTCGTGGGGCTCGGGCGCATGGTGCTGTCGTATCCAGACATGCCCGCGGACGTGCTCGAAGGCAAGGCCCTCCGCCGCAAGGCCATCTGCCGCACCTTCAGCGATTGCACGAGCGGCCCGCGTCTCGGCCTCGTCTCCGGCTGCTTTCCCCTCGACCCGTTCTACGTCAAGCACCCGGACGCGGAGCGCCTGCGCGAGGCGAAGGCGGCCCTGGCGTGACCGTGGCTCCGGCGAAGCCGTTCGCGACGCGCGAGCAGACGGTGGCGCTCAGCGTCTCCTTCCTCGCCCTCTTCGCGATCGTGGGCTGCGCGCTCTACGGCCTGCCCTTCTTCTACGACTTCTTCGTGAAGGACCTGGGCTGGTCGCGCCGGGACGTCACCTCGGGAAACGCCTACAGCAAGCTGCTGGTCGGGCCCCTGTTCGGCTGGTTGGCCGGGGTGATGGTGGACCGCTTCGGCCCGCGCCGCCTGATGCTGGTCGGCATCGTGATCGCGGGCTCCGCCCTCATCGGCCTCGGGAGCGTCACAACGCTCGGCGCCTTCTACTTCTTCTATCTCCTCAACGCCCTCGGCTACGTGCTGGGCGGACCGCTCCCGGTACAGGTGCTCCTCTCGCGGTGGTTCGATGCCGCGCGCGGCAAGGCCATGGGCATCGCGTACCTCGGGATCGGCATCGGGGGAGCGCTCGTCCCTCTCCTGGCCTACGCGCTCACGCAGTCGATGGGATGGCGCGGCGCCCTGCGCGCGCTCGGCGTCCTCATGATCGTCGTCGCCCTGCCCGGCGCCTTCCTCGTGCGCGACCCCCCGCGGCCGGCCGCGGGCACGGGGGAGCCGGCGCCGTCGGTCGCGGCCATCCTCCGCCGCCCGGCGTTCTACCTGCTCGCGGCCGGCAGCATGGCCTCGATCGGCGCCGTGGGCGGGACCATGCAGAACCTGAAGCTGTACCTCAGCCTGGACCGCAAGATCCCGCAGGGGGAGATCGCGGGCATCCTGTCGCTCATCCTGGTGGGCAGCATCGGGGGCCGCCTGCTCATGGGCTGGCTGGCCGACCGCTGGTTCAAGAAGCACGTGATGCTGCTCGTCTACACGATCGTGGCCGCCACCATCCCCGCCATGGTCTTCGCCCCCAGCGTGCCGCTCATCAAGGTGGGCGCCTTCCTCTTCGGGATCGGCCTGGGCGGCGACTACATGGTCATCCCGCTCATGGCCGCGGAGCTGTTCGGCCTGCGCATGCTCGGACGCGTGATGGGCATCGTCCTCACCGCGGACGGCGTGGCGGAGGCGGTGGTCCCCATGGCGGTGGCGACGATCCGCGACCGCACGGGCAGCTACGCGGGCGGATTCCTCCTGCTCGTGGCCCTGGCCGCGGCGGGGTCGATCGCGGTCGCGCTGCTGCCGCGGCGGGCGGAGCCGGCCGACGTGGCCAGCCTTCCCGCCGCCGCTACGCGCTGATCCCTTTCGGGGCCAGCGGGAGGCTCCGCCGCCGCGTCCCCGTCGAAGCGAAGAGCGCGCCCGCGACCGCGGGGGCGAGCCCGATGATCGGCGTCTCGCCTGCCCCCGCGGACGGCAGGTCCTTGCGGTCGAGGAGAACCGTCTCCAGGACGGGCGCGTCCGAGAAGCGCGGCACGCGGTAGAGCGAGAGCTTCGGGTTGTTGACCTCGCCCGCGTCGAACTGCACGGCCTCGAACAGCGCGCCCCCCAGGCCCATCAGCACCGAGCCTTCGACCTGGTTCTTGAGGTGATCGGGGTTCACGATGGCGCCGCACTCGAACGCGGTGACGGCGCGGGTGACGCGGACCTCGCCGCTCGGCCGCGCAACGGCGACCTCGGCACAGGTCGCGACGTAGCCGCCCTTCTCGACGCCGCAGGCCAGGCCGAAGCCGCGCTCCGGCGTGGCCTTCGTCTTGCCCCAGCCGAAGCGCTCCGCCGCCGCCTGGAGCACCGCGCGCAGGCGCGCGTCGCTCAGGTTCTTCAACCGGAATTCGAGCGGGTCCTGTCCGAGGGCGTGGGCCAGCTCGTCCATGTGGCTCTCGCGCGCGAAATGGTTCGCGGTGGCGGCGAGGCCGCGGTACGAGCCCTGGCGCAGCGGGTAGCGCGTGGCGTGGAACTCGATCTTCTGGTTCGGCACGTCGTAGGGGGTGCGGATGCCGGAGGCCCCCGAGTTGTAGTTGTGGAACTCCCAGGCCGTGAGCTTTCCGTCCGCGCCCACGCCGCTCTTGACGTCGATGACGCCGGCCGGACGGAAGTAGGCCCAGGTGAACTCCTCTTCCCGCGTCCAGACCAGCTTGACCGGCCGGCCCGCCGCCTTGGCCAGCCGCGCCGCTTCGATTGCGGCCTCGCCCGTGTGCTTGCCCCCGTAGCCGGAGCCCGTGTCGGGGACGATGACGCGTACTTTCTCTTCCGGGATGCGGAAGGCCTCCGCGAGCTCGCCGCGCACGCCGAACGGGCGCTGCGTGCCCGTCCACACCGTGAGGGCGCCGTCCTGCCACTCCGCCAACGCCGCCCGCGGCTCCAGGGGGACGTGCGCGATGTAGGCCACGGTGTAGGTCGCGTCGAGCTTCGTCGTCGCCGCGGCCAGGCCGGACTCCACCGTACCCGTCACGACGCGCGAGCGCGCGTCGCCGCCCTGCGGATCCGTGGGGTTCTTGCGCAGATACTCGAACAGCTCCGCGCCCGACGGCTGCGGTGTGGGTCTCCATTGGGCGCGCACGGCGTCGAGGGCGGCGGCGGCGGTGTGGCTGTCGGGTGCGGACACGCCCACGAAGTCGCCGTCGCGGACGACGGTGACGCCGGGGAGGGCGGATGCGGCCGCCGTGTCCACGGACACCAGCGTGGCCCCGACGCTGGGAGCGCGCAGCACGCGCCCGTACGCCAGGCCGGGGCGCCGGAGGTCGGACGTGTACTTGTGGTGCCCGGTGACGATGTCTCGCCCGTTGACCTTGGGCACCGACTGGCCGGCGACCTTCCAGCGCTCCGCGGGAACGGTGGGCGTGTCGTCGCCGATCGTCTTCACCAGCTTCTGGCCCTTGGTCAGCTCGCCATAGCCGGCCTTGCGCCCCGTCGGCGGATGCGTGACCGCACCGCCCTGGGCCACCAGCGCGCCACGGTCGACGGACCAGCGCTGCGCGGCCAGGTCCAGGAGCATCTCGCGCGCGGCCGCCGCCACCTTGCGCAGCTGCGGCGCCATGAACGGCGTCGTGCGGCTGCCGAACGTCCCCATGTCGAACGGGGTCACCGCCGTGTCGGCCATGACCATCGTGATGGAGTCGACGGGGACGCGCAGCTCCTCCGAGACCACCTGGGAGAGCGACGTGCGGATGTTCTGGCCCACCTCGGTCTTGCCCGTGAACACGCTGACCCGGCCGTCTTCGCCGATGTGGAGCCAGGCGGAGACGTCCGCGGGCATGGCGTCGCCGCGGCGCGCCCCGCCGGATTCCTGGGCGGTTGCGGACGGCAGCGCGAACGCCACCACGAGGCCGGCCCCGAGCACCTTGAAGAAGTCGCGGCGGGGGACCTCGAACCGGTAGGCGGGTCCTTCGAAGAGCTCGTAGCGTTCGGCTTCGACGAGATCGGGTGCGTCGTCGCGGTCAGCCACGGGTCGTCCTCGTGCCCAGGGCGGCCGCCGCGCGCACGGCGGCCACGATGCGCGGGTAGGTCCCGCACCGACAGACGTTGCCCTCCATGGCCTTGCGGATCTCCGCCTCTTCCGGGTCCGGGTTGCGGCGCAGCAGCCCTGCCCCCGCGACGATCATCCCCGCCGTGCAGAAGCCGCATTGCATCGCGCCCGCTTCCAGGAAGGCCTGCTGCAGGGGATGGAGCTGGCCGCCCGTCTCCAGGCCTTCGATCGTGGTGACGGACTTGCCGGCGACGGAGCCCACCTTGATGAGACAGGAGCGCGTGGGTTGTCCTTCGAGGAGCACGGTGCAGGCGCCGCATTGCCCCTCGCCGCAGCCGTATTTCGAACCGGTCAGGTCCAGGTCCTCGCGCAGCACGCTGAGCAGCGAGCGCTGCCCATCGGCGTCGAGCCTCTGTCTCTTGCCGTTCACGACGAGGTCGATCATGGGCATCAGCTCCCCGCGATCTGCAAGATCGTCGTGCGGAGAAACGTCGTTTCTAGTCCAGCCTCAGCTCGACAGGCCGCCGGCGATGGCGGGGACGATGGCAACCCGATCCCCCGGTTGCAGGGGAGTCGCCTCCTGCTGCAGCGCCCGTACGTCCTCGTCGTTCACGAAGACACGGACGTGGCGGCGCAGCGCGCCTGACCCGTCCAGGAGCCGGTCGCGGACGCCCTGGTGGCGCGATTCGAGGGCCGCGATCAGGCCGGCGACGTCCGCGGCCTCGACCTCGACTTCGCTGGCGCCACCGGTAAGGGGCCGCATGGGCCCCGGAATCTGGACGCGAATGGGCATCTGGTCGATCCTAGCTTAATTAAGTCAGGGGGGGCACTCACGCATAATCACGATGGGCGTTCGCGTCCCCCCCTGAAACCCCCCTCGCGACGGCACCGCCGCTGCGCGGCGCTGCCGCGCTCTACGTGCCCTTACGAGGCGGCTAGCTTCAACACGTCGTTCAGGACGCCCGCCGCGGTCACCGCGAGGCCGGCTCCCGGTCCCTTGATGACGAGCGGGTTGTGGCGGTCGTAGCGGCGGGTGGTGAACGCGATCTGGTTGTCGGTGCCGCTGAGGCCCGCGAAGCTGTCGCTGGCCTCCACCGCGGCCAGGCTGACCGCGACCTTCTTGCGCGTGACCGTGGCCAGGTAGCGCAGGACGCGCGCGCGCTCGCGCGCCGCCTTCGCGCGCTCGGCCCACCAGGGATCCAGCTCGCCCAGGCGGGACAGGAACTCGGGCAAGGGCAGGCGCACGTATTCGGGCGGGACCAGGGGCTCGATCTCGACGTCCTGGAGCTCGCCTCGGAAGCCGAGCAGGCGGCCCAGGATGAGCGCCTTGCGCGCGACGTCCTGGCCGCTCAGGTCTTCGCGCGGGTCCGGCTCCGTGTAGCCCTTGGCCATGGCCGCGCGCAGGGCCTCGGAGAACGGACGCCCGCGGCCGACCTCGGTGAGCAGGAAGCCCAGGGTACCCGACGTCGAGCCCTGGATCTTCTGCACCCGATCGCCGGACTCGTGGAGCTTGGAGTACGTGTCGAACACGGGCAGCCCCGCGCCGACCGTGGTCTCGTGGAGGATGCGCCGGCCGCGCTGCTTGGCATCCGCCCGCAGCGCTTCCGCGACTTCGCGGGGGCCGGCGAGGGGCCGCTTGTTGGCGAGGACGAGGTCCATCCCCGAAGCCAGGGCGGACGAGAGCAGCGGCGCCGTCTCCGCCGCCGTGCAGTCCACGAGCACGGGCCGCGACAACGCATGCCGGCCGACGAGGGTGAGCGCACCGAGCGCGTCGCCGGCACGGCCGCCGGGCAAGCCGCTCAGGGCCTCGCCCCGGCCCTTGGCCGCTGCGATCTCGGTGAGACGCCGGCGCGACAGGCCTTTGGGATCGAACACGAACCCGGTGGTGTCCAAGACCGCCATCGCGCGCAGCGCGGGCGGCGTGCCGTTGCGCTGGGCGATGAGGCGCGCGAGCTGGCGGCCCACCTTGCCGAAGCCGAGCAGCACCACGTCCGTGTGGGGAGCGGCCGCGTGCCCGCCCCCGCCGATCTTGGCGAGCTGGAACTGATCGTGGATCTGCTGCTGGGCCTTGGCCGCGTCCGCGCCCTGGACCACGACCGAGAGGTTCAGCTCGGACGAGCCCTGCGCGATGGAGACGACGTTGATGCCGGCGCCGGACAAGGCCGCGAACACTCGCGGCACGACGCCGGGCGTGTTCGCCATTCCGGGGCCGACCACGGCCAACGTGGCCATGCCCGGCCGCACCTCGACCCCGTCGATCTCGCGTCGGGTGATCTCGTCCGCGAATGCCTCCAGCAGCGCGGACTTCGCGCGGGCCGCGCTCGACTGCGGCACCGTGAAGCAGATCGAATGTTCGGACGAGGCCTGCGAGATGAGGGAGACGGAAATGCCGCTGCGGTGCATGGCCCCGAAGGTGCGGGCGGCGATGCCGGGAACCCCGAGCATGCCGTTGCCGGCGACGGTCACGAGGGCCTGGTCCTTGACCGCGGAAACGGCCTTCACGGGATAACGGGTCAACGTGCGGCGGCCCGAGACCTCCGTGCCCGTGGACGCGGGATCGGCGAAGGGCCGGACCCGGACGCGCACGTCGCGGCCGATGATCGGGGTCAGGGCGCGCGGATGCAAGGCCTTGGCCCCGTGGTAGGCGAGCTCCGCGGCCTCGCGGACGTGGAGCTGGGGGATGAGGCGCGCGTCGGGCACCGTGCGCGGGTCCGCGGTGAGCAGGCCGGGCACGTCTTTCCACAGCGAGACCTCGCGCGCGCCCAGCGCGCGTCCGAGCAGGACGGCGGTCACGTCCGTGCCGCCCCGGCCCAGGGTCGCGAGCTGTCCGTCCGGAGTGGCGCCGAAGAAGCCGGGTACGACGGGGATGGTGCCGGCCTTGAAGAGAGGCAGGATCACGCGCCGCGTGGCCACGTCCGTCGCCTTCAGGTCGGGCGCGGCGTTTCCGAACTGCCCGTCCGTGCGGATGATCTGCAGCGCGTCCACGTAGGCGGCGGCGTGGCCGGTGGCGTGCAGGGCCGCGGAGAAGAGGTGCGCGGAAAGGCGCTCGCCGCGCGCCACCAGCTCGTCCTTCGTGCGCGGCGTCAGCTCGCGCACGATCGCGATGCCCTGGGCCAGCGTCGCCAGCTCGGTCATGGAGGCGTCGATCACGGAGAGGATCGCATCCAGCACCGGGCCGGGTGGGACCAGCACGCGCGCGGCCTCCGCGTGCTTCTTGCGCAGTCGGTCCGCGATGGCGGCCAGCGGCTTGGGATCGCCGACGCGTGCCTTCTCCGCGCCCTCGAGAAGGAGGTCGGTCGTGCCCGACATGGCCGAAACGACCACCACGAGCTTGCCCGTCTGCTGTCCGACGATGCGAACGGCGTGCGCAAAGGCGGGCGCGTCCGCGAGCGAAGCGCCTCCGAACTTGTGGACCTGGACCGTGCGCATCAGACCTGTGCGTGCGCCGGCGCGCCCTCCGGGCCCCGCGCGGCCCAGAAGTCCTCGAACTCCTCGAGGCGCCCGTCGATGACGGTGCTGAACGGCGGCTTCTCCGAGAGCGCCTCGACCGTCTTCAGGCCGTGGCCGGTGAGGAGCAGGACCACGCGCCCGCCGTCGTCGAACGTCCCCGCCTTGGCCAGCCGCCGCGCCGCCGCGACCACCGTTCCGCCCGCGGTCTCCGCGAAGAGACCTTCCGTCCGGGCGAGCAGCCGCATGCACTCGAGCACTTCCGGATCCGTCGCATCCTCCGCCCGCCCTCCCGTCCGCTTGATGGTGGCCACGGCGGTCAGGCCGTCCGCGGGGTCGCCGATGGCCAGGCTGCGCACGATCGTGGACGGCGTCACCAGCGGGAGGCGGTCGAGGTTCTCCTTCCAGGCCCGCACGACGGGGGCGCATCCCGTGGCCTGCGCACCGTGCAGCGAATACGGACGCCCCTCGACGAGGCCGAGCTCGGTGAGCTGTTGGAAGGCGCGGTCCACCTTGTTGATGAGGCTGGCCCCCGCCATCGGGCACACGACGTGGCGCGGAAGCTGCCAGCCCCCCTGCTCGGCCAGCTCGAAGCCGACCGTCTTGGAGCCCTCGCTGTAGTACGCGCGCAGGTTCACGTTGACGAGGCCCCAGCCGAAGCGGTCCGCGATCTCGGTGCACAGGCGGTTCACGCGGTCGTAGTTGCCGCGGACGCCTATCAGCGTGGCCCCGTAGACCGCGGTGGCCGTCAGCTTGGCCGCCTCGAGGTCGACGGGAACGAGGACGACCGCGCGCAGGCCGGCCGCGGCCGCCCCGGCGGCGACGGCGTTGGCGAGGTTGCCCGTGGAGGCGCAGCCCACGGTGTCGAGGCCGAACTCCTTGGCCTTGCTGAGCGCGACCGCGACCAGGCGGTCCTTGAACGAGAGCGTGGGATGACAGGCGGCGTCGTATTTGACCCAGAGATCGCGGATGCCGAGGGCCGCGCCCAGGCGGGGGGCGGCCAGGAGGGGAGTGAAGCCGGTGCCGCGGCCGACCGTCGGCTCGCCGTCGAGGGGCAGCAGCTCCGCGTAGCGCCACAGGTCGCGCGCGCGGCCCGCGATGGCATCGCGGGTGAAGGTGCGTCGCACCGCGTCGAGGTCGTAGACGGCCTCGAGCGGCCCCCAACACTCCGCGCAGGCAGCGGTCGGCTCCTTGGGCCAGGTCTTCCCGCACTCCTTGCACTTGAGGCCCGTGATGTGGCCCATCTGCGCTCTCCTCTTTCTCACCAGGCGCCGAAAAACGAAAAGGCCCCGCGGCTTTCGCCGGGGGCCTCGTTTGCCGCCGCTCTGGCTGATGCTCTAGCCGGCGGGGCAGGCCCCCACGCAAATGCGAATGCTCCGCATCGCGATGGTGCCCGCCAGGGTCGTCGTCGCCCGTGTCCTCGGCATGTCGTGACAGGGAATTTAGGGCGTGCGCGCGCGGCTGTCAAACCCCATGACACAGTTCGTCTGGGCCGGCGCGGCGATCTCGCCTATTTGGCCACCCCGGATATAGCCGTTGACAATATAGCCTGGGTGGATATATTCGAGGGCATGAACGAGCGCGGCCCGAGCGTCGAGGATCTCCTGCCCCTGCCCGCTGCGACCTTCTACATCCTGATGGCGCTGGCGGAGGGCGACCGCCACGGATACGGGATCATCCAGGACGTGGCCGCCAGCACCGACGGCGCCCTCAAGCTCAGCGCGGGCACGCTCTACCGCTCGATCCAGCGCATGCTCGAGCAGGGACTCATCGTCGAGACGCGCGACCGCCCGGCCCCGGAGCTGGACGACGAGCGGCGCCGGTACTACCGGATCACTCCCTTCGGCACCGCGGCCGCCCGCGCGGAAGGGCGCCGTCTGACCGACCTCGTCCGTCTCGCGCGGGCCAGCGGCTTCGCGCCCGGCAAGGCGTGATGGGCCTCTACCGCGCGCTGCTCCACCTGTTCCCCACGTCGTTCCGCCTGGAGTACGGGGACGAGATGGCCGCCATCTTCGCCGCGCGGCGTCGCGATGCCGGCGGCCCCCTTTCTCACGCGCTGCTGTGGACGGAGGCGCTGGCGGACATCGCCGTGAGCGCGCTCCGTGCGCACGCCGACCTCCTCCGCCAGGACCTCGCGTTCACGGCGCGCACGCTGCGTCGCTCCCCCGGCTTTGCCCTGGCTGCGATCACGGTCGCCGCCCTCGGAATCGGCGCCACGACCGCCGCCTTCTCGATCACCGACCACATCCTTTTCCGGCCGCTCCCGTTCGCCCAGCCGGATCGGCTGGTGAGGCTCTGGCAGGACCAGAGCGGTTATGGGCACAGCGAGCTCTCCGCGGCCAACTACCGCGACTGGAAGCGCATGAGCCGGTCCTTCGAGGAGATGGGCGCCTTCGGCGGGCAGGCCTACAACCTCGCCGGCGGCGGGGAACCCGAGCGCGTGGAGGGCCAATGGATGACCGTCGAGGTCTTCCATCTCCTGGGCGTCCCGCCGGCGCTGGGGCGCGTCTTCGGCCCGGAGGACGGCGCGCCCGGCGCTCCCGCCGCCCTCGTGCTGGGCTACGGGCTCTGGCAGTCGCGCTTCGGCGGCGAGGTCGGCGTGCTGGGCCGCCAGGTGCTCGTGGACGGCGCACCGCACGTCGTCATCGGCGTCATGCCCCCGACCTTCCACTTCCCAAACCGCGACGCGAAGGTCTGGCTCTCGAAGACGTTCGTGGACGCGGACTACGCCGACCGGACCGACAACTACATCTACGGAATCGCGCGACTGAAGAAGGACGTCTCGCTCGGTCAGGCGCGCGCGGAGATGCGGCTCGTCGCCGCCGACCTGGAGCGGATGTTCCCGGACGACAATGCCCAGACGAGCGCGACCGTCGACCGTCTCCGCGACGGGCTCTCACCCGAGGCACGCCTTCTCCCGCTGGCCCTGCTGGGGGCCGCGGGCTGCGTGCTGCTGATCGCCTGCACGAACCTCACGAACCTGCTGCTGGCGCGGGCCATGGTGCGGCGGAAGGAGCTCGCGGTGCGAGCCTCGCTGGGGGCGGGCCGCGAGCGGCTCGTGCGGCAGCTCCTCACGGAAAGCCTCCTCCTGGCCGTCGCGGGCGGGGGACTGGGCGTGCTCATGGCGGCGGCCGCCGTGCCCGTGCTGGCGCGCCTCGTCCCGCAATCCCTGCCCATCGCCCAGGCGCCGGCCCCCGATCTCCGCATCCTGGCCTTCGCGCTCGCCCTGACCGCCGTCACCGGCATCGCCTTCGGTGTATTCCCAGCTCTGCGCGCGTGCTCCCAGGCGGGGGTGAGCGGCCTCCAGGAGGGGTCGAGGGCGGGCGTCGGCGGCCGGCGCGAGCGGACGCGCGCGGCCCTCGTCGTCGCGGAGGTGACGGCTTCCGTCGTGCTTCTCGTCTGCTGCGGCCTGCTCCTGCGCGCGCTCGGGCGCGTTCAGCTCGTCGATCCCGGCATGAGCGCGGACGGCGTCCTCACCCTGCGCACCGCGCTGCCCCAGCCGCGCTACGCGAACACGGCCGTCCGCGCGCAGTTCTACGCGCGGGTCCTGTCCGAGGTGCGTGCGCTTCCCGGCGTTTCCGGAGCCGCGTACGCCAGCGGCCTGCCCATGGTGATGCGGGGCGGCATCTGGGGTGTGGTCGCGGCGGGGGAGGCGCCGGCGCCGGGCACCCAGCCGCCGGCGTCGGCACGGTTCGTCACGCCCGGATTCTTCGCAACCATGGGCATCCCGCTCCGTTCCGGCCGCGACCTCCGCGACTCCGACACCCGTGAGGCTCCCTTCGTGGCCGTGGTCAGCGAGTCCCTCGCGCAGCGTCACTGGCCGGGGCAGGACCCCATCGGGCGGCGCTTCCGATTCGGCCCGGCCGCGGAGCGTACGGTCGTGGGCGTCGTGGGGGACGTGCGCGTTCGCGGGCTCGAGCGCAAGAGCGAGCCCCAGGTCTACCTTTCCCACCAGCAGGTCGCGGACGGCTCGATCATCGGGTACACCCCGAAGGACCTGGCCATCCGAGCCAGCGGCGATCCCCTGACGCTGCTGCCCGCCGTGCGCGAGATCGTGCGCCGCGCCGATCCGCAGCAGCCGGTCTCCGACGTGCGGCTCCTGGCCGACATCGTGGACGGCGAGACCGCGCCGCGACTCGTCCAGGTGCGCGTGCTCGCGGGCTTCGCGGCCGCCGCGCTGCTCCTGGCCGCCGTCGGCCTGCATGGGCTGCTGTCGTTCACCGTCGCCAGCCGGACGCAGGAGATCGGCGTCCGCATTGCCCTCGGCGCGCGGTCCGCGGACATCCTCGACGCGGTGCTGCGCGAGGCCCTCCAGATGGCGGCGCTCGGCCTCGTCCTGGGCCTCGGCCTCGCCTATGCGACGGGGCGCGGCCTGCAGGCGCTGCTGGCGGGCGTGGGCCCGGGTGATATCCCGACCTTCCTCGTCGCCGCGGGCCTGTGTGCTCTCATGACTGTCGCGGGCAGCCTCCTGCCCGCGGTGCGGGCCGTGCGCGTGGACCCCGTCGCCGTCATGCGCACCGAATAGCCCGGCCGCCGGTCGTTCGTTTCCGGTTAGGATCGCCCTTCGGCAGGTGAGATGAAGGACCTCACGAAGGGCTCCGTCGGCGGGCACATCCTGCAGCTCTCGCTCTTCATCGCGATGAGCACCACCGTCCAGACCCTGTATTTCCTCGCCGACCTGTATTTCGTCGGCAAGCTGGGGAAAGAAGCCATCGCGGGGGTGGCCCTGGGCGGGAACCTCATGATGCTGGTCCTCGCCCTCACCCAGTCGCTGGGCGTGGGCGCGACCGCGCTCATCGCGCAGGCCATGGGGCGCCACGATCGTCCGCGGGCGGAGCGCCTCTTCAACCAGGCCCTCGTCCTCTCCAACCTCGTCGGCCTCACCTTCGGGGCGGCCGTGTTTGCGCTGCGCCACGCCTACTGCCAGTGGCTGGCCGCGGACGCGACCACGGCCGCGCTCGGAGTGCAGTACCTCGACTGGTTCGTGCCCGCGCTCTTCCTCCAGTTCCCGCTCGTCGGCATGGGCGCGGCCCTGCGCGGCGTGGGCGACCTCAAGGTCCCGACCCTCATCCAGATCACGACCGTCGTGCTCAACATCGTGCTGGCCCCGACGTTGATGTTCGGATGGCTGACCGGCCGGCCCCTCGGCGTGGCCGGCGCCGGCCTGGCCTCGCTCGTCGCGATCGCCGTCGGATGCCTGGCCTTCACGGCGTACTTGCGGCGGCCGGAGAGCCCCATGCGCTTCCGGGCCGCGGACTGGCCGCCCGCGCCGCGGATGTGGTGGGAGATGTTGCGCATCGGGCTGCCCGCGGGGGGCGAGTTCGCCCTCATGTTCGTCTACATGATCCTGGTGTACGACATCCTGCGGCCCTTCGGCGCGGCCGCCCAGGCCGGATTCGGGATCGGGCTCCGCGTCATGCAGTCCCTGTTCCTGCCCGCGGTGGCCATCGCCTTCGCGACCGCGCCCGTGACCGGCCAGAACTTCGGGGCCCGGCTGGCCGCGCGCGTGCGCCAATCGTTCTACGCGGCGGCGGGGATGGCGGCGGCCGTGATGCTGGTGGTGACCCTCCTCTGCCACATCGCGCCCGACGCCCTCATCCGCGTCTTCAACCGCGATCCGGCGGTGGTGGCCTTCGGCGCGGAGTACCTCCGCATCATCAGCTGGAACTTCGTGGCCAGCGGGGTCGTGTTCGTGAGCTCAAGTGTCTTCCAGGGGATGGGGAACACGCTGCCTCCGCTGGCCAGCTCGCTCACGCGCCTGCTGCTATTCGCGGTCCCCGCCTACGCGCTGGCCTCACATCCGGGCTTCCAGATGCGCCACGTCTGGTACGTATCCCTGGCCGCGGTCTGGGTCCAGACGTGCCTGAGCCTGTGGCTGCTGCGCCGGGAGTTCGGGCGCAGGCTGGATTTCCCAGGGGTGCTCGCCGGCGCACCCCTGGCCGCCTGTTCCTAGGCGCCTCGCCGGCTCAGTGCTTGGACCGGTACTCGTCGCTGTTCCGCAGCGCGTTCACGAGCTGCTGCTCGGTCCAGCGATCGTTCATGACCCGAGCCTTGTAATCCCGCAGGCCGCCCGCGTCCGGCTCCCGGTTGAGGACCGACTGGTAGGCGCGGCGGACCATCTCCGTGGCCTCGCTGTCGCTGATGGTGCGCTGGGCCCTCGCCACCTCGCGCCTCTCCGGGCTGCTGCGCAGCGCGCTCACGACCTGCTGCTCGGTCCAGCGGTCGTTCAGGATGCGGGCCTTGTACTCCTGCATGCCGGAAGCGTCCGGCTCACGCTTCAGGACGGTCTGATAGGCCCGGCGCACCATCTCCGAGGCCTCGGCGTCGCTGACGCCACGCTGGCTGCTTCTCGCGATGTCGTGCCGCTCCTGGCTGCGGCGTAGCGCGGTGCGCACGTCCTGCTCGTCCCAGCCGCGCTCGATGATGTTGCGGCGGTAGGTGTTGAGGCCTTCGGGATCGGGCTGGCGGCCCAGGATGTCCTGGTAGGCGCGGTTGATGATGCGGTCCGCGGACGCGGTGCGGGCTTGGCCGGTCTGGTATTCCGGGCTGTTGCGCAGGGCCTCGCGGACGTCCTGCTCCGTCCAGCCGCGCTCGACGATGTTCGAGCGATACGTGCGCATCCCCTCCGCGTCGGGGTCGCGCCCCAGGATGTCCTGATAAGCGCGCCGGATGATCGCCTCCGGCCTCATCCCGCGGTTGGTCGAGTAGCGGTAGTAGTCCGAGCGGCTGCTGATGTCGCGCCGCACGTCCGCCTCCGTCCAGCGCTCGTCTTCCATCAGGCCCTTGTAGCGCCGGAGCTCGCTGTTCGTGGGCTCCCGGTTGAGCACGGATCGGAAGGCCCGGCGCACCGCGTCCTCTTCCCGGTCGAAGAAGAAGGGGGAAATGCCCCTGACCGCGAGATGGGTTCCGGTCTGCGCCATGGCTGAACCGGCCAGAGCCATGGTTGCGGTGATGCCGGCCAGCACGATGGTGGTCAGTCTCATGTGTCCTCCTGTGCCCGAGCGCGTCAGGCGGGGCGTCGCGGCCACCGCGGGTCCCTGAGAAAAGTATCCGCCGAACCCCGCCTTTTTATTGGGAGCGCTCCTACAATCCCGCGGACCCATGACTGCCTGGCCCGCTTCTCGTCGCGCGATGCTGGGGCTGGCCGCCGTCTTCGTCGTGGCCGTGGCCGTACGGGCCGAGCGCATCTCCCTCGAGGAGCTGACCACGGACGAGGCGTTCTCCTGGCGCATGACCACCCACGCTCCCGCCGACATCGTGGCCCGCACCGCCACCGACGTGCATCCGCCTTTCTATTACCTGGTCCTCGACGCCTGGACGGCCCTCGCGGGAGACGCGCCGGCCGCCTTGCGCGGCCTTTCGCTGATCTTCGGGCTGGCCGCGGTGGGGCTCGCCTATCTTATTCATGGCGAGACAGACCGGTACGCCGCGACCTCCACCGGGCGCGCGGGAGCGCTCGCCTCCGCGCTTCTCGTCGCCCTTCACGCCGACCAGGTCGAGCACAGCCGCCACGTGCGGATGTACGGACTCGGGGTCCTGCTGGCGGCGCTCACCGCCTGGCTCCTCTTGCGCGCGCTGCGCAGCGAGCGACGCGCGGCCCTCTGGTGGGCCGCCTATGCCGTCGCCGCCGCCGCCCTCTGCTATACGCACTACTACGGCGCCTTCACGATTGCGGCCCAGCTCGGCGCCGCAGCGCTCTTCCTCGCGCAGCGCTGGCGTGCCGTGCGGGTGCGCCCGCGCGCCGCCGCCGGTCTGGTGGCCGCCGCCGTCGCCGTGGCCGCGCTTTTCGCCCCCTGGCTCCCCGTTCTCCGGCGTCAGACCGCGCGTGTCAGCGGGGACTACTGGATCCGCGAGGCGGGGTCGTTCGACATCGCGGGCGCGCTCGTGCGCTGGACGACCGGGCTCGAGTGGACGCCGCCCTGGCCCGGTGTCGCCATCGCCGCCTTCGCGGCGGCCTTCCTCTGGGCGATCGCGCGCGGGGATCGCGGCCAGCGGTTCCTGGCTCTGCAGGCGGCGCTGCCGTGGGTGGGGGCGCTGGGCCTGTCGTGGATGGCCGGCCGCACGCTGTTCCTCGAGCGATACCTCTTCTTCTCGCAGCTCGCGCTGCTCGTGTGTCTCGCCCGGGCCTGGGCCTTTCTCGCGCCCTGGCCGCGGCGCGCCACCGCCGCCGCCTTCGGCGCTCTCCTCGTGCTGGGTCTCGTGGACGAGATCGGGTTGCGGCCGGTCGCTCCGCCGTCCGCCCAGCAGGGTGCGCGGCTCCTGGCCCGGTCGGTTGGGGCGGGGGACCTCGTGCTCGCAAATGCGCCCCGCGATCTCAACGTCGTCCGTTACTACTTGCACCGCGAAGGAGCCGACCACATCGAGATGAAGACCCCGGCCAGCCGCTCGGTCGGGCACCTCAGCCAGGTCTCGTCGATCACGTTGGATGAGATCGTGGAGGAGGACAGGGTCTGGGCCGGCGCCTGGCCGCACGTGTGGCGGGTCCGCGTCCATCCCCCGCGGAAATGGCGGCCCGACCCGCCGCCCGCGGACTGGGCCATTTGGTTCAGTCGCGTGTTCGAAGGGCCCAACGCCACGCGACTCTTAGTCACTGAATACACAAGGGTTGAGCCGGGGAGCGATCCGGCGCACTCCAGACCTCGACAGCCCTGATCCGGGCCTTGACAACATGCAAAGGGGCAGTAGAATCCTGGAATTGAAAATGAACTTCATTTTCAAGATCGTCCCATCAGGAGATACCGAATGCTGACCCTGTGCGCCGCCATCCTCGCCCTGGCCGTCGAAGCCTCGCCGACCGAGGCCCGGTTCGTCCTTCAAGGCAAGGTCCTCGACGCGACCCGGGCTCCGATCGCGGGAGCGAAGGTGACCGCCACCGCGGACGCGGGCAGCGCGCGGGTCTCCGCCCGTACCGATGCCCAAGGCGATTTCCGCCTCGCCTTGCCCCCGGGCCCCTACACGATTCGGATCGTCGCGGCCGGCTTCCTGGACGAAGTGCAGCGCGTGCGCGCCTCCGAGGACGGCGCCGAATCGCGCGAGTTCGTGCTGATCGTGGCCGGAGTCAGCGAGACGGTGACCATTACGGCGTCGCCCGGGTACCAGGTGCAGGTGATCAGCAGCGCGACGCGCACGCCCACCCCGCTGCGTGACGTGCCGCAATCGGTGACCGTCGCCACGCGGCAGCTCGTCCAGGACCAGCTCATGACGAGCGTCGCCGACGTGGTGCGCTACCTGCCCGGAGTCGGAACGCATCAGGGCGAGAACAACCGCGACCAGGTCATCATCCGCGGCAACAACTCCTCCGCCGACTTCTTCCTCGACGGCGTGCGCGACGACGTCCAGTACTACCGGGACCTCTACAACCTCGAGCGCGTGGAGGCCCTCAAGGGGCCGAACGCGATGACCTTCGGCCGTGGGGGCGGCGGGGGAGTGATCAACCGCGTGACCAAGGAGGCTGGCTTCGAGCCCGTGCACGAGGTCAGCCTGCAGGGCGGCACCTACGGGCGCAAGCGCATCGCGGCCGACCTCGATCAGCCTTTGAGCGGCCGTTTCGCCTTCCGTCTCAACGGCATGTACGAAGACTCCGAGAGCTTCCGGGACCAGGTGGACCTCGCACGCTACGCGATCAACCCGACCCTGACCTTCGCGGCCAGCGACCGCACCAAGCTCACGCTCGGCTACGAGCACCTGCACGACACGCGCGTGGCCGATCGCGGTATCTCGTCGTTCCAGAATCTCCCCGTGGACGTCGACGTGGCCACGTTCTTCGGGAACCCCGACGACAGCCACGTGCGGGCCAACGTCGACCTCGCCTCCGCGACCATCGAGCACCACGCGGGCGCGGTCACCCTCCGCAACCGCACTCTCTTCGGGGACTACGACCGCTTCTACCAGAACTACGTTCCGGGCGCGGTCACCGCGGACGGCAGCCGCGTCGCCCTCAGCGCCTACAACAACGCGACCGCGCGCCGGAACCTCTTCAGCCAGACCGACGTCGTGTACGCGCGGGCGACGGGGCAGGTCCGCCACACCCTCCTTGCGGGCGCGGAGATCGGACGCCAGCTCACCGACAACTTCCGCAACACAGGGTTCTTCAACGGCACGGCCACGTCCGTCTCCGTCCCCCTCGCCTCGCCCACGATCCAGACGCCCGTGAGCTACCGGCAGGGCGCGACCGACGCCGACAACCACCTGCGCACGAACGTCGCCGCCGCCTACGTCCAGGACCAGGCCGAGCTCTCGCGGAAGGTCCAGGTGCTGGCGGGAGTGCGCTTCGACCGCTTCGACCTCCAGTACCACAACAACCGCAACGGTGACACGCTGGACCGCGTCGATAACCTCGTCTCCCCGCGCGCGGGCGTCGTGTTCAAGCCGGCGGTGCCGGTCTCCGTGTATGGGAGCTACGGCGTGTCCTACCTGCCCAGCTCGGGTGACCAGTTCTCCTCGCTGACGGCGGTGACGGAGCAGGTGGAGCCGGAGAAATTCCAGAACTACGAGGTCGGCGTGAAGTGGGACGTGCGGCCGGACCTGTCCTTGACCACCGCCGTCTACCGCCTCGACCGCACCAACACGCGCTCGACCGACCCCAACGATCCGACGCGCATCGTGCAGACGGGCAGCCAGCGCACGAACGGCTTCGAGCTGGGGGTCAGCGGACGCGTGACGTCTCGCTGGCGCCTCGCCGGCGGCTACTCGTACCAGGACGCCTTCGTGACCAGCGCCACGGTGGCCGCGCGCGCGGGCGCGCAGGTGGCCCAGGTCCCGCACCACACGTTCTCGCTGTGGAACACCTATCAGGTCGTCCCGCGCCTGGGGCTGGGTCTGGGTGTCTTCCGCCGCACGGACGTGTTCGCGGCCATCGACAACACGGTCGTGCTCCCGGCCTATACGCGGGTGGACGCCGCCGCCTACTTCACCATCACCCGGAGCGTGCGCCTGCAGGCCAACGTCGAGAACCTCCTCGACGAGACCTACTACGTGAACGCCGACAACAACACGAACATCTCGCCCGGGTTCCGGCGGGCCTTGCGCGTGGGGCTGACCGCCGGCTTCTAGCCCGCGGCGCGGGCGGGCTCGTCCAAGGTGATGGACGCGGCCCCGATCACTTGACGCCCGCAGCCCCCCGGACGTATATCTTCGTCATATATGGCGAAGACTGATATGGACCGGGAGCTCAAGAAGGGCAGCACGGAGCTGCTCATCCTGTCCCTCCTGGAGGGGCGGGCCCGCCACGGCTACGACATCGGCCGCCAGATCGAGCAGCGCAGCCAGGGCGTGGTCGAGCTCCACGTCGCGTCCCTCTACCCGCTGCTCTATCGCCTGGAGCGCCGGGGCTGGGTGGCGGGACGCTGGGTGGAGCGGCCGGGGGAGCGCCGGCGCCGCTACTACCGTCTCACTCCGGCCGGGCGCCGCGTGCTCGCGGACCAGAAGGACACCTGGCGCGCGTTCGTGGCCGCCGTGAATCGCGTGGTGAGGACTGCCAATGCTTGACCTGCGAGGAGCCGTGCGCGAGCGCCTGGCGCCGCTGCGCCTTGATCCGCACCAGGAAGCGGACGTGGTGGAGGAGCTCACGCAGGAGCTCGAGGAACGCCACGCCCGCGCCGTGAGCGAGGGCCGCAGCCCGGAGGAGGCGGACGCCGTGGTCCGGCGCGAGCTGGGCTCGGAATCGTTCTCATCCGAGATCCGCGCCGCCTTGCAGACGCCGGCGCCGCGGCCCGAGCCCGACGCCGGGCTGGCTCCGGGACCGGGCGGCGTCTTCCGCGGCCTGGGCGAGGACCTGCGCTACGCGGCGCGCCTCCTGGTGAAGAGCCCTCTCTTCACGCTGGCCGCGGTGGCGTCGCTCGGCCTCGGCGTGGGCGCAAACACCACCATCTTCTCGCTCGTGAACGAGGTCTTGCTCAACCCGCTCCCCATCCACGAGCCCGCGCGCGTCGTCTCCTTCTTCACGACGGACGCGAAGAACAAGGACCGTTTCCAGAGCTTCCTCACCACCTCGTACCCGAACTTCAAGGACTACCGCGAGCAGAGCGGGCAGGTCCTGAGCGGCATGGCGGCCACGCAGTTCGTGCCCCTGAGCCTGACCAGCGGCGGGGAGCCGCAGCAGATCTTCGGCGAGATGGTGACGGGCAACTACTTCGACGTCCTCGGCGTCCGCGCCGCCGTCGGCCAGACCTTCTCGTTCACGATCGCGGAGGACGAGCAGCTCGGCGCGCACCCCGTGGTCGTGCTGAGCGACGGCCTCTGGCGGCGGCGTTTCGGCGCCAGCCCGGGCATCGTCGGGAGCACGATCGAGCTCAACCGCCAGCGCTTCACCGTGCTCGGCATCGCCCCCCCGCGCTTCCGCGGGATCAATGCCCTGGGCGGGCCCGCCCTCTGGCTGCCCATGTCCGCGCACAAACAGCTGGCCACCGGCTTCGTGGCCGAGAACTTCGACAACCGGCGCGCCCTGCTCATGAACGTCGTGGCCCGCCTGCGGCCGGGGGTCAGCGTGAAGCAGGCCGATTCCGCGCTGGCCACGATCGCGGCCGGGCTGGAGAAGGCCTACAAGAACGACAACGATTCGCGCAGCGCCACCGTCATGCCGGTGACGGCCTTGAACCCGGAGTTCCGGCAGGACATGTCGCTGGCCGGGACCGTGCTCATGGGCGTGGTCGCGCTCGTCCTGCTCATCGCCTGCGCCAACGTGGCCAACCTCCTCCTCGCCCGTGCCGCCAGCCGGCGGCGCGAGATCGCGATCCGGATCGCTCTCGGGGCCAGCCGCGGGCGCCTCGTCCGCCAGCTCCTGACCGAAAGCCTGCTCCTCGGCCTCCTGGCTGGGGGCGCCGGCATCCTCATCGCCAAGGCCAGCCAGAGCGTGCTCTGGTCGATGCGGCCGCCGTTCCTCAATCCCGGCGACCTCGACCTGGAGCTCAGCGGCCCCGTGCTGGGCTTCGCGCTCATCGTCTCCCTCCTGACCGGCGTGCTCTTCGGCCTCGTCCCCGCCCTCCAGCTCTCGCGTCCGCAGCTCGTCGAGCACCTCAAGGACCGCACCAACCGCGCGAGCGGCTACGCCCGCCTCTTCGCGCTGCGCAACGTGCTCGTGATGGCGCAGGTGGCGCTCTCGCTGGTCACCCTCGTCGGAGCCGGCTTGTTCCTGCGCAGCCTGCAGAACGCGCAGCGCACGGATCCCGGCTTCGACACCTCGCACCTCCTGCTCCTCTCCTTCGACGCCGGCGCGGAGGGGTACTCCGGCGAGGCGTCGGAAGCGTTCCAGCGCACCGTTCTCGAGCGCGTGCGGGCCGTGCCCGACGTGAAGGGCGCCGTCCTGGCCCAGACCGGCCTCTTCAACGGCGGCCTCTCGCGCACGGTGTTCCCGGAAGGCGTGGATCCGAACGATCGGCGCAACGGGCGGCTGACGCCGCTGAACCAGGTCGGCCCCGGCTATTTCGAGACGGTGGGCATCCCGATCCTGCGCGGCCGCGCCCTCGCGGAGACGGACCGCGCGAACGCGCCCATGGTCGCGGTCGTGAACGAGACGATGGCGCGCCGTCTCTGGCCCGACCAGGAAGCGATTGGCAAGCGCTTCCGCTGCTTCGGCCAGGATTGGATCATCGAAGTGGTGGGGGTGGCCCGCGACGCCAAATACGTGACGATCGGCGAGGACCCGCAGGCGTTCTTCTACCTGCCGCTCACCCAGCACCCCTCGGAGGCGGTGACCCTGCACGTGCGCACGGGCGGCGATCCCGGCGCCGCCCTGGGCACGGTGCGCGGGCAGGTGCAATCGCTCGACGCGCGCATGCCGATCACCAACGTCATCACCATCCGCCAGCTCTTCGACCAGGCGCTGTGGGCGCCGCGCATGTCCGCCCGACTGCTCGCCGCCTTCGGGCTCCTGGCCCTCCTGCTGGCCGCCATCGGCGTGCACGGCGTCGTGTCGTATTCGGTGGCGGAGCGGACGCAGGAGTTCGGCATCCGCATGGCCATGGGCGCACGGCCCGCGGACATGTTGCGCATGGTGATCCGGCAGACCCTGATCACCGCCTCCGTGGGCGCGGCCTTCGCGCTCGTGGTGGCCTATGCGGCGACGCGCAGCGGCCTCGGGAACCTCCTCATCGGCGTGCGGGCGGGGGATCCGGTGACGTTCGGCGGCACGCTGGTGGTGATCCTGGCCGCGGCCCTGGCCGCCAGCGCCTGGCCCGCGTGGCGGGCCTCGCGCATCGATCCGCTGGTGGCGCTGCGCTACGACTAGTCGACTCGGCCCGCGGCGAGCGTGTCCTTGCGCCACGCCGCCGGCGCCTGGCCCACGAGCTTCTTGAAGGCGCGGCTGAACGCCGCCTCCGATTCGTAGCCCACGGCGGTCGCGACCTCGGCCACGGTGGCGCCCTCGGCCAGGACACGTGACGCGAGCTGCATCCGCCAGAGCGCGAGGTACTGCATCGGGGGCTGGCCGAGGAGCGCCGTGAACCGCTCGGCGAGAACGGAGCGCGACACGCCCACGACGCGCGCCAGCCCTTCGACCGTCCAGCGCTCGCGAGGCTGCCCGTGCAGCTCAGCGAGGGCCCGCCCGACGACGGGGTCGCGCAGGCCGGCCAGCCATCCCGTTTCCGCGGACGGGAGCGTCTCGAGGTAGCGGCGGACCGCTTCCACGAACATCAGCTCCGAGAGGCGGGCGAGGACGTTCTCCGTGCCCGGACGCGCGCGGCCCGACTCGCTCACCGCGATGTTGTGGAGCATCACCAGCCAGCCCGACGGGGCCTTCGATTCCTCCCCCGTGAGGTGGATGACGGCCGGCAGCGCGCTGAGCAGCGGGTTGAAGGGCCGCTCGTCGAGACCGAGGAAGCCGCACACGAGCCGCGCTCGCTCCGGACCGCCGCCTCCCATCTCGTAGACGAGGGGCAGCGGCGTCGACCGGCGCGCGAACTTCGACAGATCGGGAGTCCCTCTCATCCCGGGCGCGCTGGAGAGGACGTGCGCGTCACCCTGCGGGAGCACGAAGAGGTCGCCCTCGCGCAGCCGCATCGGAGGCTGACCGACAGCATGGCCCCAGCACTCGCCCCGCGCGACCAGGTGGTACTCGATGACGCGCTGGGCGCCCGGCATCACCGTGGACGCGATCTCGCGCGCGGCGGGCGTCTCCGCGACCCACGGTGAGCTGAGGTCGAAGTCGAAGTACAGCGCGCCCGTCAGGCGCACCGCGCTCAGTACGTCCGAGAGGACGTCCGCGCTCACGCGTGGACCGCGTGCGGCGGATGCGCGGGCAGGGCGCGCGGACGCCCGAGCAGGACGCCGTCGGTCTCAGACGGGATGCAAGGCAAATCGGACGCTGCGCATGCCCCGGGGCCCGGGCCTCCACCGTAAGGAGGGATATGCCGCGCACCGATCCGCGCGGCGGTATCGAAAGGACGAAATCCATGACGAGTGTTGTCGCGACCGGCCCCGCGGTCAAGCCGAGTTCCTCCAGCCTGCGCGCGAAAGCGCTGGCCGATCGCCTCGAGCAGGGTGCGCGCATGCTCGCCGACGCGGCCAACGCGCTCACGGATGCGGAGTGGCAGACCCGCATCCCCAAGGACGGACGCAAGGTCGGCGTGGTCGTGCATCACGTCGCCACCGTCTACCCGCTGGAGATCCAGCTGGCGCAGGTGCTGGCCAGCGGCCAGCCGGTGAAGGGCGTGACCATGGACGACATCCATGCCGGAAACGCCGCCCACGCCCTCGAGCATCACGCGGTCACGAAGGAGGCGGCGCTGGAGCTGCTGCGCCGCAACAGCACGGCGGCGGCGGCGGCGATCCGCGCCCTGAGCGACGAGGAGCTGGAGCGCGCGGCACCGGCGTCGCTGTACGCGAACGCGCCGGTCACGTGCCAGTTCATGCTCGAGGACCACGCCGTCCGCCACAGCTACCACCACCTCGCGCGCATCCGCGCCGCGTTGAACCGCTAACCCGGACCTCTTCTCCAGAAAGGATTCGAGTTCATGACGAGCGCAGTGTCGAGTGATTCCGTCCCGGCCCAGGGTTCGACCTCGGTCAAGGGCCGGCAGCAGGCCATGTGGGCGTCCGGCGACTTCGCCGTGATCGGGTCGACCCTCCAGATCGTGGGCGAGCTCCTGTGCGAGGCCGTCGACCTGCAGGCGGGCGAGCGCGTGCTCGACGTGGCCGCCGGCAACGGCAATGCAACCCTGGCCGCGGCCCGACGCTTCGCGGCCGTGACCTCCACCGACTACGTTCCCGCTCTCCTCGAGAGCGGCCGCCGCCGCGCGGAAGCGGAGGGCTTCGACATCGCATTCAAGGTGGCGGATGCCGAAGACCTGCCCTATCCGGACGCGGGCTTCAACGTGATCCTCTCCACCTTCGGCGTGATGTTCGCTCCCGACCACCACCAGGCCGCGAGCGAGATGATGCGCGTCTGCCGCAAGGGAGGACGCATCGGCCTGGCCTCCTGGACCCCGTCCGGCTTCCTGGGGCAGCTCTTCCGCGTCGTGGCCGCCTACGTGCCCCCGATGCCCGGGGTCCGCTCTCCACTCCTGTGGGGCACGGAGGGGCACATCCAGCACCTGTTCCAGGGCGCGGGCCGAATCGTCCATACCCCTCGCCATTTCGCCTTCCGCTACCGGTCGCCCGAGCACTGGGTCGAGGTGTTCCGGACCTACTACGGGCCGGTCCACAAGGCCTTCGCCGCCCTCGACGCCGAGAAGCGCGCGGCGCTGGACGCGGACCTCATCGCTCTCTTGCGGCAGTCGGACCGCGGCGGCTCCTCCGGCCTCGTGGTGCCGGCGGAATACCTGGAGACCGTCATCACGCGCTGAGGAAGGGTCTCGCGTCGCTCCCACCGTGGGCCGGCGGCCTTCGTTCCAGGCTGCCGGCCTTCTCGCTTTTCGCTCCCGCATCACGGGATGCTCGTCGCCTCGGGTCGGCCGGCTAGGCGCGTGCGGGATCGACGCGCTTGAGGACGAGCAGCGTGCGGTCGTCGTCGACGGGTGCGCCGGCGGAGAACTCGTCCAGGGCGCGCTCGACTCTTTCGACGACGCCCGCGGCATCGAGGACCAGCGCGCCGCGTACGATCTCCACCAGCCGTTCGACGCCGAGCTCGTTGCCCGCGCGGTCGCGCGCTTCGCTGACGCCGTCCGAGAAGATGAGGAGCGCGTCGCCGGGGCCGAGCGTCGCGTTGGCCGCGGTGTAGGATGCGGACTCCATCAGGCCGAGGGGAACCCCGCTGCTGACCAGCGCCTCCGCGGTGCCGTCGGCGCGCACGACGAGCGCGGGCTGATGCCCGGCGTTCACGAAGCGCAAACGGCCCGTGGGCGGGTCCAGGCGGGCCAGGAACGCGGTGGCGTAGCGGCTGGCCGGCACGTTGTCGAACACGGCCCGGCTGATGAGGCGGGAGGCACGGGCGAGGTCGGCCTCCGACCAGCGCGAGCGCACGAGCGCCCGCACCGCGGCCATCAGCACGGCCGCGGCCGCGCCCTTGCCGGAAACGTCGGCCAGGACCAGCCGCAGCCCGTCTTCGCCGAGGGCCCAGTCGTAGTAGTCGCCGCCCATGGCCAGGCAGGGCCGGCTCCCTCCGGCGAGGCTCCAGCCCGGTAGCACGGGGGTCGTCTGGGGCAGGAGGTCGGCCTGCATCTCGGCGGCGAGGCGGACTTCTTCCTTCAGACGGCGGTTGTCCCGGCTCTCGCGGAGCAGGCGCGTGGTGTGGATCTTCACCGCGGCCACGCTCGCGATCGCGGTGACCAGGCTCAGATCCTCCTCGTCGAAGGCATCCACCAAGCTGCTGTTGTCCAGGTAGACGAGACCGACCACCTCGTCCTTCTCGCCGCTCGCGAACCACAGGGGCGCGCAGAGCGCGCTGCGGATGCCGCCGTTGATGATGCTGTCGGCGCTGCTGAAGACGGGGTGACGCATCGCGTCTTCGAGGAGCAGCGCGTGGCCCTGCTCCAGCACGCGGTCGGCGATGGCGCGGCTGACGGATACGAAAGGCAGGCCGGTGCGCGAGCGCGAGGCCTTGAGCTGCAGGCGAGGCGGGTCCGGCTCGCGGAGCAGGATCGCCCCACGCTGGGCGGGCACGGCCGCGAAGAGCAGGTCGAGGAGGAGCTCGAAGAGCTCGGGCAGCGGACGGTGCACGACCAGCTGGTTCGCGGCCTCGCGCAGCGTGTCCAGGATCCGGTATTGCCGAGACAGGGCCTCCACGACCTCCGCGCTGCGGTTGACGCGCGCGGAAAGGTCCCGGGCCGAGAACTCGCGGACGTGCAACCCGTCCGTCTGGGAAGGATTCCCAGAGGCGGCTGAACGGCCGCTGCCGGTCGGTGCTTCCGGCGCGGATGGCGACGTTTTTACGGACATGGCACGTTCCAATCCTCTGACCCCGGGGTAAACGTGTTTGTGGGGAGGAACGTTCCGTCAAAAAACGTGAACGTCCGCCGGCTACTCGATCTTCTTCGCGCTCCGCGCCCGTTCGAGCAAGCCGGCGAAATCCGGGCTGCGGCGGAGTCGCTCGAGGTCCGGTTCGTTCTGGAGCGCGGCCACGTCCGAGAAGCCCGCTTCCACCGCACGGGTGAGCGCCTGGAGGGCCTGGCGGGTATCCCCGCTCAGGGCGCGGAGCCGCGCGAGCTCGTAGAGCTGGCCCGCGCCGAGCGGGCGGACCTCGCCGGCGACGGCGAGCGCGTCGGCCGCGCGCCGGTATTCCTTGCTCGCGCGCAAGGCGTTCGACGCCTCCAGGGCCTGGACCCAGGCCCCGCCCAGCACACGGCGCGCGACGTGGGCCTCGCGTCCTCCGCCCGGCTTGTCGGCCGCTTTCCGCAGGTCGGCGATCGCGCTGCGTAGGCTGGACATCGCGGTCGCCGGGCCCTCCGCATCGCCCGTGAGCACGCGGATGGCAGCCCCGATCTCGCCCGCGAGGTAGGACTGCCGGTGCTCGTCGTCGCGCTGCGCCTTGAGGGCGTCCTTGTACGCGCGCGCGCCCCGTATGCGCGCGGCGGACTCGGTGTACGTGGCCGTTTCGCGCAGCCCGCGGAAGTCCGCGGCCAGGGAGTCGAAGGCCCGCGCCGCCTCGACCGCCGCCCCCGCGCTCTCATGCTGCCGAGCGCGCTCTTCGTCGCGCCGCGCCCACTGCTCGACGAGGGCGGAGTCCTTCCGGCGCGTTCCGCTGCGCATGGCCCCGAGCTCGAGCCATTCGAGGGCCAGCGTGCACAGCTCGAGCGGCGCCCACTCGTGTCCCCCGTCCCAGGTCTCGAGACGGTTCGGGATGGAAGCGCCGTCCAGGTCCGCGACGAGCTGCCGCATCTCGGGCAGATTGAAGTCGTCGAGGCCGGCCCCGGCGAAGACGAGGACGCCGGCGCCTTTGGGCACTCGGCCGCCGCTCGGAAGGCCGGCGCCGAAGGCGATCACGCCTGCGATCTGATCGCGCGAGGCGAGCCCCATGCCCGAGGCGATGCGCGCTCCGCCCGAGAAGCCGGTCGTGTAGACGCGGCGGGGGTCGATGGCGAAGCGGGCCTGAGTGTCGCCCCAGAGCCGGCCGATGATGTCGCCGACGGGGATCCCGTTGCGCGA
>Ga0111539_10000855_pt1 | contig 39730 bp, 41 predicted proteins | sample RhiMethybrSRZTD1_FD_79667 | JGI IMG/M metagenome (GOLD analysis project Ga0111539, IMG submission 79667) | Populus rhizosphere microbial communities from Tennessee, USA - Rhizosphere MetaG P. TD hybrid SRZTD1 (version 2) (version 2) | ecosystem: Host-associated > Plants > Roots > Rhizosphere >...
GCGCGCGCGTTCGAGCGCGTGGGCCGCCGGATCGACAGCCTTGCTCAGATGCTCGCCGGCTTCGCCAGTCGCGTACTCGGGCCCGGGCTCACACAGCAGAAAGCGGAGGCCGGCGCGTTCGAGCAGTTCACGCGGTCGCGGCGACGTCGAGGCCAGGTAGACATCGATGGGCGGCGTCACGTCGCCATGGTCGCCGCCGCACGCGCGGCCGCAAGGGAGCGACGCTACGAACTGCTGCGCCGTTTGCCGGCCGGGCCGAGACGCGCGAGCACACAGGCTGGCGACAGCGTGTGCGTGAGGTTCGGCTTGCCCCCCGGGAGATCCGGCCCCACCTCGAGCGGCACGCGGCCATACGGCTTCAACAGGGCGCGCAACTCGTCGATGAACTTCGCGGCCGCGGCGTCCTTCGGGTCGAGACCGAACCGCTGCTGCGCGCGCAGCGTCGACTTGTCGGAGAAGCAGAGCTCCTCGACCGTCAGCAGGTTCAACAGGAACGTGATCACGTGCGGCTGCAACGCGGGCACCCGCTGGAAGAACGTGCTGCGCTCGCTGGAGCCGGCTTCGCGCAGGAACGTGAGGCTGACGCCGTTCTGGTCGTTGTAGATCTGCGAGACCGTGTCGCGGACCGCGAGGCAGCGTTCGAACAGACGCGGAATCTGCAGGTCGCGAAGCATGTCCTCGACCTCGAAGGCCTCGGTGACGCGGAACTCGTTGCGATCGACGAACCCGGCCGCGAGGCGGTGGCGTGCTTCCTGGCCGTAACCGCACGGCAAGCCGTCGGAGAAGTAGGAGTGCAGCATGGCCTCGACGAGATCGACCGGCGGCAGCGGCTCTTCGCTCGCGGCGGGCACGGGGACGTCGGCGAGCACCAGCTTGAGCTCGTCGAGGATCTTCGCCAGGTTGGCCGGAGTCGGCGCGAGATGCTCACGCGGGTCCGGCGGTGCTGGGACGCTGTCGGTGGCTCTGCTCTTCTTCTTCGTCGACACGGCGGGGTTCAAGTTGCACGAGAGGCGGGGTCGGGTCCTCGTCGATCCGCTGCACGGTTGGCCGGCACGTTGGGCTCCGCCAGCGGCGAAAAGGCGACGCGGGTGCCTACTTCTTCTTCGCCTCGGCTCGCGCGGCCTTCTCGGCGCGGCGTTGGGCCTTCGGCTTGCGGACTTTCTTCTTCGGCGGCGTCCACGGCGCCGGCTTGCCCTTGCTCTTGCTGCGCTCGCGCTTCTTCGGCACCGGCACGCGGACGCCGACCTTCTCGATCATCTCGGCCGCGGTCTGCGACGGCTTTGCTCCGACCGACAGCCAGTACTGGATGCGTTCGGTGTTGAGCTTCACCTGCTCCTGGGCACGAGGCATCAGCGGCAGGTAGTAGCCGAGAGCCTCGATGATGCGACCATCGCGCGGGGAGCGCGGGTCGGTGGCCACCATCCGGTAGGTCGGCAGGTTCAGGCGTCCAAAGCGTTTGAGTCGAAGGATGACTGCCAAGGGGGAACTGTCTCCGTTGCGTCGAGGAGCCGCGAAAGGGGCGAGAAGCAAACCAGACCCGGTGCCCAGTTGCCAGCGGATTCTCGTCTGGTCTGGGTCGATCCGCGGCCTGCGTTTCAGCGACGGCGGCCCGGGAAGCCGCGGCCACCACCGGGGAAGCCGCTCGGCATGCCGCCTCCCTTGCGCGGCGGACCACCGCCCCCCCCACCGAGCAGGTCGTCGAGACCGGGCGGCAGACCACCGCCCTTGCCGAGACGCTTCATGAGATCCTGCATCGTCTTGAACTGCTTGATCATGCCGTTCACGGCGTCGAGACCGTTGCCCGAACCGGCCGCGATGCGGCGCCGGCGCGGCAGATCGATGAGCTCGGGGCGCTGCCGTTCGCGCGGCGTCATCGACAGGATGATCGCCTCGACGCGCTTCATCTGACCGTCGTCGAAGTCGACGTCCTTCATCATCGAGCCGACGCCGGGCAGCATGCCGAGCACCTTCTTGAGCGGGCCCATCTTGCGGATCATGTTCAACTGCGCGAGGAAGTCCTCGAAGTTGAACTGACCCTTCTGCAGCTTGCGCGCGGCCTGCTCGGCCTCCTTCTCGTCGATCACGGCCTGCGCCTTCTCGACGAGGCCGACGACGTCGCCCATGCCGAGGATGCGGCCGGCCATGCGCGAGGGATCGAACTCCTCGAGGTCGTCGGGCTTCTCGCCCACGCCCGCGAACAGGATCGGCCGGCCCGTGACCTTGACGATCGACAGTGCGGCGCCGCCGCGCGAGTCGCCGTCGACCTTCGTCAGGATGAGCCCGTGGAGCGGCAGCCGCGCGTGGAACTCCTTCGCGGAGTTCACGGCGTCCTGGCCGAGCATCGCGTCGCAGACGAGCAGCACGCCGTGCGGCTTGCAGCGCGTGTTCACCTCGGCGACCTCGCGCATCAGCGCCTCGTCGATGTGCAGGCGGCCCGCGGTATCGAGGATCACGACGTCGTGGCCGTGCGACTTCGCGAACTCGATGCCGCGGCTGCAGACCTCGGGTGGGCGCACGGTCTTCGCCTCGGCGTGCACCGCGATGCCGAGCTGCTTGCCGAGGCTCTGCAACTGCTCGACGGCGGCCGGGCGCTGCAGGTCGGCCGCGACCAGCAGCGGGTTCTTCTTCTTGTGCTTGCGCAGCCACAGCGCGAGCTTCGCGCACGTGGTCGTCTTGCCGCTGCCCTGCAGGCCGCACATCATCAGCACGACGGGGCCCTCGCTCGAGATCGGCAGGCCTTTCGCCTGGCCGCCGAGCAGATCGGTCAGCGCGTCGTGGAAGCACTTCACGAACTGCTGGCCGGGCTCGACCGACTCGATGACCTTCTGGCCGAGCACGCGCTGGCGCACGTCGGCGACGAACTCCTTGGCGACCTGGAAGTTGACGTCGGCCTCGAGCAGAGCCTGGCGCACCGCCCGGATGCCTTCGTCGACGTTGGCCTCGGTCAGCGTCTTCTGGCCGACGATCGCGCGGTAAGCCTTGCCGAGTGCGTTGGCCAGCGAATCGAACATCACCCGCAGGATGTTGGAGCGGGCAGTTCCGGTCAAGGGCGAGGGGCGCGAACCTCGGGCATCCTTGGAGACCTGCGCCGCGCGCTCGCGCCGTCCATGGTGCCGTCATGTCCGCAGCGTCGCCACCGTTCCGTTCCTGCTCGCATTCAGGGTCTGATGGTCGATCTCGCTCCAGCCGCCGACGTGTTCTTCGCGCTGTCGAATGGAGTTCGTCTCGTCCTGGGCTCCTGATCGGGGCCTCCTTCCATCCCGCCCTGCTGTGCTGTCCAATCGGGCCGTCCAGATCCGACGGAACACTACTTGCCTGTGCGCGCCCCCATGAACCACCGACGCCGGCTCGTCACCTCCACTCTGCTGCTCGCTGCCGCATGCGCAACTCCTGTCGAGATCGACCGTCCCGAGCACGTGCTCGAGGCCGAGCTACGCACCTTCCAGGCGGCCCAGCGGGTGTTTCGCGAACAGAACATCGCACCGATGGCGTTCGACTTCCCGGGTCATGGCCGCGTGACCGTGCGCGAGGTTTCTCTCGATGGGTTTCCGGGCGGCAGCTATGTGCGCTGCCGCTTCCATTACCAGAACCGCACCGAGAAGCCCGTGGTCCAGTCCTGGGTGTCGCTCGACGTGCTCGACAGCGACGGCAAGCTGGTCGCGAGCCAGGCGTGTGTGTGCATCGTTCCCTTCCCGATCCCGATCGCGCGCGGCAGCTACTATTCCGACGAACTGCGCACGCAGACCTTCGACGCTCACCTGAAGCCCGGTTGGAGCTGGCGCATCCGCTGCACTGCGCAGCTCGAGAAGGAAGACGAACCGCTCAACCCGCCGGTCCCCGAGTACATCATGCTGCAGCCATCGCCGGTCATCATCAAGGACCGCAGGTAGCCCGCGGCGCATGGTGCGCTCGGCGCGCGGCCGGTGGTAGTGCGCTCGGCGCGCAGCCGGTGGTAGTGCGCTCGGCGCGCGGCCGGCCGCGCTACTTGCGCACGCGTTCGAGCCACTTGCCCCCGGCCTCGCTCCAGGCCGGCGCGGCCTCCCGGTCGGCCAGCTCGCGCACGACTTCGAGCAAGGCGATCACGATCTTCGTCATGTGCACGATGTCGAGCTTGTCCACCTCGTCGCTGGGTCGGTGGTAGTCTTCGTGCAGCGATCCTGCGCTCAGTGAGTGCGCGACGACGCCGCGCCGCGCGAACGAGACGTTGTCGCTCTGCGCGAACAGCTGCCGCGACATCTGGAAGTCGACGAGCCCGACCGAACGCCGCTCGAGCGCCGGCTTGGCAATCTCCGCGAAGTCGCTGAGATCGACACCCGTGATCCAGGCTTTGCCCTCTTGGCCTTGTTCGGGCCGCCCGATCATCTCGATGTTGAGGTTGCAGACGATCTTCTCGAGCGGCACCGGTGGCTTCGCGCAGAAGGCCGCCGAACCGAGCATGCCACGCTCCTCGGCCGAGAAGCAGACGAACAGCACGCTGCGTCGCAGCGGCGTCTTCGCGAGCGCCTCGGCGAGCAGCACGACGGCGGTCGTACCGGTCGCGTCGTCGTCGGCGCCGTTGTAGATCGCATCCCCGTTCACGGGATTGCCGGTGCCGAGGTGGTCGTAGTGGGCGCTGACGACCACGTATTGGTCCTTCGCGGTGGTGCCGGGCAGCAACGCCATGACGTTCTTCTGCGGCACGTCCGTCTTCTTGGCCGCGCCGACCGACCACGTCGCCAGCCAGGTGATCTCCGCGTTCTGGGCATCTTCCGGCAGCGGCGGCAACACCGAATTGCGCACGAGGAACACGGGGCGCGCCGCGGCCCGGCGCGAGATCACGACGCTGTGCTCACCCTTCGCGCGCAACCAGTAGGGATGGTCCTCGGCGACCTCGATGACCATGGGACGGCGTGCCGAAGCAGCGCCGAGCAGGCGCTGCATCACGGGGTCGTCCGATCTCGCGACCGTGCAGGCTTCGTCGCGTCCCTCGCTCACATCGGCAGGTGTCCACAACCGCACGTCGCGATCGGGTTCGAGCACCACCTCCTTCGCCTCGGCGCCCATCTTGCGCACGAGCTTCATCTTCACGGCGCCGGAATCGAGCACGAGCCCGGGCAGCGTGAACTCGTGCATCCACGAACCCTGCTGGACCTGCTCGAGCCCCGCGGCCTCGAACCGCTGCGCGAGCCAGAGCGCCGCCTGTTCGATCTCGGGGCTGCCCGTGCCGCGGCCCGCTCGTTCGTCGGCGGCGAGCCACGTCACGGCCTCGCGCACGCGCTGCTCGGTGATCGCAGCGGCCTGACAGACGAGCGCACCGCAGGTCGACGAGAGCACGAGAATGGCACGCAAGCAGACCACACGCATCGGACCTCACTTGATCAGCAGATCGTTCATCGCCCCGGATCGGTAGCCGAACACGTCGAGCGCCACGAAGGCATAACCAGCCGCGACGAGCCCGCGGCCGATCCTCTCGCGTTGCTCGAACGCGCGTTCGAGCTCGGCGGTTGCTACCTCGACGCGCGCCACCGTGTCGTGATGGCGCACGCGGAACTGGCGGAAACCGAGCTCGCGCAGGACCGACTCGGCGCGTTCGATTCGTTGCAGCATCGCGGCGTCGATCGCGGTGCCGTAGGGCACGCGCGACGACAGACACGCGAGACTCGGCTTGTCGGCCGTGCGCAGTCCGGCCTCGCGGCTGTAGCGGCGCACGTCGAGCTTGCTGAAGCCAGCGTCGACGAGCGGTGCGCGCACCTGGTGTTCGGCGGCGGCCTTCTGGCCGGGCCGGTGGTCGCCGAGATCGTCGGTGATCGCGCCATAGACGACGACCCAGTCCGCGGGCGCGATCGTGCGGCGCTGCTCCGCGACGGTCACGAACAGCTCCTTCTTGCAGAAGTAGCAGCGGTCGCCCGCGTTCGCGCGGTAGCCCGGGTTGTCGAGCTCACGCGTCGGCAGCACGACGTGGCGCACGCCGATCTCGGCAGCGAGATCCCTTGCCGCCGCGAGCTCGGCGCGCGGCAACGACGGCGAGTCGGCCGTCACCGCGACCGTGCGCGCGCCGAGTCGGTCGAAGCACGCGTGCAGCAGCGCCGTCGAGTCCACGCCCCCCGAGAACGCCACGACGGCCCCAGGCATGGCACCGAGGCCCGCGCGCAGCGCTTCGAGCTTCTGCTCGTATGGGAGGGATGCGGCCGCGGGCAACATGGCCACCTCGTTCTACTTGCCGCGCCCGTCGTAGACCACTTCGCCATTGACGACCGTCAGCAGCACCTTCGCGGAGAGCAGCTCGGCGTCGCTGCAGGTCAGCAGGTTCTTGTCGAACACCGTGCAGTCGGCGAGCTTGCCGACTTCGATCGTGCCGAGGTCCTTCTCCGCGAACATGGCCAGCGCCGCATGCGCGGTGAAGCCGCGAATGGCTTCCTGCCGGCTGAGCTTCTGGTCGGGCCGATAACCCTGCTCGGGGCCGCCCTGTTCACCGCGGGTGGTCACGGCCGCGTAGAGGCCCTTGCGCGGGTCTGCGGACTCGACCGGGAAGTCCGAGCCGAACGGGACCGCGACGCCGAGCGCGAGGAACGAGCGCCAGGCGTAGGCATGTTTCACGCGCTCGGGCCCGAGCCGCGATTCCGCCCACGGCATGTCCGACGTCAGGTGCGTCGGCTGCATCGACGGCAGCACGCCGAGATCGCGGAAGCGCGCGAAGTCGGACTCGGCTATGACCTGCGCGTGTTCGATGCGGAAGCGCCGCGCGGCAAGGCCACCGTCGACCTTCACGCTGGCGTAGGCGTCGAGCACGGTGCGGTTCGCGGCGTCGCCGATCGCGTGCACGCACAGTTGCATGCCGGCGTCGGCGCAGCGCTGCGCGAGCTCGAGAATCGCGCCGCGCGGCATGCCGACGAGACCACGCGTATCGGGCCGGTCGGCGTAGGGCTCGAGCAGCGAAGCACCGCGCGAACCCAGCGCGCCGTCGGCATAACCCTTCACGGCGCGCACGACGATCAACCCGTCTTTGGTCTGCCACGGCCCTTTCTGGATCAGCTCGCGTTCGCCCTGCGCGAGCATCACGTAGGTGCGAAGGTGCCACTGGCCTGCCGCGTGCAGCACGCGCATCTCCTCGAGCACGGTCTTCGACACCCCGGCGTCGTGCACGCACGTGAGACCGTGGCGCAGGCACTCGGCCTGGGCCGCGAGCAGGCGTTCGCGGATCTGCTCCGAAGTCAGCGACGGCTCGGGCACGGCCTTCATCGCCGCGTCGACGAGCACACCGGTCGGTTCGCCGCGCTCGTCGAACAGGATCTCACCCCCGCTCGGCGCTTCGTTGCCGGCGCGCACGCCCGACAACAGCAGGCCGCGCAGGTTCAGCAGCCCCGCGTGACCGTCGATGCGCACGAGCCAGACCGGATGGTCCGGCACCGCGGCCGACAGCTCCGCGTGGTTCGGCATCGCCTTGTCCTGCCAGTCGTTCTGGTCCCAGCCGCGGCCGAGCACCCAGTGACCCTTCGGCAGCTTGCCGGCCGCCGCCGCGGTCCGCTCGATGACTTCGTCGAACGAACGCGTGCCGACGAGATTCACCTCGGCGAGAGAGGTGCCGAGACCCAGCAGGTGGCCGTGCGCATCCTGCAGACCCGGCACGAGGAACGCGCCGTCGAGCTCGACCACCTGCGCGCGGTGGTGCTCTGCCAGCACCTCGCCCGGATTCACGATGCGACCCCACCTCGCCTCGAAGGCCCCGCGCCACGGCTTGTCCGTGCCCGTGTGGACCAAAGCGCCGCGCACGATCAGCGCGGGCGCGACTTTTGGCTGCGGCTCCTGCGGCGACAGGCTCGTGAACGCACAGACAGCGAACGCGACGATCATCGGTGGACCTCGGTCGGCTCGGCGTGGAGAACGCCGGCGGTCCGGCATGCTACGTCACGCTTCGTCGGGCGAGCAGCGGATCTCGGCGTCCGACGTGAAGATCGTGCGCCGGCGCACGCGCCCCGCGGGCACGCGCGCGCCCGGGAACAGCAGACACTCCTCGAGCCGCGCGCCTTCGCCGACCTCGGCCCCTCCCATCGCGACGCAACGCTCGAGTCGGGCGCCCTTGTGCAGCTGCACGTCCGGCGCCACGAACTGCGGCTTGCCGCTCTGCTGGAGCAACCGGAGATTGAGCTCGAGCAGATCCGCGGGATAGCTGACGTTCATGTCCGCGCGCACGACCTCCGCCGCTTCCACCTTGTAGCCGTCGTCGAGGAAGATCTGGATCGAATCGGTCACCTCGTACTCGTTGCGCATCGCGGTGCGCGGCGTGCGCCGCACGGCGTCGAAGAACGCGAGGTCGAACAGATAGATGCCGCAGCCCTTCAAGTCGGTGCGCGGGTGGCGCGGCTTCTCGATGACGCGCGTGACGAACCCGTCGGGACCCAACAGCACGACGAAGTTGCGCTTGATCGCTTCGAGGTTCGGCTCGCGCTTGCAGGCGAGCACGCCGCCGATCCCGCGGCCGTCGAGGAACCGCTCGACCATGGAGCCGAGGTTCTCGGTCGCGAAGAAGATGTCGCCGAGGAACAGGAAGAACGGGCGATCGACGTGCGGTTCGAGACGCGACACCGCGTGCGCAATGCCGAGCATCTCCTCCTGCTCGACGTAGGTGATCGACACGCCGTAGTCGCTGCCGTTGCCGAGCGCGCGCACGACTTCGTGGCCGAGGTGGCCGATCACGACGACCACGTTGCGGATGCCGAGGCCCGCCATCATCTCGAGCTGGTAGGCCATCAACGGCCGGCCCAGCACCGGGAGGATCGGCTTGGGCCAGTGTTCGGAGAACGGCCGCATGCGGGTGCCCTTGCCGGCGGCGAGGATCACCCCCATCAATTCGCTCGTCACAGAGTTCGTCATCGCCGGGCCACAGGGTTCTGGTCAGGGTAGTGCCGCGTAGGGACGCGCCTGTATAGCGGGCGCGGGCATGCCGGTCGCCGTTTCACCGCGAATGGTCACCGCGAATGGTCACCGCGAAGGTCACCGCGAGTGGGCCACGCGATGCGCGCCGTGGACCGACGATGCGAGGAATCACTCGCGGATGTTGCGCACCAGCGAGACGCGATTCGTCACGAGACTCGCGATCAGCAGGTCGGGCTGACCGTCGGCGTCCATGTCCTGCAACACGGCATCGGAGGCTCCGAACGTGCCCGGGAAGGAATAGAGCTGCGGGAAGCTGCCCTGGCCGTCGCCGACCATCACGCGGAAGTCGCCGCTCGACAGCGACGCGACGAGGATGTCGACCATGCCATCGCCCGTGAGATCCTTCGCGAGCAACGCGGTCGGCGCCGCGCCGGCCACGTAGGTCTGACCGCCGAAACCGTTCGTGACGCCGAACAGCACGGAGACGGAACCGGAGTTCGCGTTGCTGACCACGAGGTCGGCGCGACCGTCGCGGTCGAAGTCCGCGGTGATGAGGTAGTTCGGGGTCTCGCCGACCGGCAGGCCGATGAACTCTTCGAACCCGGCCGCGCCACCGTTACGCAGGATCACGATGTCGGACATGCTCTGGCGCGAGACCGCGAGGTCGACGAGGCCGTCGCCCGTGAAGTCCGCGGCGACCACGTCCACCGGGCCGCCGTCGACCTGAACCACTGCCTCTGCGCCGAACACGAACGGCGTCTGGGTGCCGGGAATCACGTGGACGCCGCCGCCGTCGTGGTCACAGACCGCGAGGTCGTAGTCGCCGTCGAGATCCAAGTCGCTGACCGCGATGCCGGACGGGTAGGTGCCCGAAGCGAGCGGCAAGCCCGGCACGACCTGGAAGCTGTAGTTCCCGGGCGACGAGTTGTTGCGGAGCAGGATCAGCCCCCCAGGCACGCCGACGATCAGATCCGGCCGGCCGTCGGTGTCGAGATCCGCGCACTCGAGCTGGGTGATCGGCTGGCCGACCAGCTGCGCGTATTGCATCACGAGGTCGCCGTTCTGGCCCCGGCCGAGGATCGAGAACCTGTTGTCGTCCCGGCTCGCCGTCGCGACCTCGAAGTCCCCGTCGCCATCGAAGTCTCCGCCTTCGATCCAGGACGCGCCGTTCAAGCCCGACGAGTAGTTGCGGGCTCCCGCAAGGATGCCCGTGCTCTTCGCATACCAGAGGTTCACGCGGCTGCCGAGGCCCGACAGCACGAACAGGTCGTTCTTGCCGTTGCCGTCGGCGTCGCCGACGAACGGACGCAGCGGGTTGCCCGAGTTGTCGAGTTGCGTGGGCGCGCCGACGCCACCGCCGAGCAGCCCCGGCGCAACGAACACGTTCTGCGACCACGCGAGGCAGCCGACGAGGTCGTTCCGGTTGTCGCCGGTCACGTCGGCGATCGTCGCGATCGATGGAGTGGTCCCGACCACGACGTCGAACGAGGAGTAGACCCACACGCCGATGAACTGCATGTTGGTGATCACGACGTAGCGATCGGACGCGAACGCCGTCACGGCCATGTCGGTGAGGCCGTCGGCATTCAGATCGCCGAGCGCAACCGCCGCAGGAGCTCCGGGCACCGACAGCGAGCGGTAGACGCTGCCCAACGATTCGCCGCCCACGAAGACGATCACGCGCCCGAGCTCGGGATCGGCCACGATCAAGTCGTCCTTGCCATCGCGCGTCACGTCGCCGATCGTCAGGTTGAACGCCGAGCCGCCGCCGGGCAGATCGAGCAGCTGATCGAGGCCAGGGAAGTTTCCGTCGCCATCGCCGTATCCGACCACGATCTTCGGCGCTTCGGGCAGCGACACGGCGACGTCGAGGTTGCCGTCGTCGTTCATGTCGCCAACCGCGATAGCCAACGCACCCTCGCCGACCGGCAGCGACGCGCCCGGCGTGAAACTGCCATTGCCATCGTTGAGCCACACATCGGTCGAGTTCGCCGCGCTGCGCACGATCGCGAGATCCTGGTCGCCGTCCTCGTCGAAGTCGCCGCCCGACATCCACATCGGCACCCCGCCGATCTGCAGCTGCTGTCCCGCCACGTAGCCCGCGCCGGTGCCGACCATGATGCGCAGCTCGCCGGTCAGGCTGATCACGGCCATGTCGAGCTTGCCATCGCCGGTGAGGTCGGCGACGAAGAAGTCGGCATGTGTTCCCGAGCCCGTGACGATCTCGGTGCGCGTCTCGAACGCGGGGGGTGCACCAATCAGGACATTGACGGGATCACCCTTGTGCTTGGCACAGGCGGCAAACACGACGAGCGAAACGAGTACAGGAGAGCGACGGCTCAGGATCTTCATTGGCCAGTTCAAAAAGGCGGGCGCACGCGCGCGGCCGGAAGACTACCACACCGGCCCACCTCATGCGCCCTGACCGTAAACCCGTTTCCCTCGAGCTTCGCGAAACGGCGGGCGGGGATTCCGGTGGGCCCGGACAGCAGACGCAGCCCTCAGCCGGCGAGATAGCTGCGGGCGCGCTGCACGTAGTGCTTGGCCCGCCATCGCATCGCTTCCATCTCGTCGGCGGTGACCTGGCGCACGACCTTGCCGGGCATGCCGAGCACGACCGAACGCGGCGGGATCACCGCGTTCTCCCTCACGAGGGCCCCCGCCCCGATCAGCGAATATTCGCCGATGCGCGCGCCGCCGAGGATGATGCTGCCCATGCCGATCAGCGCGTAGTCGCCGATCTCGACGCCGTGCACGATCACGCCGTGGCCGATCGTCACGCCGCGGCCGATGCGCAACGGCGCGCCGATGTCGACGTGCACGCAGCTGTTGTCCTGCACGTTCGTGTCGTCGCCGATCTCGATCCAGCTGTCGTCGCCGCGGATCGTCACGCCGAACCAGATTCCGACGTCCGCGCCGAGTCGCACGTCGCCCACGACCGTCGCGTTGTCGGCGACCATCGCGAGGCCGCGGCGTGCGAGGCGGCCGACCATGTCGGGGTGGACGAGGAACTCGCGCATCTCTGGGTTCATTTGGGGTAGAGCAGGTCGAGGTGTTGTGGCCATGACAGCGCGAACGCGACGGTCAGAGCATTGTGCACGGTGTGCGCCAATACGGACGGCAGCAGTGCGCCGTGCCGCGCGCGCAGCCAACCGAACAGCAGCGCCAGCGCACCGATCGGCAGCGCGTAATGGAGCCCGTGCACGAGCCCGAACACGACGGCCGTCGCGAGCTGCGTCGCCCACGACGGCAGCACGCGCAACAAGGCCGTGAACAGGTACCCCCGGAACAGGATCTCCTCGGCCAGCGGAGCCACGAAGACGATGCCGACGCAGACCCACGGCAGGTCCGGCGTCGACGTGCCCTTCGCGGCGATTTCGGCGAGCTGCGGTTGCACCGGCACCGTGTAGCCGAATCCGTGCGCGACCCTCAGGTAGAGCGCGACACCGAGGAGCCACACCACTGCGAACGGGACGTAGACGAGCAGCACGCGCAACGCCGCGACGGGCCGCCATGGCACGGCCGGCGGCCATGCCGCGGCGAGGATCGTGAGCGCGAACAGGCCGATCACCAGATAGCCGAAGCTGACGAGCAGCACACAGCCCAGCGCGGCGAGCAGCTGCAGCGCAGGCACGAGATCCGCGACTGCCGGACGCGCGCTCATTCCCCCGAGATGACGCCGTTCGTCGGCGACGACGCGGTGGCGTAGAGCTTCTTCTGGATCCGGCCCGCCAGGAACGCGTCGCGCCCCGCTTCGGCGGCGGCCTTCATCGCGCGCGCCATGCGCACGGGATCCTTCGCGAGCGCCACGCCGGTGTTCAGCAGCACACCCTCGGCGCCGAGCTCGAACGCGATCGCAACGTCGCTCGCGGTGCCGACGCCCGCGTCGACGATCACGGGCACCTTCGCGCGTTCGAGGATGATGCGGATGTTGTTCGGATTCAGGATGCCCTGGCCGCTGCCGATCGGCGCGCCCGCCGGCATCACGGCCGTGACGCCCGCGTCTTCGATGCGCTTGGCGAGCACGGGGTCGTCGCTCGTGTAGCAGAGCACCACGAACCCCTCCTTGACGAGCGTCTTCGCGGCGTCGAGCGTGCCGATCGGATCGGGCAGCAGCGTTGCCTGGTCGCCGAGCACTTCGAGCTTCACGAGGTCGCCCATGCCGAGCTCACGGCCCAGACGCGCCGTGCGCACCGCGTGCTCGGCGTCGAAGCAGCCGGCCGTGTTCGGCAGCAGCACGTAGCGGTCGCGCGGCAGGTAGTCGAGCAGCGTCTTGCCCTTCGGCGTGCCGAGCTCGAGGCGGCGCACGGCAACGGTCACGCACTGCGTACCGGAGACCGCGAGCGCTTCGACCATGGACTCCATGGACGGGTACTTGCCCGTGCCGAGGAACAGGCGTGAGTGGAACGTATGGGATCCGAGTTTCAGCGGGCGGTCGACGAGCGTCACGGCACCGATCGTGCGCCGGCGGAGGGTCTCGCACAAGGGGCGTGGAGCAACACGGGCATCACGCGAGCAAGGCGCCGGCCTGCCGCAGCAGGTCGCGCAGCACGGACCGGTGGCAGCGCGCTTCGTTCTCGCAGTAGCAGCCGACCGCCAGGTTGGTCCGGTGCGACAAGACGGCCAGCAGCTCGATCGCGTGGGCGGCGGCGGGCGCCCGCATCTCGGCGCGGTATTCCCTCGCGAATCGCAACCATTCGGCGTCGGTCGCGGCGCGCAGACCGAGCTTCATCGTCGGCAGCGACGGCGCGAGCGTCGGGAACCAGACGTCATACCAGTCTCGCGACGCGAACTGCGTCCTCGGCACGCCGCGCGGCGGTCTGCGAACCGTGCCGACGCGCGTGCCTTCGTCGCGTGCGCGCGGCGAACCCAACCTGACGATGCGGAGGACCATGGGCCCGTAGTCTCGCAAGCCGTCGCGATGCGCGACAGCTACTGGGTGCCGGTGTTCAGCTCGTTGGCATTGCCGAAGAACGCGAAGACCTGCCCGATCGTGAACGACACCGACATGCTGTAGCGGTTGCCCTGCACTTCGTCGAGCGGCCACGCGATGTCGAGGCGGCCGACGCCGCTGCCGAACAGGTGGCTCGAGCCGAAGCGCAGGCCGCAGCCGACCGAGCGGATCGCCTGGCCCATCGACAGACCCTGCTGCGGGCCGTGCACCCAGCCCGCGTCGGCGAACGCGACGAGGCCCAGCCGTACCGACCACAGCTCGATGCCGGTGTCGATGCGGTCCTCGAGGTTGAGCCGCGCGAAGCGCGAGCCGGCGAACTCGCGCGCCGGATAACCACGCAGGCCATTGTCCTCGCCGAGCGTCAGCTGCGGCACCGGATCCTGCGTCTCGCCGGCGATGTCGTAGGTCAGGCTCCCGCACAGCGTCTGGTGTGGCAGCGACATCTCGAAGGCGTGCAGCGCGAGGCTCGCGTTCCAGCTGTGCAGCCCGTCGCCGCCGAACGCGGCGCTGCCGAGACCCGCGAACGTGACGTAGGTCTCGCGCAGCGGCTGCGTGGCAAGACGCACGCCGGCGGCGAGCACGGGGTCGACGTCGCTGCCGGCACCCTGCTCGTCGCGCAGCCGCGCCGCGACGCGACCCAGCAGGCTGAAGCCGAGATCGAGGTCCTCGACGTAGTCGATCGCGTCGAGGCGCGTGACCTTGTCGTAGCGCCAGTGCCGCTCGTACTGGAAATACGGGCCGAGCTCGAGCGAGCTCGTGTCGCCGGGCCGTCGCACCAGCGCCGCATCTGGTCCCGTCGGGATGCCATACTCGGACTTCACGAGCCGCAGGTCGAGACCGCGCGTGGACCGCTCGTCGCGCGGGCCGTCGGCGCCCGCGGCGAACAGCTGCAGCGAGTGCCGGCGCAGCGGCAGCTCGGCGGTCGACTCGCCGAAACGAAAGTAGTCCTCGTCCTCGTCGACGCCCTGGTAGATCGCGCCCCAGCTATGCGGATCTTCGAGGTGCTTGAACGGCCGCACGAGCGCGACGTTCGTGAACGGGCCCTCCTCGGTCCTGCCGGTCTTGATCGAGAACTGATACCAGCTGCCAAACAGCTGCGGATCGGTGAAGCGCACGTAGCGCTGGTACTCGTCGTCCTCCTTGTTGGACACGAATACGAGCTGCTTGCCGGTGCCGAGCAGGTTGGCCTCGGACGCGCGCAGGCCGAACTTGTCGACGCCGCCGACGCGCGACAAGCTCGCGCTGAGGTTCAGCGAGAACCGGTCGCGCGTGTCGATCAGCAGGTCGGTCAGGCCGTCGCCGGCCGGCCGCTGGGTCACGGTCGCGGCGCCGAACAGGTGGGTCGCGCGCAGGTTGCGTTCGAGCTCCGCGACCTGCTCGCTCGTCATGGACTCACCGGGTTGCAGCCAGTTCTCACACGCGACGACGTTCTCGCGCGTGGCCATGTGCAGCGCGTTGGCGAGCCAGTAGAGCAGGTTGCCGTCCGCATCCTCGTCGGCGAACACGTCGCGCGTGCGGATCTCGACGTTGCGCAGCCGCACCGGCTCGGGTTCCTGGGCGGCGAGCGGAGCTGCGGCGATCCCGACCGCGAAGGCAAACAGCGTGGCGGCGCGATCGCGACGGGCGTCGCGCACCACGCTGCTCCTCGGCGCCTGTGCGAGCCCTCGCATCGGATTGGTCGAGGCGACCCGCGGCCCGAGCGCGGCGACGTGCAGGCGTGGCTGCCGGGTGGCCGGCGCCGAGTCTAACCGTCTAGCGCGGCGGCCGCGGCTTCTGGGAACGCGCGTTTCCGCGGTCGTCGTCGTCGTCGCGGTCGCCCTTGCCGTCTCGGCCCTTCTCCTTGCGGCCGGCGTCTTCCTTGCGCTCTTCCTTGCGCTCTTCCTTGCGCTCTTCCTTGCGCTGCTCCTCGAGCTGCTGGTGTTCCTTCTTCCACTGCGCCATCAGGTGCTCCATCTCCTGCTTCTGGCGCTCGTGCAACGCCTGCCGCTCCTTCTGGTGCTTCTCGCGCAGCTCCTCGAGCTGCCTTCGAAGCTGTTCGGGCATCTCGTGGCCCGGTTCCTTGCGCTTCTCCTGCTGATCGGGCGATCGCTCCTTGCGCGGCCCGCCCTGCTCCTGCAGCTGCTCCTTGCGCTGCTCTCGCTTCTCGCGCATCTGGTCGCTCTCTTCCTGCCGGTGCTGGCGGTTCGTCTTCGCCCACTCGCGGACGAGCTGGCCGTAGTGTTCGCGCTCCTTCTCATCGAGCTTGCCGTCGCCGTCGTCGTCGGCGTGATCGAAGAGCTCTTCGCGCTGGCCCGGTTTCTCCTCGAGCATCTTCTCGCACTCTTTCTGCTCCCGCTCGCGGTCGGCCTTGTCCATGTCGCGGTCCGGCCCCTTCTTTTCGCGGTCCTGCCCCTTCTGCGCGTAGCCCGGCTTCCCTTGGGACTCGGGCTTTGCGGGTTTGTCCTGGGCGCTGCTGGCAGCGGCCAGCACGAATGCTGCCAAGATTGGAGTGACGAGCTTCTCGAGCATGATGCTTCTCCGTGGCGGAATCGAACGATGATCGGCCTGCCGCGTCGCGGACTTGAACACCGGAGTCCCGGCGTGATCCGCGTTCGTAGCCAGCATTCGGTGACGGGCGCACCCTGTCGTTCGTCACGGTTGGGAAGCGCGATGTCCCGTTTTGGGTCGGTGAGCTACAGGGCCGGGCGCTGGGGGGCGGGCGCGAGCCGATCACGACGAGTCATCGTCTTCGAGCTTTTCTTTGAGCCGCCGTTCTCGGTCCCGCGCACCGTGCATCACGTCGAGGACGGCGATGCTCTCGATGGAACGCTTGGCGGCTTCGTGCTTGTGGACGACGCGGCGACTGGACATCAGGAGCCGCGACTCTTCGTGTGGCGCTTCGTGAGCGTCGCGCGGAAATTCCTCCAGTCCTTCTCGGTCATCTCACTCCGCTTCGACTCGAGTGCGGCGAGCAAGCGCTGCTCGACTTCCTCGCGCTGGAGCTCACGCTGGTCCCGCCTGATGAGATCGCGTACGTAGTCACTCACCGAGCCGAAACCGCCGTCCTCGACCCGCTTGTCGACGAAGGCCTTCTGCTCCTTGGGGAGCGAAACGTTCATGCTGGTGAAGTCGGGTCCGAGTGCCACGAATGAGAGTCTGGCACAGGATGGCACAAGATGGCAGCCATGGCCGAAGGTGCGACACGTGGTCGCTCGTGCACACCCGAGACCGAGAGGATCTATCCCCCGCCGAAGAACGTCACGATCTCGAGCCGATCGCCTTCGCCGAGACGCGTCGTCGCGTAGTCCGCGCGGCGCACGATCACCTTGTTGCGCTCGACGGCGACCTGCGCCGGCTGCAGACCCAATAGCTGCGAGACGAGCTCCCCCACCGTGAGCCCGACGGGCACGTGGCGCAACTCGTCGTTGACGAACACGCGCAGCGTGGGTCCAGCAGGCTGTTTCTCGGATGCGTCCATGTTCTCGCGTGCGTGCATTCTCAGTCGAGGCGCTGCAGCAGCAACACCTTCAAGTATTCCGACTCGGGGTGCGTGATGCACACGGGGTGGTCGGGCCCGGCCCCGAGGCGCTTGCGCAGCACGACGCGGAACGGCAACCCGGCTGCCGCCTGCCGCACGAGCTCCTCGAACCGGACCGGCGTCATGTGATGGCTGCACGTGCACGTGAGCAGGAACCCGTGCGGCGCGAGCACGCGCAGCGCCTGCCGGTTCAGATCGCGGTAGCCGCGTTCGGCCCCTTCGAGCTCGCGCCGCGACTTCGCGAACGCCGGTGGATCGAGCACGACGAGGTCGTGCTGCAACCCGGCCTCGCGCTGCGCGCGCAGGAAGTCGAAGACGTTGGCCTCGTGCACGGCGAGCCCCTGCAAGCCGTTCGCGGCCGCCGCGGCCGTGGCGAGCCGCAGCGCGTCCGCCGACTGGTCCACCGCGACGGCCGCCTGCGCGCCGCCCTTCAGCGCGTTCAACGCGAACGCACCCTGGTAGCAGAACAGGTCGAGCATGCGGCGGCCCTTGCCGAGCTCCTGCACGAGCGCGCGCGCCGGCCGCTGGTCGAGGTAGAAACCGGTCTTGTGGCCCTCGAACACGCGCACCGTGTGTTGCACGCCGTGTTCGACGATCGCCGTCGCCGCGATGCGGCGGCCGTGCAGCAGACTCACCTCTTCGGGCAGTGCTTCGTGCTTGCGCGCCGCGACGTCGTTGCGCGCGACCACCGACTCCGCGCCGAGGCGATCGGCGACGAACGGCACGATCGCGTCGAGCGCGTTCTCGACCGCGGCCGCAGTGACCTGCAGCACGAGCACTGGGCCGTAGCGGTCGATCACGAGACCCGGCAGCCAGTCGCCCTCGCCGTGCACGAGCCGCGCACCGTCGGTCGGCCCGAGGCAGCCCGCACGCGCTTCGATGGCGGCCGAGAGCCGCTGCGCGAAGAACGACGCGCGGTCCGGCACGGCGTCGCCTGGCCATGGGCCGCACAGCCGCAGCACGAGCCGGCTCGCCGACGTGAAGCCGAGACCGAGGTCGCGGTTGCCTTCGTCGCGCACGCGCACGAGACGCGGCGGCAGCAAAGGGCCGCGCGCGACGTCGCTGCCGTAGAACCAGACCTGGCCGCGGCGGGCGAAACCGCTGGCTCGTTCCGTGAGCTGCAGCTCCTGGCTCGCGGTCGTGACGGGCTCGGTCGACATCGGGGGCGACCACGCTACGCAGCGCCCGGTGTTCTGTCCGCACGCCGGCGGGTATTCGTGGCTCAGGCCCGCTTCGTGCGCGCGGTGGCGGCCGCGAACAGCGCGGCGAGCGCCGCCGTCGCCGCGAGCGCAACGAAGACGCCGCCGGTCCCGGCAGCGCCGAGCACGCGGGCGAGCCCGCCACCCGCGAGCACCGCGCCGAGCGAACCGGTGCCATCGACGAAGCCGAGCATCGTCGCGCTGCGGCCAGCCCCCGCGCGCAGCGGCAGCACGCCGCTGCCGAGCGTCAGCGGCATCGCGAGGCAGGCGCTCGTCGCCGCCAACGTCGCGATCACGAACGACGAGCCGGCGTCACGACCCGCGATGGCCAGCGCGAGCAGCAGGCAGGCGCCGAGCAGGGGCGGCGCAAAGGTGGCCCAGAGCAGGCCCCGCGCGCCGCGGTCGCCGAAGGGACCCGAGAGCAGCGCGCCGCAGGCGCTCGCGAGCGGCAGCAAGGCGCTGGCGCGCATCGCGGACGCGGCCGGCATCGCGCAGAGGTCGACGAGCAGGAACGGCGTCCACAACGACAGCGACTCTCGCACGAAGACGAGCGAGACGTTCATGAGCGCCATCCAGACCATCGGGCGCAGCAGCGAACGCAACGCGGCAGGGTTCACGCGCGCCGGTGCACTCTGGACAACCGGCGCAACGTGCGGAACTCGCGTGCAGAGCAGGCCGAAGCCTGTGACGACCGCGCCGAGCGCGAGTCCAGCGCACGCCGTGCGGAGCACGTCGGCCGGCCCGCCGCCGTTCGCAACGACCGCGGCCAGCAGCGCGCGCACGGTCGCGTCGCCGAGCAGATAGCTCTGCGACAGGATCATCATCGCGGTGCCGAGTCGCGCCGCCGGCGTCGATTCGCTGGCGACCTTGCCGACCGAAGGCCAGGCGAGCGACAACGCCGCCATGCCGCACACGCGGCACAGCGCGAACGATGCCGGGGTCTCGCACCGCGAGGCCGCGAACTCGGCGATGGTCGCGCCGCAGAGCGCCGCGACGAACAGCGCGCGGCCGCCGAAGCGATCGGCCAGCATGCCGCCGATCATCTTGCCGAATCCGTAGACCAGCATGCCGAGCGACGCGATGTCCGGCAGCGCGCGCGCCATCGCGGCTGCGGTCTGGTCCCTCGCCCACAACGGCGCGAGCGCCGACAGATCGGCGCGATGGAAGTAGCAACACGCGTAGCCGAGGAAGAGCACCGCCAGCGTCGGCAACGGCAATCGATCCCGGGCGGCGGTCACGCCGGCATCATGCGCCCGGCCAGTGGCGAAGCGAGCGGCTAGTTGTCGCGCACCGGCGTCGGCGGCGTCGCTGTGGCCGGTGTCGTCGCGGCGGTCGGCGGCGGTGTCGTCGCCGTCGCCGTCAACGGTGCCGTGGCCTCGGCTGGGATGCCGATGTCGAGCGGCACGCTGCTGCGACCGATGTTGCAGTGGTCGAGGCTCGCGAGCGCCTTGCCCATGCTGATCTGCAGCGCGCGCCCGATGAGCCGGAACGGGCTCACGGGACTGTATTCGACCTGCGTGAGCTGGCGGTTGCCGTAGAGCTGGTCGTGCAGCACGGCGCGCTTGCCCTGCGCGTCGGCGGGCCCGAGCACCTGCAGCCGCAGCCCGACTTCGGCGAACGAACACGATCCCGAGATCGCGACGTTCGCACCCGTCATGAAGCTCTCGAGCGTCGGCTTCAGCACGAGAGCTCCCGGCGACGCCTGCTGGGAGACGGTCGCGAAGATGCCGCTCTTCTGCAGCTGACGCACGAGCACGTCGCTGACCATCTCGTTCACGGGCCGTTCCCAGAAGTCGTCACCGCCATAGACGATCGGGAAGCCGTGAGCTTCGGTCGGCAGCGGGGTTCGGTCGCGCACATCGGCCGTCGGCAGCACGAACAACGCACGATCGCCGGGGGCCTTCGTCACGAACGGCACGTCGACATAGAGCAGTTCGTTTCGCGCCAGATCCGCGGTCTCGTTGGTCTTGCACGCCGCTGGCAGCAGGACCAGCAGGAGGGACACACCACGCAGGGAGGGGAACTTGATCACGCCGATGCCATCGGCAGGATCGGGCCGCGACTGAAGCCGGGGTTTTTGCGTTTGCGCGAGGCGACGGTTAGAAACGCAAGCGTCGGCGGTTCGAAGCCACCCCTCGAGCCGCCGCTGGCTCCCCACCATGCCTGCAAGGAACCCGTTCGCGTCTCGTTCCACCCTGACAGTCGGCAGGAAGAAGTACACGTACTTCTCGCTGCCGGCGCTCGAGAAGGCGGGCATCGCGAAGCTCGCGCGCCTGCCCTGGTCGATCCGCGTGCTGCTCGAACAGGCGCTGCGCAACCTGGACGGGTATGTCGTCGCGGAGAAGGACGTCCAGAACATCGCGTCGTGGAGTCCGAAGACCGCGGGCAAGGTCGAGATCCCGTTCCTGCCGGGCCGCGTCGTGCTGCAGGACTTCACCGGCGTACCATGCGTCGTCGACCTCGCGGCCATGCGCGCGGCGATGCGGCGGCTCGGCGGCGATCCGAAGAAGATCAACCCGCTGGTGCCGTGCGACCTCGTGATCGACCACTCGGTGCAGGTCGATGCGTTCGCGACGCCGGACGCGCTCGAGAAGAACCTCGCGCTCGAGTTCCAGCGCAACCGCGAGCGCTACGAGTTCTTGAAGTGGGGCCAGCAGTCGCTGACGAACTTCCGCGTCGTGCCGCCGGGCATGGGCATCGTGCACCAGGTCAACCTCGAGTATCTCGCGAGCGGCGTGCTGACGCGGCAGCAGGGCGCGGACGTCGTCGCGTTCCCGGACACGCTGGTCGGCACCGACTCGCACACGACGATGATCAACGGGCTCGGCGTGCTCGGCTGGGGGGTCGGCGGCATCGAAGCCGAGGCCGTCATGCTCGGCCAGCCGACCTACATGCTGCTGCCCGAAGTCGTCGGCATGCAGCTCACGGGCCGGCTGCCCGCGGGCGCCACGGCGACCGACCTCGTGCTGACCGCGACGCAGCTGCTGCGCAAACACGGCGTCGTCGGCAAGTTCGTCGAGTTCTACGGGTCGGGCGTCGCGTCGATGTCGCTCGCCGATCGCGCGACGATCGCGAACATGGCGCCCGAGTACGGCGCGACGATGGGTTTCTTCCCGGTCGACGCCGAAGCGTGCCGTTACCTCGAACGCACGGGCCGCAGCGCCGAGCACGTGGCGCTCGTGCAGGCCTACAACGAAGCGCAGGGTCTGTTCTGGACCGCGAAGGCGCCCGTGCCCGAGTTCTCGTCGACGCTGACGCTCGACCTCGCGACCGTCGTACCGTGCCTCGCCGGTCCGAAGCGGCCGCAGGACCGCGTGCCGCTCGGCGAGATGAAGGAGGGCTTCGAGCAGAGCCTGCAGAAGAGCGTCAAGGACCGCGGCTTCGGCCTCGGTGTGCAGAACCTCTCGGCGACCGCCGTCGTCGCGGACGGGAGCAAGGCGAAGCTGGCGCACGGTTCCGTCGTGATCGCCGCGATCACGTCGTGCACGAACACGAGCAATCCGTCGGTCATGCTCGGCGCCGGCCTGCTCGCGAAGAAGGCCGCTGCGCGCGGACTCACGCGCCGGCCCTGGGTCAAGACCTCGCTCGCTCCGGGCTCGCGCGTCGTCACTGACTACCTCGCGAAGGCAGGGCTGCTGCAAGCGCTCGAGCAGGTCGGCTTCCACGTCGTCGGCTACGGCTGCACGACGTGCATCGGCAACAGCGGCCCGCTGCCTGCCCCCGTGTCGGGCGCGATCAAGGCCGGCAACCTCGTCGCCGCCGCGGTCCTGTCCGGCAACCGCAATTTCGAGGGCCGCGTGAATCCCGACGTGAGGGCCAACTATCTCGCGTCGCCCCCACTCGTCGTCGCCTACGCGCTCGTCGGCACCGTCGACATCGACCTCGCGACCGAGCCGCTCGGTCTCGACAAGAACGGCATGCCCGTCTACCTGCGCGACGTCTGGCCGAGCGAGAAGGAAGTCGCCGACGCGATGGCGAGCAGCATGTCGCCCGACGCGTTCCGCGAGCAGTATGGCGCGGTCGATCAGGGCCCACCCGCCTGGCGCAAGATCACGGCGAAGCCGAGCGACCTGTTCCCGTTCGACGAGAACAGCACCTACATCCAGGAGCCGCCGTTCTTCACGACGATGGACCGCACGGTGTCGCCGATCCAGGGCATCCTCGGCGCGCGCGCGCTCGCGGTGCTCGGCGACTCGGTCACGACCGACCACATCTCCCCGGCCGGCAACATCAAGCAGGACAGCCCCGCGGGCCGCTACCTGATCGAGCACGGCGTGCAGCCAGCGGACTTCAACCAGTATGGCGCGCGCAGAGGCAACGATCGCGTCATGACGCGCGGCACGTTCGCGAACATCCGCCTGCGCAACTTCCTCGTCGTGCAGGAGGGTGGCTTCACGAAGCACCTGCCCAGCGGCGAGTCGATGTCGATCTACGACGCCGCGATGCGCTACCAGCAGGAAGACGTGCCGCTCTGCGTGCTCGCCGGCAAGGAGTATGGCACGGGCAGCTCGAGGGATTGGGCCGCGAAGGGCACGTTCCTGCTCGGCGTCAAGTTCGTGCTCGCCGAGAGCTACGAACGCATCCACCGCAGCAACCTCGTCGGCATGGGTGTGTTGCCGCTGCAGTATCTCGACGGCGAGAACCGCGAGTCGCTCGGCCTGACGGGGCTCGAGGTCTTCGACGTCGCGATCAACGACAACGTGCAGCCGCGGCAGCAGCTGCTCGTGACCGCGATCCATCCCGAGAACGGCAAGGTGACGACGTTCGAGACGCAGTGTCGCATCGACACGCCCGTCGAAGTCGACTACTTCAGGAACGGCGGCATCCTGCAGACCGTGCTGCGCAAGCTGCTCGCGCCGGCCTCGGGTGGCCCGTCGAACAAGGCCGAGCCCGAGAAGAAGACCGCTGCGAAGAAGGCGCCAGCGGGCAAGGCCGCGAAGAAGCCCGTCGCGAAGAAAGCGGAGGCCAAGACCCAACCACCGAAGGCCCAGACGCCGAAAGCACAGCCGTTGAAGGCCCAGACGTCGAAAGCACAGACGCCGAAAGCCCAGTCGCCGAAAGCACAGCCGAAGGCGAAGACCAGGCCGGCGAAGCCGAAGCCGAAGGCAGCAGCGCGCACTCGTCGTTGACGGGCCGCCGCTGCGCGCCTGCGGCGCGCAGCGTCAGGCAATGCGCCGCAGCACGAGCGCGCCGCGACGGCGCCGTTCGTCGCCGATCGGCATCGCGTGCTGCACCCGCATCACGGCCATGCCCGCGGCGTCCTCGGTCGCCGCGTGCACGAAGGCGAGCACGTCGCCGGCCATCACGGGATCGCCGAGCACCTTCTTGAGCACGATGCCGACCAGCGGATCGATCGCGTCGGTCGGCTGCCGCCGCCCGCCGCCGAGGTCGACGACGACGCGGCCGAGTGCCTGCGGATCGACATCGACGACGAAGCCGGGCCGCGACGCTTCGACGGGCACGACGAACGCAGCGCGCCCGAGCAGCGACGGGTCGTCGAGCACGCGCGGATCGCCGCCTTGCAGCTCGAGGTTGTGGCGGAACACCTGCCGCACGACGACGTCGCTCCACAATTGCTCGAGCGTCGCCTTCGCCGAAGCGGCGTCGGTCGCGACACCCGCGAGCAACAGCATCTCGGTGCCGAGCGCGAGCGTCACCTCGCGCAGGTCCGACGGACACTGGCCGTCGAGCGCAGCGATGACTTCCGCGACTTCGAGCGCGTTGCCGATCGCGAGCCCCAGCGGGTGATCCATGTCCGTCAGCAGCGCGGCCATCTTGATGCCGGCCTGGCGCCCCGTCTCGACGAGCCCTTCCATGAGCGCCAGCGCGTCGTGCTGCTCCTTCATGAACGCCGCGCGGCCGCACTTCACGTCCATGACGAGTCCGTCGATGCCTTCGGCGAGCTTCTTCGACAGGATCGAGCTCGTGATCAGCGGAATGCTCTCGACGGTGCCGCTGATGTCGCGCGTCGCGTACATGCGCTTGTCGGCCGGGGCCACTTCGGCGCTCGGCGCGGCCATCGCGTAACCACACTGTTCGAGCACTTTCTGGAAGCGGTCGATCGACAGGTCGGTGCGGTAGCCGGGCAGCGCCGCCAGCTTGTCGATCGTGCCGCCCGTGTGGCCGAGCCCGCGTCCGCTGACCATCGGCACCGCGACGCCTGCCGCGGCGACGAGCGGCGCCAGCAGCAGGCTCACCTTGTCGCCGACGCCACCGGTCGAGTGTTTGTCGATCTTGGGCCGTTTGACGTGCGCGTGCTGCAGCACGCGCCCCGAGTCGCGCATCGCGAGCGTCAGCGCCGTCGTCTCGGCGGCCGTCATGCCGTTGCAGCAGACCGCCATCAGGAACGCGCCGAGCTGCGCATCGCCGAGCGAGCCGTCGACGACTCCGGCGACGAGATCGGAGATCTCCGCGGCCGAGAGCTCGCCGCCGTCGCGTTTCTTCCCGATCAGGCTGGCTGGATGGTGGTGCATGGTGTTTCCCGTGCCAGCGTGACGCGCCGCGAGGGTGGCGGGATCCTACTGGACCGAAGCTCGAGGCGAGCGCGACGATTTGCGAGAAGGCTCCAGTTCAACGCCGAGGGCGGGTCGCTGCCGCGACGCGCTGCTTCATGTCCGCGTATGCGCTGGCGATCAGGCGCTGCAGCGCCTCGGCATCGACCTGCGCCTCGGGACGCAGTTTCACGTGTTGCATGAACCTGCCCGTGCCTTCGAGCAAGCGGTTCGGATCGGGAAGCTCGGCCCCGCGAAAGAACCCGACGTTGACGTGCGACGTGAACACGTTGACGTAGGCAAACGCTGCGTCGGCGACGCACGCGGTGGGATGGCCGTCGTGCAGCAGCTCGCGCACGTCGTTGCCGCAGGCGCGCATGACCTCGAACCAACGTTGCGCGATCGGGCCCAACTGCCGCGGTTGGGCCTTCATCCACGCATCGATCAGCAGATCGCGCCGGACCGAACCGGGGAAGCGCAGGAGCTGGTTGGTGGGCATCGGTTTCACCTCACGCTGCAGGAGTGCGGACCCGAACTTGTTTGGGCTGTTGGGCGGCTAGCGTCGTGCCTTTGTCAGGTGCATCCGCGTGTCAGGCTTGCCCGGTCTTCCTCGGTCTCGCTTCTTCGAAGCCGACTTGACGATCATGCGGGTCGAACGGCTGCGCGGGAAGGTGACCCCGGAGTGCTTGATCGCTGCCTTGATCAGTGCGTGGATGTCCCCGTGGTCGAGGTCTGATGCGGCCTCGACGCCAACGCTGCGTACTTTGCTGCCAGAGCCCTCGAGCAGACCCTTGGGGTCGGGGAGGGACTTGTCGAAGTACAGCCGGACGCAGCGCGGATCGATGGCAACTGCGACGATGGCCTCGTATCCGCGCTCCGACATGCTGAACGACACCACGAGAGAGTGGGAGTAGTCGTAGACGACCTGAGTGGAGCCAGGGAGAGCGCGACGGAGTTTCGTCATGCATCGCTTTGCCAGCGCGACGATCTCGGCGGAGAACCGCGACAGGAACGCGGAGAATTGTGCGTTGGGGCTGGGCTGGCGAGCTTTCACGAGTCGACGCTACCTCGAGAGAAGGTGGGCATGCCTGACGTCTTCGACGCCCAGCCGCGATCGCCCGCTTGTCGACGATCGTCGGCTGCCCGCTTGTTGGCTGGCCTGATCACACTACCGGTCTGCCCGCAAGCTGGCGAGAACCTCTCAGCCCGTCGGCCCGTCGGAGGCAGACTGCGTCAGAGAATCCGGTCGAACGACGCTCCGTTGAACTTGAACACGCCATTCCCTGCCAACCACAGGTCGCCATGGCGATCCGTGTAGATACCCATGACGTCCTTGCTCGTCAGCCCGTCTGCGGCCGTGTAGTTCTTCAATGACTTGCCGTCGTATCGCCAGGCACCATGGTCGACGGTGCCGAACCAGATGTTCCCGGCACGGTCTTCTCCGATCGAGAACACCCGATGCAGCGTGGGGGAACCATCCGTCACGTCCCCAGGCAGAGGCGTCCGTCTCCCGCCGTGCGGCCCCATCTTGCCGAGCCCCTTCTCCTGCGTGAATCGGGTGGCGGCGTGTCCATCGTGCAGGATGACTCCGATCCCATTGTTTCCGATCCAGAGCTTGCCCTTGCTGTCCTCGAAGACGCAACGGACGTGGAGCCAACCGGTGCTCTCGTCGAGTCCCAGACTGTTGTCGTCGATGACGGTGAAGGACTCGCCGTCGTATCCGAACACCGCGCTGTACGTTGCGAACCAGATCCTCCCGCTCTTCCCCTTGGCAATGCCTGTGGTCGCGTAGGCACTGACCCGCGTACGATCCGCGGTGACGGGGTATGCCAGGTAGGTGAAGGTCGTTCCGTCGTAGCGATACACACCCGGCTGCGCCTCGGCCGCGGTTGCCCCGACAGCCCCATCCTCCTTGAACCACAGGGCTCCCGTCCCCAGCCGCCAATCGTCCTTCGCAGCGTAGTTCCTGTTGGTCGGGGTGATGATCCTCGCTCCGTCGAAGCCGCTGATTCCGACGCCTCCCTCGAACCAGACCACTCCGTTTCGATCCTCATGGATCGACCTGATCTGGTTGTCGCTGAGGCCGTCTTCCACCGTGAAATAGGTGAGACCCTTGCCGTCGAAGCGGCAGACTCCTTCGTTCCAACTTCCGAACCAGTAGTTGCCCTTGCTGTCCTCGAGGATGGAGCGCACGGTCTCGAAGCGGAGCGGTGCAGGCGGACCGTTGGCGCTGTCGTTCCGCTCCGATCTCGCCACGTCCTGGTTCGTCGTGCAGGAGGTCGGGAGGACAAGGGCAAGCACGACGACTGCTGCCAGCGCGCCACGTGCCTGACCGCGCGTCATCGACTGCCCCAGGTCGGTATTGGACCCAGTTCGCAATCCATCATTCGGGTTCATAGCAGCTCCTTGTGTGCCCGACGCCTTTGGCGCTCAGCCGCGATCACCCGATGGGGCGATCGTCGGCTGCTGGCCGACCTTGTAGTACGGGGGCGGCTCGACCAGAGGGACACCGTCTTGCGAGAAGCAGAACTCCTCCATCGGGCCATGGGTGTCGAACCAACCTAGGACCTGACCCGGCGTTTGAAGGTGGCAAGCACGCCAACGGTCTTGGACCCTCCCCACGGAATGAGCGAAGGTCGATCGATGGACACCATCCCCGCCAACTCCCAGCCCTGCGCACCGAACTCGTCGAACCGCTGGTTGAGATCCGAGGGAAGACCCGTCGACGTCCAGCGTTCGGCACCGCAGTAGATGATCTTGTATTCCCACTTCTCATCCATCGACAATCTCCAGTTCCGTTCCAACGCCTCTGCCGCCGAAGCGCGCGAGCGGAGCGAGCGTCGGGTCCTGCGGCTGCTCGGGCGGGAGCATATCAGGCCGGGTCGAGAACGGCCTTCCACAGTGGGCGCGAAGACCTGGCAAGACCTCTCTTCGGGGCAGGTCCCACTCCCGTCGTATCGACTCGAGCACCTCGTCCATGTGGCATGCCCAGCGTTCAGCATCGGCGGCCGCGCACAGCGCGGTCCGCTGCATGCTGTTGTTGGGCGGCGCTCGCCGCGTGAGGTTCCGGACGGTTCACGGGTGCCCCCGTTGAGCGGCCGCTGGTTCGAAGAATACGGGCTGACCCACAGTGAGGCGTCCCCGTCGAGTGACGGCGCCGTAGACCCCGGCCTTGTTATCCCGCACACGAACAATGGCCTTCAGTACTTCGGCGGCAGGACGTGCCGTCTCAGGGTCGAAGTTCACCATCGAGCAGCGCTCGTCGCGGTTGGTGATGCATATGGCGGCGGCCTCGTCTGTTCCTCCGAACGAGAGGACGCCACCTACCCATTCGTCCTCCTCGAACGGGACTGATCGGGATGATGCAATCAGGATGTTTGGTCGGAATCTACGGGCGTCGGGGCGCAGCGCCGCGAGCCTGCCGATTTCGCCAACCGTGGTCGAGGTGATCACCGAGATGCTCGCTTCGTCGAAGATGCCACGGTTGAGGTGCACCATCTCGACCGGCGAACCGAGGAGGCGACCGACCTCCGTCGCCAATTCATCGCCGAAAACATCCAACTCCTCACCTTCCGGCGTGCGAACGTGAGTGGGGAGGTTTCCGTCGCCGGTGGGCCCGCGCCGCTGTGGAGAAAAGAGAATCAGCTCCGGAAGCCTGGAGGCGCTCAGCCAGGGGAAGCCGCCGCGATCGTCAGCCCGACGGAACGCCAGGCGCCGGTCACCCTCGATACCGTGCCAGCCCAGGTCGGCGACCTCGAGAAGTTCGCCGCTCATGGACTTGACTGGGTACCGGAAGAGCGCCGCCACTTCGCCAACTTTGATAGGCATGTTCGATGTCGTCCGCCCAACGTCTTTGGCGCTCAGCCGTCGGCGTCGCTTGGGGCGCCGGTCGGCTGCTGCGTCGAGTTAGCCAGCATCGCTAGCAGAACCGGCAGCCTGCGGGAAGACCCAGACGAGCGCGCCGGCGAGATTCCTTCGGATGGACACACGCCGTGTCCAACGCCAGATCGAATCGACCCACTTGCCAAAGGCGATCCTGTCGTAGGCGGGCTCTCCTGAGAACCGGTCACTCCAGTAGAGTCGTCCAGCGGAGGAGCCCGAGAGCGAAGGACGCGAGTACTCCAGGAGCGGAGCCGTGGCCTTGTTGGACACGTACCACTGCTGTGATGGCGTGCGAGTCTGGGCAAACTCCGGTTGCCATGAGAAGCGTGTGGGCCAGAACTGGAAGAACAGATGGCCGGCGGCCGGCAGGGGAAGTGCCGAGACTTCGAGCTCTTCAGCTGTGTTTGCGAACGACTCAAAGATTCGGATTTCCCCGGCATCGCGAAGACGCTCAAGCAAGACGGCTTCGTCGCGTGTGCCGAGCATTACAGCGATCTGGCGTCCCATTCGTCTGGCTAACGTCTCGCACGCTCAGCCGCGGGCCGCGCGCGGTGTTGCTTGATCTCGCGGTTGCGTGATCGCGCGGACCGTCGGCTGCTGCGTGTAGTTGGGCAGCCTACCATCCAGGGTCGAACTCGATCGAGTTCAGAACAGCCTCGATGCGCGTGGCGTCGCCGCCCGGGAAAGTCAGGCGGTCCTGGTGGTCGACTGGATCCACCCGCCCGGACGGAAAGGGCTGGCTTGGCTGCTCGTGGTAGTGGACGAAGTCCTTGGCTCCGCATCGCACCTGAACCTCAACCTGCTTCCGCCTCAGGTGCTCTACCAACAAAGCGCAGAATGCGTGCGGCACGAGGGCATGCGGCTGAATGCCGTCGCCACCCAGCCGCGTAGGCAGTCGGCCCGGGTTCACGTGAAATCCACCTTTTCGCATCATGTCATCGGCGCGAGCGCATGCGTCCATCCAACGTCTGTGGCGCTGAGCCGCGAGCGCCGCTGCGGCGCTCGTCGGCTGCATGGGCTTGTTAGGCGGCCATGCTACCAGAATCGCCACCAAGGTCGAATCCGCTTGCCGGCGGTGCGGAGCGTGTTTCGATACGCAGGAGGATCAAACGCGGCATCATGGTGCGAGCCATCAGCGAACATGGCCCGGGCTCGGCCGTGAGAGACGACCTCCCCGATGAGCCTCGGCCGATCGCCACGCAGGGCATTACGGAGTCGCTCATGAAGCTGGCCAAACGGAATCGACCTGTACTCGGCTCCCGATAGCACGAGCAGCGGATCCTCATATTCCTGCGGATGATGCCCATCAGTGCCCTTGGGCGTGTCGGGCGTGACGAACACTACCGCGCGAAAGCGGCCCTCGGACTCCGATGGCTCCTCCCAACCTGTGGACGGAAGAAACGAAGCGTAGGGATCGCCGCGCTCGTAACCCGACCCCTCGGTCGGTCGCCCGATATGCTCTGGCACGGCCTGAGCCCATACGTCGACCCATTCGCAACCCGTGAAGTCGTCGCCGTAACGCGGGAACTTCAGTGTCCAAAGAGTGGCGTAGATGCTCATCCGGTCCGCCCAACGTCTTTGACATTGAGCCGCAAGCGCCGCTGCGGCGCTCGCCGGCTCCTATGTCTTGTTGGACGGTCATCACACTACCACCGCTCTCCACGTGCAAGCTGCGCGATCCCGTGGACAAGGCCCGCGGCCAAGAGAGCCGGAATCCAGAGAGCCACGATGAACAGCATCCACTCGGCCAACCCAACGAGGCGACGGCTCCACAGCAGGTACAGAAGCAACCCCCAGAGCGGTACGAGCGAGATGATCAGCTGGAACACGAACGCCCAGCCGACAACACGGCGCACTCGCAGGTCGCTGACGACCCAGAGCAGGTAGGCAGGCATCCACAGAAGAAGCAACGCAGGCTCCAGCAGTTGCCGGGACGCCCCCGCGATGCCGCCAACGACAGCTGAAGTCACCACCAGCAATGCGAAGTAGCGCAGGCGAAGCGTCGCAGGGTGCAGCCGATCGGACTGGGGCAGAACTGCTTGGTCTGTCATGCGCGTCCCTGATCCGTCCAACGTCTGTCACGCTCAGCCAGGAGCCGCGTGCGAGGGGCTTGGTCTCGCGGTTGCCTTCGTCGCGGCTCGTCGGCTGCTGCGTGAAGTTGGACGGCCACTCTAGCACTCGAAATACGGGTGGAGGAAGGTGCGCGGCAACCCGATCACCCATCCAGTCTGTCTGAGCTCGTCTTTTGGAGCTTGGCCCCGCGCGCCGTGTAGTGGATCTCCGTGCCCTCAGGAGCTCCAAGACTCGGAAGCCGCTCTCGGAGCAGCGCGACAACCGCGTCGCGATCGGCTGCATCGATATCGATCCCGCAGAACGCGATCGTGGGAGTGCCATCTGGGTTGTTGTCGCCGAGCTGCGAGCCTCCTCCAGTGATCTCGCCGACGCCATCATCCGTGAGGAGTTCTTGAAGATCGTCCCCGTACTTGTCACCGCGGTCGAGCGGACCGACCGAGTCCTGGATCTTGACGTAGACGAAGCGCTCAGGGTCGAAGTCGCTCACTGGGCCGTCCAACGTCTTTGGCATTGAGCCGCGAGCGCCGCTGCGGCGCTCGCCGGCTCCCATGCCTTGTTGGGCGGCGTACTCCAAGACTCTACCAGAACTTCCACCAGGGCTTCTCTCGGCGGATCGGCTGTGTCGAACCCTGGGTGAACGCAACACCGTGCGCGTACTGACACAGCACGCGGTCGAAGTCGTCCTCGAGCCTGACCACCTGCTCCAGCTGGGGATCGTACGTCCGAAGCCCAGCCTCGCGCTCCAAAGTAGCAAGGCAGGTCCATATCTCACGGAACACACCCACGGCTCGCTCACCGGTGTGCCAGTAGGGGACTGTGATCGAGGCATGCTGGTCGAAGAGGGTGACCTGGACCCCACCGCCATCGTCTGGCCCGTTGAGCTCAACATGCCGAAACCTCCTGCGTGCCATGTCCTCCGAGATGCCCTCAAGCTTGGCGATCTCCGCGTAGTCGAAGAGAAACGGCTCCAAGTGCGGCACCGCTCTCCTCAGCGCAACCACCAAGCGCCGCTTGCGATCCTCAGCTGCTGTGTCCAGCGGGCCATCGGCCACGTCCTCCGCCGCCTCCTCGTGCGACGTGACGGCGCACGCCAACAGGTCAACTCCGGCCTGCGGCGAGAAGAGGTGTAGATCGTAGCTCATGACTGATGAGAGCCGCCGGCCCAACGTCTTCGCCGCGGAGGCGCCGGCCGGCTTGGCGGCCGGTCGCCTCCTGCGGCTTGTTGGGCGGCAGCGTAGCAGGTCCTCACGAGGGCGGCCCTGACGTTGATGAATCACGCCGAAGTTCCGCCAGAGAAACTGGAGACGGGTGCGCATCCACGAACGTCAAGCCATCGGCGATGAGACGACCGAGGACAGCGCGAAGTGGATAGAGAACCGGAAACAGAGTGACTCGCATCAACACATCAAGATCCGCGTGGATACGACGTCGAGTCGGGAGGTCGAAAACGGCAGCGTGAGGAAGAACGCTCTTGAGGAACACAACCTTGTCCGCGTGAAGCCGGGCACGGTCGTGCGACCCCAAGACCGTCCCGCTCAGCCGGTCCTCGTCCGCAAGGACAGCGATCACTTGCAGGACCTGGCCCTGGCCAGAAATGGGGCCGGAAGCTCTCCGAACAAGGTCGTCGTACAGCTGAGCGAACCGCAAGGCCACGTTGGCAGACCCCGGCTCGCCGGGGTCGTGATACATCAACAGCTTCGCGTGCTGCTCGACGACATCACCTGGCTTGTTCGCGTTTTCCATGGACAGGGTTACCAGCTGGTCCGCCCAACGTCTTTGACGTTCAGGCGCGAGCCGCACGGTCGGTTGCTCTGCGTGCGGCTCGTCGCTTGCTGCGTCTTGTTGGGCGGCGATGATCGCACGAGGAGGCAACCCTGCCAACTCGTGCGACACCGACTCACCTACTGCAGCTACGCGTCTCGGTCACTGCCACCGTCGATCGGTGTGCTCTTGCTGGGCGGAAGCCCATGGGCGAACTCGACAAGCTGGCCCTTGCGACGCGCATAGTTGGCGAGACGCAGCCCAAAGTAGAGCCCGAGCAAGGCAAGGAGCCCTCCAGCTACAAGGCCAGAGGTGCCTCCGATGAGGTAGTAGGCGCCGACGCCCAGCGCCGCTCCGATCAGGGTCGGGGACGCGGCAACTCGAAGCCAGCACCATGCACTGATCAGGGCGACGAGCAGCTTCTCCATTGCAGGGGCGACGTGACGTCCGCCCAACGTCTCTGCCCATCAGCCGCGAGCGCCGCTGCGGCGCTCGTCGGCTGCATGGGCTTGTTGGGTGGCGATACTACTGTCGTGGTCGATCAGGCGCGAGCCGCGTGCGAGGGCTTCAGCTCTCGCGGTTGCCTTTGTTCGCGGCTCGTCGCTTGCATCGACAAGATGGCTTGCCTCATCCTACCGCTCGAACCAGCGAGCATGCATCGCTCGAAGAAACTCGTCTGCGATGGGCCATCCCGACGCAGAACCGATAACCGAGTCAACCGTGCACTTCGGACAGAGCGCCGTCTGACCATCATCGATCCACTCAACGATCTCGGAAGGCTTGAACACCGCCGAGCAGTAGAAGCAGCCGCACAAGTCGCTGCGCAAGATCACGTCGCGGTGACCACTCGAGCTCTTGTGTGCGAGCCTGGTGTCGAAGGCCATGGTCAAGCCAACGTCTTTGGCGCTCAGCCGCGGGCGCCGCTTGGGGCGCTCGCCGGCTCCTGAGTCGTGTTGGGCAGCATGCTAACCCGACGCAGAAGGCAACAGTAGGCGCTCTTGCTCAGCAAGCCAGGACGCGAACGCCCGAACTGCGTCCGTGTAGGCGGCCACGGTGAACACGGTCGCCTGCACCGAGTGCTGCGGGTCCTTGGCGACCAGTGCTTGGAGCGTATCACTCGTCGGCCGAACAAGGAACGCCTTCCAGCCGTCGAATGCCTCGCTTGAGTGCAACAGGAAGAGGAAGCGCATGTAACGTCTCACCTCAGCGACCTCTTCGTCGGACCAGCAATCACTGAGCGCCCGCCCGCGGTGTGCCCCGAAGCACAAGTGGTCGAGGCGATCAAACTGCTCGTCAGGTGTGAGGCCGTCAAGCGAAGGATCCCATAGAGTCTGCAAACGCTCGCATAGCTCGACCAGATGGTCACACGGCGGCCCAAGCCAGCATGCGGGCACTTGAATCCGGCCGACCTCAGCGCTCCCAATCCACGCACGCAGTCGGCCAACGACGTTGCGTCCCTGAACTGGCCCAAAGTCCGGGCCCGGCTCGACAATCGCCTCGATCGCGAAGCTCTCTGGATTGCCGAATATCACGCGAGGCCTGCCCAAACGTCTCTGCCGCTCAGGCGCGAGGCGCGCGGTCGATTGCTCTTGAGCCTCGGTTGCTCCGCGCGCCTCGTCGCTTGCTGCGGCAAGTTAGGCGCCCACTACACTACTCGACGATCTTCGCTGCCAGTTTGGGGCTCAAGAAGTAGAGGACGACGCCCCACGCAGCGATCAGGGCGTGAGACAAGACGGCGTAGACCCCCATCTCTGCAACCATGCCCGTCATCTTCACCTGCACGCCTTCAGGGGCGCCATGCATGGTGCTGCTCACACCGAAGAGACTCACCATGGTCACCGTCGTTAGCGATGCACCTACCAGGACGGTGACCACGGCGATGAGTCGCAAGATGGAACGCGCGCTGTCTTCCGTCATGGTCTCTCCGGCGCTGGTGCGCCCAACGGCTTGGACGCTGAGCCGCGAGCGCCGCTGCGGCGCTCGCCGGCTCCTGCGTCGAGTTAGACACCGTCACACCAGCGTCGCCAGTAGGCAAGGGCCTCGCCGTGAAGAAGCTGATCGAGCGGATGGTCACGGCTGGCCAGATTCTCCAAGAAGCACGTGCAGGCCGCTGGGCACATGTTCGCACCCGACCAGCCGAAGGTCGCTTCCGAGTTGGCGCGTGTGACTCGGCCCGGAGGTCGCGTCGTGTTCCTCGCCTGGACTCCCGATGGCGGGCTCGGTGGCTGGTTCCGCATCACCAACAAGCACGTTCCTCCGCCGGCCGGACTCGCGAGACCGTTCCACTGGGGCGACGCACACAGGGTCCCCTCTCTTCTCGGCGACGCGTTCCGCGAGGTCGCTTTCACGCGTGGGGACTGCCCCCAGTTCGGGGCGTCCGCCGAAGACATCTGGGAGCTGTTCTCGACGCGCTACGGACCGACGATCCGTACTGTTGCCAGTCTTCAAGGCGAGGCGCTGCATGCGCTTCGTAGCGAGTTGCTCGACTTCCTCCAGGGGTATCGCGCCGCAGACGGCACGATCCGCTGGGGACGTGATTACCTCATCACGCGGGCTGTGCAGGCCTGAAACGGCTGCGCAGCATGGGCTCGTGGCTCTGCCGAAGGCGCAGTTCGTGCATGGGTGCGCACGGGCGGATGCGCGCGCAACGGCACGCTCACCGCGGCAGCGACAGGCGCGCCTCCGCACGTTCCCCCGGGCGGATCGCGACCGTGCCGATCGTCGTGCCCTCCGGGCCGAGGTCGCCGAGCTGCACGTCGTAGTCGCCGGCCGACAGCTCGACCTCGACGACGCCGTGTTCGTCGGTGCGCCGGTCGTGCACGTAGTGCTCGCGGGCGGTGCGGTTCCAGAAGCACGGTGCTATGCCACGCGCCGGCGCGCCCGCGGCCGTCCGCAGCGTGAGCCGCAGGGTGCCGGACCACAGGTGGAACGAGATCGTCTGCACCTGGCCCGGTCCCACGGTCGCGATCTCGTCCGTGCACAGCATGCGCTCCACGTTGTTGCCCCAGTCGACGACGGAGTAGCGGCCGGGCAGCACGGGCAGGTCGAGCTCCCCGTTGCCGTCGGTGCGCACGTCGATGCTGAACGCCATCGCCTCGGCGCCGGGGCGCGGCACGTCGCACGCGATCGAGAGCTCCCGACTCCGCGCCGGTTCGCCGTTGTGCAGCACGCGCGCGCGGAGACGACCGGGCACTTCGGCGGCGAGCGAGAAGCGCACGACCTCGCTGCGGCCTTCGCCGACGGTGATGGCGCCGAGCGCGGTCTCGAGGTTGATGTCCGTGCCCTCGTGCCGCCACGCGAACTGCAGCCGGACGGTCCAGGTCCCGGGCAGGAGCCCACGGGCCTCGAACCGGCCATCGGGTGTCAGTGCGGCGACGGCCGCGACGGCGTGGGCGGCCGCGAGCGACGGTCCCTCCGGCGCGATCACCACGCGCAGCGGGTCGGGTTCGCCCCTGCGCGAGCCCCCCGGGCCTGCGAACTCGCGGTAGTGGGCCAGGGCGGTTGCGGGCTCGAGTTCGCCGCGCAGGCTGCCGCCGACCTCGACGGTGACCACGACCTCGCCGTTCGCAGCGGGCGCGAACGCCACGGCCGTGAACAGGTGGGTCTTGCCGTCGACGACCAGCGTGAGGTCGCGGCGGTCCGGCGCGGGCAGCGCCACGCGGCCGTCGCCGTCGGTGCAGCCCTCGGCGAGCAGCACGGCCGCGGCCGGGTAGCAGGGCCAGTCCTCGCCCGTCGGACGGTGCAGAGGCGTCAGCGCGTTCACCTCGCGCCCCAGTGCGTCGACGAGCGCGACACGGGAACCCGCGACCGCGCTGCCATCCGCGCGCTGCACGCGCACGAGTGCCGCGCGTTCGGCAGCGGCGCGCAGCACGACGCGCCGCGGCAACGCGTCGTCGACGACGAGCTCGGTCGGCGCGGTGACGGCGAGTTCGTGCGAACGCGGTTCGGCGAACAGCCAGTAGTCGCCTCGGCGCAGGCGCAGCGTCGTCGTGCCGCCGGCGTGGTGGCCGATGTGCTCCACGCGCGTCTCGCACGCCGTGCCCGCTTCGACGCGCACGATGCGCAGCTGGTAGTCCTCGACCGCTCGACCGGTCGGATCCTCGACGACGGCGACGTCGATCACGGCGCCGTCGCCGAGTTCGATGCGCACGTCGTCGGCACCGAACGCGCACTCGGCGGTCGCGGGCTCGTACGACGGATGCACGACGCGCAGCGCGAGCGCGTCGGGGTCGCCGACCCGCCGGCCGAGCGTGAAGCGACCGTCGGGCTCGGTGGTCACCCCGCAGAAGAGCCAATTGTCGCCGAGCCCACGCACCGCCGCGGCGAGCCGACGCTGCACCGCGGCGCCGGCGATCGGGGCGCCGGCGGCGTCGACGACCGTGCCCTGCAGCTGTGTCGGCGCGCCGACGGTGTCGACGACGAGGTCGAGGGCCGCTTCGCCGCCGCGCGCGTCGGCGGTGACCTCGCCCGGGCTCGGGTTCCGGCGGCGATGCACGCGGACGAGGTATCGCCCCGCCGGCAGCGCTTCGCCGGCGCGGAACGCGCCGTCGACGTCCGTGCGGAAGGTCGTGAAGGTGATGGGGGTCACCGGGCCGTCGAGGGCATCGAAGCCCTCGAGGTCGATGTCGACCGCCGCGGCCGGCGAACCGTCGCGGTAGACGAGCCGACCGAAGAAGCGCGTGCCTGGGGCGAGCCGCACGTCGCCGAGCGCGATCACGCTGCCGGGCTCGACGTCTGCGAAGGTCCCTTCGAGGGGCACGAGGTCGGCGCGGTTGATGCGCAGGTGGAAGCGCAGCGGCAGCCACGCCGGGAACTCGAGGCGGAACCTGCCGTCGGCGCCCGTGGTCGCGGTGGCGGTCGGCACGGCCGGTGGCAGATCGTGGCGGCGCGTCCACGCGGCGATGCGCTCGGCCGCGCCCGGCTGGTTCGCGAGTTCGACGGCGACGGCGGCGAGCGGGCTGCCGAACTCGTCGACGCACCGTCCTTCGACGACGGCGACGCGCGTGGGTTCGGAGGCGGGAGCCGCCGGCGGCGCTTCGGGCGGGCGACGCTCGGCGTCTCCCGGCCGACCGGCTGCCGGCGGCGCCGGCGCGGCGTTGCCGGCGACGAGGTGCGGTGGCGGCGGCGGATCGTCCTGGCGCGGCCAGAACAACACGGTGGCGAGGATCGCCGCGGCGGCGGCCGCGAGCTTCATGCCGAACCCCATGACGAAGAGTCCTCCTGTAGCGGTGGTCGAGGGCAGGACCAGACCGGCATCGTCGAGGCCGAACGCCGCGCACAGCGCCGCGCGCCAGGTGCCCGGACGCTCGTCGTCGAGGCGTTGCCGCAGCAGCGACAGGCCGCGCTGCAGCCGGCTCTTCACCGTCGCGAGCGGTTCGCTCGTCGCGGTCGCGATCGCCGTCGGCGTCTCGCCGCGGAAGAAGCGGCGGAAGAGCGCCTCCTGGTAGGGCTCGGGCAGCGCGAACAGCGCCGCCGTAGCTGCGCGCACGGTCTCCTGGTGCTCGGCGACGCCCGCGGCGTCGGCCGCCGTCGGCGTGCCGCGGGCAGCCACCTCGTCGAGGCGGCGTCGGCGACGCGCCTCGGTGCGGCGGTGGTTGCTGGCCCGGCGGCGCAGGACGACTGCGAGCCAGGCGCCCAGCCCCGTGGGCTCCGGCGGCGGATGCTGCAGGACCTGCAGCACGACGTCTTGCACGAGGTCGTCGGCGTGTCGATCCCCGACAAGGACCCGTGCCATGGCGCGCAGGGCATCCGCGTTCTGCGACAGTTCGGTTGCGAGCGGATCTGCCATCGTCTGGTCTGCCCTTCTCTCACCGCCGAAGGGGGCGGGGATGCAGCCGGGTCCCATCGTTGTAGTAGTCCGTTGAGAAATCGACATCGGGGCCACCGGAAGCCTCGCAGCGCCGCACGGCCCGCCAACCTTCACCATCATCCGGGAGACGATCGCGCTCAGTTGACCGCGCGTGCTGCATGCTCGCCACGAGGTCGTCGCCGCGGATGACGACGTGCAGGAAGTAGGCGCCTGCGGTGCCATCAGGAGCTTCCAAGTAGCTTGGCCTGCTTGGGTCCAGGATGCGCCATCCCGCCGGTAGCTGCACACCCCATCCACTGGCGCCGACTCCGATACTACTCACGGGATCCCCTGCGAATGCGGTAGACACCGGGTCCTGCCTGCCCAACGTCTTTGGCACTCAGCCGCGAGCGCCGCTTGGGGCGCTCGTCGGCTGCTGTGCCGAGTTGGGCAGGGAGGATGGTAGCTGCTCCAAGACGCCTGCTCGATAGCGGAACATGCCTGCGTCCCGAGTGAGCTGAATGAAGAGACTACCGTCGGGCTCGATCTCGATGCGCTCGGCCTCCCTCGCCAGCTTCGTCGAGCCGACCGGTTGCCACCGATCATTGACAAGACGGAATGCCTCGAGGGCTCCCTCGCTGATGCTCAAGTGGCTGATTCCCGTCACGCACACGAACGCATCTCCATCCGAGATCAGAGTCTGCGGGATATCCCCGGCGATCAACGTCTGCAAGAGGTCCCCGCGCTTGCTGTACCACAGTACGAACCCACCGAACTCGCCGCAGTTGCAAGCCACCAAGATGCCCCGCTCATGGGTGAACACGCCCCAGTGTCCCCACTGGTAGCAGAAGTCACGCTCCTCGCCCTTGGCGTAGGGAAGAGCGGTGCAGTCGACCTCGAATGCGAGGGCGGGAGGGGCCGACTTGTGATCATCGATGTCAACCCTTCGAACTTCTGAGGCAGTCCCAGCTCCGGTGAACAAGGGAAACACGCGCGCTGTGCGAAGAGAAGAGCCAGCGCATGCGCCAACCAGCAACGCGCAGATCAGAACCGTCACCCGCATGCTCGAGAATCTCCTCTGCCCAACGATAAGGATCCTGTCCGGAGGAAGTCGCGCGAGGTGCCCGACAACGGCGACGGGTGGCACGCGACTTCTTCCGGATAGGATCAGTTGAACGAAGCCGCGCATAAGGGCGATGGGCCGTGGAGGCC
>Ga0111539_10000856_pt1 | contig 39722 bp, 36 predicted proteins | sample RhiMethybrSRZTD1_FD_79667 | JGI IMG/M metagenome (GOLD analysis project Ga0111539, IMG submission 79667) | Populus rhizosphere microbial communities from Tennessee, USA - Rhizosphere MetaG P. TD hybrid SRZTD1 (version 2) (version 2) | ecosystem: Host-associated > Plants > Roots > Rhizosphere >...
CCCACGTGTTGTCGTGGATCACGACGGCGCGGTGCATGTGCGCGGTGCGCGCGATCGCCGGGAAGTCCTGCACCTCGAACGTGTTCGAGCCCGGGCTCTCGAGGTAGACCGCGCGCGTGTTCGCCCGCATCAGCTCCGCGATGCCCTCGCCGATGAGAGGGTCGTAGTAGGTCACCTCGACGCCCAGGCGCTTCAACGTGCGGTCGCATATGCGCCGCGTCGGACCGTAGCAACTGTCCGTCACCAGGATGTGGTCGCCCGCCCCGACGGCCGCGAGAAGCGCGCCGCCCACCGCCGCGAGGCCGGTCGGAAAGGTGAAGGCGCGGTGCCCGCCCTCGAGCTCGACCATCAGCTCCTCGAAGGCGACGCGCAGCGGCATGTGCGCGATGCCGTAGGTCGGCACGGCCTCGTCGGCGTCGAAGCGGCGCTGCACCTCGTCCATCTCGGCCACCGAGCCGAAGGTGACCGTGGAGGCGCGCGCGACCGGCAGGTTGACGGTGCCCGGATGCGAGCCCTTCGGCCGGCCGCCGCGGATGAGGCGCGTGCCGCGCTTCATGGGCCGCCGAGCGGGCGCACCGCGGCCTTGACCTCGACTTTCGAGCGCTTGCCCTTCTCCTCGATCGTGAGCGTGAGGGGCACGGTGTCGCCCGGCTTGAGCGGCCTGGCCAGGCCCATGAGCATCACGTGGTGCCCGCCGGGCTTCAACTCGACCGCCTTGCCCGCGGGCAGCGCCACGGCCGCGACCTCGTGCATCTGCGCGTTGCCGCCGTGCATCATCGATTCGTGGATCTCGACCGCCTTCGCCACCGGCGAGGCGACGCTCACGAGCTTCGCCTCGGTGGTGCTGGTGAGCGTCATGAACGCGCCCGTGGTCGTCTGTGCAGGCACCGTGCCCCGCACCCAGGCGTCCTTCACGGTCACCTCGGCGTGGGCGAGCGAGGTCGCCGCCGCGAGGACTGCCACGATTCGCTTCACTCAGTTCCCTCCGAACGTGGATTCCATCTCGCGCCGGAACTTCACCGCAGCCGACGCCGCCTCGAGCTCCACGTCGTCCCATGACACGGCCCTGCCTTCGGGCACGTCGCGCTTGAGCTTCAGCTTGTGCGCGAGGCCGATTGGCAGCGCGCGGGCGACGAGAGAGTCGCGCGCCGGCATGAGCTTGCCCCAGACGGTGTAGCCGCCCTCGCCGTCGAGCATCTCGCCCGCCCGGAGCGCGCGCTTGGCGGTGGCGACGCAATCGCCGCGCCAGCCGGTGGCGGCGCCCGTGGGCTCGCCCCGCAGCGCCACGCTCGCCACGCTGATGCCGAGCTCGAGGCCGATCAGGTGGCTGGGCTTGTACATCGACGCGTACTCGCCGCTGTCGTCGGTGACGATGCCGTACTCATGGAAGCAACGGCGCACGTATTCGTGCTCCGCGGCGAAGGTCACGTACACGCCCCAGCGCAGGTCGCGGAACACGGGCGAGCCGTCGCGCTTCAGGCTCGAGATCACCTCGACCTGCGCGGCGTGGTGCAGCGTGCCTCCGGCCGAGCGCGGGCGCAGCACGGCGGGCAGCTCGTCCACGCCGCAGGGCGGAAACGCGAGCCCGTCGGGCGCGGGTGTGAGCCCCGTGGCATTGGCTACCGCCGCCATCTCGATGCCGCTCTTGGTGCCGTCGAGGAAGGAGTTGAACATCTGCGCGTTGAAGTCGCCGCGCGCGACGGTCTCGGCGTCGAAGCCGTAGTGGCCCCAGACCGTCTCGGGTGTGGAGGCGTGATAGGCGGGCAGGTACTTGGTGCCCTTGCCCGCCGCCACGACGGTGAATCCCGCCGCCCGCGCCCAGTCCACCTGTTCGCAGATGAGCGCCGGCTGGTCGCCGTAGGCGAGTGAATACACGATGCCGGCCTCGGCGGCGCGCCGCGCGAGCAGCGGCCCGGCGAGCGCGTCGGCCTCGACGTTCACCATCACCACGTGCTTGCGGTGGCGGCAGCACGCGAGCACGTGGTCGATGCCGGCCGCCGGGCTGCCGGTCGCGTCGATCACCACCTCGGTGGCCGGGTGCGCGATCGCCGCGTCCGTGTCGTCGGTCACGCAGGTGGTGAACGCCTTGGCGGCCTCGTCGAGGGAACGCGCCGCATAGGAATCCGCCTGCCAGCCCACGCGCGCAAGCGCCTCGCGCGCCCGCGGCGGCGCGAGATCGGACACCGCGAGCAGGTGCACGCCGGGGGTGCGCCGGGCCTGCGAAAGGTACATCGAGCCGAATTTGCCCGCGCCCACGAGCACGACGCGCACGGGGCGCGCGGCGGCGGCACGGGCTTCGAGGAGTCGTCGCAGATTCATGTCCGGGGAAAGGAGGGATTACAGTTGCAATGCAGGGGGCCGAGTGGCCCGACACGCGGCATGGCAAGTCTACCGCACGAGGGAGACAATTCAGGCATGAACGACCAGGCCACGCTCGAGATCCGCCTCCAGGAGCGGGTGGCCACGCTTCGCCCGGGGTTGGATAGCCTCGGCCTGCCCGCCTGCATCATCGACACCGGCAAGCGATACCAGTACGCCAACGTCGCGTACGCGGCTCTCTCCAACCGCAAGCCGGCGGACTTCTCCGGGCACGCCGTGGAAGAGCTCTTCCCGCACGCCATCCCGGACGCGCGCCGCTCGGCGCTCGCGCGGGCGCTCGAGGGCGAAGTGGTCGTGTTCAACCGCCAGATGCTGGCGGGCCCCCGGGCCGGCGAATGGGTGAGGGCGCACTACTTCCCGCTGCACGCCGGCGATGCGGTGGCCGGGGCCCTCGTCGTGCTGGTCGACATCCAGCAGCTCAAGGACACCGAGGCCGCGCTCGCCGAAGAGCGCAAGCAGCTGCGGCTGGTGGTCGACAACATCGGCGTGCCGATCAGCTACATCGACCGGGACCTGCGTTTCCTCTTCGCCAACCAGCCCGGCGCCGACTGGCTGATTCCCGACACCGAGCACGCGCTCGGGCGGCGCGTGGACGAGATGCTCGATCCGGAGGCGATGAAGGTGATCCGCCCCGAGCTCGACGCCGCCTTCCGCGGCGAAAAGCGCACCTACGAGCGCCTCGCCCGCATGCAGGACGGCAAGCAGCGCTGGGTGCGCGTGCACCTCGTGCCCGACACCGGCGAGGACGGCGCGGTGAAGGGGCTCTACAGCCTGATGATCGACGTCGATCACGACCATCGCCTGCGCGCCGCGCTCGAGCAGCAGGAAGCGCAGCTGCGCCATTTCGCCGAGAACATTCCCGGCCCGGTCGCCGTGATCGACGCGAACTACCGCTACCTCTTCGTGAACCACCACTTCGAGCGCCTCTACGGCTACAAGCTCGAGGATTTGCGCAGCCGGCGGGTGCCCGACGTGATCGGCCCGGAGCGCACGCGCGAGTACTTCGAGCCCAACCTCGAGCGGCTGCGGCACGGCGAGGTGGTCTCGTACGAACGCCTCATCGCGCCACCGGGAGGCGAGGCGCGCTGGTACCTGGTGCGCCTGGTGCCCATCAAGGACGCGGCCGGGAAGTTCAACGGCTACTACGTCGTGGGCAGCGACGTGCACGACATCAAGCTCGCCCAGGAGCGCCTCACGGCGCAGGAGGCGCAGATGCGCCTCTACACCGACAACATCCCGGACGCCGTCGCCTACCTCAACCTCGAGCGCCGCATCCTCTTCGCCAACCGGCACTTCGCGGCGCAGCGCGGCGTGACCCCCGAGCAGGTCATCGGCAAGACCAGCTCCGAGCTGATGGGGCCCGAGGTCGCGGCCTGGATCGCCGAGCGCACGCAGAGGGTCTTCGACCACGGCGAGACCGTGACCTACGAGCGCACCACCGACCTGCCCGGCCAGGGCCTGCGGCACCTGCACGTAAAAGCGGTGCCCGACAGGGACGAGGCGGGCAACCCGCGCGGCATGTACGTGGTGGCCCACGACATCACCGAGGTGAAGGAAGCCGAGGCGCGTATCGCCGCGCGCGAGCAGGACCTGCGCTTCTTCGCCGAGAACATCCCCGAGGCGATCGTCTACGTCGACCTCGAGCGCGGTTGCACGTTCGTGAACAACGTGTTCCTCGCCACGCGCGGGTTCACGCGCGAGTACGCCCTCGGCAAGTTCCCGCCCGAGGTCTACCCGCCCGATGTCATCGCGGTACTGCAGCCGCACCTCGACCTGGCCATCGCGGGCGAGGAGAGCGCCTACGAGCGCCTGCTGCGCCTGCCGTCCGGGGACGAGCGCTGGGTGCGCGTGCGCGTGACCCCGCGCAAGGAGGCCGGGCGCGTCGTCGGCTACTACGTGGTCTCGACCGACATCAACGCGATCAAGCGGGCGCAGGCCGAGGTCGAGGACAAGGAACGCCAGCTGCGGCAGGTGATCGACTCGGTGCCCACGCCGATGTGCTTCGTGGACGCCGAGCAGCGCTACCGCTACGCCAACAACGCCTTCCTCGACTACGTCGGCAAGGGCGTCGAGCAGGTGATCGGCGCGCACGTGCGCGAGTTCCTCGACGACGCGCGCTGGTCGGCGCTCGCCCCGCTGCTCGAGCACGTCCGCGCGGGCGAATCGGTCTCGGCCGAGCGCCTGCTGCGCTATGCCGACGGCCGCGAGCGCTGGATGATCGTGCGCTTCGCCCCGCGCATCGTGGACGGCCGCTATCTCGGCTATTACGCGACCACCAGCGACATCCACGAGCAGAAGGTCGTCGAGCACGAGCTGAGGCGCGCCAACGCGATCCTGTCCGCGCACTTCGACAACACGCCGCTCGCGGTGATCGAGTGCGACACCGACTTCCGCATCGTGCGCTGGTCGGGCCAGGCCGAGGCGATCTTCGGGTGGAGCGCCGCCGAGGCGCTGGGCAAGCGTCCGGACAGCTGGCGCCACATCTACGAGGAGGACGAGGAAGCGGTCGCGGGCATGGTCCGCGACCTGGTCGAAGGGCGCTCCCGGCACGCCACCATGCTCCACCGCAATTACCGCAAGGACGGCTCGGTGATCTGGGTCGAATGGCACAACTCGGCGATGCGGGACGAATCGGGACGCGCGCTCTCCATCCTGTCGCTCGCCCAGGACGTGTCCTCGCGCATCCAGGCCGAGGAGCGCCTGCAGTACATGGCCACGCACGACGGCCTCACGGCGCTGCCCAACAAGGTGCTGCTCAACGACCGGCTGGAGGCCGCGCTCGCGCGGGCGCTGCGCGCCAAGGGGCGCGTGGGCGTGATGTTCCTCGACCTCGACCACTTCAAGGACGTGAACGACACGCTCGGCCACCGCGTGGGCGACCTGCTGCTGAAGGAGGTCTCGCGGCGCATCCGCGGGACGCTGCGCCAGAGCGACGTGCTGGCGCGCATCTCCGGCGACGAGTTCGTGGTGGTGCTGGAGGACCTGCCCGACGAGGGCGCCCCCGAGCACGTGGCCCACAAGATCCTGGACGAGGTGCGGCGCCCCTTCCAGGTCGAGGGCCACGAGATCCACGTGAGCGGCAGCCTCGGCCTCGCGCTCTATCCCGAGGATGGCCACGACGTCGAGACGCTGCTGAAGAACGCGGACGCGGCGATGTACCACGCCAAGGAGCTCGGCCGGAACGGCTTCCGCATGTTCTCGAGCGAGCTGGGAGAGCGCCGCGCCCACCGCATGCGCGTGGAGAAGGCGCTGCGCCGCGCGCTCAAGGCCGACGAGCTGCTGCTGTACTTCCAGCCGATCATGGACGTGGCCACCGGCGAGGTCACCCGCGCGGAAGCGCTGCTGCGCTGGCAGGATCCCGAGCGGGGCCTGGTGATGCCGGCGGGCTTCATCCCGCTCGCCGAGGAGTCGGGACTCGGCCACGCGGTGGGCCACTGGGTCCTCGAGGCGGCCTGCAAGCAGGCCCGCGCATGGCGCGACGGGGCTGTCGGCAACGTGGCGATCTGCGTGAACCTCTCGGCGAGCCAGCTCCGGGACGCGGGCCTGGTCACCGACCTGAAGAAACTGCTGTCCCGCACCGGGTGCGAGGCCGACTGGCTCGAGTTCGAGATCACCGAGACCAGCATGGTGCGCGACGTCGAGGGCGCGAGCCTGGTGCTCGCCAAGCTGCGCTCGCTCGGCGTGCGCATCGCAATCGACGATTTCGGCACCGGCTACTCGAGCCTCTCGCACCTGCGCCACCTGCCGGTGGACGTCCTCAAGGTCGACCGCGCATTCGTGGCCGACATCGAGCCGGGAACGCGCCGGCTCGGCGAGGCTGCCGGTGGCGCCGCGATCGTCTCCGCGGTCATCGGGCTCGCGCGCGGGCTGGGCCTGGGCGTGGTCGCCGAAGGCGTCGAGAAGCAATCGCAGCTCGATTTCCTCCGGCGCGAGGGCTGCAGCCACTGCCAGGGCTACCTGATCCGTCCTCCGATGCCGGCGGCGGACTTCGAGGCATGGCTGGTCAACCGGCGCAAGGCCGCCCAGCCGAAACGCAAGCCGAAGGTGGGCAAGGCGAAGACAGTCCAGGCCAGGGTGAGCAAGCCCAAGGCGAACCAGGCGAAAGCCAGGAAGGCCCGGCGCAAGCCCGCCCGGCGCTGACTACCAGGAGATCGAGACCCGCGCGCCGCCCAGCGGCGAGTCGGAGATGCGCGCCTCGCCGCCGTGCCATTCGGCCACGCTCTTCACGATCGCAAGGCCCAGCCCCACTCCTCCCGAGTCCCGTCCGCGTGAGCCTTCGAGGCGGGTGAAGGGCTCGAACAGGCGATCGCGCTCGTTGGGCGGCACGCCGGGCCCGTCGTCGTCGACGCTGATGGTGGTGCGGCTGCCGGCGCGCTCGACGGTCAGCGCCACCTTCGAGTGCGCGTAGCGCACGGCGTTGCGCAGCACGTTGATGAGGGCACGCGCGAGGTACTTGGAATCGCACGACAGGCTCTCGGGAAGGTTGCGCGGCGGCTCGATCGCCACGTCGCGCCCGGCCGCTCGCATCTCGTCCTGCGCGCGCCGCAGCACCTCCTCCACCAGCGGCCCCGCCGGGACCTCGCGCGGGCGGTAGGGCGGGGCTTCGCGCAGGTTGGCGAGCACCAGCAGCTCGCTCACCAGGTCCTCGAGGTCGACCACGTCGCGCTGCATCGAGGCGAAGCGCTTCTCGCGATCGCCCGGGTTGTCGGCGGTGCGCGCGAGCTCGAGGTCGAACTTGAGCTGCGCGAGCGGCGTGCGCAGCTCGTGCGCCACGCCCTGCTCCAGGTCGCGATGGGATTGCAGCAACGCCTGCACGCGCCCGGCCATCGCGTTGAACGCGGTGGAGATGGGCTGCAGCATGGAGCCGGGAGCCACGTCGGCGCGCACGCCGAAATCGCCCTCGCCCACGCGCGCCGTCGCCGCCTTCAGCGCCTCGAGCTCGCGCCAGAGCGGCCGCGTGAGCCGGAAGAGGATGAGGGCGAGCGCCGTGGTGACGAGCAGGACGATGATGGTGTAGTAGAGCGCGAGGTACTCGTACGCCCCGACCCACTCGATGCGCAGCGCGCGGTCGGTGTCCTTGATGCGCCGCAGGTAGACGGTGCCGCCCCCGGGGCGGTCGCGGAAGGCGATCTCGCCCGCGCGCAGGCGCTCCTTCTCGGACGAGGACATGAAGAAGTCACCCAGCGCCTTGTCGACCGGGATCACCTCGTGGGCGACGCGGAAGGTCGCCTCGATCTCCTTCAGGCGCCCCTGCCAGTCGGGCACGCGCTGGTCGGTCACGATGCGCTCGGCGCGGTCGAAGGCCACGCCCGCGCGCTGGCGCTGCTGCTCCGCGTGCATCTGGGCCATGACCTGGTCGGTCACGTACATGAAGAACACGAACGCCGCCGTCGCCGGCAGCATCAGCAGGAGGTAGAGGCGGAGGAAGAGGCGCAGCATCTGAAAATGGGGTCAGGCCAGGTTCGAGGGGGTGAGGCCCTCCTCTATTCTCGAAATGATTGCCTGAAGCAACGAATGTCGCAATTGAATCGCGTGGTGCAATTGACGGCCACCATTCGTTGCTTCAGGCAATCATTTCGAGAATAGAGGAGGGCCTCACCGCTCGAATCCAACCCGGCCCGCTTGCTCTCAGCCGTCGCCGGCGAAGAGATACCCCCGCAGGCGCACGGTCTTGATCATCGACTCGGCGCCGCCCGCCTCTTGCAGCTTCTTGCGCAGGCGGCAGATGCGCGCGTCGATCGAGCGGTCCAGGCCGTCGTAGTCGATGCCGCGAACCACGCGCAGGATCTCGTCGCGCGTCACCACGTGGCCCGCGCGCGAGGCGAGCAGCCAGAGGATGTCGAAATCGCCGGTGGTGAGCTCCACCGGGCGCGAATCGATCGAGGCGGCGCGGCGCGTGCCGTCGATGGACAACCGCCCGGCGGCGAGGCGCGCCTCGCGCGCTTCCGGCGGCGTCGAGCGCGCCCGGCGCAGCAGCGCCTCGATGCGCGCGAGCAGCACCCGCGGCTCCACGGGCTTCACCACGTAGTCGTCGGCGCCCATCTCGAGCCCGAGCACGTGGTCGATGTTCTCGCCCTTGGCGGTGAGGATGAGGATGGGAATGCGGTCGTGGCGGCGCAGCTCCCGGCAGATCGTGAGCCCGTCCTTGCCCGGCAGCATCAGGTCGAGGATGACCAGGTCGGGCTTCAGGCGCTCGAAGCGCTCGGTCGCGGCGGCGCCGTCGCCCTCGATGTAGACCTCGTAGTTGTGGCGCTCGAGGTAGTCGCGAATCGAGGCGGCCAGCCGCTGGCTGTCCTCGACCAGCAGCACCCGCAGCCGCTGGGCCGGGGCGGCGGCCGCTTCGTGGCTTCGCGTTGCCAAAGGGTCGGCGTGCATGGGCGAGAGAATACTACGCAAGCTCTCTCACCAGCGGCCTGTAACAGATCGTCACAGGGCGCCACGGGCTGCCACGCGTCGTTGAGCGGCGTGGAGCGTCCGCTCCAACGACCGCCCCGCTGAGGTCAGCCTCTCCGGCTCAACCCGACTTCACGGTCAGGCGGTTGTGGACTTCCTTCACGCCCTTGTTCGCCGCGGCGAGCTTCTCGGCGCGCGCGCGGGCGGTCGGAGTGCCGGTCACGCCGTTCAGGGTCACGACCCCGTCCTTGGTGTCCACGTCGATCTTGAAGACGCTCAGGTCCGGGTCCTTGAGGTAGTCGGCGTTGATCGAGGCGGTGATCGCCGCGTCGCTGCCGGCCGCCTCCTTGATCTTCTCGCCGGCCTTGTCGAGGGCCGGCTTCACCTGCTGGGCGCCGCGCTCGATCGAGTCGCCGGCGCGCTCCAGGGTCGGCTTCACCTGCTCGCCCGCGCGCGCGAGCTCATCCTTGGTCTGGGCAAGGGCGCGGTCGACCTTCTGGCCGACGGTGGCACCGTCGCCGGTCGCGGAAGATTTTTCGGCTCGGTCGCAGCCGGCGAGCGCGAGACAGCCAAGCGCGACGGCAAGCGCGGCGCGCAACGTGTTGGAAGTGTTCATGGGGCCTCCGGGTGTCGCGGGAATGTTCGTGAGTAGGTCCTCCGAAGCATCGTAGCGGCACGGCGGCACGCCCACCGTCGGCGCGCGGCTCATCGACTTGTCCACCGGGGCTTACCGCGCTGTCGGATGAGTCCCACCGCTGAATCGGATTCGGCTAGGGACCGTAAAGGCGGGCTCCGACAGTGCGGCGCGGGGTCCCTTTCGATAATTGCGCAGTGGACTCACCGCGGCACCAAAACCCGCTTTCGTCCCATCCCAACCTGAAGGAGCCCCAAATGAAGAATCGCAATCTCCTCGCCGCGATCGTCCTTGGCACCGCCCTGGCGGCCGCCGGCTGCGCCAACGTGGGCGACAAGAGCCTCGGCGCCCACATCGACGACAGCACCATCGCCACCAAGATCAAGAGCAAGTTCGTCGCCGACAAGACCGTCGAGGCGTCGGACATCAAGGTCACCGTGTTCGAAGGCACCGTGCAGCTCTCGGGCTTCGCCAAGTCGTCCGAGGAAGTGCGGCGCGCCGGAGAGATCGCGCGCGAGACTTCGGGTGTCAAGTCGGTCAAGAACGACATCCGCCTCGCGCAGAAGTAATCCCTGACACCGCAACCGAACAACCGCCGCAAACAGGAGGCCAGACCATGCAAACCCGTGCAACGCCCAATCCCGTCGGACGCGACGTCCAGAATGTCGTGAACGAGGCGCAGGAGCTGCTCAAGACCGTGCAGACCGAAGGTGCCAACAAGCTGGACGAGGTCAAGACCAAGGTGCACGCGCAATACGACGTTGCGCGCGCCAAGCTGGGCGACCTGCAGACCACGGTGACGGACGGCGCCCGCGCGGCGGTCGACTCGACCGACGAGTATGTGCGCACCAACCCGTGGACGGCGGTGGGTATCGCCGCGGCCGTGGGCGCGGCGATCGGGTTCCTGGCGACTCGCCGCTAGGCCGCACGCCATGCTTCGGGAAGCCGCGGGCGCCGTGGGCGACCTCAAGGGGCTCGCCACCACGAGCGTGCGCGCGCTGCGCACGCGCCTGGAGCTGCTCGCCATCGAGGTGAAGGAGGAGAAGGCGTGGGCGATGCGTTTCATCGTCCTCGCGCTCGCCGCGCTCTACCTCCTCACCTTCGGCCTGCTGCTCGCGATCCTCGCGCTGGTGCTGTTCGCCTCCGAGGAGAACCGGCCGGCCATCCTCGCCATCTGCTCCGGGGCGTTCCTCGCCTTCGGCGTGGGCGCGGCCGGGTGGGTCTACTCGCAGTCGCGGGCACGCCGGCCACTGTTCGAGGAGACCATCGCGGTCCTCAAGGGCGACGAGCAGGGCCTGCGCGAGCTGATGGGGAGCCCCGGCGATGACTGAGCTCGAGGAGCTGCGCCAGCGCCGCGAGCTGGTCGTCCTGGCGGCGCGCCTGCAGCGCGCCACCGTGATCCGGCGCGTGGAGCGGCTGAGAGCCAACCCCACGCGCCGCGTGTTCGGCCTGGCCGCGATGGCCGCGCGCCGGCCCGCCATCGTGACCATCGGCACCGCCGCGGCGCGACTGGCGATGCGCCTGTGGCGGCGGCGCGCGCAGCGCAAGCGCCTTCAGCAGTTGCACTGACCTTCCCACCAACCAAGGAGATCCACATGCTTTACTGGGCCGCAGTCTTCTTCGTGATCGCTCTGATCGCCGCGGTGCTGGGCTTCGGCGGCATCGCCGCTGGCGCCGCCGGCATCGCCAAGATCCTCTTCTTCGTCTTCCTCATCGCCTTCGTCGTATCGCTCCTCATGGGAGTGTTCCGGCGTTCGCTGTAGCGGAGGGATCGCGATGAAAGGAATCCGAACCCTCGCGGGCCTCGCAACCGTCGCCGCGCTCGCAGGTTGCGCGTCGGACCCGGGGTACTACCAATACGGTGACTCGCGCTACTCCGAGCCGGCACGCTACACGGCCGCGCCCTCCTACTACGGCAACGGCGCGTACAGCGACTACGGTCGCGTCGTCGCGATCGACGTCGTGGGCGGACCGGGCGGCAGCGGAGTCGGAGGCGCCATCGTCGGCGGCATCGTCGGCGGGGTTCTCGGCCACCAGATCGGCAGTGGCCGCGGCAACGACGCCGCGACGGTCGCCGGCGCGGTCGGCGGCGCAGTCGCGGGCCGCGAGATCGACAGGCGGCGCGGCGACGAGCACTACCGCATCACCGTGGAGCTGCGCGATGGCCGCACCGCGACCTTCGACCAGGACTCGCTCAACGGCTTGCGCGTTGGCGACAGGGTCCGGTTGGCGGACGGCCGCCTCTACCGCGACTGACCGCAACACCTCTGTGACCAGGCGGCCATGGGTTAATATCGACCCATGGCCGCTGTTGCTTCATTCACGCCATGAGCGCACGCCCTGCCGATCGCCGCGACGCTCCCTCGCCGGACCTCTCCGGGCTTGATGCCGGTGAGCTGCGCGGGATGGTGGTTCGCCTTCGATCGGAAAATTCTTCCCTCGCGGCGCTCTCCAAGTTCCTGCAGATGCAGTCCGAGCGCGAGAAGGCCGCGCTCGCGCGCGAGCTGCACGACCAGCTCGGCGGCCTGCTCACACCGGCAAAAATGGACCTCTCCTGGCTCGAGGCGCGACTCGGCCAGGATCCGCAATACGCTCCGCGCCTGCAGCGCCTGTCGAAGCTGATCGACGAGGGCATCGACCTGAAGCGCCGCATCATCGAGGCGCTGCGGCCGTCGCTGCTCGACCACCTGGGGCTCACCGCCGCGCTCACCTGGCACGTCGAGGACGCCTGCCGCGCCGCCAACGTCGAATGCCGCACGAACTTCAGCGACCAGGTCGGGCGGCTGCCAGCCGACATCGAGATCACGCTCTACCGGCTGGTGCAGGAGATGGTGAGCAACGTCGCCCAGCACTCGCGCGCGAAGGGCCTCGACCTCGAGCTCGCGCCCGCGCCGGGCGGACTGCGGCTGCTGGTGACGGATGACGGCGTGGGGATCGACGACGTCGAAGCGGCGCTGCGCTCCCACGGCTTCTCCGGCATGCACCAGCGCGTGAATGGCCTGGGCGGCACGTTCAACGTGACGAGCACCAAGGGGAAGGGAACGCGGATCGAGGTGTTCGTCCCTCTTTGAACGTCAAAAAAAGCTCAACACTGAGGGCACAGAGAAGGCACTGAGAGCACTGAGAGAGGCAATGGTCGTTCGAGTCTGCGTTGAACGCAGCCACGAATTGCAAGCTCTCTCCGTACTCTCAGTGCCTTCTCTGTGCCCTCAGTGTTGAGCTTGAATTAGTTCTTCTTGGTATTGAGCAGCTCGCCGACAAGGCGGGGAATCGTCGCGAAGTCCTTCGACTTGTCGAGGAAATAGTCGGCGCCGGCCTCGAAGGCGGCGACCTTGAGCGCCGGCACGGCGTGGTTGGTGAGCACCACGATGCAGGCGGGGTTCGCTCCAGTAGCGGCTCGCAGCCGGCGAATCACGCCGAAGCCGGTGCCTTGCGCGAGCTGCAGATCGACGATCGCGAGCGCGATGGCGTGGCGGTCGCACGCGGCGAGCGCCTCGTCCTCGGTTGCGGCGGTGGCCACCACCTCGACCTTGTTGGGCACCGTCACCAGCTCGACCAGGCGTTCGGCGATCTGGGGCGAATCCTCGACCACGAGCGCGTTCAACGTCTCCTCGTCGCCGGGCCGCGCCTGGAATTCGGGCGGCACGGCCCTGGACTCGTTTCCGCCTTCCCGGGGTGTGGGCGCGTGCATTTGGGCTTCTTCCCTGTCGGTCATCGTGCGGAGGTCAGGCGATGAGCTGGTTCTTGACCGCGTAATACGTAATGTCCGCGTTGGACTTGAAGTTCATCTTCTCGAGGATGCGCGAGCGGTAGGTGCTTACCGTCTTCACGCTGAGGAAGAGCTCCTTGGCGATCTCCGAGACGCTCTGCCCGGAGGCGAGCTTGCAGAAGATCTGGAACTCACGCTCCGAGAGCTGCGTGTGCGACGGAGAGTCGGCCGCCGGTCCCGAGAGACCCTGGGCGAGCTTGTCGGCGATGCGCGGGCTCACGTAGCGCCGGCCCTGCGCGGCCGCAACCACCGCCGCGAGCAGGTTCTCCGACGGCGCGTCCTTGGCGACGAAGCCCGAGGCGCCCGCCTTGAGCAGGTTGATCGCGTACTGGTCCTCGGGGTAGCCGCTCACGATGAGCACGGCCATCTCGGGGCGGATCGCCTTGGCGCGGTTGAGCACGTCCACGCCGGACATGTCGGAGAGCGAAAGGTCCACGAGCGCGACGTCGTAGGCCGTGGAGCGCACGAGCGCGATCGCCTCCTCGCCGGTGCGTGCCTCGCCGGTGACCTCCATATCCACGCGGCCCGAGAACACTTGCTTGAGCCCCATCCTCACAACATCGTGGTCGTCGACGATGAGTAGCCTGATCATGGATGTCTTTCCCGCTTGAGTTGTCATGGTTGGATTTCCGGTAGCCATTACACAGGGGTTGGGGGGGCCTGAGGTGTCGGCGGCTGCGGATTGCCTTGTAGGACAAATCCTACACGCGTCCTATTTAAAAGGAATAGCGAAAGGTAATGCGGTCACGTTTCACGGAGATGTTCTCGCGCTGCAAACCAGGCAGATCCGGCATTAGCGCGCGTGCCGGCTTGTACACGATGCGGCCCGACTGGGGGTCGTAGCAGAGCGAGCGCTCACCGCTGCAGGACCAGCGCTTCGTCTCCAGGCGCGGATCGGCTTGCGGCAGCAGGTCGAGGTCGGGTTCTCCGGGGCTCGGCGCGCGAAACGGCGCCGCGCCGGTGGTCCGCGCAGAAAGCGTCTCGGTAATCGCAGCCTTGGAGCGCAGCTTGAGCGGCGCCGACACGGCCGGCTCCGAAGCCTCCACCGACGCCGGCGCGGCGGCCAGGGCGAACGCCAGAGCCAGGACGACAAGGTTCATGCGGAGCACTCCATTCAGGTGAGGGAACTCTGCACCGGCGTGCTCCGTTCGGATGCAGGAGCCGAACGGCACTTTGTGTCCCCGGCGTGCGTCAAAGCGAGTGGGAATGCGCCGACCGGAGGACGGAAAGAACTTACCCGGCAAAGCGGCGGGCTCCCATATCGGCGTCGTGGGGGCTCCCCCTATCGTGGCTATGCCCCCAACGGAGGCTGCCATGAACAAACGACTCGTCCTTGCCCTGATCCTTTCCTCGCTCGCGCTTCCTTCCGTGGCGCAGCGCATCGCCGTGAACCCGGTGCTCCCCGGATACGGCCAGAATGTCGCGATCGAAGTGCGCGACTCCAACTACCAGGTCTACCTGCCCGCGACGCGCTACGCCAAGTCGGGATCCACGATCACCATTGATTACGAGTACCTGAACGACGGGTTCGGCCCCTTCGCGCCCAACTTCGGCTCGGCGCAGGTCTCGCTCGGCGAGCTGCCCGCGGGCAACTACACCGTGCAGGCGCGGCTCACCAACATCGCGCAACCCTCCGCCGCCCCGACCGTGATCAGCACCAACCTGGCGGTGGTGCCGCCGTCGGACTGGGGCATCTATTCGGTGCCGCGCGAACCGAGCGCGCGCGCCTCCACGCAGGCGATGATCCGCAGCGCCGCGTACTTCGATCCGGCCTCGATGCGCGCGACCGTCTCGGGCAACGTCGTGCGCGTCGAGTTCACGTACAACGACAAGGCGCCCGCGACCGGCACCACGCCGGCGGGGATGAGGACCTACGGCTCGGTGGAGATCCCGCCGCTCGCACCGGGCAATTACGTATTCGAAGGCTGGGGCAAGGCCACCTCGGGCGGCGCCTACGAGCGGTTCTTCTCCTCCCCGGTGCGGGTCGCCTCGGCCGTTCCCGTGGTGGAGTACTACTCGGCCACGCTCGACCACTACTTCGTTTCCGGCGGCCCCGACGAGATCGCGCTCGTGGACCGCGGTGCCATGGGCGACTGGAAACGCACCGGCCAATCGTTCCTCGCATGGTCGAGCCCCGCGGATGCGCCTCCGGGCGCGGTGCCGGTGTGCCGCTTCTACGCGCGCGGGCCCAACTCGCACTTCTACACCGGCAGCGCGAAGGAATGCGCGGAGCTGAAGGCGCTCGAGCAGGCGCAACGCGCGGATGCGCAGGCGCGCGGCAAGCCGTTCCTCGGATGGGCCTACGAGACAATCGCCTTCTACGCGTTGATGCCGCAGAACAACCAGTGCGCCGCGGGCCTGAAGCCGGTCTTTCGCGCCTACAACAACCGCGCCAACGAGATGGACTCGAACCATCGCTTCATGACGGATGCGGCGCAACGCGCGGCGATGGCCGAGACCTGGATCGACGAGGGCTCGCAACTCTGCGGCGGTTGAGCGGGGCGAGCAGCCGCAGGGTCGCCACCTCCTCCATTCGCCGAGCTATCGCGCCCGCGGAGCGAGCTCCCGCGCGATCTCGGCGGCTTCGGGCAGCAGCACCTGGACGCTGGAGGCGGAAGGGCGCGCCACGCCGCGGGCGCCGAGCGCCTGGAGCGCGCGCACGTCCACCCGCGCGGCATCGGCCACGCCCACCAGCAGCCGCCCCGCGCCGCTGTCCATCTCACGCACGTTCCCGGCGCCGCCAAGCGCTGCGAGAACGTCCCCGGCACTGGCCCGAGCGACCGGCACGTCGCTGCGAAGCGCCACGCGCATCTCCTCCGCGAGCAGCTCCGCGGCGGGGCCCACGACCACCTGCAACCCGGCCGCGCCGACCCGGACCGTGCCGCGCGCACCCAGCCGCTGCAACGCCTGCGTATCGACCTTGTCGCGATCCACGAGCTCGAGGCGCAGGCGCGTGGTGCATGAGCCGAGGGAGGCGATGTTGGCCGCGCCCCCGAGTGCGGCGACGTAGGCCGGTGCCTCGCCTTCCCCTCCGGCGACCGCGGGCGCCGGTGCAGCGGAGCTGCTGCCCGGCTCGCGCCCCGGGGTCCGCAAGTCGAAGTGCACGATGCACCAGCGGAAGAGGAAGTAGTAGAGCGCGAAGTACGCGGCTCCCACCGGCAGCAGGTAGAGCGGATGCGTGGCCTTGCCGTAATTCAGCACGTAGTCGAAGAGGCCGGCGGAAAAGCCGAAGCCCAGGCGCGACTGCAGCAGGTCCATGGTCACCATCGCCGCGCCGGTGAGCACCGCATGCAGCGCGTACAGCCACGGCGCCAGGAACATGAAGGTGAACTCGATCGGCTCGGTCACGCCGGTGAGGAAGGACGTGAGCGCCATCGACAGCATCAGCCCGCCGGTGGCGCGGCGCCGGTCCGCGGCGGCGGTGTGGTACATCGCGAGGCATGCGGCCGGGAGGCCGAACATCATCACCGGGAAGAAGCCCGCCATGAAGACGCCCGCGGCCGGATCGCCGGCGAAGAAGCGCTTCAGGTCGCCGGTGGCGCCGTTGTAGTCGCCGACGATGAACCACGCGACGTTGTTGAGGATGTGGTGCAGGCCGGTGACGATGAGCAGGCGGTTCAGCACGCCGTAGACGAAGAGGCCGATCTCGCCCGACGCGATGATGGCGCGCGAGAGCGCGTCCATGCCCGCCTCGACCGCGGGCCATCCCAGCCCGAAGACGAACGCGAGGACGAGGCCCGCGCCGCCCGCTGCGATCGGCACGAAGCGGCGCCCGCCGAAGAACGCGAGATACGACGGCAGCTTGATGTTGGCGTAGCGGTTGTAGAGATAGCCGGCGGCGAGCCCGCAGAGGATGCCGACCGGAACCGAGAGCTTTGCCAGGCTGCGCGCCTTGTAGCCCTGCGCCGCGAGCTGCTTCGCGGCGCCCTCGAGCCCCGCGAGCGCTTCCGGCGGGATCGCGATCAGCGCCTCGGCCCCCTTGGTCGCGACGAAGTAGCCCACCGCCCCCGCGAGCCCCGCCGCGCCGTGGTTCTCGCGCGCGAGCCCGACGGCGATGCCGACGGCGAAGAGCAGGCCCAGGTTGGCGAAGATCGCCTCGCCTGCCGCCGCCACCGGCGCCAGGTCGAGCAGGTCGGGCTGGCCGAGGCGCAGCAGCAGGCCCGCCACCGGCAGCACCGCGATCGGCAGCATCAGCGCGCCGCCGAGCTTCTGCATGTTCTCGAGCCAGCGATTCATGCGGGGCCCCCGGCGGTGATGTCGGCGACGTCGTGGGCCGGGGCGAGCATGTGGGCAGCGAGCTCCCGCACCTCCCCGGCCGAGGCCGCCTCGAGCGCCTGGCGCGCGAGCTCGCGGCACGCACGCGAGTCGAGCGTGCGCGCGACGCGCTTCAACCGCGGGATCGAGGCGGGGGTGGCGGAGATCTCGTGCACGCCCAGGCCCAGCAACACCGGCAGCGCCTGCACGTCGGAGCCGAGCGCGCCACAGAGCGACACGGGCTTGCCGTGGGCATGGCCGGCTTGCGCCACGAGCGCGATCAGGCGCAGCACTGCCGGGTGCAACGCGTCGAGCCGGCGAGCGAGCTCCGGGTGCCCGCGATCCATCGCGAGCGCGTACTGCGAAAGGTCGTTGCTGCCGATCGAGAGGAAGTCGGCCGAGCGAGCCAACCCGTCCGCGAGCAGCGCCGAGGCGGGCGTCTCGATCATCGCGCCGATGGGCGGCAGGACCTCGCCCAGCTCGCGGGCGCATTCCTGGGCGATCGCGCGCACCGTGACCAGCTCGTCGGCCTCGGTGACCATCGGCACGAGGATGCGGCACTGTCCGGACGGGCGCACGCGCAGGATCGCGCGCAACTGGGCGCGCAGCAGCTCCGGGCGCCACAGGCTCGCGCGAACGCCGCGCATGCCGAGCGCGGGGTTCTCCTCGGCCGGGAGCGGCAGGTAGGCGAGCGGCTTGTCGCCGCCGGGGTCGAGCGTGCGGATCGTGAGCGGACGTTCTCCGAGCGCTGCGGCGATGCGCGCGTACTCGGCGGCCTGCTCGTCCTCACTGGGCGCTTGCGCGCGCTCCAGGTAGAGGAATTCCGTGCGCAGCAGCCCGCAGCCCTCGGCACCCTGCGCGATGGCGCCGGCGACCTCGTCGAGCGATCCCAGGTTCGCGTAGACGCGCACGCGCACGCCGTCACGCGTGGCAGCGGGTTCCCGGGCTGCGGTGGCGTCTTCCGCGCGATCGCGCTCGCGCTGGGCCACTTCGCGCTGTGCGGCGGCGAGCTCACCTTCGGGCGGATCGACCTCGAGCGCGCCTCGTTCGGCGTCGAGCACCACGCGCGTGCCCGGCGGAACGTCAAGCACGCGCGCGCCCGCCGCCACGATCGCGGGGATGCCGGCGGCCGCGGCGAGGATCGCGACGTGCGACGTGGCCCCGCCCTGCGCCGTGCAGATGCCGGCGATCTCGCCCGGGGCAAGGCCCACCAGCGCCGAGGGGGGAAGGTCGTCGGCGACCAGCACACAGCCGTGGGGCACTCGCGGCGCGCCATCCGGTTCGCCCGTGAGCGCCCGCAACACCTGGCCCTCGAGGTCGCGCACGTCCGCCGCGCGCTCGCGCATGCGTGTGTCCTCGAGGCGCGCAAGCGCGTCGGCCACGGCGCGCGTGGCCTTGCGCCATGCGAACGCGGCGCTCTTGCCTCGGCGCAGCCATTCGTCGGCCTGCGCGGCGAGCTCCGGGTCGGTCGCGAGCTCCGCATGTCCCTGCAACAACGCGCGCTCGCTTCCACGGGCCGAAGCCGCGAGCGCCTCCAGCCGTGCGCGCACGCGCGCGAGTGCCCCTTCGAGGGCAGCCCGCTCACCCGCTTCGCCCACCCCCTTCTCCGCCACGCGGATCTCGGGCTGCTCCCAATGCGCCACGGGGCCGATGGCGAGCCCGCGGCTCGCGACGACGCCTTCGATGTGGCGTGGCAATGCCGCCTTCGCGACCGGCGCAGCGCCGGCCTCGTTGCCCGCCCTCGGCAGCAAGGCCTCGAGCGCATCGAGCGCGCGCTCGGCACCGGCACCGCGCGCGATCACCTGCACCACGTCGCCGCGCTGCGCTCCCAGCGACATCATCGCGACCGTGCTGCGCGCGCTGGCGCTGCGCCCTCGCAGGTGCAGCGTGACTTCGGCCGCGAAGGGCTTCAGCGCGGCGACGACCTGCGCCGCCGGCCGCACGTGCAAGCCGTGATCGAAGGCCATCACCAGGTCGCGCTGCACCGGGGGGCCCGAGACCGTGGCACTGGCCTGGACCTCGGCCACGATCTCCATCAGCGGCTCGCCCGCGGAGATGGCGCGTCCGGTCGTGCGGCGCACGATCGTGCCTCCGGCCGGCAGCACGATAGGGCTCACGAGGCTGGGCGCCCGGCGCGCGAGCCGGTCCAGGTCGAAGCGCATCAGCTCCTGGCCGGCGCGTACGCGCGCGCCCGCCGCGACGCGCAGCTCGAAGCCCTCGCCGTGCAGCGCCACCGTGTCGATGCCCACGTGGATCAACACATCGACGCCGATCGCGGTGCGCAGGGTGAGCGCATGCCGCGCGTCCTTCATGGGCAGGATCTCGGCGTCGCAGGGCGCGAGCAGCGAGCCCGCGATCGGGTCGATCGCCACGCCGTCGCCCGCGAGCCCCTGCGCGAACACCTCGTCGGGCACCTCGGCGAGCGGCAGGCTCCAGCCCGGGAACGGCGCAAGCAGCACGAGGGGCGCGCTCACCGCGTGCCTTCCAGCAGGCGCACCGAGTCGATCACCCAGAGCGGGTCCAGCCGTGGCTGCGCGAAGCGCAGGCAGAGGTCGTGTCGCCCGCCGCGCGGCGCCATCGGCGCGGGCGGCAGCGCCGTGACCGCGTGCGAGATCGCCGCCGGCGCGAGCGGCAGGCGCGCGGCGAGCTCGCCCTCGCAACCGCCGACGCGCACCTCGAGCTCGCCCTCGAGCGTGGTGGGCGTGGGAAAGCGGATCTTCTTCACCTCCTCGCCGATCTGGAAATTGAACGGCACCTGCCCGACCGACACCGCGATGCCGTCGACCCGGTCCAGGCGCGCGGCGGGCAGGATCCAGCAGGGGTTCTGCACGTCCACGAGGAAGCTCGGCCGCGTGCCGGTGATCGGCGCGTCATCCTCGAGGGCGAGCGCGATGTGCTCGGTGCAGAGCTTGAGGTCGTGGCTCTGGAAGGGACCGTTGGGACCCGGTCGCTTGAGGGCGGGCTCCGTGAGCGGGCGAGCCCGCAGGTCCACGCTCGCGTAGCGCGACTCCAGCGCCTGCATGCGTTTTTGGAAACCGTCCCAGCCGCGCCGCTCGGGACGCGACCATCCCACCTCCGCGATTGCCGCCGCGCGCGGAAACGTCATCCACGCCACGCGCGACTCGGTGCGGATGTGCTCGGTCCAGGTGTTGCCCTGCACGCCCAGGACGTGGCGCTGCCTGTCGGGTGCGATCGAAGCGAGCATGGGCTCGAAGTCGTAGACGTCACGCAGCGTGATGACGCGACCGCGCCCGGGGGGCTCGCGCGCGGAGAGCGCCTGCGCGTTGTCGAAGTAGAGCGTCGGGTGCGCGGCGAGCACGGTGTCGTACCCGTGCTTGGCCGCCACCATCGCCCCGCCCGTGCCGCGCCACGACATCACCACGGCGCCCGCGGGCAGTCCCGGCTCGAGGATCTCGTCCCAGCCGACGAGGCGCCGGCCGCTGGCTTGCAGGAAGCGCGCGATGCGCTGGGTGAAGTACACCTGCAGCTTCGCGGGATCGTCGGTGCCCAGCTCGCGCATGCGCGCGCGCGCCGCCGGCCACTCGCGCCACTGCGACTTCTCGACCTCGTCGCCGCCCACGTGGATGTAGGGGCTCGGGAAGAGCGCCATCACCTCGCGCAGCACGTCCTCGAGGAACGCGAAGGTCGCGTCGTCGACGTTGAAGGCGTTATGGTAGATGCCCCAGTCCGCGGGTACGGCGGTGGGCGGGTGCGCGCTCGCGGCGAGTTGCGGGTAGGCCACGATCGCCGCCGTCGCGTGCCCGGGCATCTCGATCTCGGGGACGATGGTGATGCCGCGCTCGGCGGCGTAGCTCACGAGCGCGCGCACCGTGGCCTGCGAGTAGTAGCCGCCGTACATGCGCGGGCGCCCGGTGGCGGGATCGAGGTCCTGCGCCGCGGCGGCTCCCGCCGGCACGCGCCAGCCGCCCACCTGCGCGAGCCGCGGGTACTTCACGATCTCCAGGCGCCAGGCCTGGTCGTCGGTGAGGTGCCAGTGCAGCACGTTCAGCTTGTGCAGCGCCATCCAGTCGATGAAGCGGCGGATGAACTCGGGCGACTGGAAGTGGCGCGCGGAGTCGAGCATCACGCCGCGCCAGGCGAAACGCGGCGCGTCCTCGATCTCGACCGCGGGGAGGGCCACCGGCCGGCCCTTCTTCGGAAGCAGCTGCCAGAGCGTCGCGGTCGCGTGCGAGAAGCCCGCCTCGGTCGAGGCCGACAGGCGCGCGCCCCTTGCGTCGATCTCGATGCGATAGCCCTCCGGCGGGCCGCCGCGCACGCGCCGGAAGGAGATCGCGCCCTGTGCCTTGTCGTGCCGCACGCGAAGCCGCAGGCCATGCGTGCGCGCCACGAGGTCGGCGAAGTTGGCCGCGGCCCGTTGCGCCCCCACGTCTCCCGGCTCGACCACGAGCGCGGTGGCGTTGGTCAAGGCGAGCGAGCCGGCGCGCGCCTTCATCGATGCCGGGATCGGCACGACGGGCGGCTCGGCGCCCGTCGCGGGCAAGGCCGCCAGGGCAAGGGCTAGTGCGGCGATCGCGGCGTGGCGGCTCATGGACGTGAAAAGAGGGCGGAACCTGGGGAAGCTCCGCCCTCAAAGGGGCCTCCACCCCTGGGAGAGGATCTAGAGCTTCATCCGCACGCCGAAATAGTACTGCCTCCCGTTCGTGTAGAAGGCGCGCGGCTGGGTTTCGTCGTTGCCGTAGTACTTGAGGATCGGATCGTTCAGGTTCAGCGCGTCGAAGGTGAGCGCGAAATTCTTGTTGATCGCGTAGCTCAGCGACATCGACAGCGTGCCGGTGTCGTCCTGGTATTGCGGCGAGCTGCGGTCCAGGCCGACGAAGAAGGCCGAGCGATAGGTGTACGCGAGCCGCGCCCCGAAGCCGTAGCCCTCGTAGTAGGCCACGACGTTGTAGGTGTTCTTCGAGGCACCGACCAGGTCCTTGATGCAGGGCGTGTACGGCGCGGGGTTGCTCGGGCAGGTGCGCTTCTCCTCCGCGTCCGCGTAGGTGTAGTTCGCCGCGCCGCCGAAGCCGTTGGCGAAGGTCTGCTGCCACGCGAGCTCGAAGCCGGTCACCTCGCCCTTGCTGTTGATCGGCGCCGAGATGGTGTAGGTGCGGAACCGGTTCTCGCGGATGTTGAGCAGCTGCGTCTGGTAGGTGCCGAAGGCCACGTAGTTGTCCAGGTCCATGTGGAACACGCCCGCGGAGAGCAGCGCGCGCGGCTGGAAGTACCACTCGAACGTGGCGTCGAGGTTGGTCGACAGGATCGGCTTCAGGTTCGGGTTGCCGCCGTTGCCGGTGAGCGTGATGTCGTCGGCGGTGATGGAGCCGCCCAGCGCGCTGTAGTCCGGGCGCGCGAGCGTGCGCGCCGCGGCGAAGCGCAGCACCTTGGTCCTGTCGAGGTCCCACTTCAGGTTCGCGCTCGGCAGCCAGTCGTCGTAGGTGTTGGCGACGACGTTCTTGTAGAACGAGCCGAAGGCCGAGGTGGTGATGGCACCGGGCACCGAGCAGGGGCCGAGCGCGGCGCAATCGCCGTTGGCCTGCTGCGGGATGCCCACGTTGACCGTCACCTCCTCCTTGGTCTTCACGAAGCGCACGCCCACGTTGCCGCTCCAGCCACGGCCGTCGAAGTTCGCCATCACGTAAGCCGCCGAGGCCTTCTCCGTCAGCGCGAACTCGCCCGGCCAGTACTGGCGCTCGAGCGGGTCGCGGTTGGAGTAGGTGTCCCCCCAGGCCTCGAGCACGCCAGGGGCGAGTTGCCAGACGTTGCGCGGCCAGTTGCCCCCCAGCCGGTCGCCGAAGTCGCTCGGATAGGTCTCGCCGTTCCAGCGCGGCAGGTTGGCGGGGTTGAAGGGATCGGCCGCCCACTTCGGCCCTTGGGCGACCTGGTGCGTGTCGCGCTTGTGCTCCGCGCCGCGCACGCCGAACTTCACGCTCTGCAGCGCGCCCTGCGCGAAGGCCCAGCTGCCGTCGATCTGGCCGAACTTCTCCTCGTCCTTGGTCTTGGCCGGGCTCGCGCCGAAGATCCAGTCGAGCGTGGTGCCGGCGAAGTTGGACGGGTTGCCGCTCGGGAAGGCCACGTCCACCGGCGAGCTGGTGCCGTTCATGCGGTAGGTGGCGCCGGTGTTGACCACGTCGCCCTCGAACACGGCCTGGCGGGGCGTCTCGCCCTTGCCCTCGGTGCTGCCGACCTTCGCCGACAGGTCGAAGCGGTCGGAGACGCGCCACTTGGCATCCAGGGTCACGAACTGCGTCTCGGAGAAGGTACCGGGGCGGTAGATCTCGTCCACGATCGCGTACTGGGCGTTGTTGCCCGGCGTGCCCGCGTTCTGCCAGGCCGCCGCGGTGAGCGTGCCGTTGCTCACCGTGTACGAAGTCGGGATGCGGTTGTCGCCGCCGATCACGCGGCTGCCCCAGAACATCCAGTTCCGGTTGTAGTTGGTGGCCTCCATGTGCGAGCGGAAGGCCGAGAGGTCCAGCTCGATTCCGGGAGCGGGGCGCAACTGCACGTCGATCATGCCGCCCTTGCGCTCGCGCTCCTGCTCGAAGAGCGCCGAGCCGATGAGCGTGGGATACCAGACGTTGGCGAGGTCGGGACGGGCGGTGGCGAGCGCGCTGGTGGGCGCGATCTGCGAGTAGCCCAGGATCTCCTGGCCGTCGCGTCGCAGGCTCCTCTTCTCCCAGAAGCCCTGCACCAACACGCCCATCGTGTTCGTGTCGTTCTTCCAGTTGCCGAGGACGTTGACCTGGCCGTCGGTCTTGTCGGGAAGGTCGGCGTAGACGCCGCCCACGAACGCTTCCAGCGTCACCGGCTTGGAGAACTGCAGCGGCCGGCGGGTGAGGATGTCCACCGCGCCCGCCACGCCACCTTCTGTCAGGTCCGCCGTGGCGCTCTTGCGCACCACCACCTGCCCCACGAGCTCGGAGGGCAGCAGCGAGAAGCTCACGCTGCGGCCGACGAGGCCGACCTGGTCCAGCACGAACCAGTCGCCCGAGGCGATCGGGTGGCCGTTGACCAGGGTCTGCGTGAGCGAGGGGTTGGTGCCGCGCATCGAGACGCGGTCGTTCTCGTCGAAGCCGCCCGAGCCGCCCGACTGCGAGCTGATGGTGACGCCCGGGACGCGCTGCACGGCGTCGGCCACGTTCTTGTCCGGCATCTTGCCGATATCCTCGGCGGTGATCACCTCGACCATCGCGTCGGCGGCGCGCTTGGCTTCCAGCGACTTTTCCATCGAGGCGCGGATTCCCGTCACCGTTATGGTGTCCAGCTGGGTAGCCGGCGTCTGCTGCGCTTGTGCATTCGTTACGCTGCCGAGCAGGGCCAGGGCGATTGCGGAAGCGATGGGCTTTTGCTTGAACGTCATTTTTTTCCCCCGTTATGGAAGCGTTGGTCCCAGTAGCCAATGCCAATCTACTACCACTGTAAGCCAATGTGGTACCACTTTGTCAAGTGTTTGCAAATTGGTATTTCACTGGTAGCATCCAAACCATGACCTCCTCGCTTGCCCAACTCCTTCGTCCCCTGGACCCCAAGAGCAACCTGCCGCTCTACCAGCAGCTGCAGCGGGCCATCCGGGAGGCGATCGACAACCGGGCCCTGGGACCGGACGACGCCCTTCCCGCCGAACGCCAGATCGCGGCCGACCTGGCGATCTCGCGCATCACGGTGCGCAAGGCGATCGACGGGCTGGTCGAGGAAGGCCTGCTGGTGCGCCGGCAGGGGTCGGGCAACTTCGTCGCCACCCGCATCGAGAAGAACTTCGCCAAGCTCACCTCGTTCTCCGAGGACATGCGCGCCCGCGGGCGCACGCCGAAGAGCGAGTGGTTGAAGCGCGCCGAGGGACAGGTGACACCGGAAGAGGCGCTCACGCTGCGGCTTTCGCCCGGCGCGCCGATCTACCGCTTCCACCGGCTGCGCTTCGCCGACGACGCGCCGATGTGCCTGGAATTCGCCACCATCGCCGGCTTTGCATTGCCCTCGCTCGACGCCGTCGACGTGTCCCTCTACGAGGCGCTCGAGCGCGCGGGCAACCGCCCGGTGCGGGCGCTGCAACGCCTGCGCGCGCTGCTGCTTTCTCCCGAGCACGCGCGCCTGCTGCACGCCCGTCCCGGCGATGCGGGGCTGCTGGTCGAGCGCATCGGCTTCCTTCGCGACGGCCGCGCCGTCGAGTCCTGCCAGAGCTACTTCCGTGGCGACACCTACGACTTCATCGCCGAGCTCACGTCGCCCAGTGAGTGAGCGCGGCGCAGCCACCACGCGCATGTTCCGCGAGGCCGCGGAAGCGCCCGCGGCGGTGCGGCGGCAGCTCGCCGCCAACCGCGAGCGCGTCGCCATGCTGGGCGAGCGGCTTCGCTCCCTGGGCCCGCGCGCGGTCGTGACCTGCGCGCGCGGCAGCTCCGATCACGCCGCCACGTATGCCAAGTACCTGATGGAGACGCGCCTGGGCGTGCTCACCTCGTCGGCGGCTCCTTCGGTGACCTCGGTGTACCGCTCACGCCAGGATCTGTCCGACTGCCTCTTCCTCGCGATCTCGCAATCGGGCCGCAGCCCCGACCTGCTGGTCGCCTCGCGCGCCGCGCGCGAGGCAGGCGCCTTCGTGGTCGCGATGGTGAACGCCGAAGATTCGCCCCTCGCCGAGATCGCCGACGAGGCGATCGCCCTCGGCGCGGGCGAGGAGAAGAGCGTCGCGGCCACCAAGTCGTATATCGCCTCGCTCGCCGCCGTGGCGCACCTCGTTGCGGAGTGGAGCGGGGAGGCGAAGCTGCGCAGCGCGCTCGCGAAGCTGCCGGCGCAACTGGACGTGGCCTGGAACCTCGACTGGTCGCCCGCGCTTCCCCTGCTCGCCGGAGCCACGAACCTGTTCGTCATGGCGCGCGGCGTGGGGCTCGCGGTCGCGCAGGAGGCCGCGCTCAAGTTCAAGGAGACCTGCGGCCTGCACGCCGAGGCCTTCAGCGGCGCCGAGGTGCGCCACGGCCCGCAGGCCTTGCTGGGCGCCTCGTTCCCGGCGCTCGTCCTCGCGCAGGATGACGCCGCCCGCGGCGGCCTCGAGGCGCTGGCCGCGGACCTGGTCGCGCGCGGCGTTCCGGTGGCCTGTGCCGGGGCGCGCGCCTCCGGCGCCATCGAGCTGCCCACGATCAGCTCCGAGCCCGCGTTGGCGCCCCTGCTGCTCGCGCAGAGCTTCTACCGGCTCGCCAACGCGGTCGCGCTCGCGCGCGGCCACGATCCCGACGAGCCGCCGCACCTGTCCAAGGTCACGGAGACGCATTGATGGGCCCTGTCGCCGGGGCGCGCCGCGCGCTCGTCAACGCCCGCGTGCTGGTCGACGAGGGCTTCGTCGACGGACAGGCGGTGATCGTCGAGGGCGATCGCATCGTCGCGGTCGTTCCGGCGGACGACGCGCGCGCCAAGTCGGCCGAGCGCCACGACCTCGCCGGCGCGATGCTCGTGCCCGGCTTCCTCGACGTGCAGGTGAACGGCGGCGGCGGCGTGCTCTTCAACGACGCGCCGACGGTCGAGACGCTGCGCACCATCGGCCGCGCGCACCGCCGCTTCGGCACCACCGGCTTCCTGCCCACGCTCATCAGCGACGACCTGTCGGTGATCGCCGCGGCGATCGCGGCCGTCAAGCGTGCCCTGGCGGAGCGCGTGCCGGGCGTGATCGGCGTGCACATCGAGGGGCCGTTCATCAGCGAGGCGCGCAAGGGCGCGCACGACCCGGCCAAGTTCCGCGACCTCGACGATCGCGGCGTGCAACTGCTCACCTCGCTCGGCACGGGGCGCACGCTCGTCACGCTGGCGCCCGAAGTCACCGACGTCGAGACCATCCGTCGCCTCACCCGCGCGGGCGTGGTCGTGTCCGCGGGCCACACCGACGCGACCTTCGAGCAGATGCAGGAGGCGTTTCGCCACGGCGTGACCGGCCTCACGCACCTGTTCAACGCCATGAGCCCGCTCACCAGCCGCGAGCCCGGAGCCGTGGGCGCGGCGCTGGACGACCCGGACTGCTGGTGCGGCCTGATCGTCGACGGCCGCCACGTGCATCCCGCGGCGCTGCGGCTCGCCCTGCGTTGCAAGAGCGCCGAGCGCTTCGTGCTGGTGACCGACGCGATGCCGATCGTGGGCTCGGACCAGGACTACTTCATGCTCCAGGGGCGGCGCGTGTCGGTTCGCGACGGCGTGTGCGTGGACGAGAACGGCACGCTCGCCGGCGCCGCGCTCGACATGGCCTCCGCGGTGCGCAACACCGTGGAGCTGCTGGGCGTCCCGGTCGAGCGGGCCGCGCGCATGGCGAGCACCTACCCGGCGCAGTTCCTGGGCCTGGGGCGCGAACTCGGCCGCATCGCGCCGGGCTACCGCGCCAATCTCACCGTCCTCGACGAGAAGCTCACGGCCCGCGCGGCCTGGATCGACGGCAGCCCGGGCTAGCTCGGAGGCCCCTGGGCCGGGTGGCTATACTCACAGCCACCCGTGATGCGCGACTCCCCAATCGCCAGGCAGATTTCGGGCGGCGCGATGGCCGCGGCCCTGACGCTTCCCGTCGGCATCTCGCTCGGGATCGTCACCCTCGAGCCGCTGGGCTCCCACTTCGCGCCCCTGGGCGTGGCCTCCGGCATCTACGGAGTGGTGGCGTGCTCGCTGCTGGTGGTGGCCCTCGGCAGCCGCAGCAACGCCATCAACCTGCCGCGCAGCGTGACCGCGGTCTTCGTGGCCGCCATGCTGCTGCAGGCGTCCGGGGCGCACCGGCTGGTGGCCGGATCCACCCCCTCACCCGAGTTCCTCTACGGCCTGCTGTTCCTCTTCCTCGCGCTCTCGGGCATTTTCCAGGCGCTGATCGGGGCCCTGCGCCTGGGCATGCTGGTGAAGTACCTGCCGCACGCCGTGCTCGCGGGCTTCATGAACGCGGTCGCGATCCTGCTCGCGGTGGCGCAGCTTCCGGCGCTGGTCGGCATGCCCGCCGGGTCGGTGCCCACCGACCTCATGGTGGTGCCCGGGGAGATGCGCACCGGCGCGATGCTGGTGGCCGGCATCACGCTCGCCGCCCTGTGGCTGCCGAAGTTCAAGGTCTTCCGCGACATGCCGGTTCCGCCGCTCTTCATCGGGCTCATCGTCGGCACGCTCGCGCACCACCTGCTGGCCTCGGTCGGCATGGGCGCGCAGCTGGGGCCGGTGCTGGGCGAGGCGGCGGCGACCCATCCGCGCTTCGACACCGCGCTCACGTTCCAGGAGGTGATCGACAACCCGGCCTTCGCGCAGGCCCTGCCGGGCGTCGCCGCCGCGGCCTTCGGCCTCGCGCTCATCTCTTCGCTCGACACGCTGCTGCTGCTGAAGGCGTTCGAGCGCATCACGCACGAGCGCCACGACTCGCAGCGCGAGCTCGCGCGCCTGGGCATCGCCAACACGATCGCCTCGTGCCTCGGGGCGATCCCGTGCAGCATGGGCCTGGCGGCGAGCCAGTCGAACCACGCGGCCGGCGGACGCGGGCCGGTGTCGGTCCTGGCGCACGGGGCCATCGTGCTCGTCGCGATCCTCGCGCTCGGCCCGCTCGTGGCTTCGATCCCGCGCGCGGTGGTGGCCGCGTTGATGCTCTCCATCGCCTTCGTCGTGATCGACCGGCCCACGCTCGCCACCATACGGCGCCTCGCCTCGGGCAAGGTCCACAACCGCGCGCGGCTGGCGACCGACGTGCTGGTGATGCTCACCGTGGCCGGCATCGCGATCCTCGCGAGCGTAGCCCTCGCCGTGGTCGCGGGCGTGGCGATCGCCGTGCTTTCGTTCCTGGTGAACATGAGCCATTCCGTCGTGCGGCGCGTGACCTTCGGCGACGCCATGCGCTCGCGCCGTTCGCGCGGCACCGAGCAGATGGCAGTGCTCGCCCGCGTGGGCAGCCGCATCGCCGTGATCGAGCTGGAGGGTGTCATCTTCTTCGGCACCGCCGACGACGCGCTCGCCTACGTCGACGAGTGCCTGCGCCAGGGCATCACGCACGTGATCGTGGACCTCGGGCGGGTGAACGACGTGGACACCACCGGGGCGCAGATGCTGATCCAGATCCACGAGCGCGTGCGGGCGCGCGGCGGCATGCTGGTGGTCTCCCATGCCGCGCCGGGACAGCCGCAGCGCGACTTCCTCGACGACACCGGCGTGGTCGCCCACCTCGGCCCCGATGCGTTCATGCCCGATGTCGACCACGCGCTCGAGAGGGTCGAGGACGCGATGCTCGACGCCGAGGGCGCGAGCCTTCCGGCGCGCGCCGAGATCCCGCTCGCGTCGCTGCATCCCTTCTCCCGGCTCACCGCGACGGAGCTCAGGGTGCTGCAGCCGCTGCTGCAGCGGCGCGTCTTCACGCCCGGGCAGTTCGTGTTCCGCGAGGGCGATCCGGGCGACGAGCTCTTCGTCATCGCGCAGGGCACCGCAAGCGTGCGCCGCGAGGAGGGCCCGCGCTCGACGCGCCTGGTCACCTTCGGCGAGGGCACGGTGTTCGGCGAGATGGCGCTGCTCGACGCGCGCCCACGCTCGGCGAGCGTCCAGGCCGACGGCGAGCTGGTGTGCTACGCCATGCCGCGCGCCGCCTTCGACGAGGTCGTCTCGCGCCACCAGGCGATCGCCGTGAAGCTGCTCACCAGCCTCGCCCAGGAGCTGGGCCGGCGCCTGCGATTCACCAACGATATCGTGGAGCACCTGCAAGCGTGAAAATTGCCTTCGCTCGAATCGCGCTGGCCGCGACCCTGCTTGCCGCCGTGCCGACCGCATTCGCCCAGGGAGCGGCCGAGCGCCTGCGAGCCCTGGGCGAGGAGATGGTCGAGCGCGAGTACGACCTAGTCCCCGGGCTGGAGACCTATGTCGACGGAGCAGGCCCGCGCGCCGGCCGAACCGTCATCGACCTCACTGCCAGCAGCGGCGACCGCTATCGCGCGCTCTATGCGGACGTGCTCAAGCGCCTGGACGCTATCCCGGTCGAGGGCCTGAGCGACACGGACCGCCTCTCCCACGCGCTCCTCAGGCGCCGCGCCACTGCCGAGGCTGCGCGCCACGAGTTCCCCATGCTGCGCGCGCTCGGCCAGGCGACGCCGATCCGCAACGTTGCGGGGCTCCTCGTGCGCATCGGCAGCTCGTCGCAATCGCTCAAGACCGAGGCCGACTTCGAGGCGTGGCGGGCGCGCGTGGAAGCCACCAGCGCCACCTTCGACGACGCGATCGCACAACTCAAGGCCGCGGCCGAGGTCGGATGGACCAGCCCGCGCTCGCTCGTGACAGCCACCCTCGCGCAAGTCGAGCCCATGGCCGCCAAGGGCGCCGAGGAGGGGCCCTTCTGGGGAATGCTCCGGTCTTATCCGAAGGAAGCGGGCGAGGAGAAGCGCGCGGCGTTCGAGCGGCGCTATCGCGCGACGCTCGAGGAGCGCCTGCTCCCGGCGATGCGCCGCTACGCGAAGTTCCTGCGCGACGACTACCTCAAGGTCGCGCGCACGACCTCCGGCATCGGCGCGCTTCCCGGCGGGGACCGCGCCTACCGCGCGCTCATCCGCGCCAACACGACCCTGGACCTCACCCCCGAGGAGGTCCACGCGCTCGGGCTCTCCGAGGTGGCGCGCATCCGCGCGAAGCTGCTCGAGGTGGCGCGCGGCCTGGGCTTCAAGGGCGAGATGCGTGAGTTCTCGGCGTGGGTCGACGGCAATCCCGCGAACTATCCCTTCAGCAGCTCCGAGGACGTGCTCGCCTACCTGCGTGGCGTCCACGCGCGCGTGGTGCCGGGACTGCCGAAGCTCTTCCGCACGCTGCCGCGCTCCGATTTCGAGATCCGCCTCACCCCGGCCGCGATCGCCGCCTCGGCCTCGGCCACCTATTCGCGCCCGTCACCCGACGGCAAGCGGCCCGGGGTCTTCCACATCCCGGTGGTCGATCCCCGCAAGACGGCCGCCTTCTCCCTCACCGCGCTGCTGCTGCACGAAGGCATGCCCGGACACCATCTCGACATCGCGCGCGTCGTGGAAATGGACCAGCCGCGCTTCCGCAAGGTCTCCTCGCTCACCGTGTACAGCGAGGGCTGGGGCCTCTACGCGGAGAGCCTGGGCCACGAGCTCGGTGTCTACGACGATCCCTGGGCGCTCCTCGGGCGCTACTCGGGCGAGCTGCACCGCGCGGCGCGCCTCGTGGTCGACACCGGCATGCACTGGAAGGGATGGTCGCGCGAGCAGGCGATCCGCTATCTCGTCGAGGAGCGCGGCCAGACAGAGCGCGGCGCCACGGTCGCGATCGAACGCTACATGTCGGACCCGGGCCAGGCGCTGGCCTACAAAGTGGGCGAGCTCGAGATCATGCGGCTGCGCGAGGAGGCGCGGAAGGCGCTCGGCGAGCGCTTCGACCTGCGCGACTTCCACGAGGTGGTGCTGGGTGACGGCCAGCTCTCGATCGACCTGCTGCGCACGCGCGTGCGCGCGTGGATCGCGCGGACCAAGGCGGCCTAGGCCCTCATTCCACCTTCGCGCCCGACTGCTGCACCACCGCGCGCCACTTCTCGTACTCGCGCCGGGTGAAGTCGCCGAACTGCTCGGGCGTGCCGCCGGCGGGATCGGCGCCCTCCTCGATCATCCGCGCCTGGACCTGCTTCTCGGAGACGAACTCGTTGGTCGCCTTGTTGAGCTCGGCGACGATCTCCCTGGGCGTGCCCTTGGGTGCGAAGAGGCCGAACCAGGAGCCCGCCTGGAAACCCGGGAAGCCGCTGTCGGCCACGGTCGGAACATCCGGCAACGAGCGCGATCGCTCGGTGCTCGAGACCGCGAGCGCGACCAGGTTGCCCGCCTTGATGTGCTGGATGACCGAAGGGATGGTGGCGAACATGAACTGCACGCGCCCCGTCAGCAGGTCCTTCAGCGCCTCGGCGCCCTTGTAGGGGATGTGCTGAGCCTCGAAGCCCGCGCGCGAGGCGAGCATGTAGCCGGCGAGGTGCGAGGAGGTGCCGATGCCGGTCGAGGCGTAGTTGACCTTCCCCGGATTGGTCTTGCCGTAGGCCACGAGGTCTGCGACCGTCTTCACGTTGAGCGATGGATGCACCACCAGCACGTTGGGCACGTCCGAGATCTGCGCGATCGGCACCAGGTCCGTGAGCGGGTTGTACGGCAGCGACTTGTAGAGCGTGGGGTTCACCGCGATCGGACCCACCGAGTTCACGATCAGCGTGTAGCCGTCGGGCGCCGAGCGCACCACGGCCTCGGTGCCGATGTTGCCGCCGGCGCCGGGCTTGTTCTCCACCACGAAGGGCTGCTTGAAGCGCTCGGTGAGGCGCTGCGCGAGACTCCTCGCCATGATGTCCGTGGTGCCTCCGGCGGTGAACGCCACGATGATCCTCACCGGCTTGTTGGGATACGCCTGGGCGTACGCGAGGCTCGCCCCGAGGGCAACGAGCGCGGCGATCGCGATGCGGTGGGCGAGCGTCATGTCCGGGGCGATCCTTTCGGTTACCAGCGGAAGCTGGGGTCCATGCGGTCGAGCTTGCGCAGCAGCGCAGGCCACTCCATCAAGCCGTAGGGCCTGCGGGTCTGCGGCTGGTAGTTCATGTAGGTCTCCTGCAGCACCTTCTCGGGCACCGGGATGATCTTCTGCCCGGTGGCCATCGCGGCCAGCTGCGCGCGGCTGGCGAGCTCGAGGCGGTGCATCCAGTTGAACGCCTCGCCGATCGTCTTGCCGACGGTGAGCAGGCCGTGGTTGCGCAGGATCAGCGCCTCGCCGTCGCCCAGGTCTCGCAGCAGCGAGGCTTCCTCGCGCTTGTCGAGCACCACGCCCTCGTAGGCGTGATAGCCGATCTTGAGGAAGCGCATCGCCGTCTGCGTCATCGGCATGAGGCCGCAGTCGAGCGCGGAGATCGCCATGCCCGCCCAGGTGTGCGTGTGGATCACGCAGGCCACCTCGTGCCGCGCGCGGTGGATGGCGCCGTGGATCACGTAGCCCGCCTTGTTGATGCCGTAGTCGGCCTCGCCGAAGTCGGGCTTGAGGAGGATGTTTCCATCGAGGTCGATCTTGATCAGGCTGGAGGCCGTGATCTCCTCGTACATCATCCCGTACGCGTTGATGAGGAACGCGCTCTCCTCGCCCGGGACGGCCGCCGAGATGTGGTTGGCCATCATGTCCGACATGCCGTAGATGTCGACCAGCCGGTAGCAGGCGGCGAGGTCCACGCGCGCCTTCCATTCCGCGGGCGTGACGCGGCCCTTCATCGACGGGATCTGCAGGTGGCCCGGATTGGACATCGCCCTATTCTAGGGCTTGACCTCCGCCTGCAGCCTTCCGGCGGGCCCGGCGGGAATCACCGTGCCCACGTTGCGCGTTCCGATATGCGCGACCGATCGATAGGCATCGAGGGCACGCAGCCGCGCCGCCGCCGCGCCCATCGTCAACGCCATCTCCCGCAGCGGCGTGTAGCCCGGCTCCTCGCCCGTCAGCGCAAGCTCGGCGCAACTCGCCAGGTACGCCCGCAGGCTGATCGACTCCCGGTCGGGCAATCCCCGTGCGGCGAGATCCCCCGGCAGCAGCGCCAGGGCCTCCGCCGGCCAGGCCGCAAGGTACCTGCGCATGGTCCACAGGAGTTGATCGACATCGCCTGCCTTGTCGATCTCCGCTTGCCAGCTCTCGAGGCGCACGTTCCCGTGGGCCTCGCTTTGTGCGCGCATGCCATCTCCTTTAGTCTGTTCGCAATTCGCGAACGGGCGGCTCTGGGGCCGCGAAAGATCCCGCGACGCACAGTTTGTGGCTGGCCGCGGAGGAAATCTGTAGGAGAGGACTTACGGAGCGGGTCTTTGGCGAACCCGCGTGGCGCGACCGAACCCGTCGAGGTCCGTGCGCGCGACCGGGCGGCCGGTGTCGAGCAAGGGGATACCCAGCCCGCTCTTGATCGCTTCCAACGTCGCAGGCACCAGGGACCTGAGCATCTGCGAGCGCTCGGGATCCCAGTATTCGTAGTCGTACACCATGACCGACTCTGGGTTGTGCATGGGGGGATTGTGACCCTCGCCCATGACCCTTTCTGTAGGACGACTCCTACCTAGTTTCCCAAGGGCTGGTACGCTTTAGCCCCATGGCGACCTACCAGATCTGGGCGGATATCACGGAGATGGCCCCCGACCGCTTCTTCGTGAGCGTGTCAGCCGTCCCGGCGCACGAGCGCACGCAGGAGCGTACCGGGGGCGTCAACACGGGCGAAGCGACGACCCTGGCGGCCGCGGAAATCCTGCGCGACGAGATGGTCCTCGAGCTGGGCAAGAAGCTGCGGGCCCGCGGCCACGTGATCGTCAATCGCTTCGACGAGGCGAAGTAGGCCGCCTCAGGTGTCCCCGACAGAGCGCCGCACCGACGCAGGCAACCCCGATTCCGCGCCCGCAAGCCGCAACATCACCCGCGAGGTCGGGCAGGTCTCCGCGAGTGATCGCGCGGCGCTGCTGGGACAGCAGCCGGTCACGGTGTGGCTCACGGGCCTTTCGGGATCCGGGAAGTCGACGCTCTCCAAGGCCGTCGAGCGCCGGCTGGTGGAGGCCGGGCGCCTCTGCTACGTGCTCGACGGCGACAACCTGCGCCTGGGGCTCAACCGCGACCTCGGCTTCTCGCCCGAGGACCGCAGGGAGAACATCCGGCGGGTAGCGGAGGTCGCGAAACTCATGAACGAGGCGGGCGTGACCGTCGTCACCGCGTTCATCTCGCCCTATCGCGAGGACCGGGAACGCGCGCGGCGGATCGTGGGCGAAGGCACGTTCCTCGAGATCCACCTGTCGACCGACATCACGGCCTGCGAAAGGCGCGATCCCAAGGGCCTGTATCGCAAGGCGCGGGCTGGCGAGATCGCCGAATTCACCGGAATCAGCGCCCCGTACGAGGCCCCGCTCGCTCCGCGCATCGCGCTCGACACCGCGTCGGCTTCCATCGAGGAGTGCACCGAGCGGATCCTCGCCACGATTGCGGCGGTGGGTGCTCAGCCCTCGTCCGGGAAGGTGTCGAGATAGCGTTCGCGGAACCGGGGGCTCACGAAGATCGCGTCGCCGAAGCGAAGCTGCCCGTTGCGCCCGCAGGGCCCCTTGAACAGGTCGTGCATGACGTAGCCGTACGCTTCCAGGTGCGCCCACAGCTCGTGCAGGGGAGCGGCGCCCTCGTAGTGCGGCACGACGAAGAACTCGGTGTAGATCACGTCGATCGCGGCGGCCCCGAGCAGGCGCCTGGCCCCGCGGAAGATCGAGAGCTCCGCACCCTGGGTGTCCAGCTTGAGCAAGTCGACTTGCCCGATGCCCGCCTCTTCGGCGAGGCGATCGAGCGTCATCGCCCGCACCGGCAGCGTGGCCACGACGCGATCGCTGCTGTGGAAATAGCGGCGCGAATTCCGCGGGCGGGGCAGCACCGACGAGGTCCCGCTGTCGGCGTGCACCTCGAGATCGATCGTCCCTTCGCGGTCGTACAGCGCCACATTCCAGATGCGCACCTCCTTGCCCGCGAAGCGCTGCGCGAGCCCCGTGCACAGCTCCGCATTGGCCTCCACGGCATGGATGGCGCCGGCGGGGAATTCCTGCGCGATGAGCGCCGAGAACTCGCCGCGATTGGCGCCCGCGTCGACGAACACGGGCCGTTCGTGGCCGGCCAGGCGCAGCAACGCGCTCAGCTTTGCCCAGTAGGTCGGGTCGTGATCGCTCATGCCGTTTCTTTCGCGTCCATCGGGTCGATTCTATTCGACCCGTCACGGGGCCTTCTGGATGTCGAGGACGAGGCCCTCGCCCGGGAGGTCGATCGTCCGAAGGGGGTGCCACTCCGGATCGAAGACCAGCACCTTGCCGTTGCTGAGGTCGCGATCCTTGCGCTCGAGGATTTCCGAGATTCCCACGTAGTACTCGCTGCCTTCCGTCAGCAGCCCACGCGGAAATCCCCCGACGTCGAGGCGCCAGCCGTTCAACCCCACGAGCGCGCCATCGGCGGAGCTGCACGTGACGAGTCCTTCCCCGGTCCTGCGGATGTTGTGCGACTGGTTTCCGAAAGGCTCACGCGACAGCAGCGCCCGGCTCCCGGGATCGAACTTGAGCAGCTCGCTCGGGCCCGTGTTGTGCGCGACCATGCAGAGAGCCCCGTCCATCATGGCGAGCGAGTTGAGGTGGTTCAGGTCGTACGGCGGCTCGGGCGTGCGTCCCAGCGGATACCACTCTTCCCAGGTTCCGGTGCCCGCATCGTGGATGGCGACCATGTTGTCGTAGGAACAGGTCGCCCAGAGACGGCCAGGCTCCCAGAGGATCTCGTGCAGGTCACGAAGGGGAAAGGGCGCCTGCATCTCCCCGACGAGGCGCAAGGCCCGATCGAAGACCAGGATCCGGCCGCGCTCGCCTTCCGCAGGCTCCGCGGACGAGACCATCCTGCCGCGTGCCGCCACGAAGTAGCGCTCGCCGTCGGTGGCAATGCCGAAGTACAGCCCCAGGCCGCGGTGGATCGGCGTCATCGCTCCGGACAGGGGGTCTACCAGCAGCAGCGAATGGCTCGTTGTGACCAGCAGCATCAGGGCGCGCGCGCTTCGAGCCGGACAGTTGGGCGCGGGTTGGCATTCATCGGGACGGATTCTAGCGGAGGGGACGGTTCCCGAGGGAAAGTGACGGAGTAGCCAACGTTACGAGCAGCTTGGACTTTGTCTCTCGGGAGGCGGAGGATATCGCCGTCCCGCCATGGGGCGGGGCGGCAAAACTTCCCGGGAGACCGCCATGTCCACTCGCTCGATCCTGCGCTGCGCCCTCCTTCTCGTCCTCTTCGCTTCCACCTCCGCCCACGCCCAGGGAACGCTATTCCGTGCGTATCTCGCGAGCGACGGCAGCGACGCCAACCCGTGCACGCTGGCCTCGCCATGCCGGCTGCTGCCGGCCGCGCTCACCGCGGTCCTGAGCGGCGGCGAGATCTGGCTGCTCGACTCGGCCAACTACAACACCGCGACAGTGACGATCGGAAAGTCCGTCTCGATCCTCGCCGTACCGGGAGCGGTGGGTAGCGTCGTCGCCATCGGCGGCCCGGCTATCAGCATATCGGCCTCGGGCCTCGTGATCGGCCTGCGCAACCTGGTCATCGTGCCGTTGCCCGGCGGCGGCGGCACCGCCGGCGTGGAGATGACCGGCACTTCGGCCCTCACCGTCGAGAACAGCCTCGTGGCGGGCCACTTCAGCGACGGCTTCCACGTGGCCGGAACCGGCAAGCTGAAGATCAGCGACACGACCCTGAGAAACAATAACGGCCGCGCGGTCTACCTGGAGGGCGGCGCAACCGCCGACATCGTCTCGACCCGTATGCTGGGGAACACGGTCAGCGTGTGGGCGGAATCGACCACCGCCACGAGCACGACCGCGAGCGTAAGCGACTCGTCTATCGCCGACACGAATTTCGGCGTGAAAACCCTGACTACCGTCGCCGGAGGCCTTTCGCGCATCTTCCTCACCCGCTCGACGATCCATGGCGCCGGCTTCGCGCTCGTCGCCCAGACCCTCGGCGCGGGAACCGCGACGGTCGCGGTGAGCAACAGCATGATCGTGAACAACAACTACGTCTGGTATCAGGACGGCGCGGGCTCGACGATCCGCACGTTCCAGAACAACGCGATGAGCGACAACGCGACCGCCTTCGGTTCCCTTACCAGCACGCCACTGCTGTAGATCACGTTACGGAGACCGCCATGTCCACTCGCACGATGCTGCGCTGCGCCGTCGCGTTCCTTGCCGCCCTGTTCCTTTCCGCCTCCGCTCACGCCCTCATCTTCCGCGCCTACCTCGCCAGCGACGGCAACGACGCCCACCCCTGCACGTTGACGCAGCCTTGTCGCCTCCTGCCCGCGGCGCTCGCCGCGACCGCTTCCGGCGGCGAGATCTGGATGCTGGACTCCGCCAACTACAACACCGCCACCGTGACGATCGACAAGTCCGTGTCGATACTCGCGGTTCCCGGCGCGGTGGGAAGCGTCGTGGCGACCGGCGGTCCGGCCCTCACCATCACGACGCTGGGCACGGTGGCCCTGCGCAATCTCGTCATCGTTCCGCTCCCCGGGAGCGGCGCGACCCATGGCGTCTCCATGGTCGGGGCAGCCGCCTCGCTCACGATCGAGAACAGCCTCATTGCGAATCTGCCTGGCGAAGGGGTGCGTGTCGAGTTCGCCGGCACCGTGAAGATCACCGACACGATCATCCGCAACAACGGGGGATACGCCGTCTGGCTCCAGGGCGACGTCAGGGGCTCGATTTCGCGCACGCAGATGCTCGGGAACGGCTTCGGCGGTGTCCGGGTCTACGGCACGGCGGCGGTGACCACGGCCGCGAGCATCACCGACTCGATCATCTCCGGGGGAATCGACGGCGTCTACGTGCACACCATCATCGCCGGGGCCGACGCGCGAGCCTTCGTCGCGCGCTCCACGATCGTAGGCACGAACTACGCGCTCCAGAGCCTGACCCCGGGCAGCGTCGGTTCGACCCTGATCACCGTGAGCTACAGCGTGATCACGAACAACGGCTTTGGGTGGTTCATAACCGGTCCCAACTCCGTCATCAAGTCGCTGGGGAACAACGACTTCGCGGACAACACCTCCAACACCGGATCACTCACCTCGACGCCGCTGCAATGAGCAGAGTTACATCGAGCCGATATTCGTAACCGACCCGACTGTGTCCGAGGAGCTGTTGTTGCGCACGGCGTTGTTGCCCGCGCTTTCCATGACGCCGGCATGCCCCGAATTCAGGCCATAGCCGTTGTTGCTGATGCGGTTGCCGCTTGCCCAGGCGCTGGCGCTGCCCCCGAGCCTGAGGCCGGTGGTCGAGTGGGTGATGGTGTTGTTGGCTGCGAGCAGCGTGAGGACTGCCGGGCTTGATGCCTCGCCATACAGCCCGTTCTGGCCGTTCTGGACCACCTGGCTGTTGCTCACGGAGATACGACTGACGCTGCCCGCGAAGAACGCCTCCGCGTAAAGGCCGGAACTCGACCCGCTGAGGACGCTGTTGGTGACGTCGAGGGTGCCCTGACCACCGCTCTCGTTGATGAAGTGGATGCTGCTTGAGAGGTTCTTGGTAAGCGTCGAGCGCACGACGTTCGCCTTGACGGCTCCAGTCAGGACGAGGCCGTTGTCTGATCCCCGGATCGTCGTGTCGGAGATGCTCACGATGGCCGCCGCGGCGCTGACGCTGATGCCGTCGCTCGGCAGGTTCGCGAACAGGCAACCTTCCACGGTCAGGGACGCGCCCGCGGTCATGTCGATCCCCCGGGTTCCACCGCCTCCGGGAATGGGCACGATCACGAGGTTGCGCAAGGTGAGGCCGA
>Ga0111539_10000858_pt1 | contig 39661 bp, 24 predicted proteins | sample RhiMethybrSRZTD1_FD_79667 | JGI IMG/M metagenome (GOLD analysis project Ga0111539, IMG submission 79667) | Populus rhizosphere microbial communities from Tennessee, USA - Rhizosphere MetaG P. TD hybrid SRZTD1 (version 2) (version 2) | ecosystem: Host-associated > Plants > Roots > Rhizosphere >...
ATCGACAATCCGGTGCTAAAGCGCGGGTGTGCGGTCAGTACGAACAAGAAGTAAGACGCAAGAACGGCCTCTTGTACGCGCTGGACCGAGGCACTGGTGAGGTGTTCATGAGCAGGCGCTTCATCGACGCACTGCAGCCGCGCGTGCCTGCGACCAACTGGGGCGATAACGCGGTGGCGGCCGGTGACACGATGTTGGCGTTGGCATTGCGATAGTTCTGCGATCGTGCTCTGCCGCGATTCGTTGGCAGAACTGCGATGAAACGCACGTGGACGATCATCGGCGTCCGTGATGTTGCCAGGAGCTTCAGGTGGTACCAGTTGCTCTTCGGCCAGCCTGAGACGCCTCCGGCCCATGACTACTTTGGTCAAATCCAGGATGCGGATGGAACCGTCTTGCTCTGCCTCCATCAATGGGGCGCGCACGAGCATCCGTCCTTGACGAGCCCGGACAAGGCGTCACCTGGCAATGGGCTCCTCTTGTTCTTCCGCGTCGACCGACTACGAGATGGCGCTGACGCGGGCACGCGCGCTCGTCGTACGGTTCGAAGAGGAGCCTCACGTGAACCCGAACACGCAAACGTGGGAGTTCTCACTCCGGGATCCAGACGGATACTACGTGACGATCAGTGCGCTCTCTGCGCCCTAGAGAAAGCCCGGGAGCGAGGCTGCGCTTCCGGGAACTGACGTGTGACACAGGTAGAGCCAAGACGCACGTGACTATCTCTACGGCCGATCGGATCGTGGCGTGCCTCCAGGGCATCGCCACCGGCGACGCCGTCGGCAAGCAGACCGAGGGGCTGTCGCGGGAGAACGTGCAGCGTTGGTATCCAAATGGCGTGCGAGGGTTCGAAGGGACACCGGGCGCCGTCATTCCTCGATACGCGGCCAACTCCAAGCGTCAATGGCGGATTGGTGAAACGACGGACGACACCGAGCGCACCCTCGCGGTCGCACGAGCGATCCTGACGGAGAAAGCGGTCTCCCACGTCGGCGTCGGCCGCGCGATGCTCGAATGCGTCAAGTGTGTCCATCCGGGCGTCAAGTCGTTGTGGGAATTCCACCGGGCCGCTGACCCGGGGCGCATTGCCGTGGGGCATGACGGTTGTGGAGCCGCCATACGCGTCGCTCCGATCGGCATCCTCCACTCATCGGACTCGCTGGATGCACTCGTCAACGACGCGCGCGCGGCGTCGATCTCGACGCACGCGGGTTCCCTCGCCATCGCCGCGGCGGCGGCCACGGCGGCGGCCGTGTCAGCGGCGATCGACGAGGCCCCTGCTTCCGATGTATTGGCGCTCGCCGAGCAAGCGGCGGCAAAGGCCGAGAGCCGGTGGCCGGGCGCATCGGCCGCCCCCTCGTTCGCGACCGCGGTTCGCATCGTCCATGACGAACTTGTATCGCTGCCCGTTCTTCGGGCCGAGCGCGTGGCGTCGCGATGTTTTCCGACTGGGCCGCTGACGATTGTTCCGTTGGCGCTGGCACTCGCGACGCTCATGCCGTCGGCGGAAGAGGCCATCCTGCTGGCGGCGAACGTCGGCGGCGACAGCGATTCCGTCGCGTCGATCGCCGGTGGAATACTCGGCGCCATGTACCCGGCGACGGTGAATCAGCAGTGGTGCGAGGTCGTGGAGAATGTGAATGGCCACGACGTGGCGGCGATCGCGCGCGAACTCACCCGGCTTCGACGATGATGCTTCCGGCTCTCTCGCTGATCGCGGGCGCGATGCTCGCGTTCCCTTTGGTCTACGTCGCACGCCGGCGTTCGCCCGAACGTGCGCTCGGGATCTATGCGGTCGGCCTGGTCGTCGCAGCGCTGATCTACGTCGGCTTCGCAGCGTTCGGCGGCGCCTCGGCCCGGTGGGTGGCGTTCGAAACCGTCGGTGTCGTCGGTTTTGGCGCGATCTCGTGGGTGGGATTGCGCCGCGGCGCGGTGCTGCTAGGGGCAGGTTGGGCCGGCCACGTGCTGTGGGATGTGCTGCTGCATCTCGGCGACGCACCAGGTGCGGCCTATACCCCGGCCGCGTATCCGTGGCTGTGTCTGAGCTTTGATCTGATCGTCGCGGGCGCAGTCCTCACGCAGCGCCACGGCGCGCGCAGCTCATTCGGCAACGGCCGCACGCTCGCAATCGCGACGCTCGCGATCGTGACGCAGTCCGTGGCCGTCGGCGGCCAGGGACTCGAGGCGTGGTTCGGCGCGTGGACACTGAATCTCTCGAAGTCGACCTATGTGCCCGGCCCTCCACCGTACTCGCGCGCGCGTTACGTGATCGAACCGTGGAGCGATGGCCTGCCCCCAGGGGACTCGAGGGGCGTGAAGGTCACCTACGACATGGTCTACCCGCGCGGCGGGACGACGCATCTCGAGTGGATCGGGAAGTTCGACGGCATGCCCTACCAACTGCAGGGCGTCGACGAGTACGTCACCTACACATACCGGCGGATCGACGATCGAACCTACGAAGTGCTGGTGAGAATTGACGATCGACCCGCGGCATCTTCCAAAGTGGCGCTGTCAGCCGACGGTAAGACGATGACCACGACGACGGCTGGACGAGATGCGTCCGGTCGCGCGGTAACGACCACGACCGTCTACGAGAAACGACCTTAACACCTAAGCGAACGTGGTAGAAGCGGGTCTTTAGACCCGCCGACGCGAGCGATCATCCCGCGAACGGATCGGGCGGGCGTATCCAGCGAAACGTGCTTCGCAGCAGCCGGAACGTATCCAGCTCCACTCGCTGCAGCTGCATGCTGATGCGCCGATTGTCCATCTCGCCGGCAATCACGAGTCGATCGGGCGCCGGACGTTCGACGGTGAACCGTGCCGACCAGGTCTTGCTGTTGCGTTTCGTGAGTGCGAGCGTTCGGCCGCCGTCGCCGATCGCTGCGCCGTAGTGCGCCAGCGAGTCGTCGGTTCGTTGAAAAACGACGACGTTCGGTGCGTCGAACACGACGCGCCGCCAGCGGCGATCGTAATCGTTCAGCGCCGCCGGTCGGACGTCGTCGTTCACCGAGAGCTGCTCGACGTTCCAGATCCCGTAGAGCGGCGACTTCTCGCTACCGGGGCCGCCGGCAGCGTAGTAGTAGCGGACGCTGAGGGTCGAGAACATCACGAGCAGATACGCTCCGAAGGCGAGCTGCGTCATCAGCGCGAGGCGGTTCGAGCGAGCGCTCGCGAACAGCGGCGGGTGCATCACCGGCGACGTCGCGCGATTGAACACGAGCACGTCGGCGAGCCGCCGGAGTTCGGGCGCCAGCAGCCACAGGAACATGACCAGCAGGTGAAACGAGATCTGCTTGAGACCGAAGTCGTAGGTCATGTTGAGCACGAACACCTGCGCCATGTCGGCGACGCCGATCAGCGCGCCGAGCGTCGTCGTCCGAGGCGACAGCAGGAGCAGCCCGGCCAGCAGCTCGGCGCAGCCGGTGAAGACCTGGTAGGGGAGCGACGCACCGATGAAGGTCCACAACAGATCCGAGAGCGACGCGTGGCCCACCGGCTCGATCAATGTGACCAACCCTGGCGGTGGAAATTGGGTCGGAACGATCTTCGCCATCCCGTAGTAGAACATCTGAGCGGCGAGGGCGAAGCGCAGGAAGACGCGAAACCAGACGCGCAGCGCGATGTGATCGCGGTGGCGATCGAGCGCCGCCCATATGCTGGCGGCGGCGACGGCGACGACCAGCAGCCACGCATTCTGAATCCAATGGAAGGCCGTGTCGCCGCTGTTGCCAGTGTAGAGCAGCGGCGGAGTCAGGCCGAACACGCGTTGCGCCAACGCGAGCGTGATGTCGCGCATCGGCCACACTGTTCCGAGCGCCGGCAGCTGGAATCCGGGCAGCAGCAGCACGCCGCCGAGAATCTGAGTCGCCGCCGAGTACAGGGCGACGTAGACGACGCCAAAGCGAAAGGCGAGCTGCCGCCAGACCGAACGTTTTGCCCCAGACGAAGCACTACTCTGCAGGACCATGACGACCTCGCCACCGACTGATTCCGTGAAGCAGCTGGTGCTGCGCGCGCGAGGCGGCGACGGTCAGGCGGTCGCCGAACTGTATACCCGATTTTGGCGCGCCGCTCGCACGGCGGCCTACGCCGTCGTCCGCGATTTTTCGACGGCCGAGGACGTGGCGGCAGAGGCGTTTCGCGACGCGCTCGCCGCCGTTCCAAAACTGCGAGACCCCGATCGTTTTGCGCCCTGGCTTCGTCGCATCGTCCGCCGCAAGGCGGTCGTGGTCGCACGCAGGGCCGCGACACAGGTCGCGTTGGAGCAGGCGGGCGAGATGGCGGCCGACGGCACGAGCCAGGCACTCGAGCAGCGCGAGCTCGCGCGGTTGGTAGCGCAGGGTGTCGATCGTCTTCCTGCGGCCGAGCGCGAAGCGATCCTGCTGTACTACTTCGAGGGATATTCGAGCGCCGACGCGGCCCGTTTTACCGACGTCCCCTTGGGAACATTTCGCCGGCGTCTTCACGATGGCCGCGTGCGCCTGCGGAAGGTGGTGATCGATATTGAGACCGCGCGTGCGTCAGCCGACACACGCACGTCGGCGTTGCGCACGCGGGTGGCTCGTGTGTTGTCGGGCAAGGCGTCGGCGGCACAGCTGTACCAGGTGATGCGAGACGTCATGTTGATGCGGCCCGTGCCGCAGGACCTCATGGCGACGCTGGGCCGCCGCGTCGCGCCGCCCGTGGGCATCGAAACAGTGGCCGCCAAGATCCTGGTGCGGTCTGTGCCATTGCTCGACGATGCGGCTGTGCTCGGCGACACGGCGCGTGCGCTCAGAAGCGCCTTGAGCGAATTCGCGGAGTGGAAGGTCGACCTGCCTCGCGCGATGGCGCTCTGGCTCAATGCGCCTGGCGCCACACCAGGGATGTCGCCACCCTCCTTTGTCACGGGACAGCCAGGCCGCTACTTCAGGATCACGCGCGGACTGCTGTTCGCACGTGGCGAGGACGCCGTGATCGACGCTGCTGAACTACTGTCGCGAAGCGGCTCGTTGGCGGCGCTTCGCGGTGGGATGCGACAGGCGATCCTCAGCGAGGTCTTCGACGTCTACTGGATCGATCGACGATCGATCGCACTGTCGGAGGTCGAGGAGTGGGTGATGGCGGTCGCCGGCAGGGTGGTCCCTGAGTCGGAGAAGACGTGTTCTGTGCATCGAGGCCCGCGCTACCGAACGGCGCTGCGATTGGACTTCGCCGGCGACGCGCGACCGGCAGCCATCGGCGGCGTGCTGACCTCCTGGCCCGGCGCGCCCGATGACGCACAAGCCGTGCACGTCCGCATCTACGTGGAGCCCTGGGCCCAGCAGCGCAGCGGGAAGCCGGTTGCTACACAGCCGATTCGCGCAGATCGGGCAGTGTAGGCCGGGCCGCACTTCAGGCCCGGCGTGTTCCGTGGGACGCGACGTTACTGCCCCCGCGGCGCAGGCTTCGACAGATACGCCTTCGAGGCTGCCTCGTCCTTCAGCGGCGTGACCTTGTCGGGGTCGATGCGAATCATCAGGTAATCGATGTGGTCGTCGATCTTCGTGAACCAATGACCGGTGCCTGCCGGGATCACGACGACGTCTCCGGCCTTGAGGTTGTGGGCGACACCGTTTCGAATCTCGGTCCCGTTGTTGCCCGGCCCGTTGAACTCGCGCACGGTGAGCAGCGTCGCCGGCCGCCGCTGGCGATTGGTGATGTCCGGACCGAGCACGAGCGTCGCGGTGCCGTCGATGATGTGGTAGACCTCGCTCACCTGGTCGTGTTCGGCCACCGAGTCGGGAGCCGGCTTATCGAGCTTGCCGCGGTGCACCATGCCGATGCCGATGTGCGCCTTGCCGATCTCGATGTCGCGCACCTGCTGGTCGAGCAGCTTCTCCTCGATCGCCTTCTTCGTGTAGGCCTGGAGCTCGCTGAGCGGGATGTAGTAGCCGGGGCACATGTTGCACGTCGGCTGCGGATCCGTCGGGTTGATCTTCGTTTGCGCCACGAGCGACGCGACGGCGATGGCGGTACCGGCGATGCCGATCAACAGCTTTGTCATAAGGCCTCTTGTCAGGAAACGGAGGAGGCGGAGTGAACGGAGTGTTTTAACACGGGGATAACGGAGATAACGGAATAAGACAGCTCACGACGTACGCATCTCGTGATGGTTGGTCTGGGCCGCAGTATTTAAAGGCCGGGTGATCCAGACCGCGCTTGCGCGCGGCCGGCGCGAAGGGCCGGCGGACACCCGGCCTTCTGCCATCGACGGCCCGCGATCGAAGTTTTCCCGTTGTCCCCGTTTCCCCCGTTTCCCCCGTGTGAAAACCCCCGTGTGCTCCGTTCCTCCGTGTTGAATAAACTCCGTTCTCTCCGTCCACTCCGTTAGCGCGTCGCCGGCCAGGGTGCGCCCTGGACTTTCTTCGTCACCGGCCCCACACCCTTGAACATGAACCGCTGCACGCGCGCCCCCGTGTAGGTCTCCGTCGCGTAGAGGTTGCCCTTCGAGTCGGTATCCAGGTTGTGCACGCCGAAGAACTGGCCTGGTTGACGTCCGCCGTCGCCAAACGTGGTGAGCACTTCGAGCGAGCTGCGCAGCACGACGTTGATGTGCTCGTTGACGCCGTTCGCCATATAGATGTAGGTCTGCTGCGGGTCGCGCGAGAACGTCATGTCCCATACCGAGCCCGATCGCAGCGTCTCCTTCTCGAAGAAGGCCTCTTTGACGAACGTGCCGTCCTTGCGGAACACCTGCACGCGATCGTTGACCCGGTCGCAGACGTAGACGAAGCCGTCCTTCGACACGTTGGCGCAGTGGACGGTGTTGAAGTGCTTCGAGGCCGGCGCCTTCGGATCGTAGTCAGGCACCTTCGTGTCATCGGGCTTCGCGCCATACGCGCCCCAGTGCCGCTTGTACTTGCCGCTGTCGGCGTCGAACACGATCACGCGGCGATTGCCGTAGCCGTCGGCCACGTAGATCTCATTGGCGGCGGGATCGGGATAGATCTTCGCGGCGCGCCAGAGATTCTCGGTGTCGTTGCTGCCGTTGTGGACGCCGTGCTTGCCGATCTGCAGCAGGAACTTGCCGCCCTTGGTGAACTTGAGGATCTGCGTGTCGGTGTTGTCGTTGCCGCCGATCCACACGTTGCCCTTGTGGTCGACCGTGATGCCGTGATTGCTGACTGGCCACTCGTAGCCCGTGCCAGGGCCGCCCCACGAGCCGACGAGGTTGCCGGCCTGGTCGAACTCGAGCACCGGCGGCGCCACCTTGCAGCAGATGCCTATCTGCGGCTTCATGTCCGCCGCTTTGAAGTTGTCGTCGACACTCTGCGGACGATGAATCACCCAGACGTGATCCTGGGCGTCGACGGCGAGGCCGATCGTCGAGCCCATCACCCAGTGATTGGGCAGCGGTTTCGGCCAGAATGGGTCGATTTCGAAGATAGGGGCCTGAACCGTGGAACCGGCACCGGACCCCGACCCGGTCGACGGCCCCTGGCCAACAGCGCCAGCGACGCACAGCACGACGAACAGGAAGACCGACGCGGCACGTTTCATGGCTTCCTCCGGCCGTAAAGAATAGCTCCGGTGCGCGCCGAAGTGTGGCATGCTTAAAGACCGCCGTCGTACACCCTGGTATCGGGCTCCGGACTCACCACGCGCCGACGTGCGCGACAGGAGTTGCCCCATGGGTCATCCACGTTTTTGGGTGTCGTCTCTCGCGGTCGGGTGCGCCCTTGTCGTGCTACCCGCTCGCGCCGGCGCCGACGTCCCCGCCAATCCGACGTTCTCCAAGCACATCGCGCCGATCTTCCAGGAGAAGTGCGAGGCGTGTCACCGGCCCGAGTCGATCGCGCCGATGTCGCTGCGCACCTTCCAGGAGAGCCGGCCCTGGGCCCGCTCGATCAAGGCCAAGGTCGAATCGCGTCAGATGCCGCCGTGGCATATCGACAAGACCGTCGGCATCCAGGAGTTCAAGCACGATCGATCGCTCAGCGACGATCAGATTGCGACGATCGTGAAATGGGTCGACAGCGGCGCGCCGGAAGGCGACCCCAAGGACATGCCGCGCGCGAAGGAGTGGCCCGATGGCCAGGCCTGGGTCTACGCGCCCCTCTTCAATCAGAAAGAACCCGACCTGATCATCCGCTCGACGGCGTGGACGCAGCGGAAGGGCGTCAACGACACCTGGTGGAAGCCGGTCGTGCCAACCGGGCTTACCGAGCCGCGATGGGTGCGTGCGATCGAGGTGCGTCCCGCCACGGTAAGGGGACGCAAGATCACCCACCACGCCAACTCGGATCTCATTCAGGACGAGCCAGGTGAGGTGACGCAGGCTGGTCCCGGCCGTTTCATGGAATGGGCCGTCGGCAAAGAAGGGGAGATCATGCGGCCGAACAGCGGCAAGCTGATGCTGCCCGGCTCACGCATCGTCTGGGATATCCATTACTCGGCGTCGCGTGACGAAGACATCACCGACGTGGTCGAGATGGGAATCTACTTCTATCCGAAGGGGCAGGAGCCGAAGTACCGGCAGCATCTGCTGCGCATGGGGAGAACCGGCGAAGGGGCCGTTGATATCCCGCCGAACTCGATTGCGACGACCGAGTCGTTCTATCCGCTCAAGCAGGCGGCGCGCATCGAGAGCTTCCAGCCGCACATGCACTTGCGCGGGAAGGCGATGTCGCTCGAAGCGATTCTCCCTTCCGGGCAGACGGTGTTGCTGAGTCACGTCGACCAGTTCACGTTCAATTGGCACGCGTCGTACGTCTACGCCGATGATGCCGCGCCGCTCGTGCCGAAAGGGACGGTGATGAAAGTGACGTCGTGGCACGACAACACGACGGCGAACAAGAACAACCCCGATCCGAACGTCTGGGTTGGGTACGGCGATCGGACGGTCGACGAAATGGCCCATGCGTGGGTCAATGTCACGTATCTCACCGACGCGGAATACGCCGCCGAAGTTGCCGCACGCCGCGCGCACCTCACGTCGAGTGGGACGCGCTAACAAAACCGAAATGGGGTCGGGAGTCATTTTTCGCGAAACGTAAAAAGACTCCCGACCCCATTTCCCCCACCATGAGATCGCAGCGATTCGCGGCGGGTGTCGTCGTGACAGCAATGGTCGGCGCTATGACGGTTGCCGCGCAGGTGGCGCGCGCGCCGCTGGTGCTGGAGCCGCTCGGCTCCAAAGGCGAGGCGATCTTCGCCGCGCTCGAAGGGTGGGGACCGGACAAGAGCGGCGGCGACACCGTCATCCTGCTTGGTTACTACAACCGCAACAAGACGCAGGAGCTCACGATTCCGATCGGGCCGGACAACCGCATCGAGCCTGGCGGCCCCGATTACGGTCAACCCACGTACTTCTATCCAGGCCGACAGCACGGCGTCTTCGCGATCAAGGTGCCGAAGGATTTCGGCGCGCAGAAGTTGACGTGGACGTTGACCGCCAACGGCCAGACGACATCGGTCACGTTCTGGCTCAACCCGGCGTATTGGGTGAACTTCTTCAAGCACCCCGCCAATGGCAACGAGCCGCCGGTGATCAAGTTCGCGTCCGACGGCGCGACCATGACCGGCCCCCCGGTCGGATTTGCGCAAACGCTGTCGGGCGCCGTTGGCCAGCCGATTCAGCTCGCGTTGTGGGCGTCGGATGTACCGACGAAGGTGACGGAAGGCGAAGATGCGCTCGCGGTTCGCAATCGCGCCTCCGCTGCAGCGCGCGGCAATCAGGACGCGGTGGCGATCATCAACGGCCAGGTGATCGGCGGCGCGGGAAGTCCCTCGACTGCGGGGGCATTGCCACGCGACGCGGCACCCGCGAACGCGCCGGATATCACCGTGAACTGGCGGAAGCATCGCGGCGCTGATGTCGCGTTCGCACAGCCGCGCATCCCGCTCGTGACGAAGAAGAACGCGACCTTGTTCCTCGAAGCGGCGACCACCGCTACGTTCTCCTCGCCAGGCGAGTACGTCGTCCGGGCTCAGGTCAACGATACGTCCGGCGACGGCGGTGGCGGCGACCAGTGCTGCTGGACGACCGCTCTCGTTCGCGTGAACGTCAAATAGCTGCAGTGTAGGCCGGGTCTTTAGACCCGGCGCCATCACAACCCGAGGATCCGCGCCGGATTTGCCTTCGCCATCCGATCAATTTCCTGCGCCGCGATCCCCCTCGCGCGCATCGCCGCGAGGAACGCCGCAAAACCATCCGCCGGCAGCGCGTTCCCCTTCTGGCCAAGATCCGACGACAGGATACAGAACTCCGGCCCGATGGCTTTGATTGCCGCCGCGAACCGATCCATACGCGCGCCGGCATCCGCCGCGTCGAGACTGCCGCCGACGAACTCGATGAACGCGCCGAGCTGAGCGGCTTCTTTCATCCTCGGGATGTCCATGACGATGGGCGGGTTCATCGCGTGCGTCACGACCATGCGTCGAGCGCCCTGCCGGCGGCCCTCGCGCACGAGCATCAACACCTCATCGGACGAGGAATGACCGGTCGCGAGCACGAGGTTGTTCTTCGCGATGATGGCGATCACGTCTCGAACCGGCGGCAGCAGCGCGCCGTCCTTCGACACGCTCACGAACGGGCGGCTCTCCTTCGAGTAGCGCACCTGATTCTCGGCATCGAACGTCGGCATCCAGACGAAGCGGCCCCAGCCGCCCGATTGCTGCACCATGTATTCGACCGCCGCTGGGTTGATCCCGCCAACCGTGAGATTGAGATCGATGCCGCCGAAGACCTCGAGGCCGGGCACGGCCTTGCGCACGACATAGGCGAGGCCAGCGGTCGGCTCGTAATGGTTCTTCAACACGATGGCGCGCATGCCGCGCTCGCGCGCGAACATGGCCGCGTCGATCGCGTCGAGCGATCGCGGGTTCTTGTCAGGGAAGCTGTGAAGGTGGATGTCGATCGCGCCTCGCAGCAGCTCTGGATTCGCGGGCGGCTGGTTCGTTTGGCCGGCCGATGTCAGCCCGAATGCGATGACGAGGAGCGCCGCCGGCGTGAGCGTCTTCATGTCGAGTGCTCCTGATCAGCGTCGTTTCTCTGGCAACGCAAATACCCATACCGACGCTCCACGGTCCGGTGGATTGCGAATCTCCGGCACCAGCACCGGGAATGTCGCGGCCTGCGCGCCGCCGTTGCCGACGACCATCGCGACATACTGCCGGCCGTTCACGGTGTAGGTGATCGGCGCGTTGCTCGGCACGTCGCCGAGACGCGTCTGCCACAGCTTCGCGCCGGTGCTGTCGTCGTAGGCGGCAAACATGCGATCAAGCGCGCCGGCAAAGACGACACCGCCAGCAGTCGCGAGCGTGCCCGTCGTCGTCGGCGCGCGCTGTCGATCGGTCCAGACCGACTTGCGCGTCTCGAGGTTGATCGCCTGGATGCGGCCGTAGAGGCCATCGCTGTTCGGCCGCGGACGCAAACTCCAGCGAACGCCGGTCGACAGGCTGCCGCGGCCGCCGGGCGCGACCGGCGTGAGATCCATGCACGACTCCACGAGCGGCACGTAGAGCACTTTCGTGCGCGGGTTGTAGGACGAGGGCAGCCACGATTTGGCGCCGCCGGCATGCGGGCACACGAACTTCGTCTGGCCATCGCCGGGCACGAGCGTCTCGTCGATGATCTTGTCGCCCGTCTTCGGATCGATCGACTTCACGAGATTGGTCAATCCGAGATCCATCGAGAAGACGTACTTGCCGGTGTCGGCCTCCATCGCATCGAAGATCGCCTGCTTGCCGCCGGTGACGACCACCGTCTTCGGCTTGCCGCCGACGGGGAGCTGCACGACGTGGCGCTCGAACGCCCAGTCGAGATCCCATTGATCGTTCGGCTGATGTTGAAAGAACCAGACCAGCCGGCCCGTGTCGACGTTGATCGCCAGCGTTGAATCCGTGTAGAGGCCGTCGTTGGTGACGCCCTCGTCGCCGCGATTGCGCAGCGGCCCGGTGTCGTAGGTCTGTGCCGGTCCGAAGAACGCGAGATTGAGCGCGCGGTCGTAGCTGCCGGGCACCCAGACCGACGCGCCGTTGCGTCTCTCGATTGGGAGCCCGTTCCAGCTGTTGCCGCCGAACTCACCCGGCAGCGCGATCGTCGAGAACCGCCAGGCGAACTTGCCCGTGGCGGCATCGAGGGCGACGATGAAATTTCCGCCCGGTGCGCGGCCGGTCGTGCCGACCATGACCTTCCCGTTGGCGACGAGCGGTCCGCCGGTGAGGCCATAGCCGGCCTTGGCGTCGGCAATCTGCTGATCCCAGATCACTCTGCCCGTCTTGGCGTCGAGCGCGACGATGTGAGTGTCGGATGTGGGGACGTACACGCGCGTGCCGTAAATCGCGATGCTGCGTTTGACCGACGGTGCGCGGTCCTTCGGCAGCCGGTGCGAGTACTGCCAGAGCAGATCTCCTGTTGCCGCGTCGAGCGCCTGCACTTTGTCGCCGTAGGCGTGCACGAACATGACGCCGTCGTGCACGATTGGCGTCACCTCATTCGGGCCGTTCGGGAGCGCCCAGCTCCACGCCAGCCGCAGGTCGTTCACGTTCTCACGCGTAATCTGCGCGAGTGGGCTGAAGCCCTGGGCGTCGAAAGCACGGCGCCACGTCAGCCACTCGCCGTCGGCCGGCGCGCTCAACATCGCATCAGTAACTGGAGTCAGTCGGTCGAGCGGGTTGGCGCGCGGAGGCGGAGGCGGCAGCGGCACGCCAACCGTCAGACCGCCACCCGGTCCGCCGACAGCCGCTGGCAGCGCAGAGGCTCTCAGTATGGCCACGTCAGCGGACAACGGACGACCGGCTGCGATGACACCGTTTTCCCGGGCGAGGAACGCCAGCAGCTGCACGTAGGTGTCCTCGCCGAGCGAGTCGGGCGCCGCCGGCGGCATCGTCCGCAGGTGCGTGAACAGCGTGTCGAGTGGCTTCGCGCCCCAGCGCAGCCTGAACTCGACGCCCTTCAACGGCGGTGCGAATTCGCCGTCATCGAGGTTGGCGCCATGACACGACGCGCAGCTGCGATCGTAGGCCGCCTTGCCTTGCGCGCCCTGCGCGTCGGTGAAGCTCGGCGTCGCCAGACCCTGGGCCACGAGAGCATCCGATACGACCAGAGCTGCGGCGACGCATAATGCCGCGCTCGCACACAACAGCCCGCGTGAGGTCAGGAGAGTCATCAAAGCACCCCGGCACAGCTTACGCCACAACACGGCCCCGGCGGGCGGGGCATCGCCTCATGTTGCCGATTCGAGCGACGCCGCGATCACGCTCATCGCATCGAGCACCGTTCGCCACTTCTGCTCTTCGAACGAGCCCGGGAAAATCACGAAACCCGTTGGCTGCCAGAGCGCTTTCAGCCAGCCGTCTTCGACGTTCAGCAGGATGTCGTTGGCGGCGATTGTGAAGAGCGCCCGGCGGCCTGTGTCATCTCGCGTGCGAGCCTCGATGCCATCGTAGGTGAGCGTCTGCTCGCCACCGACGCGCATCGCGATGATCAGAGAGCCCTGCGTGTAGCGTCCTCGTTTCAGCTGCAGCGTTACTGCCACCTCCCGTCCGCGAAACGCTCCGGTCACAGACGACAGGCCGAAGAAGACGCTCAACGATCCTCGGTGCAGCACCGGCCGGTCCAGCAGTCGGGCGAACTCCGGCAGAAACCGCTCGCCCATGGCGAGGAGCCACCAGACGATTGCAACGACGCCGGCAAACAGGAGCAGCGCGAACAGGTGTGGCGCTCTACCGTTCTGCGGCCCGCGCCCCACTGAGGATGTTGCGCAGCGCGTAGTTGCCTTCGTGGCAGGCGTATTCGTAGATCGGCGTCTGCACCCGTTTCATCGGGACGGCCGCGGTCCACGGCTTCGTCCACGTCTTCGGATCGTCGACCGTGAACTCATAGAGCAGCGTGTCGGCATCGACGCGCGTCAGGCGCTCGACCAGATGCAGGCTGGCGCTCGACCCGCGAAAGCTCGTCTCGCGCAGGAAGTTCGTCGTGTCGATGACGAGCGTGCGCCCGTCCCATCGGCCGATCGAGTCTCCCTTGTATTGGCGCAAGTGTGACGGCAGATGTGGCCGGCCGTCGATCGGCACGATGCGCGCGTCGTGAACCATCTCGACGACGAGCGTGACGTAGCCGGGCGACTGCGCGATCTGCACGTGATTGTTGTACGCGCCTGGCGTCATCGGCGGTCCCGCGTTGAAGCCAAGGATGCAGCGGTCGGCCAGTGAGCGATCCAGCGGCGAGTCGGCGCGCACGCGGCCCAGCTGCTCCTCACGCGCGACTGCAGCCTGCGCATCGAGGCGCTGCTGCGCGTCCGGCGTCAGCGGCGGAATGCGGCCGTCGGGCGGATCGATGACGAGCGAGGTCCGTTTGGAGCCGATGATCTTGTTGCCGCGCTCGTACCAGAACTCGTTGTAGGGAATGACGCTCCCGGGCAGATACTGCGCGCCGCCTTTCTTCGAGTCGATCAGATCGCGGTTCTGACGAAGGTTCTCTTCGCGCTCGAACGCGACCGCCTCCTCGTCGGTGAAGGTTTGCTTGTTGCCGAGCCCGCTCGGACGTTCGAGCGGTGTGATCGTGCTGAAGTCCCAGACCCCTTCCAGATCGAACTGGCCGTCTGCCGTTCGCGCCGGCGTCCAGTTGCTCGCGGGCTTCGGGCTCGATGCGCTTTGTCCGATCACCACGACGCCGCAACCGACCAGCACGATGAGGGCGAATAAATGCGATCGCATGGACGTCCTCCTTTATCGAGGCAGCTTCTGCTTCAGCTCTTCGAACCAGTTCAAGACGACGTTGATTTGCGAGCGTTCTTCGGTTTCGCCCGGCCGCACGGCCACGAGACCGATGAACTTCCCATCGGGTGTGACGTCGTGGTTCCGCGGAGCCGAGTTCGATTCACGATCGGGGAATGTCACTGGCAGCTGTCGCGGTGTACCGAACGAGAATGCCGATTCGGTCACGACGGGAGTCGCCATGAGCTCGCCGGTCGTCATTCGACTGAAGAAAAGCGTTTTGCCGTCGCGAGACCATACTGGGTGGAGCGCGTTCTCATAGATCGGAAAGATCGCGCCGGTGGCTGGAAAGGCTTGAACCGACACGGCCGGCACTCCCTCTGCCAGCGATCGGTAGGCAAACCAGCGCCCGTTCGGACTGAATGCCGCCTGAATGAAACTGACCGTCCCGCCGCGGAAGCTCCCGACCAGAGCGGTCCGCTTGTCGTTGAGGGAGAACGCCCACAGATTTCGATCGGCCTTCTTTTCCTCGAGCATCTCGAACAACAGCGTCTTTCCATCGGGAGACCATGAATCGGGAACGTGAGAGGTTCCGGCGTCGGCTCGCGTCAGCCGTTCCGCCGTGCCACTTCCGTTAGCGGGCTGACGAAACATACCGTTGTCGCCTTCCCGGTCGGACTGAAACGTCACTGACGCGCTGTCCGGAGACCAGATCGGATAGCGGTTCCTCGCAGTCGACGTGAGTTGGCGGATCGCATGCGACGATCGTTCATAGATCCAGATGTTTTCGGACCTGCCATCATTGGTCGCGACGGCGACCAATCGGCCGTCGGGCGACACACGCGGAAAACGGTAGCTATTCGGTGGGAGCTTCAACAGCTCGACGCCTTTCTGAGGGTCGAGCACGCCGAGGTCGTACTGGAGGCTCCTGGATGCGGATCCAGGTACAAAGACGAGCGTACCTGTCGGCGAGACGTCGAAGTACGCCTGGCTGGTCGAACCACCGATGAACTCTGCCCTGCGCACGCCGGTGACGATGGGCACTTCCTCGCCGACGGCTTCGACGCGTGTGTAATCGAAGCGCCTGGCAAACAGAAAACCTTGCCGCGCGTAGACGAGGTGCCCGGTCGGCAAGTAAAGTGGCGCCGAGCCGTTGGCGATGACGATCTTGCGCTCACCCGTGGTCGGCGACTGCACGACGATCTCGCCTTCAGCGGCCCCAACGTCGCGCCCCTGCGCGATGTCGATCATGTTTTTGACGAGGCCAAAGAGAACCGTTTGGCCGTCCGGCAATAGCTGCACGTCCCAAGGCGTGCCGTCCGTCACGTTGAAGAGCAACTGCGGCTCGCCCCCGTCGGCGGCCACACGCATGATGCGATTGACCCCCTGACGCGCGCGCTCGCCGGCAAAGCCAGGCGGCATCCCCTGTCCGGCCTGGGCGAACACAATCCCGTCTCGGCCCCAGTTCATCGTCCCCAGCGAACCGCAGCCTTCGCAGATCGTGACAGCCGCGCCTCCAGTGACGGAAATTCGCTTGATGCTCGCCGGACGGCCCGAGACGAAAGCGATCGATTGCCCATCCGGCGAGAACACTGGCGCGCTGACCTGGCCAACCGGCGTCTCGGTGCCGGCGATGGGTCTTGCTTCGAGCTCCGATAGCGAACGCAGGTAGAGTCGTCGATCGGCGGAGTACACGATGCGGCTTCCGTCGGGAGATATCGCGAGCACTGGATTGCCGCTCTCGAAAAATCGGCGGCCGTCTCCCAAGGCGATGGTGAACCGCGTGATATCCCGCGCTGGTGGCGCCGGCTGCCGGCTCCACATCGCGAGTCCCACCATCAGTCCGCCCACAATGAGTGCACTCGATGCGACTGAGATCGTTCGCCACGGACGGCGTCCCGGTGCCGGCTCGACGCCTACGGGTTCGCGCGCGGGCGCCGCCAGCGCCTCTTCGATCTCGAGTCGCGCATCGGCGGCATCGGCGAGTCGGCGCTTGCGATCCTTCTCGAGACACCGTCGAAGCAGCGTGCGAATCGCGCGTGGCGTCGACGATGGCAGCGCGATCCAGTCCGGATCGGCGCGCAGGACGGCGGCCAGCGTATCGCTCACATCGTCGCCCGGAAACGTGCGCGTGCCGGTCAACATCTCGAAGAGCACGCAACCAAACGCCCAGAGGTCGCTGCGCTTGTCGGCCTCGCGTCCTTTGGCCTGTTCCGGCGACATGTACGCCGCCGTGCCCAGCATCACGCCGACTTGCGTGATGGCGGGAGTCGTGATGGTGGCTGCGACCGTGAGCCCTGCGACTGAGGTCTGGGGCCTAGGGCCTGAGGCCTGGGCGAGCTTGGCGAGCCCAAAGTCGAGTACCTTCACCATCCCATCGGGCCGCACCTTGATGTTGGCCGGCTTCAGATCGCGATGGATGATCCCCTGCTCGTGCGCGGCCTCGAGCGCTTCCGCGATCTGTCGCGCGATCGGCAGGGCATCATCGATCGAGAGCGGTCCTTGCGCGATGCGATCGGCGAGCGTCGGGCCGTCGACGAATTCGAGGACGAGCGCGTGACTGTAGTGTCCGGCTTCAGCCGGACCGTCCTCGAGACCGTAGATCCCGGCGATGTTCTGATGATTCAACGCCGCGAGCATCTGCGCCTCGCGCGTGAACCGGGCGACCCGGTCGGCGTCGAGTGCGAACTCCGCCGGCAGGATCTTCAGCGCGACGTCGCGCGCCAGTTTCGTATCGCGCGCCCGATAGACCTCGCCCATCCCGCCTGCACCGAGCGGAGCCTGGACTTCGTAGGGGCCGATGCGGGTGCCCGCGCTGAGAGACATCGGCGAAATCGGGACAATATTAATCAACAATGGCGTCGTCGTTCGTCGCCCTCCAGCACCGCAACTTCCGGCTGATCTGGATCGGGCAGCTCATCTCGATGGCCGGCTCCATGATGCAGAGCGCGGCCATCCTCTGGCACGTCTCGATCCTGGTCGAACCGGCACAGCGCGGTCTCGCGCTCGGTATCGTCGGTCTGGTCCGTGTCGTCCCGATCGTGACGTTTTCCCTCATCGGCGGCGTGCTCGCCGACGCGCACGACCGGCGCCGCCTGATGCTGGTCACGCAGACCGGCATGGCGATCTGTGCGGCTCTGCTCGCATGGGTCGCGTTCGCCGACGTGCGATCGGTGTGGCCCGTCTACGCACTGGCCGCGACCAGCGCGGCGTTCGTCGCCTTCGACAACCCGGCGCGCCAGGCGCTGATTCCGACGCTCGTGCCAACCGCGCACCTGCCGAACGCGATCAGCTTGATGGCGATCGTGTTCCAGGCGGCATCGGTAATCGGGCCAGCGTTAGGCGGATTGCTGATCGGAGAAGCGGGAATCGGCTGGGCATACGCGTGCAACGCCGTCTCCTTCGCGTTCGTGATCGGTGCCGTGCTCGCCATGCGCGACATCTCCGGTCGCGCTGAAGGCGGGGGCCAGCGCGTCAGCGTGGCCTCAGCGCTCGACGGCCTCCGCTTCGTCTTCACCGCCCCGCTGATTCGCTCGACGATGCTGCTGGATTTCTTCGCGACGTTCTTCGCGTCGGCGACGGCACTGCTGCCGATTTTCGCGCAGGACATCCTGCACGTCGGCGCGCGCGGCTACGGTGTGCTCTCGGCGGCGCCATCGGTCGGCTCGATTCTGACGAGCGTTGCGCTGGTGCGTCTGATCGAGCGCATCGAGCGACGAGGGCCGATCCTGCTCTGGGCCGTTGCGGTCTATGGGGTCGCCACCATCCTGTTCGGCTTCTCGACGAATTTCGCCATCACTTTTGTCTGCCTCGCGCTGACGGGGGCGGCAGACACGGTGAGCATGGTCATCCGCAATCTCGTGCGGCAGCTGACGACGCCCGATCGGATGCGGGGCCGCATGACGAGCGTGAACATGATCTTCTTCATGGGCGGGCCGCAACTCGGCGAGCTCGAGGCCGGGTTGGTGGCGAACGCCTTCGGGCCGGTGGCGTCCGTCGCGTCAGGCGGTATCGGATGTCTTGTCGTGACGGCCCTCGTTGCCGCGACGACACCGCAGTTGCGTCACTACCGGTCCTCAACGCAGGTGCTCGCCTCCGACGAAGGACGAGGCGACGCGGCCTGAAGGGGGCCATCTGTCATCCTCTTCGCGTGCGTTTCTCGCGCTTGCGGTCGCGGGCAGTCTGTGGGGGACGGGGTTTCTGTTCGGAAAGCTCGTACTGCCGGATCTCAGCGTCTCGCACCTGATTCTGTATCGCCTCGTGTTCGCATGCGCCGGCTTCATTGTGGTGCTGGCTGGCCGATGGACCACGGTCGGCCGTGACGACTGGCCGCTGGTGCTGCTCGCCGGTGTCGTCGGTGTGCCGCTGGTTTATTTGATTCAGTTCGAAGGCCTGGCGCGCACGACCGTGGCGCACGCGTCACTGATGGTCGGCGCCATGCCGATTCTGCTCGGACTGGCGGCCGCGGTCATCGCTCGCGAGCGCCTGACCCTGAGGCACTGGATTCTTCTGCTCGTCTCGGCGGCTGGTGCGCTGCTGATTGCGAGTGGGCCGAACGAACCTGGAGACAGTGGTCGCGGGCCGAGCGTGATCGGCGATGCGCTCGTCCTGCTCTCATTGCTGGCAGCGGTGGCGTGGGTGCTGACGAGCAAACGGCTGATGGCTCGCTACGACTCGGGCCTTGTGTCGGCACTGGTGCAGATCGTCGGAACCGTGATGCTGATCGCGTGGGTCGTTCCCACAGCCGGCCTCCCGCCGTTCGACCTCCCGCTGCGGGTCTGGCTCATCGTTGGCGCGCAGGGACTGCTCGCGACGACGACGGCAACGCTGCTGTGGAATTGGGGCATCGTGCGCGTGCCGATGTCCGAGGCCGGCGTGTTCGTCAACCTCGAACCGGTCGTGGGCGCGCTGCTCGGCGTCATCGTCCTCGGCGAGCACCTCGGATGGACCGGCGTCCTCGGCGGCGTACTCATTGTCGGAGCAGCGCTCGCGGTTACACGGAGCAGGTGAGAGCGCTGTCGACCGAGGCGCGAAGCGGAGGGAGCGGAGCGAACGGAGTTTTTTCAACACGAGGTTAACGGAGATAACGGACGAAAACGGCTCGTTGCGGCGGGTTATCGTCAGGCCCGCTGCAACTGCTGCCGGTGCCCGTCTGGATCGAGAGGAAGCCGCGATCACGAACGCCTGCCGATCAAAGTGGCGCTCGTGATCGCGGCTTTCTCTCGATCCGGACCGCGCGTTGCGCGGCCGGCCCGAAGGGCCGGCGGACACCGGCCATCTGTGATCGACGGGCCTCTGAGAGGATCCAGACGTCGTGATCTCCGTTGTCCCCGTTATCCCCGTGTTGATAAACCCCGTTTACTCCGTTAACCCCGTGTTGAAACCCCCGTTTCCCCCGTCTTCCCCTTTACCGCCCCCGATCGTGCTCGTCGAGGGCGCGCCGAAGCGCGGTCGGAATCGTCAGGTCCTTCTTTCGCCCGAGTTCCTTTCGTAGCTTCTCGTAGGTTCTGTCCGCCAGGGCGTTGGTGCCGCGCACCGGTAACTTGCCTGTGTCGAGATCGGTATCGGCGATGGCCACGCGTCCTTCCCTCACCGAGCGCAGGAGCACCCGGTAGCGCTCGCGCGAAGCGGCGAAGCTGTCGAGGAACATCCGCTCGGTCTCGCCGCTGAGCGGTGTGAACGCCAGCGGGCGGAACGGACCGAACTTGGGCAGGACCTTGAAAATCGCGACGACCAGGCGGGCGAAGAGCCCTGGCTTTCGATACGACGTGCCGTAGTCACGCTCGTAGTCGCCGCGCGTCATCGTGAAGACGAATTCGCGCTCGGTGACGCTCGGGTTGGCGGCGAGGATCTCGTCTCGCTTTTCGCGCCAGGCGACGCGCGTGATGTCGGGAATCGTCTCGCTCGCGGCGTGGCGATACGTGCCGATCGCCAGGTCGACGTTGCCGAACACATCGTCGAGCTCGAGGCCATAGGTCTCACGGAATGCGCGCTCGAGCAGCGGGGTCGCGACCTCGAACCCGACCAGTTCCTGATACGCGTCGGCCTTGAACGTGCCGCGAGCGACCTGGAGGACGTCGAACGAGAACTCCACCATCACGTGGCGCGCCGGCGATTCGGTGAACAGGACTTCATCGCCGAACTTCGCGCGAAGCTTCGGATAGACGATCGGCAGCGCGCGATTCACGGCCAACGGATGGGCGGCGTTGTCGCTGGCGTAATGCGCCAGCGCACCGAGGGCGAAGGCATACTCGTCGACATCGCGTGCGTCACGGATCAGGGCTTCGACGAAGTCGCCGGACCGGACGTAATGGACCAGGTCCGTGAAGAAATGGCTGCCGAATGGGTAGTAGCCGAGATCCTGGATGAGCGAGCCGCCATACGCATACGCGCGAGCCCGGGCGACGTCCGCAGCCGACACACGGGGAAAACGTTGCCTCAACATCGGCGCCAGCTGTTCGGCCCACGCTGCGTCGATCATCGCCTCGTGCGCGAGCACTGAATACGCTGACGTTCGCGACGGGATCGCGATCAGCAGGAACAGCGCAAGCGACATTCCAAGCTTTCCCACTCAGCCTTGCTCTTCAAACCCCATGCCGAAGGCGTGTCCGAGGCTGTGGCGCCAGATCCGGCGTGATAGCCGAGCCTGGGCGAAGGGCATCGCGCTTGCTTCGAGTGTCGCAGAACGTTACTCCACGCCGAGCCAGCAGCGATGTGGCTTGGCAGTGGGCGAGGTGAACCATGGACAACCAAGTGATGATGGCGATCGTGATCGTCGTCGCCGTCGGACTCGTGGTCGCGGCTGTGTGGATGGTCATGCGGCGCCGGCAGACGATGGCGCTACGCCAGAAGTTCGGACCCGAGTACGAGCACGTGTTGCGCTCGAAGGGAACCCCGTCGGAAGCGGAGCGCGAGCTACTCGAGCGCGAGCGTCGCGTCTCATCGTTTGCGCTGCGCCCGCTGAGCGCCGAGGACGCAGAGCATTTCACAGCCTCGTGGCGCACGGTACAGGCGCACTTCGTCGACGATCCCCGCACCGCCGTCGTCGATGCCGATCGCTTGATCGCCGACGTCATGCGTGCGCGGGGCTACCCCGTCGAGGAGCCGGACCGGCGTCTCGACGACCTGTCAGTAGAACACGCTCATGTCGTGAATCACTATCGCGACGCGAATGCGATCATGACCCGGCACGAACGTGGCGAGGCCAGTACCGAGGACATGCGGCAAGCGATGGTCCACTTCCGAGCGTTGTTCGAAGAGCTCGTGGCGGCGCCGCATCGCATCACCAGGAGGGCATCATGAGTTCGGACCGCATCTCGACCCGCGATGTCGCGCGGACGTTGAAGGACGCTGAGGCCGACCGCCGGGACGAAGCGGCGGACGCGATTCCGTATCGGGACACCGTCGAGGATCGCGACAAGGACCGTGAGCGACAGGAGCGACAGGATCGGGCGGTAGCGATGTTCGCCGCCGAGGAGTCTGAAGGGTTCCGCACACAGTGGGACGCGGTTCAGACCGGGTTCGTCGATGAGCCCCGGCGCGCGGTGGTCGAAGCGGATGCGCTGGTCGCCCAGGTGATCAAGCGGTTATCGGAAGTGTTCGCTGACGAGCGCACGCGTCTCGAAGGGCAATGGGGCCACGAAGATCAGGTGTCCACTGAAGATCTTCGGCAGGCGTTGAGGAAATATCGCTCGTTCTTCGAACGGCTCCTATCGTTGTGACGCATCGGGCGACCGGTGTCGGCCTGAAGGCGAACGTGTTGGCGGCGGCGACAATAAGTGGGCTGCGAGTTCCGAAGTTCCAAAGTTCCTGAGTTCCAGAAGTTCGTAACTCGGGAACTGCGGAACTCGGGAACTCGGGAACTCGGGAACTCGGGAACTCGGGAACTCGGGAACTCGGGAACTCGGGAACTCGGGAACTCGCGATGTGCTGGGCTATCATCAATAGATATGTCCAGCGGGTGGCGAACGGCCGTCACTGTCCTCGTTGTCATATCGGCGTCGGTGATGAGCGTCCTGCTCCAGGCCCAGGGCTCGAATTCAGAGGCCAAGACGGTGTGGAACGGCGTCTACACCGCCGAGCAAGCGCAACGCGGCCGCAACTTCTACGCCGAGCACTGCGCGCGCTGTCATGGCGGTGACCTTCAAGGCGGTGAACATCGGGCACTTACGGGTGACCGGTTCTGGGCCTCATGGCAGGATACGACGCTCGAGCGGCTGTTCCGCCACGTCGCCACGAACATGCCGCATTCCGAGGACGGCTCGCTCAAAGGGACCCTGAGCCCCTCGGTCTACGCAGACATCATTGCCTACATCCTGAGCCGCAACGAATTCCCGGCCGGCTCGACTCCGCTCACGGAAGCGTCAATCGTCGGCGTGCGCGTCGTGCGCAAGGGCGGCAGCGCGGAATTGCCTGCAGGCAGCTACGCGCACGTCGTCGGCTGTCTGGCGCCGCGCGGTGCCGATCGCAACTGGAAGCTCGTTCGCGCGTCGCGGCCATCCCGGGTGCTCGAGGGCGAAACCCCCGACGTGAAAGCACCGCTTGGCGACCGCGAGTACACCTTGATGTTCGTGATGACGTCGCTCGACAAGTTCGTCGGACACCGCATGTCCGTGCGCGCGTCGCTCATCGGCGAAGGCGGTGCACAAGGCCTCAACGTCACGACCGTGACGTCGGTCAGTGAAACCTGCCAGTGACCCAGCTGACACCGCCCAGGACTGACTCCTGAATCCTGATTCCTGATTCCTTCTGCGATCCATAATCACCCTCGTGCCACTGTCTCTGGTCAGTCGTCGCGTCGGTGAAGTCACCGTGGTCACGTGCAGCGGCCGGATTGTCGCCGGTCAGGAGTCGGAGTCGCTGCAGCGCTGTCTCGACGATCTGATTCCACTCAGTCCGCACATCCTGCTGCACCTGAATGGCGTCGACTTCATCGACAGCGCCGGTCTCGGGCTGCTCGCGCGCTATCTGACGCGCGTGCAGAACGCGCGCGGCACGCTGAAAGTCTGTGCGCTGTCGCCGAAGATCGACGATGTGCTCCGGGTCACGCGGCTCAAGGCGGTGTTTCAGCCCGACGAGACCGAGGCCGACTCGATCACCGCGATGCACCGCAGTGCACGCGCGGATGAGACAGTCGGGACTGCCGACATCCTGTGTGTCGACTCGTCCGAAGACGTGCTGGCGTACCTCCGCGAGCTGCTCAGGGGAGCGGGCTATCGGGCGATCACTGCTTCGAACTTGCCGGATGGGTTGATTCTTCTCAAAGCGACGGGACCCAAAGTGGTTGTCATCAGCGCCGAGCTGCGCGCCACGCGCTATACGCGCGCCGCCGCCGAGTTCAATCGCTCGATCGACAACGGGCTCGTCGTCGAGCTGCCGCCCGAGTTCTCCGGGCGCGATGCGGCCGATGCGGGGATGCAGGTCCTGAACGACGTACGACGATGCGTCGAGTCGCAATCGTCGGCCTCCGCCTGAGTTTGTCGAGCCTTCCAAGACACGTCGATGTCGTCATCGTGGGCGCGGGCGCGGCCGGCCTCGCGGCCGCACGTCACCTCACGGACGCCGGCATCGACGTGTGCGTGATCGACGCGCGCGATCGAATCGGAGGCCGCGTCTTCACCACGCGCGACGCTGACACACCCGGACCGATCGAGCTCGGAGCCGAATTCGTACACGGGCGCGCGCCTGAACTGCGGGCGCTGATCGAACAAGCGTCGCTGACGATGGTGGACGTCGCCGGCACCCGCTGGAGGACTGCCGGCCAGACGCTGCGCCGGTTCGACGATTTCTGGGAGCAACTCGACTCGGCGATGCGGCGCCTCGATGGCGATCGGCGCCGGCCCGATCGCAGCTTCAACGATGTGCTCTCGGCCAATCCAGGCGGGCGTCGTCTGGCCAAGGCCCGTCAACTCGCGCGTCACTACGTCGAGGGCTTTCACGCCGCTGATCCATCGCTCGTGAGCGCGCAGGCGATGGCGGAGAACGGCAGCCCTGGCGACGACCTGCGCGAGCGCCGGATCGGGCGCGTGCTCGAGGGTTATGACCGGCTGCTGGCATGGCTGGCCGCGCCGCTCGAGCCGCGAGTGCACCTGTCGTCCGTGGTGACCGACATCGAATGGGAGCCGCGACGCGTGTCCGTCCGCGTCCGAGACGCTCGCGGAGAACGCGGCGGCGTGATTGATGCGCGCGGTGCGCTCGTGACCGTCCCAATCGGTGTGCTCAATTCAGGCCCCGACGCCGAAGGCGCGATCCGTTTCACGCCTGCGATCGACCAGAAGAGGAAGGTGCTCGAACGCCTGGCATCCGGGACCGTCGTTCGCGTCGTACTGCGCCTTCGCGAGCGCTTCTGGGCATCGGATGCATTCGCGAAGCGGCACGGGTCCGACGACCTGGACACCTTGAGCTTTCTTCATGGGCGGGCGGGCCCGTTTCCGACGTGGTGGACGGCGTATCCGTCGATCGCGCCGGTGCTGGTCGCCTGGTGCGGTGGACCGTGCGCGCGCGATCTGGTGCACCAGTCTCCGGAGGCGGTCGTCGACGCCGCGTCCGCGGCGCTGGCGCGCCACACCGGGCTTCCGCGGCGAGCCGTCGCGTCGATGATCGAGCAGACCTGGATGCACGACTGGGAGCACGATCCGTACTCACGCGGCGCGTATAGCTATCAGATGGTCGGCGGCAGCGACGCCCCCGCCGAACTGGCGAAGCCGATCCGCGGCACGCTGTTCTTCGCTGGCGAGGCGTCGGAGGCGTCCGGCGGCACCGGCACCGTCCATGGGGCGATCGCGACCGGAACGCGTGCGGCGAAGCAGGTCCTGCGCGCCCTCGGGTGAGGAGGGACCGGGAATTCCGGACACGATCTTCGGCCAGTTGGACACACGGTGGAAACGGGGGTCACGGAGGGAACGGGATTTTCAACACGGAGGAACGGGGAAAACGGTGGAAACAGATCGCGGTGTCGCGCACGCACGTCGCGCGGCACTGCGCGTCAATTCGCAGGGTATCTCAATGCACGACGTGCGTGCGCGACACCGCGATTCCCGTTCACTCCGTTTTCCCCGTTCCTCCGTGTGAATATTCCCGTTTCCCCCGTGACCCCCGTTCCCGCCGTGTTTGATCGCCCATTCCCACGCAGCACGTAGTACGTTCCTTGCACCCACGACACAATCGAAAGGAAAGCGGCTCCAGTCGCTTCGCGGAAGCTCTGTATGACGAGACTGCTGATGCTGTGGGCGGTGATCCGCCGATCGCTTGGTACCGTGCTGTCGGCACTTCGGCGAGGGGTGGTATGGCTCGCGCGCTCCGTCGCGTGGCTGTTCGCGCTCGTCTTCGGCCGTGTCGATTGGCATGCGCCGACGTGGCTGCGATGGGCACGTGCGCGCGCACACGAGGGGCGCGCATATCTCGTGTCGCGGCCCAAGGTCGCTGGCGGATTGGCGCTCGCGGTCGTGGCCGCCGTTGGCGCGATCGCCTGGTATGTCACGCGTCCGACGCCGAACTACGTCGCGTACGTCGTCAACGCGCCCGCGCTCACTGAGTACGACGAACGCGGCATGAGGACGATCCATCCGCTCACGGTCGTGTTCCGCGAGTCGGTGGCCCCTCTGAATCTCGTCCAGCGCCCCGTCACGACGGGGATCGACCTCGAGCCGGTCGTCGCCGGAACATGGACATGGACCGACGACAAGACGCTGCGCTTCATGCCTTTGGACGACTGGCCGGTGAACGGCCAGTTCGCGGTGCGTTTGGACAAGACGAAGGCGCTCGGCCCCGGCGTCGTGCTCGACGACTATACGTTCGAGTTCGGCAGCCGGCCGTTCTCGGCGTCGATTGTGGAGAGCCTCTTCTATCAGGACCCGCGCGATCCAAACCTGAAGAAGCTCGTCGCCACCGTCAAGTTCAGCCACCCGGTCGATAGCGCGCAGTTCGAATCGAGGGTGTCGCTCTCGGTGGCGAAGGATGCCGAATACCTCGGACTCTCTCCGGACAGCCGGCACTTCACCGTCCTCTACGACAAGCTGAAACTTTCCGCATTCATCCATTCGTCGGCGCTGGGCCTGCCGCGCGACGACACGCCGATGACGCTAGTGGTCGACAAGGGCGTCAGTGCCGCACGCGGCGGCAACGACACTGTGGAGCGGCTGCAGGCGGTGGTCGTCATTCCGGGCCGCGCCAGTCTGCGCTTCTCGGATGCGCGGATGACGGTGGTCGACAATGCACGCTACGAGCCCGAACAAATCCTGATGATCGCGAGCTCCTCGCCGGTCGCCGAGCGGGCGGTGTCGTCGGCGATCACGGTGCGGCTGCTTCCCGCGCGTCATCCGCGGCAGCAGGCCGAGGATCGGCGCGCCTACGACTGGCGGAACGAGACCGAGATCGGTCAGGACATTCTCGGCCGCTCGACGCCGGTCAGCGTCAGTTACGTGCCGTCGGACGAAGGCGGCAATACGGCGCACGGCTTCAAGTTCCTCGCCCCGGTCGGGCGCTATCTGCACGTGACCGTGAAGGAAGGCGTGCCCGGGATCGGCGGCTACGTGTCGGGAAAGCCGTTTGTCCAGACGGTCAGAGTGCGGCCCTATCTGCGCGCGCTGACGTTCCTCGGCCAGGGTGCGCTGCTGCCGCTGTCCGGCGACAAGAAGATCGGATTTCTGGTTCGCGACGTCGCGCGTGTCGACGTCGAAGTTGCTCGCGTCCTGCCGAACCAGCTGCAGCACCTCGCGCCGCAGATGTGGGACTTCTCGCGGCCGGCGATCTACGACGGCGTCGAGGACAAGCTCGTCGAGCGCTTCACGACCACGCGCGAGTATCTCGACAAGAAACCGGGCAAGCCGACCTACGACAGCATCGACCTGGCGCAGTACCTGCGCGAGCGGTCGCCCGGCGGGCACGGGCTGTTCCTGTTGCATCTCCGCGGCAGTGGATCCCCGGATCAGGTCGAGGACGAAGGCGAGGATGTCGAGTACGAAGAGGAGCGGAACACACAGCTCGAGGACATGCGGCTCGTGCTCGTCACCGACGTCGGCCTGATCGCCAAGCAGGCGAAGGACGGGAGCCGCGACGTGTTCGTGCAGTCGATTCGCACCGGCGCACCGGTTGAAGGGGCCTCGGTAGAGCTCCTGGGCAGTAACGGACTGGCGATTGCGAGCGCAGTCACCGACGTCAGCGGCCGGGCGCGATTGCCGCGGCCGGCACGAGACTGGTTTCGTGAAAAGACGCCGACGTTGATCCTCGCGCAGCGGGACGAGAACGTGGCGTTTCTGCCGCTGGTCGGCGATCGCGGCTTGAACTTCTCGCGCTACGACGTCGGCGGCATCGAGAGTGCCGAGTCGCCGCAACAACTGGCGACGTATCTGTTCTCCGATCGCGGCATCTACCGTCCGGGCGAGACGACGCACCTTGGCCTGATTACGCGAACCGCTGATTGGAAAGGCTCGCTGGCAGGCCTGCCGATCGACGTCGAGATCACCGATCCACGAGGCTCGCTCGTCAGCCGTACGTCCGTGAAGCTGACCGACGCATCGTTCCAAGACATCACGTTCACCAGCCAGCCGGCGGCACCGACGGGCACGTACGAGGTGGTGGCCTATCTGACAAAGGATCCACGGCGGCGCGAGGCGCTGGGCAGCACCTCGTTCCGCGTGCAGGAGTTCGAGCCCGATCGGATGAAGGCCAGGATCGAGCTGTCGGAACAGCCGATCGAGGGCTGGCTGCGGCCCGAGGACGTGAAGGCACGACTGACCGTGATGCACCTGTTCGGCGAGCCGGCCGCGAACCGGCGCGTCGACGGCGAGCTGAATCTGTCGTCGGTGCTGCCACGTTTCGCGCGCTACGCCGACTACCGATTTCAGATCGGCGAGGCCTTGACCGAGCCGTATCACGAAGCCATCGCCGCGACCACGACCAACGACGCGGGCGTCGCCGAGCTCTCGCTCGATCTCAAGCGATTCATCGGCCGCGCGTATCGTCTCGACGTGCTCGGTCGCGCCTACGAGGCCGAGGGCGGCCGCAACGTCGCCGCCCAGGTGGGCGCGATTGTCTCAGAGGCGCGGTATCTGGTCGGCGTCAAAGCCGACGGCGACCTTGCGTTCGTGCAGCGCGCGAGCGCTCGGCAGGCGCAATGGTTGGCGGTGAATCAGCAGCTCGCATCGGTTCCCGCGAACGGGCTCACGCTCGAATGGGTTCAGCGTAAGTACGTCTCGGTGCTCACGCAGCAGGGCAACGGCACCTACAAGTACGTGTCGCGGCTGCGCGAGATCGTTCGCGACAGCCGGCCTGTGCAGATGGCACAAGGCGGCAGTGCCTTTCCGCTGCCGACGCAGGAGCCTGGCGACTTCGTCCTCGTGCTCCGCAACAGCGCGGGTGCCGAGTTGAACAAATTGAGCTACTCGGTCGCGGGCCAGGCCAATCTGTCCCGGTCGCTCGAACGCAACGCCGAATTGCAGGTGCAGCTCGACAAGCCGGCGTATCTCGGCGGCGATACCATCGCCGTCAGCATCAGGGCGCCGTATATCGGCGCCGGGCTGATCACCATCGAGCGCGATCGCGTCTATCACGCGCAGTGGTTCAAGACCACGACGACGAGCTCGGTCCAACGCGTGACGCTGCCAGCCGACTTCGAGGGGAACGGCTACGTCACCGTGCAGTTCCTGCGCGATCCCGCATCAGACGAACTGTTCCTGAGCCCGCTCTCGTACGGCATCGCGCCGTTTGCCCCCAACCTCGAGGCGCGCACCCAGCGCGTGGCGCTCGTCGCCCCTCCGGTGGTCAAACCGGGTGCGACATTGTCGCTACGGCTGACGGCGGACGAGCCGTCGCGGGCGGCGGTGCTTGCGGTGGACGAAGGCATTCTGCAGGTGGCGCGGTATCAGAATCCCGATCCGCTGAAGTTCTTCTTCCAGAAGCGCATGCTCGAAGTGGAGACGCGGCAGATTCTCGATCTGCTGCTGCCCGAGTACAAGCGCTTCCTCGCGCTGGCGGCGCCGGGCGGCGATGCCGACGCCGGATTCGCGCGTCACTTGAATCCGTTCAACCGCAAGCACAAGCCGCCGGTTGCGTACTGGTCCGGGGTGGTCGACGTCGGACCCGACGGCCGCGACCTGCGATACGTCGTCCCCGATTACTTCAACGGCCGGCTGCGGATCGTCGCGATCGCGGCGAGCGCGCGGCGCGTCGGCGTCACCGAAGTGGGCACGGAGGTCAGGGGCGATTTCATCCTGACGCCGAACGTGCCGCTCATGGTTGCCCCCGGCGACGAATTTCTCGTCAGCGTGGGTGTGTTCAACAACACCACGGGCGGCACCGGACCGATTCAGCTCGAGGCGCAGCTCGATCCGGCACTGTCGATCGTGGGTCCCTCTCGGGTCGATCTGGAGATCGCCGATCGAAAGGAAGGTGTCGGCGAGTTCCGCGTGCGAGCGAATGCCGTGCTGGGGTCGGCAGGACTGCGGTTCACCGCGCGGCGCGCTCGCGCGGAGGCGCGGCTCGAGGAGACCGTGAGCGTGCGCCCGGCCGTGGCCTATCGTACGCAGCTGACGCTGGGACGGATCGATGGCGCGACCGCGGAGACGCCGATCACTCGCGAGCTGTTCGCAGAGCGGCGAACGGTCGAAGCCGCCGTGTCGACCGTGCCGCTCGTCTGGGGACAGGGGTTGACGGCGTATCTCGGAAATTACGAATACACCTGCACCGAGCAGTTGGTCAGCAAGGGCATGTCGTCGCTGATCCTGCTGTCACGTCCCGAGTTCGGCACCGTGCGGAGCCGGGACGCTCGCCCGCTCGATCCGACACTGGCCGTTCTGCGCACGCGCGCCAACGAGCAAGGCGGGTTCGGGCTGTGGGCCTCGACGCCGATCACGGCCGAATTCCCCACGGTGTATGCGGCGCACTTCCTGGTCGAAGCCAAAGAGCGCGGCCAGGGTGTGCCGACCGATCTGCTGACCAACGTCAACGACTGGCTCGCACGGTTTGCGTCCACTCCGGCGAGCACGCTCGGCGACGCCCGTGTGCGTGCATACGCGGTGTACTTGCTCGCGCGACAGGGCGTCAGGGCCAACGCGGCGCTCTCGAATGTCGAGCAGGAGCTGACCCAGCGCTATGCGAAGACGTGGCAGACCGATCTGGCCGCGGCCTATCTGGCCTCGACGTATCGGTTGATGCAGCGTGCCGAGCAAGCCGATCGCATGGTGGCCAGCGTGCCATGGTCGACCGGTCGCGATCTGGCCGTGGAGACGTACTACGGCGACGTCGTGCACGATGCGCAGCTGCTGTATCTGCTGTCGCGTCATTTCCCGGCCCGCGCCGCACAAGCACCGCCAGCCGCGCTCGAGACCATGAGCCGGGCCGTGAACGAGCATCACATCTCGTCCTTGTCCGCTGCGTACACGTTGCTCGCGCTCGACGGGTACGCGAAGGCGGCCAGTGGAGTGGCGACGTTCGGCATCACCGAAGTCGGCAAGGACGGAAAACCGCGCCCGTTGACGTTGTCGGCCGGCGCCATCCAGAAGGCGGCGATCGCAGCGACCGCCGCGCGGCTGCAGTTCACGAAGCAGGGCAGCGCGCCGGGGTATTTCTCGTTGAACGAGTCGGGGTTCGATCGCACGCCGCCGAAGTCGGAGACCGCCCAGGGGATCGAGATCTTCCGCGAGTTCGTCGACGACAAGGACGTGGCGCTCACGCGCGTGACAGTGGGTCAGGAGTTCTTTGTTCGCGTGCGCCTGCGCACCACGACCCGCGACCGGCAATCGCAGGTGGCGGTGGTCGATCTGCTGCCGGGGGGCATCGAGCCGGTCCTCGAACTGCAGCCAACCGCCGACACGAGTGAAGGCGTCGATCCAGCGCAGTTGCGTCAAGTGGGAACCGCATCGGCGCTGCCGATTGGCGTGCGCGCGAAGTCGACCTGGTCGCCGGCGCATCTCGATGTTCGCGACGATCGCCTCGTGTTGTATGGCGACATCGGACGCGACGTCAGCACCTTCGTGTATCGCGTTCGCGCGACGAGTGCTGGCGTCTTTCAAGTGCCGCCGGCCTTCGCCGAGGGTATGTATGACCGCACGGTTGCCGGCTTGAGCCCCGCCGGCAAGCTGGAGGTCGTCAAGCCATGACTGTGGTGTCCGGCTTCAGCCGGACCGTGGGGGCCGCCTTTAGGCGGCCCCGGGCCTTTAGGCGGCCCTGGCTGGTGATCGCAACGCTCACGTTGTGCGTTGTGATGCTGCGCGTGTGGCCGCACGCGCCGTTGCGCGCGCGCATACCGATCTCGACGGCAGTCTGGTCGGCCGATGGCGAGCTGCTGCGCCTCACGCGTGCTGCAGACGATCAGTATCGGATGTGGACGCCGCTCGACGACGTCTCGCCAGTGCTCATCGACGCGTTCGTGACCAAGGAAGACCGCTGGTTCTACTGGCACCCGGGCGTCAACCCGGCATCGCTCGCGCGGGCGGCGTACCGCACGTATCGCGGTCACCGTCGCGAGGGCGGCTCGACTCTGACGATGCAGCTGGTTCGCTTGCTCGATAAGCGCGACACCCGCACGCCGTCGGGCAAGCTGCGACAGACCTTGGCGGCGATCTGGCTGGAGACGCGCTACTCGAAGCGTGAGATTCTCGAGTCCTATCTCAACGTCGCGCCGTTCGGTGGCAACCTGCAGGGTGTCGGCGTCGCCGCACGCGTCTACTTCGGCAAGCCGCCGGACCGCGTGACGCTCGGCGAAGCGCTCACGCTGGCGGTGATTCCTCAGCACCCGACCGGGCGTGCCGGCCGCGCCGGCTCTGACGCGAGCCTGCTCACGGCGCGCGCGGCACTCGGGCGCGCCTGGCTCGCCCGCCACGGCGACAGCGACGACGATCGCCGTCAGATCGATCTGCCGATCGTCGCGCATGCACACACTGCGTTGCCGTACGAGGCGCCGCATGCCGTCGACGCGCTCGTGGCGGCGCACGCCGGCCGCACCGGCAGGCTCGATACGACGCTCGACGCGTCACTGCAACGACTGATCGAACGCCGTATCGACCAATATCTGACCCACGCCGGCGACCGCGGCATTCGCAACGTGTCGGCGCTGCTCGTCGACTGGCGCGACCTGAGCGTGAAGGGCTGGGTGGGCTCGGCGGACTACTGGAACGAGGGCATCGATGGCCAGGTCAACGGCGTGTTCGCGAAGCGATCGCCCGGCTCGACGCTCAAGCCATTCGCCTACGCGCTCGCCCTCGACCAGGGCGTGATCCATCCGCGGACGATGCTGCGTGATGCGCCGACGTCGTTCGGCCCGTTTGCGCCAGAGAATTTCGATGGCCGCTTCTTCGGTCCGATCTCCGCCGAGGAGGCGCTCGTGCGCAGCCGCAACATCCCGGCGGTCTGGGTGGCGACGCAACTGAAGGAGCCATCGCTGTATCAGTTCCTGCAGACCGCCGGCGTGCGCGGGATGAAGTCGGAGTCGTTCTACGGCCTGGCGCTGGCGCTCGGCGGCGGCGAGCTCACGATGGAGGAGCTCGTGACGTTGTATGCCATGCTCGCCAACGGCGGCGTGCTGAAACAACTGCGGATCGAGCCCGGTGCTCCGGCCAGCGAGGGCGTCCGCCTGATCAGCGCCGAAGCGGCATTCATCACACTCGAGATGCTGCGGCGCAATCCGCGCCCCGACGAAGACGGCACCGTGCCGGTCCGCACGCGCTGGCCGGTCGCATGGAAGACCGGCACGTCGTGGGGCTTCCGCGACGCGTGGTCGATCGGTGTCGTCGGTCCGTACGTGCTTGCGATCTGGATCGGCGATTTCGACGGACGCGGCAATCCTGCATTCGTCGGCGTGGATGCGGCGGCGCCGCTGTTCTTCCGAATTGTCGATGCGCTCAACCTGGCGCGACCCGACGAACCCGTGCCGCCGGCCGTCCCGCCAGCGGGCGTGGCCAGGGTCGCCGTGTGCGTCGAGAGCGGCGACCTCCCGAATCGCTACTGCCCGCACACCGTGGACACCTGGTACATCCCGGGCAAGTCGCCGATCCGCGTCAGTCAGCTGCATCGCGCGATCGGAATCGATCCGATCACCGGCACGGCACGATGCGCGCCGTATCCGGCGGGCACGCGCGTCGAGGTGTTCGAGGTCTGGTCGTCCGACATGCTGAAACTGTTTCGTCAAGCCGGAATGCCGCGCCGTTCGCCGCCATCGATCCCCGACTGTGCTGACGATGAAGGCGGCGACCCACCGGTGATCACCTCACCGATCCGCAATGTCGGCTACGCACTCCGCCACTCAGGGCAGGGCGATTCGATCGCCCTCGAAGCCAGCGTGGCGGGCGACGTCGGGCGGGTGTTCTGGTTCGATGGCAGCGCGCTCATCGGTACGCGTGAGGTCGGCGATGGCGCGTTGGCCTGGCGGCCCTCATCGCCCGGCCTTCATCTCGTTCGCATCGTCGACGACCACGGGCGATCGGCTGAGCGGGACGTGGAAGTGCAGATCGCCCAGTAGTAAATGTTTTTTACACCGCGATCGCACTCGGGAAGGTCCGGCTAAAGCCGGACACTACGTAGTGCTGGTGCGGCTATTGCACCGGTCTGCGACGCTGTGGAAGAAGACGACTCAGCTGCAGCGCCCACGCCAACGAGACGACGTCGCCGTTTCCGCCGACTTCGCATCCTCGGCGGCATCATCTGTTTGATCGCCGTCCTCTCGTTCGTCGCGGTCCACACGCCACCCGTCCGACGGTTCGCGACGCAGCAAGTGGTCAATCTGCTCGCACGCGAACGGATCGAGTTCGGCACGGACGAGCTCGGCTATAACCTGTTCGGCGCCTCCATCAATCTTCGGAACGTCCGCATCCGCTCGACGGAATGGCCCGATGCGCCGGTGTTCGCGACGATTCGGCGCGCCAGCTTCGATCTGAGTCTGCTGCAACTGCTGCGCGGCCGATACGTGCTTCAAACCGGGAGCGTCGACGGCCTCGACATCCACTACTACGTCGACGAGCAAGGACGCGACAACCTGCCGCGTCCACCGTCCGATCCGAACAAGCCGAAGGAACCGCTCGACTATCTGATCGCCGATCTCACCGTCTCGAATGCGCGCGTGCGCTACGAGAACCGGGCGCAGCAGGTCGATGCGCAGCTGCCAGTGTCGTCGATCAAGGTGACGGGCAACGGCCTCACCGATCGGCACCTGATTCATCTCGAAGCGGCCGGCGGCAACCTCCAGGCGCAGGAACGGCGTGCGGCGATCGATCGGGTCACCGGAGACGTCGACCTCGGTGATGACGATGTGACGATCCAGCACCTGCAGGTGGACACGCTTGGATCGCGCGCCGAGGTGACCGGCACGATCGCCATGTTCGACGCGCCGGTGCTCGACGTCGCGCTGAAGACCAGCGTGGATGCCGCGAAGGTGGCTCCACTCGCCAACGTCACGGACCCGGTGAGCGGCACGATCGTGATCGATGCCACCGCCAAGGGTGCGGTCGCGACGCCGGCGATCGATGCGCACGTCACCGGATCCTCGCTGCAGTTCCGCGAGCTGCGCGACGCCCAGATCGACGCGACCGCGGCGTACGACGTCGCGACGCGACGCGCCGATGTGTCCTCGCTCGACGTGCGCGGGCCGTGGGGAGCCGTCACCGGCAGCGGCAACGTCGCGCTCGAGGGCAACGGGCGGTCGAGCGTGAAAGCCAACGTCAATGGCCTCGATGCCGCATCCATCATGCGCGCGTTGCGGTCGCCGTACATCACCGCCACGCGCGTCGACGCCAAGGTGCAGGCGCAGTGGCCCGGGCTCGAGTTCATGAAGGCCTCGGGCCAGGCCGACGCCACGCTGACCGCGACGGCGGCTCGCCCCTCGAAGAACGTGATGCCGGTCGGCGGACGACTGGTCGCACGCGGTACTGGCGAGGGCGTCGAGGCGCAGCTGCTCAAGCTGGTTGCGCCAGGCGCGGAGATCGCCGGACGCGTCGCCGTCAGCCGCGAGCGCGCGCTGCGGGGGGACGTCACCGCTCGGACGGGGGATCTCAGTCAGCTGGTCTCGTCGATGGAGGCGTTCCTCGGCCGCCCGAAGGGCTCACTGGTGCCGACGACTGTCACCGGCGCGGTGGACGTCAACGCGAAGCTTGCGGGCACGCTCGACGCGCCGGCCGCCGCCACGACGCTCAACGCACCGGCGTTGACTGTCGGTTCGGCGGAAGGAATTGCCCTGAGCGCCGAGGCGAACTACACGCCCGCGGCGGTCGACATCGGCCGTGCTGATCTGATGTGGAAGGACGCGCGCGCGCACGCCGACGGACGCGTCGGGCTCCAAGGCACCCGGCCGATGAACTTGTCTGTGTCGGCCGATCAGCTGGACGTGCCCTCCATTCTCCAGACGGTGAACAACGGTGACCTGCCGGTGGCCGGCACCATCTCCGCGCGCGGGATGGTGGGCGGTACCCTCGACCGTCCGATGGCGACGTTGACGGCTCAGGGGTCGAACCTGGTCGCCTACGAGGAACAGATCGGTTCCTTCAACGGCAACGTCACGCTCCAGGGACGTCAGGTCGCGTTGTCGGATTTCGTCGTCGACAAGCCGCAGCCCGAGGGTGCGGGACGCCTGTCGGTGTCCGGTACTTATCATCTCGATCGCAAGGCGTACACGGTCGATCTCAAGTCAGAGAACCTGCGCCTGGTCGGGATGATGCTGCCCAATGGGCAGAGCGTGCGCGGCAACGTGAAGCTTGCCGGCCACGGCGAAGGCACTGTCGCGTCGCCGGCCGGTACGCTCGATCTCGACGCGACCGATCTGCTGCTGAACGACATGCCGATTGGCAACGTCGTCGTCAAAGCGATGGCGGCCGACAACCAGGCGAACATCACGGCGTCGGCCGATCGCTACAACGTCGATGCGAACGCGCTGATCGGTTTGATGCGGCCGTTCCCGGCAACGGTGAAAGTGCAGGCGAACGGTCTCGACCTCTCCACATTGCCGATCGGCCCACAGCCAGAAACGGTCACGGCGAAAGCCGATACGACCTCGGCCCAACCCGACACGACCGCGGCCAAGCCCGATACGACCGCGGCCAAACCCGACACGACTGCGGCCAAACCCGACACGACGACTGCGGCCAAAGACGAGAAGCCGATCACCGATGTGAACCAGCCGGTTGAGATCAAGCAGACGCGCCGCGAGGGCGATCAAGCGCCGGCAACAGAGGTCCGGGTGACGCCACCGGACGACACGAAGAAACCGGACACGACGAAGCCGGACACGACGAAGCCGGACGCAGAGGTCGGGCTAAAGGGGGACGCGACGGAGAGTGCGCAGCCGCGAGTCGCCGGGCTCGAGGGTCAGGTGCACGCCACGATCGAGGCATCGGGCAACCTGACCGAGCTCGAAGCCGGTAAAGCCACCATCGCGCTGCAAGAGCTCGACGCGCGCTGGCGCGGTCGCCCCTTCAAAGTGACGAGCCCTTCGCCCATTCAATACGCGGACAAGCGCGTGACAGTCGACAAGCTGCAGGTGAGCGCCGAAGGCGCCGCGCTCACGATCGGGGGTCAGTTGCCGCTGACCGACCAGGCGGGCGACGGCGAGATCGACGTCGATCTCAAAGGCAACCTCGCCACCATCGCGAAGTTTGCGCCGCCCGACACCAACATCGACGCGGACGGCACCATCGCGATGACCGGATCGATCAAGGGCACGATGAAGCGGATCGATCCCGACCTGACGATCACGGTCGAGAATGGGCTCGTCATCTCGCCGCTGCTCGAACCCGGGTTCTCGCGGATCGAACTGATGGCGCGCATCGCCGAGGGCCAGGCGCTCGTCGAGAAGCTGACGGCGAGCTGGGGCACGGCCACGATCGAGGCCTCGGGTCGCGTTCCGTTCGAGGTGTTGCCGCAACTGCCGGTCGAGATCCCGCGCATGAACGGCGCCGCTACGCTCATGGCCGCCCTCAAGGGACTCGATCCCTCGTCACTGCCAGGGGCGCCGCCGCAACTGAGCGGCATGATCGGTCTGGTTGCGGAAGTCTCGGCGAAACAGCCCAACCTGGCATCACTCGAGGGGAAGATCACGTTCGAGCAGCTCGAGGTCGCCTATCGGAGCCTCGATCTCGCGCAGAAGCAGCCGTCAACGATCGGCATCGCGTCGGGAACGGCGACGGTCGAGCAGCTCGATCTCGCCGGATCGGCTGGAGAGATCAAGGCCGGCGGACGTGTCGAGCTGGCGGGGAACCGCGCCATGGACCTGACGGTCGACGGCAATCTCAACGTGGCCGCTATATCGGTCGTGACCGAGAGATTGCAGGCGGAAGGTGAATCGAAGTTGAACGTGCGCGCCCAGGGCACGTTCAACGATCCGCAGGTGACCGGCAGTCTCGAGCTCGTGAACGCGAACTTCGTCACCGACGAGCCGAACCTTGCGGCTGAGAATCTCAACGCCCACGTCGATCTTCAGGGCCGCCGCATCGTCTTGACGAAGCTCGAAGCCGATCTGAATGGCGGCACGCTCAACGCCTCAGGCGATCTGACTCTTGGCGAAGGGGCAGTGAGCGACATCAATCTTCGCGTGACCACCAAGGACTTCGCGTACGATGCGCCGCTCGACATGCGCAGCATCTCCGATGCGGACATCCAGATTACGCGTCAGGACGAGAACTTCGTCGTCGCCGGCAAGGTGACGATCGACGAGGCAGGGCTCACCGGCGACGTCAACTTCGACCAGGGCTTGCTCGCCGCGATGACAGCGCGTAAGAAGCTCGATCTCACGGAAGAGCGAAATCCGTTCCTCGAGCGGGTGCGGTTCAACGTCGATGTCGATACGGCCACGCCCATTCTCGTCGACAACAATCTCGCCAAAGCCGAAATCGAGTCCGATATTCGCGTCGTCGGGACGCCGTACGAGCCCGGGCTGCTGGGCGAAATCAGGCTGCTCGAAGGGTCGGAGATTCGGCTGAATGAGCGGCGTTATGAAGCCGAGCCCAGCACGATCACGTTCGTCGACGAGCGGCGTATCTTTCCATCGTTCGACCTCCACCTCAATACGACCGCCGGTAATTACGAAGTCACGATCGCGGTGACCGGCACACCCGGCGATACCGAGACGACGATGACGTCCACTCCGTCGCTGCCCGAGCCAGACATCATGGCGTTGCTCGTGACGGGCCGGACGCTGGATCAGATGCGCGGCGAGGAGTACGAAGTCGCACGTGAGCAGGTCCTCTCGTATCTGACAGGTCGCGTCGGATCGCAGCTTGGCCGCGGCATTCAAGAGGCCACTGGCTTGAGCGAAGTGCGCGTCGAGCCGACGCTGATCGCCAACGAGGCCGACCCGGGCGCCCGGCTCACCGTGGGGCAGGAGCTGACCGAGGAGCTGAAGCTCGTGTACTCGACGAACCTCACTGACAGCAACGATCAGATCTGGGTTGCCGAGTACGACGTCACGCGGCGTTTCCAGACTCAAGCCGTGCGCCAGGAGGACAACAGCTATCGGCTCGACTTCCGTCACGACGTTCGCTTCGGCGGCCAGCCGGAGCCGCGCCGCATTCAGCGCGCCCAGGCTGAAGTCGAGCGCGTCATGATGAGCGAGTCGGATGCCCCCAACTCGGCCGAGTTGCTGAAGAAGTTCGGCGTGAAGGAGGGCGACAAGTACGACTTCTTCAAGATCCGCAACGGCGTGGAGCGCGTGGAGGAGTCGCTCATGGAGCAGGGCTACCTCCAGTCGCGCGTGCGCCTCGAGCGGAAGGTCGAAAGCCAGCGGGCCGACCTCACGTTGAAGGTCATGCGCGGCCCGATGGTCGACATTCAGTTCATGGGAGCGACGCCGCCGCAGAAGGTGCAGGAGCAGGTCAAGACGCAGTGGCACCGCGGCGTCTTCGACAAGCAGCGCGGCGATGACGGCATCGATCGGCTGCGCGAATGGCTGATGGGCGACAACTACCTGCAGCCGAAAATCACCTACGAGGTCCAGGGCGCTGGTGACGATCGCCGACGAGTGGTGTTCCAGATCGAACCAGGGATGCGCTCGGAAAAG
>Ga0111539_10000862_pt1 | contig 39573 bp, 38 predicted proteins | sample RhiMethybrSRZTD1_FD_79667 | JGI IMG/M metagenome (GOLD analysis project Ga0111539, IMG submission 79667) | Populus rhizosphere microbial communities from Tennessee, USA - Rhizosphere MetaG P. TD hybrid SRZTD1 (version 2) (version 2) | ecosystem: Host-associated > Plants > Roots > Rhizosphere >...
GCGTTGATCTCGCACATCGGTCTCCAGCCAGGGCATCGTCCCCTCCTCGCGGAGGAGACGCTACCCTGAAGCTGTTACCTATGTGCTGGCGTCAGTGTTACCGATGTCCTGGCGCCGTACACCCAAAGGACCGGCCTTTTCTTTTCAATCGCAAGAAACGTCAAGACAACACGATCGGGACGCCGGTACAGTGCGGCCCATGATTCGACACATCCTGACGTTGTATATCCTGCTCGTTCCAACCGTCGCCGTCGCGCAGACATCAGCAGCCGCAGGCGCGCCGGTGGTGTACTTCAGCCTGTTTGGCCAGAACGGACCGGAGTTCCAGCGCTTCTATGCTGAAGTCTTCGACTGGAAGGTGGCCGCGAACGGCGACGTCGTCACCACGGTCACGCCGCCGCTGACGGGAACCATCGCACAAGGGGCACCCGAAACGATCGTCTACGTCGGCGTCGCCGACGTGACCGCGACACTGCAGAAAGTCGTGGCGCGCGGCGGAACCATTCGGTATCCGCGCTTCGAAGTGCCCGGCCGGGTCGTCCTGGGCGTGTTCAAAGACCCGGCCGGCAACAGCGTCGGCCTGGTGGAAATGCAAAACGGCAAGGCGAAGATTCCGCCACCAACGACCACCCCCTAACCACCAACCACCAACCACCAACCGACAGTAAGATCAGCCCGTGAATCTGCAGGGAAGAACGGTACTCGTTACCGGCGGCGCGTCAGGTCTGGGCGGCGCGGTTGTGGACATGGTGGTGGCCGCGGGCGGGCGCGCGGTCATTCTCGATGTCAACGAGGAGAAAGCGCGCGCCAAGTTCGCGCTGCTGGCGGGTACAGGTCCGTTCGGACCGGCCGCGGTGCGCTTCGTGAAGGCCGACGTGACGCGTGAGGCCGACGTGCAGGCCGCCGTCGATACCGCGATACGAGAGTTCGGTCAACTCGACGGCGTCGTGAACGCCGCGGGGATCCCTGCCGCTGAACGGGTCTTGGGCCGCGAAGGCGTGCTGCCCCTCGACCGGTTCACGCGGGTGATTCAGGTCAATCTGATCGGCACCTTCAACGTGATCCGACTCGCGGCCGCTGCCATGGACAAGAACACGCCCACCGCCGCAGGTGAACGAGGCGTCATCGTCAACACGGCATCGGTCGCGGCGTTCGACGGACAGATCGGACAAGCTGCCTATTCAGCATCCAAGGGCGGCATCGTCGGCATGACGCTGCCCATCGCCCGCGAGTTCGCCCGGATTGGCATCCGCGTCATGACCATCGCCCCCGGCACGTTCGATACGCCCCTCCTTGCGGCATTACCCGAGGCGGCACGCGTCTCGCTCGCGCAGCAGGTCCCGTTTCCCTCGCGGCTCGGACGCCCGGAAGAATACGCGGCGCTGGTGCGGCACATCTTCGAGAACGAGATGCTGAACGGCGAAGTGATTCGCCTCGACGGCGCCATTCGCATGGCGCCGAAATAGACGCGCGGTCAGGAGCGGGTGTCCGGTCGCTTCTCGAGAAACCGCAGGTCGTGCCGGATTCGCTCGATGCGCGTCCGTTCGGCTTTCAAGAACTCGGCAGCATCCCGCGGGACGCGGACACTCCTTGGCAGCGTGCCGTGGGCGGCTCCGACCGGATCGCCGGTCCCGAGTGTCACGAGACTGGACAATTCCACCTGATCCCGCGTGACCTCTTCGCTCCAGGAGATCAGGTGGTCATAGCCGGCGATCATCGAGAGCACCTCACGGCGCTCGATTTCGGTGAGTGAGCGCCAGCGCTGATCGTCGGGACCGTCACCGGGCTGCCACTCGCTGATCGGAGACGGAACTGACGTCAGGATGCGTGCGTGTTCGGTCAACTCGTCGACCACCTCGCGTATGGCGGCAGAGAGCGCGGCACCACTCCCTCCATCGTCAGTCGCGGGCCACTCGACATCGCCCTCGCGCGAGGGCTGGAACACTCGTTGAAGGACGAGCAGCCGACGATACATCCGGCCCGCGCGCTCCTTCAGCGTCGGCTCGAGGGTCTTCATAGACGCACCTCGGCGTATGGCAAGGAAACGACGGCGCCCCGGTGGCACCGCACACGACCGAAACAACGATGGGACGGTGTGCAGATTATAGCTATGATGAAGCCTCGATGTTGATCCTTCTGACTGGTTCCCTGGCCGGACTCTTTCACGTGCTCTCGGGTCCCGATCATCTGGCCGCCGTCGCACCACTCGCGGCAGACGAACGGAAGCGCGGGTGGCTGGCTGGCTGCACGTGGGGAATCGGTCATGCGTCGGGCGTCGTCGTCGTGGCGGTGACCGCGGTCTTGCTGCGCGACATGCTGCCGTCGATCGACGTCATCTCCGCCTGGGGCGAACGTGTCGTTGGCGCCGCGCTGATTGGCATCGGGGTGTGGGCGCTGAGACGCTGCGCGCGTATCGAGCGGTCGCCGCACAGCCACGGCCGCGTGGCGCACAATCACGTGCACGTGCAGGCCGGACCGACATGGATGCGGCGGCTCGGCCACGCGCATGCCTCGTTCTGCATGGGCGTCCTGCACGGCGTCGCCGGCAGCTCGCACTTCTTCGGAGTGCTGCCTGCCCTCGCGCTTCCCTCACAAGCCGCCGCGCTGACCTATATCGGTGCGTTTGGAGTCGGGACCGTCGTCGCCATGACCGTCTTCGCGGCCGCTGTGGGACTCCTCGGCGTACACGCCGGGCCGAACCCACGGCTTCATCGGGCGATGATGACTGCCGCAGCGGCGCTCGCGATCGTCGTGGGCGGTGTGTGGCTTACTGCGCCGGGTGCGTAATGAGGCTGCCGGCGTTCACAGCGGCATCGTAGAGGACGAACGCCTCACGAGCCTGCGCGGCCCGATCCCCTGAGTACGACACATCGGTCGCTTTGCGCGCCGTGCGCACGGCCGCGAGCAACATCTGATGTTGATCAGCCGACGCAGCCGGCGCACGCAGACTGCGCAGCGTTGACTCGAGCGTGGACAGCGTATCGTCGAGCGCACGCAGCACATCCGGCGATCCCGATTGGGCCGCCGACGTCAGAAACGGTTTCGTCGCGGCGAGCCGTTCGAGCACACCACGCAGCTGCTCGTGGTAGTTCTCGGTCGCCGGCGCATCCTGGCGCGCGTCCTCGACGGGCACCGCGCGGCTCACGGGGGCCTGCGCCCGAGCCTGCGCGGGGTCGGCACCGGCAGACACTGCGGGCGGCGCGACGGCGTCAGACGCCACCAACGGCCAGGTCAAATCGACATACACACGGCGCCCTTCCGCGCGGACATTGGCGCGCGCGAACTCGGGCAGCGTGACATGCGCGCGGAGAAATTCACCAGTCTCCGACGCCTGCACGCCTTCGATCGACACGCGCTCGACCAGGTGCACACTGTCGGGCGCGCTCCACTGCTGCGGCTGAATCTTGGTGGACATCGGCCCGACGTCGAGATCGAGCAGGTTCTCCACGCGTCGCGACTTCACCTGCCTCGGCTCGAGCGGCAGCTCAAAGACCAGCGACAGACGATCCGGCGCGCCGATCAGCAGGATATTGGGATTGCCTTCGGCGAGCTCGTTTTCGACCTCATTGCGAGGCGCGTTGCGAAGCGACTCGTCCACGAAGATGCGAGCCGTTGGGAACCCGGAACGTGCGAGCCGGCGCTGCATGCGCTCGGCCTCGTCGAGCGAGGCATACGGCCCGACCATCGCCTGATGCAGCTGGTGGCGGCCTGGCGAGACTCTCGTGAACGCCGGGAAGCCTAGCGTGCGCACTCGATTCGCGGCGATCCCGGCGCCGTCACTGCTGTCGGTCGTCTGGATAGTGACGCTGAAGCTCGCGCCGGTATCGAGCGTTGGCGCTTCAGGAAGCTCCTTCCACGCGAACATCGATGCCATCGCCGGCTGCGGCGCCATGAAATAGAGAAAGCTGCCAACGCCGAGCACCAGGAGCACCGCGGCAGCAGCGGCAGTCTGCTTTTTCAGCCGCAAATACCGCATGTGCACGTCGGGCACCGAGTAGCCGCGGTTCACCTGCCGGATGCCCGGCTTGTGCATGAACTGACTGAGCTGCTGTTCGTTGAGCAGAACGACCGCGTACTGCTGTTCGGGCTCGAGGACCGCGTCAGGCTGCGATTTGTGGTTCAGCACAACTGGCCCTCAAATCGTGGACTGACAGTCCGTACCGCCGGCCACCGGGTTCGGCGAGATAAAGGCGATCGCCGATGTTGACCTGTCGCTCGCGCAGACTGCCCGCCGGCAGTTCGACGACGGCGTGCGCCGTCGGATCGACGGCAATCCGCCACGGCGTCATCTCACGCACCACTTTCACCACACGTCCATCGTCATCGACAAAGATGACGTCGATGTCGAAACGCATGAACATCGTGTGAATGGAAAAACACGGCGCTATGATCAGCGCGCTCGACGGCTCGAGACCCGATCGGCCGAGCAGACCCTTGCGGCGATCGTGTCGCGTCACTGCGACCTCGACGCGCTCGGCAAGAGCCTCGTCAGTGCGCTGATTCACCAGCGCGAACGCCATCGCGTTCATCAGCGAATCTCGATGACGCCCTGGTGCTGGGCCTTGCGCGGGGTGGACGTTGACGGCAGACTCTGCGCCTTGTCGTCGTCGAGGAAATAGGCGGCGCAGGCCGCGTCGAGATTCTCGCGGTTGAGCGTCGGCTCCTCGCCGCGGTATCGGCACAGCGCAGTCACCTGATCGAGCAGGTCACGCGGATGGCACGCGCGCAACGGCCGGTTCGTCGGCTGGTAGTGCCGGCGATGCAGGTACTCAGCCATCACTGGATGGAACGTCATGTCCCGGCGGCGGCAGTTCATCTCGAGAATGGAGGTGAACTGCTCGATCGACGGATCGCCGACGTGAATCTTGTAGGGAATCCGGCGCAGGAATGCTTCATCCGCGAGCGACGAGGGATCGAGGTTCGTCGCGAAGACGGTGAGCACATCGAACGGCACCTGGAACTTCTTGCCGGTGTGCAGGGTCAGGTAGTCAATGCGGCTCTCGAGCGGCACGATCCAGCGGTTCAACAGGTCCTCGGGTCGCATCCGCTGGCGGCCGAAGTCGTCCACCAGGAAGATGCCGCCGTTGGCCTTGAGCTGCAGCGGCGCTTCGTAGAAGCGCGCCAGCGGGTTGAACGTCAGGTCGAGCATGTCGAGCGTCAGCTCGCCGCCGACCATGACGACCGGACGACGAATGCGCACCCATCGCCGATCCTTCGGCTCCGCCGCGATAATGCTCGTCGGGTTGACCTCGAGATCTTCGAGCGGTTCGTGGCTGATCGGGTCGAACATCGTGATGATGTGACCCTCGACCTCGATGGCGTACGGCATGTACATGTCGCCGCCGAGAGTCCGCCCTAGTCCCTCGGCGAGCACCGTCTTACCGTTGCCGGGAGGCCCATAGAGGAAGATGGCCTTGTTGGCGTTCGAGGCGGGCCCCAGCTGCTCGAGGATGTTGTCGTTGACGACGAGATGCCCGAACCCGCCGCGCAAACGCTCGCGATCGATGAAGCCCCGCGAGGCTGCGAGCGCACGCATCTGCTTGACGTAGCTCGCCAGTGGCACGGGCGCGGCGCCGATGTACTGATTGATCTCGAGATACTGCACGGCGCGGGCGCGACCGAGGTCGGTCATCGCGTAGCGGTAGCTCGCGGCTGACGTGCCGGTGGTGCCGCGCACTTCGATCAACCGCTCGAAGCGGATGCGCTCGATGATCGGCTCGAGAATCGCAAACGGCAGGCGCAGACGCTCGGCGAGCATGAGGCCCGTGGCCTCGCCGCCATAGAGCGTCTTGACGAGCAGCTGCTCGATCATGTCGGCGCCGAGACCGGTGTCTTCCAGCCTGGTGGGCACCGGCGGTGCCGGCGTGCGCGTCGTATCGGTGGCGGTGGTGGCGAGTGCGGGCGTCATTTGTTGACCAGCGGGAAGAGGACCTGGACGAACTTGATCGCCGCCGGTCCGATGGTGACCACCCAGATTGCCGGGAAGATGCAGAAGACGAGCGGGAAGACCATCTTCACACCGGTCTTGGCCGCCGCCTCTTCTGCACGCTGCCGGCGCTTCGTGCGCAACGTGTCCGAGTGCACACGCAGCGACTGCGCGACGCTCGTGCCGAACTTGTCGGTCTGAATCAGCATCGCGACCAGCGACGACAGGTCGTCAACACCGGTGCGATCGGCGAGGTTGCGCAGCGCGTCGGGGCGCGCCTTGCCGGCACGCAACTCGAGGTTCACCAGGCGCAGCTCGTCGGACAGATCTTTGTGCGCGAAGGCCAGCTCTTCGCCGACACGCTGCAGTGCCTGGTCGAGTCCAAGACCCGCTTCCACGCTCACCACGAGCAGGTCGAGGGCGTCGGCCAGCGCCAGTCGGATCTTGTGCTGCCGCTTCTTCGCCATCCGCGCCAGCACCATGCCGGGCAGGACGTAGCCGAGCGCCGCAGAGACGAGCGCGAGCAGCACGTTCGGCCGGGCGACGACGAGCGGCGTGGACATCAGACCGAAGGCGAACAACGCGCAGCCGAGACGGGCGCCGATGAACACCGGCAGCGCTTCCGCACCGCGGTACCCGGCGGCGACCAGCCGTCCCTTCAGCTTGCCCATCTCCGACGCCGACGTCGGCGCGTACTTGCCAAGCCGCTTGAACGACTTCTTGAGGCCTTCGCTGTAGCGCGACGGCTCCTCGACCGGAACAACACCGGTGAAGCCGCGCAGCTCGCCGAGGCGCTGCTCGATCACGCCGCCGCGGGCGGGCGCCAGCACCATGGCAAAACCCACCACCAGCAGTGCGACGAAGAGGAATCCGAGCAGGGGCAGAAGCAACACGCTACACCTCGATCTTGATGATCTTGCGGATCCAGAGGTAGCCGATCGTCTGCATCACGATCGCGCCGAAGATCATCATCTGGCCCATGCGCTCGGTGAAGAGCAGGTTCATGTGCTCAGGATTGATGAAGGTCAGCGCGATAGCGAGCGCAGGCGGCAGCGCCATCAGGACATATCCAGTGAATCGGCCGTGCGCGGTATGGACGCGGACCTGCCGCAGGATCTTGAACCGCTCGCGCACAACATGCGCGAGGTTGTCCAGGATCTCGGCGAGGTTGCCGCCGGTCTCGCGCTGGATCGTCACCGCGGTCACGAAGAACTTGACGTCGAGAATCGGCACGCGCTCGGACATCTGGTCGAGCACGTCACGCAGCGGCAGACCGAAGTTCTGCTGCTCGAACGCCTTCTTGAACTCGACGCCCACTGGCGACGGCAACTCGTCGGCGACCATGCCCATCGCGGTCTGGAAGGCATGGCCGGCGCGAATCGCGCGCGACAACAGATCGAGCGCTTCCGGGAACTGCTCCTCGAACTTTTTCATCCGCTGCGTGCGCTTGTGCCGCAGCCAGATGTAGGGCAGGAAGCTGCCAAACAACGCGGCGATGATCCAGAAGATCGGCACCTTGACGAACAGCATGCAGATCAGGCCGCTCACCACTGCCGCGAGGATCATCGCGACCATGATCGCGCTCGGCGTCGTGTGCACGCCGGACTGCTGGATCAGCGTCGTCAGTGACGAGTTCGCTCCGCCCAGCGCGCGATCGATCGCCGGCAGCGGCCCTTTCTTCACCTGCGTGACGAAACTCGGCGTCTCAGGCAGGTCGGCACCGGCCGGACGCGAGACTTCGCGCAGACGGCGATCAAGTCGTCGCGAGGCAAGCCAACCGGGCAGCTGCAGCAGACCGAAATAGGCCCCGATGACCGCACCCGCCACGAGCACGAACACGACGAAGGCGGCAACCATTACTTGACCTCCCACACGCCTTCGAACATGTCGGTGGGCAGAAGAATGCCGCCGGCCTTCATGCGCTCGGCGCACTTCGGCCGCACGCCGGTGGCGCGGAAGCGCCCGGCGACTCTGCCTTCTTTGGTCACGCCCATCTTCTCGAACACGAAAATGTCCTGCATGGTGATCACGTCGCCTTCCATGCCGGTAATCTCCGAGATCGTCGTGACCTTGCGCGTGCCGTCGGCCAGACGCGTCTGCTGGACGACGAGCTGGATCGCCGAGGCAATCTGCTGCCGCATGGCTTTGTCGGGCAGGTTCGTCGCGCCCATCGCGATCATCGTTTCGATACGGGTCAACGCGTCGCGCGGCGTGTTGGCGTGCACCGTGGTCAGCGATCCGTCGTGACCGGTGTTCATCGCCTGGAGCATGTCGAGGGCTTCCTCGCTGCGCACCTCGCCGACGACGATGCGGTCGGGACGCATACGGAGCGCATTGACGACCAACTGGCGCTGCTTGATGGCGCCTTTGCCTTCAACGTTGGCCGGCCGCGTTTCCAGACGCGCGACGTGCTCCTGGTTGAGCTGCAGTTCGGCGGCGTCCTCGATCGTGACAATGCGCTCTTTCGACGAGATGAAGCCGGAGAGCACGTTGAGCAGCGTCGTCTTACCAGCGCCGGTGCCGCCGCTGATCAGACAGTTCAGCCGCGACTTCACGCAACTGGCCAGGAAGTCGAGCATCGGCTGCGTGAGCGCGCCGAGACCGACGAGGTCCTCGGCCCTGAGACGTTCGGCCGGGAAACGGCGAATCGAGAGCAGCGGACCGTCCACCGCGAGCGGCGGAATGATCGCGTTCACGCGCGAGCCATCAGCGAGGCGCGCGTCCACCATCGGTGAGCTGTCGTCCACGCGGCGGCCGATGCGGCTGACGATGCGGTCGATGACGCGCATCAGATGCGCATCGTCCTGGAAGGTCGCGGTGACGCGCTCGAGCACGCCTTTCCGCTCGACGAATACGTTGCGATAGGTGTTGACCAGAATGTCGCTGACGGTCGGGTCCTTCAGAAGCGGCTCGAGCGGTCCGAGACCGAAGACGTCGTCGAGGACCTCTGCGAAGAGGGTTTCGCGCTCGGTCAGGCTGAGCGGCGTGGACTCTTCAGAGAGCAGCAGTCCGAGCAACGAGCGGATCTCGCCTTCAGCGCGCGCGCGGTCGGCGTTGGCGAGTGCTTCGAGATTCAGCCGATTCAGCAGCTTCTTGTGGACTGACGCGCGAAGCTCGAGATACTGCTGGCGGACCGGCTGATGCGGAGCCGGACCTGGCAATGTCGTTGGCCGAAGCGGCAGGACCTGGCCGGGTGACGTGGGGGAAGCAGCGCGCATGGGTTATCACCACATAGACGCTAGGCGCTGCAGGCCCAGCGGAAGAGGACCGCGTTTCACCGGCGCCGCGTCCTGTTCGACCGCGTTGGGATCGAACAGGCGGCGCACGAAGCTGTCGAACTGTGAGGCCAGATCGCTGTTGCCGGCAGTGGCCAGTGGCACGCCGGAGTTGAGCGCCGTCGAGACGGTCTTGTAGTCGCTCAGGAAGATCTGCGAGATCGGGTGACCGAGCGCGCTTTCGATTTGCTGCGGCGGAATCGGATACGGCTCCGCAGCGCGATTGAGCAGCACGCGCACGCGATCGCCTGATGCGCCGAGCTGACCGATCCGATCGAGCAGCCGCTGCGCGTTGCGTACCGACGGCACGTCGGGATTGGCGACGAGGAAGATCGTGTCGGCGGCATAGAGCGTCGACACCGCACACGCGTTCATCTGCGCGCCGGCATCCACGATGATGTGCTCGTACTGGCGGCCGAGCAGACGGAAGACCTCTTCGAGACCGCCGCTGTCGGACGCGCCCGGGCGATCGAAGAGATCAGACCCGGCGAGAATCTCGAGCCCCGACTTGTGCTTGACCACGAGCTCCTTGATGAACTCCTGATCCAGTCTGTGGAGGTTGTCGAGCGCATCGAGCATCGTGTAGCGGCTGCGCACGCCGAGGAACAGCGTGACCTCACCCAGACCCGCCTTCAAATCGACGATGAGCGTGGGCCGCTTTTTCTGACGGGCGATCTCGACCGCGCAGTTCACGGCCAGCGTCGTGGTGCCGGCGCCACCCTTGGCGCCGAAGAACACCATCGTCGTGGCCTGCGCGCCGGTTGAGGGCGCGGCCGCACGACGGGCAGAGGTGCGACGCAGTGCCTCGTCGAAGGTCTCGGCTGGCGGCGGCCAGGCAAAGAACTCGTTGGCGCCGGCCCGCATCGATTGAATGACCAGGTCGGCGTCAACCGCGGCGGCGATCGCGAAGATGCCGGTGCTCGGCCACTTCGCGCGCAACTGCTCGATCGCCGGCATCGCCGCCGCGAGGCTGAAGCGAATGTCCACGATCACGAGGTCGGGCGAGGCGCCCTGCGTGGCCGCCTGCTCGTCGATGAGCCGCACAGACAGGGCGCCTGAACGCAGGCGCCGTGCTATGCCACTGACGAATTCTTCGTCGTCGCTGACGATCAGTCCGTTGAGTTGCGCCATCGCAATCCGCCCCTTCGCTGGTGCCGCTATCGCGATGAACGCTTGGCGAGCTCAGCCTGATATGCCGCTTCCGAAGCCCGCAGCCGCTCGGCCGCGGCGTCGATCTGCTGCCGCTGTTCCTGCAGCAAGGCCGCCTGACGCTTGGCCTCCTGCAGCTGCAGCGTTGCCTCGTCAGTGGGCTTCTTCTTCGAGTCCTTCTCGGCCTTGGCCTTTTCCTTCGCAGCCGCGGCGTCGCGCTTGGCCTGTTCCTTGGCCAGCTTCTCCGAGAGCTTGCGCTCGGCCTCGACGCGGCGCGCTTCTTCCTTCCGCGCCTTCTCGGCAGCCTCGGCGTCACGCTTGGCCTGTTCCTTCGCGGCCTTGTCCAAGCGCTTCTGATCCGCTGCCCACGTCTTGACCGTCTCGCTGCTCGGCTGACGGGCGGCAGCGACCGCTGCGGCCTCAGCCTGCTGCACACGCTGCTGATCCGCCGCGCGCTGCGCCTCGGCAGCCTGCGCCGCGGCTTGCTGGGCCTCGATCTGCTTCTGCGCAGCGGCCATCGCCGCGCGCTCGCTCGCGTCCAGCGTTCGGCCACCGTTCGCGGGCGCCGCGGCCGGCGCCGCATTCACCTGGCCGCCAGCGGCCGGCTCGGTCACCGTCAGCTGCTTACGCGCGGGCGTGAACGCCGGCGGCAGCGGCGGCTTGGCCTGCTTGTCGCTGATCGGGGACATGAACGTATCCGGCGTGCGCGGCAGCTGGTTGGTCACACCGAACGAGTCGGTCGCCAGGATTTCCGGCGTGATCATCACGACCAGCTCGGTCTGTTCCTTGTTCGCAACCTTGCTGCGGAAGAGATATCCGAGGATCGGGATGTCGCCGATGCCCGGGATCTTCTGCATCGTGGACTGCATCTGGTTGTTCATCAGACCGGCGATCGCGAAGGTCTGTCCGTTGCGGAGCTCGATCTCCGTCTCGGTGCGGCGCGTCGAAAGCGCCGGGATGCGGAACCCGTTCAACACGACCGCATTGCCGAAGTCCAGCGTGCTGACCTCGGGTCTGACCTTGAGGTGCACGCGGTCGCCGTTGATCACCGGCGTGAAGTTCAGCCGGATACCGAATTCCTTGAACTGAACCGAGATGGCGAGGTTGGCGCCAGAACCCTGTGCGACGGGCACCGGGAACTCACCACCGGCCAGGAAGCTCGCTTCCTTCCCGCTCTCGGCAACCAGGTTCGGCTCGGCCAGGCTCTGGAACAGCCCGCGCTGCTGCATCGCCCGGATCAACACACCGAGGTCGTACTTCTGGTTGAAGAAGAACAGGTTCAGGAAGTCGCCGAAGTTGATCTTGCCCGACGCGCTCGTGACCGGCGCGCCGAAGTCACTGCTTTCCTTCGACCACTGCAGGTCGGTATACGTCGGCCCCGGCACCTGCGGCGTCGCGATGCGACCCAGCGTGTTCTTCACGCCGAGCGGGCTGGTGAAGTAGGTCGCGCCGAGTTCGGTGATTGCGCTGCGGCTCACTTCCGCGAAGCGCACCTTCAGCATCACCTGCTGCGCGGGCGGCCCGGGCTGGGCCGCCAGCAGGCTGACGACATCTTCCTTCTTCTCCACATAGCCGCCGGCGACGGCCATCACTTTGGCGGCCACGTCCTTGTTGGACGCGTTGCCCGACAGCACGATAGCTTTGCCGTTGCTGTACGCGGTGATGTTCTCGCCAGGGAACAGCGTCTTGATCTGCTCGTTCAGGGTCGCGAGGTCGCGTTGCACCACGATCTCGTAGCGCTTCACGCTGCCGCCGCGGTTCCACACGAACATCGAGATCGCGCCGGGCACCTTGCCGTGCACCAGCAGCTGATTCGGCGATGTCACCAACGCGTCGGCCACGTCGGCGCTCGTCAGCGACACGCGCGAGATCGGCGCGCCGATGTCGATCAACGTCGAGCGGCCCACCGTCAAGCGCACGGCATTGGGATCGCTCGCCGTTTCAGGCTCGCCAGCCCCGACGGCGCTCGCCGGCATCGCCGCGGCCACCGTCGGGCCCGGCGCCAGCTGCGCCCATGAGGCATGCGGCGTCCCGAAGACGCCGATGATGAACATGCCGCTCGCGGCGGCCCACTTCTGCTGCCCTGTGATTCGCATCGTGCTACTCCTGCGCCACGACTTCATGCGCGCGCTTGTCACCGCGGATGATTTCAACCGTCGGGGCCGGCGCGGGAGCCTGGGGGGCTGCCACCTGCGGCTGGCGAGGGTTCGGATTGGCCGACGCGACGCGGCGCACCGGGCCGTTGCCCATCAGCGGCGCCGGTTTGATACCGGCCGTCTGCGGCGCCGTCTTATCAAGTGGATTGCGAAGCGCGAGCTGAATCTTGCCTTCCGTGCTCGCGAGCGTGAGCTTCTCGGCCTCGTCGGGGTTGACGAGCAGGGTGACGACAGCCACCTGGATCGGCTTGTTCTTCTCGTCCTGCTCGATCTTCGTGCCGGCGGCCACCACCTGCACGTTGGTCAGAATCACCTTCGAGGTGATGTCGGTCTGCTGCTGCGTCGGGTTCATCGTCGCGACGACGTCCACGCGCGTGCCCGGCAGGACGTAGCCAGCGACGCCGACGACATCATTGACGCGAACCGACAGCGCGCGCTGCCCTTCCGGAATCACCGGCGGCAGTCCGGCGCCGGCTTCCTTCGAGGCCAGCTTCGACGGCAGGAACGGCTCGTTCATCGTGACCGGCATGATGAGACCGCGGCCGACCAGGTCTTCCGGCTTCCCGAAGGCGCCGGCCGGGACCGCATTGCTCGGCCACTGCACCGAGCGCAGGTCCTCCTGCTTCAGCTCCGCGCCAATCTGTAGATCGTTGGCAGCGACGATGACGGAGCTCGTGGGAATCGACGACGTCCCCGGCGTGCTCTTAGGCACGTTCTGCATGTACTGATAGGTGCCGTACGCGAAGGTCCCACCAGCAGCCACTGCTAGCGCCAGCACGATGAAAACGCGGATGCGAGCCATTGACGAACTCCTCTATCGCTGCAACAAGTTCCGATATGGCTGGGGGGGCCTGGGTCACCACGACAACGCCGCCATCACGACGCCAATCGCAATCGCCGGCGCATACGCAAACCGATTGTCGGCCGCCGCCGACTCGATGGCCGCCACCGCCGACGTTCTATTCGCCACCAGCTGCGCCGTCGCGTTGATCGTGTGCGCGAAGCGGCGGCGCCGCAGCGCGACGAACAGCGCGATCACGCCGCCTGCGATGGCGGTAAAGAAAAACGCTCGAACCGTCGTTGCCGGTCCAAGCAGGGCGCCGGCCGCGGCGAACAACTTCACGTCGCCTGCGCCAGTCGCGCCAAACATATTGCCCGGCAGCATGAAGGCAAAGCCGAGAAGAAACCCGACGATTGCGCCTCCGATGCCGACCGTGCCGAGTTGCGCCGCCGCGAGTCCCAAGCCCACAACTGCCAGCGAGCCGGTCAGCGCGTTCGGAATCCGCCGCGTCCGCAGATCGATGACCGCCGCCAGCCCGGTGGCTGCGGCGAGAATCGCCACGACCAGCGCGTCAGATGGCGTTTGCAGAAGCTGCGATGACATCCCAGAACACCGTTTTAATCGTCGTTCCCACTGGCGTCACCGCCGCTGCCACCACGACAACGATAAGTGCGACGAGCAACGCGTACTCGAGGAGGTCCTGTCCGCTGTCGTGCAGACCGAACCGGCGCCAGACTCGAGCCGTCATCCGCTCACGCATATCGTGTCCTTCCGCCACTGCAACCCGCTAACCAGAGGGGAGAGGGCGGACCGAAGCCCGCCCTCGTCATGCCCCTCCCAGGTCAGCTCACTAGGGATTGGCTTTCGTGAGCTCGGCGCTGATGTCGGTGAAGATCGACTTCACGCCCGTTCCCGCCGAGGTGATAACGCCGACGCTGACGAGCGCGATGAGCGCCACGAGCAACGCGTATTCGAGCAAGTCCTGGCCCGAGTCATTGCGCATCAGCTTCGCGCGAAGGTAGTAAGCGAGGTTCTTCAGGTTCATGACGTCCCTTTCCTTCAGGCGCGTCGTCGTGCGGACACGCGCTCCTTGTTTCGAATGCGGCCACCCGTGCAGGGACGACCGCGACCACGGCCTGTTAAGCGCAACGCATGTGCCACGCGCGGCGGCGGCGACGTCAGAACGCAGACAAGCGACTGTCGTTCCACAGCTTTACGGCGGCGCGTCGATGAACGCGCGTTGTGCACGAACGTGTCGGTCTGTACGCGGTGCGCCGCTCAATTCGTAATCGGCGACGCGCATTTCGTTGCTCGTCAGTGGTGTCTCGAGGTGGAACTTGCCTGCGCGCTTTGACGCGTCAGCGAGTGTGCGCTTCCCGCGCGTGAGTGACCGCACGGGACGATCCGTGAATCATCGAACGCGCGATTTCGTAAGTGCGGCTCCGGAATTGACAACTGAACGCCGGCCACCGCCAGACAGAGGCGCGATGACGATTGCTGCTAAACCCTACGTGCGCATGCCAGTACTGTGCGCATCCCGCAGTTGGGAACGTGGCTTGCGATCACCGTCGTTCGCTGGAGTGTCGTTGAGGAATGGTGCGTTATGCGACGCGTATTTGGCGACGCGATGATTTCACTGTGTGCGGTCCTGCTGCTGCTGCTGATGCTGGTCTCTGTTGACCCACGCGTCCGCGAGCAGTTGTCAGGCGTGTGGGGATCACCCGCATCGCCGGCCGTCACCAGTATCAATAGCCAAGTGCGCGAGGTCACGTCGGTGGTGTTGTCTGCCGCACGCGATCACAGCATCGACAACGCCCCGCTCATGATCTTCGCGCTCGCGGCGACGGTGCTCGTGTTGTTCATGCTGCGAACTTAGATGCAACTGATTCTTGCCATCGACAGCGATCCCCGCCGGTCCGAACAACTGGCGAACCTGGTCCGCTCCAGGCTGCAGGTGGACCTCGTTCAGGCGACGTCCGCCGGTGAGGCGCTCCATGCGTTGAAGGATCGGGTACCCGATCTGATCTTGACCTCGCCGCTGCTGTCGCCGTTCGACGACGGCGTGCTCGACGAGTATCTGCGCGACCTCGGGTCGGCGGCGACCCATGTGCAGACCGTCCGCATCCCGATGCTCAGCACCGGACCGAGAAAGAAATCGGCGGCGACGCGGCTGTTCTCGCTCGGCCGCAAGAAGACAAAGACCTCATCGGCCGCACCTGACGGCTGCGACCCCAAGGTGTTCGCCGACGAGATTGCGCATTACCTCACCCGCTCGCTCGAAGACCGGACCGCGTCGGCAAAGACGACGGCGGACAAGATGCCGCCTCGTGAGTTCGAACCGGCTCCTGCCGACTACGCGTGGGGCAACAAACAGCCTGTTGACGTCCCCTTCGCGCGCGGCGCGTCAGCAACCGAAGAGTGGGACGCACCGCAAGCGCTGGTCGAGGAATTCCGCGCGCCGATTGAGCCAAGCCCGCAAGCGGTCACGCCCGAGCCGGTGTTCGAAGAGACGCACGTGCCGGGATCGATTCTCGATCTGCGGACACCCATCGTCCACGCGCCGGCCAAGCGCGCAGTTGTCAAACCCGAGCCAGATCGATATGTCAATCCCGAGCCATCGACTTACGTCGTTCCCGAGCCCACGTATGTGATGCCGGAGCCGACGTACGCGAAGGCGGAGCCGACGTACGCGAAGCCGGAGCCGACGTACGCGAAGGCGGAGCCGACGTACGTGAAGGCCGAACCCACGTATGTCGAGCCGGAACCGACCTACGTGAAACCCGAACCCACGTATGTGATGCCGGAACCGACCTACGTGAAACCGGCGCCGACGTATGTCATGCCGCAACCGACCTACGTGAAGCCAGAGCCCACGTACATCAAGCCGGAACCGACTTACGTCACGCCTGAGCCAACGGTCGTACCCGAGCAGCCGTCGATCGTCAAACCGGCGTCAGTGAGCGCACCGGCACCGGCTGCGACGGCCAGTGGGAATTCAGCGTCGTTTGAAGCGGCACTCGCCGCGATCCGCGCGGCATGGGCGAAGCCCGAATCAGCAGCGTCGAAGCCCGAGTCAACAGCGTCCAGGCCCGAGCCGAAGCAGACATCGCCGGCCGCGCCCGCGACGGCTGGGAACGCCAGGCCGCTCGCCGGATCGGGTGAAGTGGACCTGACAAGCGACATCGATTCACTCGAAGACAGCGACGAGGGGGCAACTCCCGCCGCCGACGAGGAAGACTCCCCCGATGGTTCGACGAGCCGCCGCAAGGTCGAGCGGCCCAAGAAGCGCCCGGAGAAGCCGCGCGCGCGCAAGATGCGCGGTCCCGATGGCCACGACGAGTGGGGTGTCTACGAAGTCACTGACTCGGACGAGACGCCGACTCGAGCGACGAACGTCCGGTGATCTTCAAGCGGGGTGAGCGCATGACCAGACGAATCCGCAGCTGCCGAGGAGCGACGCTCGTGGAAGCGGCAATCATGACGCCGCTGCTTCTGCTGCTGACATTCTCGATCGTCGATTTCGCGTGTCTCTTCTACGTCTATCTTGCGTTGGAGAACGGCGCGAGCCAGGCGACGCGATACGCGGTGACCGGTCAGCTCGTGGCTGGCCAGACGCGTGAGGAGTCGATCAAAACGGCGATGCGGCAGGCAACGCCGACGCTGACGATCGACGACAACATGTTTTCGTTCAGCCATCTGCCGCCTGGCGCGACCGCCTGGGTCGCCGGCACCGGTGCCGAGAACGACATCGGCAAGGTCACGATCACCTACCCGTGGCGCCTGATGACGCCGCTCATCCGGCCGTTCTTCACCGGCGGCCAGATCAACATCCGCGTCGAGTCGGCGATGAAGAACGAGCGGAGGTTCACCAGTGCGTAATCAACTGACCGATGCTCGCGGACAAAGCGTCGTCGAAATGGCGTTCCTGATGCCGCTGGTTCTGGTGGTGGCACTGGGGGTGATCGAATTCGGCTACGCGCTGCTGGATCAACACGTCGTCACCAAGCTGTCGCGCGAGGGCTCCAACCTGATCTCGCGCGACACGTCGCTCGCCGATGCGGTGACTGCCATGGGGAGCATGTCGACGCGGCCGGTGGATTTCAGCACCCGTTCGCGCGTGATCTTCTCGGTGCTCAGGAAGGGCGCGACGACCGGCACCGCAAACTACGACCAGGTGATTCTCTATCAGCGTCATCAGTACGGCAGCCTGAGCAGCGGCGTCGCGAGCGGCCTCCGCATGCGAGGGTCTGGTACGTTCGGTGGCTCGCCTGACTTCGTGGCCGTCAACCCCGATACCAACGCCGGGCTGCAGATCGCCAACCTGCCGGCGTATCTCAATGTGGCGCGCGGCAGCATGGTCTACGTGACGGAAATCTTCACGACCCACAACCTGATCACTCCCCTTGATCGCTTCGGAGTCACGGTGCCGAACACCCTGTACTCGATCGCCTACTTCTAGCGCGATCACGGGGTTACGGTTGCTGACAAGGGAACGGATATGACTAGACAGCGCACGCGTCGCGAGAAGGGCTTCGCCCTGGTCTACATGGCGGTGTTTCTCAGTTTCCTGCTGATTGCGACCGGGCTGGCCGTGGACGGCGGCCGTGCCTATGTCGTCAAGGCGCAGCTGACCAAGGCCGTGGACGGCGCGGCGCTCTCGGCGGCTCGCAACCTGAACAGCGGGACTCCGCGCGCCGAGGCGGAGAAGATCTTCCGCGCCAATTTCCCCGCCGGCTACATGGGCGTGTCGTCGGTCACGGACCCGACCGCCGACCCCAACTTCTTTGACATGCGCACCGACAACACGACCGGCGTCAACGTCGTGACTGTGCGCGCCACCGCCGTCCTGCCGACCACATTCATGCGGCTGGCCAATTTCCAGCAGGTGACGGTCACCAGTTCGGGCGAGGCGCAGCGGCGCATGGTGGATCTCTCGCTGGTGCTGGACGTCTCGGGTTCGATCGGCTCGAAGTGGCCGGCCGTGAGAGACGCGGCTCGTGAGTTCATCAACTCCTTCGACGCCTCCAACGATCGAATGTCGCTGACGCTGTACTCATACGGCGCAAACGTCGTGCGTCAGATGAGCGCGTCGCGTGGATTCGACAAGATTGCGACGAAGGCCGCGGTCCCCAACTCGCTCCCCGGCGGCACGACGGCGATGCCGGAGGGTCTCTATCGAGGCTGGGACGAGCTGCGAACCGTGCCCAGCGGCTCGCAGTCGGGGCTGCGCGTGATCGTGCTCTTCACCGACGGATCGGGCAACGTGTATCCGGGGCTCTATGACACGAGCGGCACGTCCAAAGGGCTGTTCACCTCGGACTTCCCGAAGCGGACACCAGATCCGGACAACATCACGACCAACAGTCCGTCGATCACTGGACTCTATGACCCGGCCACCGGAGGCACCTATCCCGGCTCAGGAAGCATCACGGTCTCCTTCTGGAGCAACACGACCACATGGTCGGGTGCTCGATGGATGCCGACGAACAGCCTGCATCAGCACTTCCGGAGCTTCGGCATCCCGACCGCATTTCCGCTCATGGACGGCTCGCTAAATGTGAACGGCATGCCGCAGACGTCGAGCCGGTCGCTGCGGAACTTCAACGCGACGCAAAACAAGTATCCGGCCGAAGTCTGGAACATCAGGAACGCGGTGACGAACTTGACCGAGATCGTCGCCAACGCCGCGCGCGCGGACAACTCGGGCGACTATCCGATCCGCATCTACAGCATCGGCATGGGCAGTCTGGTCCAGATGCCGCTCGGCACGGTGCCTGAGAGTTCAGAGAGCGTCCTGATGCGCATCTCGAACGACAAGCGGTCGGCGGATTACAACAACACGCAGATGGAAGGTAAGTACTACTTCGCGCAAACGGAAGCTGACGTGGGTCCGGCGTTCCAGGCGCTGCAGAACCAGATCGTTCGCCTGAGCAAGTAGCGCGCCTCTCGTCATCGGGGGCGACGCATGCGTCGCCCCTACATCACCTTCATCAAGGCGTACATCGTTTCAGAGGCGGGCGTGACAACGCCCGCCTCTCGTCCTTTCCGGACAATCACACCGATGAGCGCGTCGGCTTCCATGGTGCGGCCGCGCTCGCGGTCCACCATCGTGGACGTTCGCATACCGGCGGCGCGCTCGGTCCAGGCGATGTGCTCGTCGATGTCCGAGCGTTGCAGATTGATGCCCTGCGCGCGAGCCACCTCGGCGACCTCGCTCATGATGCCGACGATGAGCGCGCGCGTCTCGGGCAGGGCGAGCAGCTCCGCGGGCGTGCGCAGCGTCACCGCCGACACAGTGTTGAAGCTCGCATTCCACATCAGCTTGCGCCAGCGCTCGCGCTGAATGTCGGGCGAGATCTGCACCACCTGGCCGGTCGCGGCCAGCGTCTCGTGGATCACCGCGAGGCGGTCGGCGTCGAAACCCTCTCGTCCGCCAATCGAGATGCGCGCCGGCGCCTGATGGCTCACGACGCCCGGCTCGTCGATCGTCGCGCCCACGTACACAGCCGCCGGCAGCACGCGACGCCGGCCGAATCGCGCCGCCAGCTGTTCGTCGGATTCCACGCCGTTCTGGAGCGCGATCAGCACCGTGTCGTCGCCGACGGCTGCGGCCAGATCATCGAGAATCGATTCGGTCTGATGTGTCTTGACGCAGACGAGCACGAGGTCGGCCCGTCCGCTTTCCGCCGCCGACGCCGCCACGGAGACTCTGGGCACCTCGACATCGCCGAGCAGCCGTGAGGTAATCCGCAGGCCGCGAGATCTCAGCGCATCGAGCTGCGCGCCACGAGCCACGAAATGGACGTCACGTCCGGCGCGCGCGAGAAGCGCTCCAAAAAATGCCCCGACGCCGCCGGCGCCATAGATCAGGATTCTCACGGAACGAACTCCGTCGGAGGAAGCGTGCCGTGGAGATACCGGTCGCGGTCCTCCGGGCGATAGATGCGGACCTGTGATGCGACTTCCGCCATCGGCGGCCAGTCGAGCCGGGCGATGGCACTGCCCGGAAATCGCTGCCGGAAGTCCGGCTCTTCGCGCCGCTCAAAGAGCAAATAGGGCTCGTACCCCTTCGCGCGCACATACACCAGCGCTCGATCGAGCCAGGCCGGATCGAGCCCGTCCCATACCAGCGTCTTACGTCCGGCGTAGAACCGCACGCTGCCGCTTTCCGAGCTGGTAATCACCAGCGCGTCCGCCGGCAGCCGATTGCCGACAAACACACCGGCACGAGCGAACCGCGCCTCGAGCTGTTTCAGGACGAACGTCGGACGTTGCCGCGCCTCGCGCACACACAACACCGCCAGTCCTATGACGACAGCCGCCGTGATCCAGGCGACGCGCGGGGCCCGCATGCGGCGAAGCACGGCATCGATGACCGCCACCACGAGGATCAGCAGCAGCGGAATCGTCGGCAGCAGAAAACGTAGATAGGACCAGTCGTCAAAGACGACGTACGGCACATAGAGCGCGAGGTTCACGAGGAACAGACTGAGCGCGAGCACGGTCAGGCCGCCAGGCAGCAGCCACGGCGCAAGCACGGCGAGGACAATCGCGGCCGTGTGCGCGGACCAGAGCCATCCGAGATAGCGGCCGAGATTCGAGGCAACGAAGTTAAGAGAAAACAACGTTGCGAGCGATCCGTAGCCAGATGCCAGCGGCGAGCCGTAGAAAGCGTTCTGCATCAGCGCGACGATGACGCAGCCCGGTGCGCAGGCGATCGCGAAGACTGCCGCCGATCGAAGCCGCTGCAGCCATGATCGTTCCGGCCGCAGCAGGAGAAAGAGTCCAATCACAAATCCCAGCGGAACGAGATTGGGGCGAACGAGAATCGCCGCACTCGTCGCGACGCCGCTCAGAAGACTGGCACGGCGGCCGGTGCCGGTCGCCAGTGCAACGGCCAGCATCCAGAGCGCCGCTGCCGGAACGTCGCTCATCGGTTGAATCACTTGATACAGGACGATCGGGCTGACCGCCACGAGGACGCTCGACCAGAACCCCACGCCCGCACCGAAGCGCGAACCGACCACGGAGGTCGCCGCGATCAGCACCGCAGCAAACACGGGAAGGACAAAGAACGCCGCGCGTGGCCCGCCGGCCAGCACGAACGGCGCCATGGCCATCGAGAGACCCGACGGACAGATCGGCACAATCGCACCCGGCACGGTCGGCGACGGCACGTGACCCGAAGGAGCGAATGACCGGTCGGCATCCGGCCATGGCGCGTCGAGCGCCAGTGGCTCGGGCACCTGTAATCCGACGAGACGGCCTCGCGCCAGCTGACCGACCACATCGGCCCACCGCTCGGCCTGGTGTACGTAGCAGTAGGAATCAGACCCGCCCGCGACCCAGCTTCCCCAGCGAACGGACGCGAACATGAGAGCCCCGATCACCAGGGCCAGAGCGAATCCACGCATGTCGGACCAGACAGTATTACTCAGCCGCCTTCGCCAAGGCTTCGGCGGGCAGGCGGGGGCAGGCGTCTTGCTCCTTTGTGCGAAACCGCCAGTGAATCCAGGCAGCACACTCGAAATCCGTCATCGCGTCGCCGGACCTGTGATCGCGGTCTGGCCGCGATCGGCGCGCCACGCCGCGAAGCAGGCCTTCGTGCTCGCGGCGCTCCTCTGGATTGCCGCCGCAGTGATTGCTTTCTCGGGACCGGGCAACCGCGGAATTGCCGGCCCCTTGAAGGGCGCTGACTTCGTCCACTTCTACACGCTGGGCCACCTGGCCGCGGACGGGCGCGTGGACACGATCTACAACATGAAGGCGCTCCACGAGGCACAGGTGGCGCTCGTCCCGGAATCCAAAGCGGACCTGTTTCCCTCCGTCTACCCGCCGCAGATCCCGCTCCTCTTCGCAGTGTTCAGCGGATGGTCGTACCTGAACGCGCTGTTCCTGTGGAACGTCCTCACCATGGCGCTCTACGGACTCATCGTGTGGAGCGCCTGGCGCCGTGTGTCTGGACAGCTTTCCGATCGACGACTGGTCGTCGCGGCCGCTGCGGCGTTCCCACCGTTCTGGAGCCTGATCCTCTACGGCCAGGTCACCATCATCGTTCTTGCTGCCTTCTGGCTCGGCTGGCTTGCGCTCGAGCGACGTCAGTCCGCGCTCGCCGGGGCAGCGTTCGGCCTGCTCGCACTGAAGCCGCAGTTCGGCATTCCATTGGCCGTCGTCGTGCTGGCCGGCGGCGAGTGGCGCATGCTCGTCGGCGCCATCGCGTCGGTGACGGCGCAAGCGGCAGTCATCTGGTTCGCGATGGGCTCCTCTGCGTTCGGCGCGTTCGCCTCGACGATTCGAGTCACGCTGAGGTATGCCGACTGGCTCGAATCAAAACCCTTCATGAGCCACTCGCTTCGCGCAGTCACGCGGCTGCTGCCAAACGGCATCGGCGTACCGTTGTGGCTGACGCTCAGCGCGATCGTGCTCTGGTACGTCGTCCGCGTCTGGAAGAGCGACGCCCCGGTTCGGGTCCGCCTCGGTGTCGTGATGCTCGCATCGCTGCTCGTCAACCCGCACGTCATCGTGTATGACGTCACGCTGCTGGCGCTGCCGCTGATCTGGTTCGGCGCCTACATGCTCGAACCAGAGCGGCGCGAAGACGCGCGCGCGTTCGGCGTGATGGTCTACTGGCTGTTCGCGGCGTTGTTTATCCCGACCGCCGCAGCGATCGGGGTACAGGCATCCGTGCCGCTCATGGTGGGGATGCTGCTCTTTATTGCCCGTTCGACGACCGAAAGCGTTCGCGCACCAGCACCTGTAATGCTCGAACGCCATCTCGCCACTTGATCTTCTTGCCCTCGGCCTTCGATCGCGGCGCGAAGCGCACCGGCAATTCGTGGATCCGGTGGCCGCTGCGCAGCAGGCGAGCCGTGATCTGCGGCTCGATCTCGAAGCGGCTCGCCGTCAGGTTCAGCGAGCGCGCGATCTCGAGGCGCATGATCTTGTAGCAGGTCTCCATGTCGGTGATCGCCGATCCGTAGAGGACGTTGGTCGCCGCGGTCAACACGCGATTACCGGCAATCGTCATGCGCGGCGCGCGCGCGGTGCCGTCGAGAAACCGCGACCCGTAGACGACATTCACCTGGCCGCTGACGATCGGTTGCACGAGCGAGGCGAGCTGCGCGGGATCGAGTTCCAGATCCGCATCCTGGATGGCCACGATCGTCCCGGTCGCACGGGCCAGACCAGCGCGAATCGCGGTGCCCTTTCCGCCGTTCTGCGGCATGCGGATCACGACCACCGCCAGCCCTTCGCCGGCGGCCGTGTCCAGCACGTCACCCGTGCCATCCGTCGAGCCATCGTCAACGACGAGGATCTCGCGCGGCACGGGCAGATCGATCGTCAGGAGCCGATCGATGACGGCCCTCACGGTTCTGGCCTCGTTGTAGACGGGAACGATGATCGAAAGACGTTCCGGGCGGCCGCTCACTTTCGTCTGGCGGGCGCCGGCTTGGGCGGCGGAGCGGGACGGTACTCGAGCATCACGTTACTGATCACGGCAATGGGACGACCGGGCGCGGTGAAGTTGTCGGCGCCGTCCACGCGGACGACGTTCAGCTTCTCGCCCAGTATACTCACGCCCATCTCTTCCTCATCGACCATGTAAACGACGTGCTCGACGCCGGTGGGCGCGACGGCTTTGAGCCCGCCCGGGCCACTGCCGCCACGAATGCGATCCACGAGATCGGCCGGCCCACGGAACTCGTTCTGCACGTAGAACCGCGACAGCAGCGTGTTGTCGAGCGCGAGCACGCCAATCGTCGCCGTGTAGCGATGGTAGGCGCGATTCGATTTGATCTGCTCTTCCGAATATGTGTGGCGGTTGTGCAGATCGAACGACAACGTCACCGGCCCCTGGTGCGTCGGAAAGTTGATGATGATCCCAGCTTGGGGCTCGCGGCCGATGAGCACGTCGCAGTAGGAGACGTCCGTGCGCGCGCCCTGCCCCAGCGTCATGGGGCAGTTCAGCATCGCCGGCTCGGTTACCGGCGGCGGCAGTGGCTTGGGCGCCGGCTTGCGCGTCGCCGGCCGCGGGGCCGGCTTCGTCGTCGTGGCCGGAGGCTTGGCGGTCTGCGCCGCCTTCGCGCTCGGTGCCGCCTTCGCGCTTAGCGCTTCGGCGCCCAAGGCTTCGACGCCCAAGGCCAGCACGAACGCTGCGGTGATCGCCGTGGTCAGGATGATGGCCGCCGCCCGCATGTCAGTCGCCGACGCAGGCCAGCCCCGGCGTCCCGGACAACGTGTGTGTGGCCCGGGCGCGGATAAGCTCGAGGAATTCCGAGCGCGTCCGGGCGTTGTCGCGAAAGACACCGAGCATGGCGCTGGTGACGGCAAACGAGTTCTGCTTTTCCACGCCGCGCATCGACATGCAGAGGTGCGTGCCCTCGCAGACGACGGCCACGCCGAGAGGATCGATCTTCTCGCGAATCGTCTCGGCGATCTGATTGGTCATCCGTTCCTGAATCTGCAGCCGCCGGGCGAACACGTCAACGAGCCTGGGAATCTTGCTGAGGCCGATGACCCGCGTCTTGGGAATGTAGGCGACGTGGCACTTGCCGAAGAACGGCAGCAGGTGGTGCTCGCACAGACTGTAGAAATCGATATCTTTCACGATGACCATCTCGCTGTAGTCCACCGTGAAGAGCGCGTCGTTGAGCACCTGGTCGATGTCGGCCTGGTATCCGCTGGTCAGGAAGGCCAGCGACTTCTCGACGCGCTTTGGCGTACGCAGCAGCCCCTCGCGAGTCGGATCTTCTCCGAGCTCAGCCAGCAGCTGCCGAATCAAGTCCTGCATCAATCTATTTTACGGCTTACTTGGACCCCGCCGCTTTGGCATCCTGCAGCCGCTGCGCGCGCAGGATGTTGGCCAGCCCGTAGTTGCCTTCGTGGCAGGCGTATTCGTAGATCGGCCCCTCGAACGCGCGAATTGCATACTCACCCGACCACGATCGTGTCCACGTCGCCGGGTCCTCGACGGTGAACTGGTAGTTGATCGTGTTCTTGTCCGCGCGCGTGAACCGCTCGACGACGTGCAGCTTACGGGTGTGGCTGATCTCCTGGCGCGTCGTCGCGGGGGGTCCGCGGAAGTTGGTCTGATCGGTGAAGTTCGTCGTATCGACGACCAGCGTGTCGCCTTCCCATCGTCCGAGCGAATGCCCGGCCAGATACTGAATCGACGACGAAGGATGTGAACGTCCATCGAGATAGACGACGCGCACGTCGTGCATAAGCTCGTGACGAATGACGACCGTGTCGCGCGACTGCACGATCTGGAAGTTGGCGTAGTACGTCGGCGGGATCATTGGCGGTCCGACATTGCCCCAGCTGATACACCGCTCGGCGAGCGACCGCGTCTGTGCGCTGTCGGACACACCCGTGCCAGCGCGATTGGCCACTCGCGCGGCCTCGCGCTTCTGCGCTTCCGCAGTCAAAGGAGGCAGCTTGCCGTCGCGCGGCTCGATCACGAGCGAGGTGCGTAGCCTGGCAGCCTTGTCCTTGGTGTAGTGCTCGTCCTGCCAGATCGCGTCGTCGTAATGGATGTTGTCCTTTGGCTGCGCCAGGAACTGATCGCGCCGCTTCTTGGCATAGGCGGCGGCTTCCTCGGATGTGAGCACTTCCTTGTTGCCGAACTCGGCCGGACGCTCGAGCGGCGTCACGTTGTCGTTGGTCCAGAAGCCCTGGAGATCGGGTTGACCGTCCGGTGTGCGCGGCACAGTCCCGGCCCGGCTGGAAACCTGGCCCGAGACCGTTACACACAGCCCAGCCACTGCGATGGCCGCCACAATGAGACGCCGCATCACGCAACCTCCTGGGCGCAGTGTCCCACCGGACCGGTCGGCTTGTCTACGGCTTGCCGCCCGCTCTATCTCCTTAGTCCTTTGTGCTTGGTGCTCGGTCCGTCGGGACCACGGACCAGGGACTAAGAACGGACCAAACCAGGGACCGAGGACTACCTGGCGCCGGCGCTGACGCCGACGGTCAAGCTGCGGCCGCGTGAAGGCGCGAACTGGAAGTGCTCGCGGTAGTACCTGTTAGCGAGATTCTCGATCGCAAAATTCAGGCTCAGTTGATCGCGGCGGCGCGTGAGCGACACGCCCCAGCCGAGCCGCTGCACCGTGAAGCCGTCGAGCGAGAGCAGGTCCTGCGCGATTCGGAAGGGCGAGGTCAGCAGCGTCGGCGTCACGCGAGTGACGTCGGTCTGCGTCCTGACGCCATACTCCGCCCACCAGCGACCGCGCCGCTCAGTGAATCGCACCGCCGCGAGGATCTTGACTGGCGTGATGTTGTCGGCCGGCTCGCCGTCGAGCGGGCTGCCGTTCAGCGGGTTGATGCCCTTTGTGATCGTCCCGCGCATGAACGCGCTCGATGCGCTCAGCGTGAGTACGCCCTGCTCGAACGCGAGCGGCGCGTCGGCCGACACCTCCAGACCATGAATGCGAACGTCGGCGTAGTTGGTGGTCTGCACGAGCGGACCCGAGGGCGTCACGGCCGTGGTGAGGTCCTGAACGATGAAGTCCGTGTACTGATTGACGAAGAAGTAGGCGCCTCCCGACACGCGCGGGAAATTGAACTTCGCGCCCGCGTCAACGTTGTTGCCCTTCTCCGGTTCGAGCGTCACATTGGGAGCGATGCTTCCGGCCGTCGCGGGTCCCGCGAAGAGCAGTTCTTCGAGGTTCGGGTGACGGTAGCTGCGGCCATACCGGACAAACGGACTGACCCGACCGCCAGCGTTGGCCACGAGTCCGATGTCACCGGTGAGCGCTTGCCTCGTGTACGTCGCACCGTTCGGATCGGGCAGCGTTGACGGATCGACGGGCGGATTCGCGCCGGCAACGACCGACGCCACGTCGTAGCCCGGCGTCGCCTCGGTGGTCACGTTGTAGAAGTCACCGCGCAGGCCGGCAATCAGCGACAGGCTCGGCATCAGCCGCCATTCATCCTGGGCGAAGATCGCGACATCACGCAGGCTGGCGTCCGGGACACGAACCGGATGCGCAATGGTCGGCGGCCCGAGTGGGACCGGCGTCGGAAACACGACAGGCGCTGGGCCTCGCTGTCCCAGCGCCACTTGGCCGACCAGCGACATCGTTGTCGAGGTGGTGCGCGAATCGCTGCTGCTGTCGCGATAGAATGTGAGACCGGTGGTTAACACGTGATTCGATGCGGGGACAAACACGGCCTGCAGATCGACGCCGGGTGTCGTAACGTGCTGCAGCGTGTCTGAGAGCACGTCGAGCCGGAACACGCTAATCGGGAAGAAGGCCTGCGGTGTCGGGGCGGGGAACTGCACCGGCAGCAGGTTGCGGAGCAGGCGCTCGGTCCGCTGGTAATGCGCGGTCAGCGAGAGGTTCGCCAGCCACGGCGTCACCGCTCGTGCTTCGTACCGCGCCGACACGCGATCCAGATCGCTTTGCGGCAGCGACGTCGCATTGAAGAAGTACGGCTGCGCGAAATCCGGGAACCCGACGTCGTTCATGCGCCGCATCTGGTAGCGGACGCGGACGGTACGATTCTCACCGAGCCTGGCAAGGCCAGACAGGTTGACGAAGTGACCGTTGCCGCCCGAGTTCGGGACGTCGTTGCTGGTGCGTACGTAAGGCGCGTTGAACGGATCGGGGAACGCACCGAACGCAAACCCGAAGTTGTCGTCGATGGTATCCGCGCGATCGAGCGCGCCTGACGCGAAGAACGGCCTGGTATCCTCGACCGTCAGTTTGCCGGCCTTGTAGTCGTCGAACGACTCCATCCCGGCTTGCAACCGGATCGCGTACGCGGGGCCGGTCGCGCCGACGGTGGCGGTGCCGCGCGCCCCGTTCTCGTTGGAGCTGTAGAAACCGTTGAAGCCGTACAGCAGTCGCGTGTCGTTTGAGAACCCTGGCTCGTTGGTGACGATGTTGATCGTGCCGGCCAGCGCATCCGATCCGTACAGCAACGTCCCGGCACCGTTCACGATCTCCATGCGGCTGATCGCATCGGGCGAGATGAGTCCAACCTCGGCACCCTGTCGATCGGTGGCCTGACGCGCGGTGTTGAGCCGTTCACCGTCCACCAGCACCAGCAGACGCGTCGAGTCCAGCCCGCGCAAGCGCGGGCGCACGCCAAACGGACCATTGCCGACCGGCGTGATGTTGGCCACGGTCGTCAGCGCATCGCCGGTCGAGAGCGTGTTGTCCTGCTCGATCGCACCCTTCGTAATAGTCTCAACGTGCAAGGGAATCTGCCGCGTCTCGCGCTCGGAACGGGCCGCGGTGACGCTGACCGCAGCATTGAACACGCCAAGATCGAGCTGCACGGGCACATCGAGCATCGCATCCGCGGTTTCGATCACGATCGTGCGCGCAGCCTCAGAGAAGCCGGTGCGGGTGACGATGACGAGATACGTGCCGGGCGTGGCCTGTTCGAATTGAAATCGCCCGTCGGAGCCGGTATCGGTCTGTGACTCTTGCCCGGTGGCCACACCGCGCAGCACCACGTGACTATCGGGCAGCGCAGCGCCGGTCACGTCGGAAACAACGCCGCGAACGGAGGCGGCAAACGCCGGTGCGGCCACGAGCGCCGCTATTACAGACACACTAAGCCGCTGAAACGAGAACCCCATCAAGGCATTGTAGTGGGTTACTCGTAACGGAGTGCCACGATTGGATCAACCTTCATTGCCCGGCGCGCCGGTACGTAGGAGGCGAGCATCGCCACGCTCGCCAGCACAATCCCCACGCTCACCATGGTCATCGGATCGCGCGCGCCGACGCCGAACAGCATGCTGGCCATGAGGCGCGTGAGCCCGACGGCGCCTGCCAGCCCGATCACGAGCCCGATCACCGTCAGCACAACACCGCGATCGAGTACGAGCCTGATCAACGAGCGCTCGGACGCGCCAAGGGCGACGCGAATGCCGATCTCACGCGTGCGCTGCGCGACGGAGTACGAGATCACGCCGTAGATGCCAATGCCGGCCAGAATCAACGCCACAGCGCCAAACACCCCGAGCAGCACCGAAGGAACGCGACGTCCACCCATGCTGGCGCTCTTGATCTGCTCGAGCGTCCGAATGTCGGCGATCGCCTGATCTTTGTTGACGCCGCGAATCGCGTTGGTGATCGGGATTTGCAGCGTGAGCGGATCGACGGCGGTGCGCACGTTGAGCACCATGCCGTACACGGGGCTCTGCTCGTTCGAAACGTAGACGCCGGCGCTCCGATCGTCGGCGGGACCGCCGATCTTCTCGTCGCCGATGACGCCCACGACTTCCCAGGGCACGTCCGGACCGAGCTCGGTCTTTCCAGCGATGATCTCCTGGATCAGGATCCGCTGGCCGATCGGATTCTCCTTGTCGAAGTAGCGCTTGGCCAATCGCTCGTTCATGACCAGCGCCCGCGGTGCGTTCCACGTATCGCGGTCCGACAGCGCCCGGCCTTTGAGCATCTTGATGCCGAGCGTGGGGAAGTACGACGGGCTGACGACCTTGAAGAAACCGCCCGACCGGTTGGCGAAGTCAACCATCGGCTTGTTGGCCGGCTGCATCGGCATCCCGTAACACGTGCCTTGCAGCGGTGGCGCACAGCTGTAGGCCGAGCCGCGAACGCCCGGCACAGCATCAACGGCGGTGCGGATGTCCTGAAGGTACTGATTCAACCGCATCGGATCGGGAAACTGCTCGATCGTCGTCGGCAGACGCAGCGTGAGGATATTGGTCTCGTCGAAGCCGGTATCGACCGTCATCAACCGGAAGAAGCTGCGCATCATCAGACCCGAACCGACCAGCAACACGAACGCGAGCGCGACCTCGACGACGATCAACGTATCGCGCAGACGCTTGCGCCCCGCGCCGCCGCTCGATCCGCGGCCCTCCTCTTTCATCGACGAGGCCAGGTCGGGCCTCGTCGCCTGGAGTGCTGGCGCCATGCCGAACAACAAGCCCGTGAACACAGATACGGCAATCGCAAAGACCAGCACGCGTGTGTCCATCTCGACGTTGATTTCGCGCGCGAACGCGAACTCGGGAATCATCAGCTGGATCCCCTTCATCGTCGCGTAGCCGACGCCGATGCCGAGCACACCACCGCATAACGAGAGCACGACGTTCTCGGTAAGGAACTGGCGAATGAGACGCCAGCGACCGGCGCCGAGCGAGGCGCGAACGACGACCTCGCGCTCGCGTGACACGCCGCGGGCGAGCGCCAGGTTGGCGAGGTTGGCGCAGCCAATCAGCAGCACGAGACCCGTAGAAGACATCAGCACCAGCAACGCCGTGCGCATCTCCGGTCCGACGATCGTGGACGCGTAGTTCTCCACGATCACGCCCCAGCCCTTGTTCGACGCGGGAAAGTCCTTCGCGATGCGCGCGCCGATGACGTTCATGCTCGCCTGCGCCTGTGCGAGCGTCACGCCATCCTTGAGCCGCGCGAACGACGTCAGCCAATGGAAGTCGCGGGTCATGTTCGACGGCAGGAACGCCAGCGGCCGCCAGATCTGGGCGGCGGCTCGGTCAAAGGCGCTGCCTTCCGGCAGGACGCCGACGATGGTGTGCGGCTGGCCGTCGAGCTGAACGACGCGATTGATGATGCCCGGATCGGAGCCGAATTGACTCTCCCAGAGAGCGTGGCTGATGACGGCGACCTGATGTTTGCCGAGCTGATCCTCCCCGGGAAGGAACGCACGGCCGAGAGCGGGCTTGATCCGGAAGACATTGAAGTAGCCGGCCGACACGCGCGCGCCACGCAGCTGAATCGGCTCGGAACCGCCCGTCATGGTGACGTTCCCACCGGTCTGCGCTGAGTGAAAATCGAAGACGGTGTTGTCCTTCTGCCAGTCCAGGAAGTTGAGAGTCGAGATGCCGTTCCGTTCTCCCTGCGGCGGCTTCTCGAGCACGCGGACGATGCGCTCGGGCTGGTCGTAGGGCAGCGGCTTCAGGAGGATACCGTCCACGAAGCTGAAGATCGCGACATTCGCCCCGACGCCGATCGCCAGAGTGAGAACCGCTACCGCAGTAAAGCCCCTGCTATTGATGAGCGTACGGGTGGCGTAGCGCAGATCCTGGCCGAAGGTAGACATCGAGCCTCCTGGTCTCTCTAAGACGGAAAGAACCAGGAATGAGTTGGCCCGCGACGCGCGTTCAGATGTACATCGGCGAGCCGGCCTGCCATTCGTGACTGATGTTGCGCATGACCAGCGCGCAGTCGAAGGCGATCGAACCGGCGGGGAACTTCGCCTCGTTCGCGAAGTACGAGGAGAACACTCGGTTCATGGCGAGCGGGGCCACACTCCACGAATGCGTCGTCAGCACGACCCCGTCGAGTCGTTGTCCTGAGGCGGTTGCCGAATAGCCAACCGACCCTGGTTCGAAGAACGCCGACGCGTTGTCCACTGTCCCGAAGATGGACGAGGACGGCAGCGCGACAGCAGTTTGACCAGCCACATCGACGCGAACGCGGCCATCTGCGGATCTCATGTCGAGTGAGATTCGATCGCCATCGTCTTCGACGCGAAAACTGGCCCGTTGATGCTCGCCAGGAAATATGCGGCCGCCGGCGAGGTGATTCATCAGCGAGCCGGTGTCGCGGCGAGGGATATAGACACCTTCGTGCGCGCCCTGTTCGTCGTCCCAGACGACGGCGATACGGTGCGCCGCGTTCTCGCTGGACAAGCCGAGCATCCGCGGAAAGCGCTTTGGACGGATGTCCTGCAGGCGAATCAGACAGATGCCGGCGACGGCGTGACCGTTGTGAAGCTTCGGGCGGAACGGGGCCGGCAGCTGACGCTGAATCACGCCTGGCTCGACGCGAAAGTTCACCAGCAGCCGCCGCCCGATGACGCCGTGAACCTTCGGCAGTTTCACTGCCATTCGATCACGGTACCACGATCGGCTGCGGCGAACGAAGCGCGACGGTGCTCGACGGATCGGTGTCGGGATCGAGGTTGCCGACCGGCCGGCTGTAGGCGATCGTCGCGTGCAGACGCTCGCGAGCGGAGGGCTCCAGATCGCAGAGTGACACCGAAATGCCAGACATCAGATCGCCCGCCTGTCCGGTATGAAAATACCCCAACGCATGACCGAGCTCGTGCTTCACGGTGTAGGGACGGATCCGTGATCCCCCGCAGCCACAGTTTCTCAAGTGCTGGAGCTCGATCCATCCTCCGTCCATGCCGACCTGGGCCCTCCCGCAATTGGGGTCCACCGAGGGATTCGGCCACCGCACGGTAATCCATCCGGACACACCAACCCGCGTCTCCGTGCCACGTTCGATGCCGGCCAGTGCGAATCGTCCTCCCGTCCACGTTTGGGCGACGCTGTTCAACGCCGTGGTCACGGTGTCGAGCGTCGTCGCGTCAATCGGCTCGCCGGCTTCGTCAACGGTCTTCACATAGACCATTGGCGCTCTGGTCCAGCGACGCAGCGGCTGCACATTCCCCGGCTCGGTGAAGGTGTTTCGGACGAACGCGCGATAGAAGTCGAGATCGAACCCGTTACCGAGCGCGATCGCATCGACCGAGACCTGGCGCGATGACGTGGCGTTCACCGTCGTTATGCGCTGGACGATCCGGTCGCTGGTGAGCGTCATCCGCGTCATTCCGGGGATGAAGTTCCATTCAACGCGGAAAGCGCCGTTCTCGTCGCTCATCACCGTCTGGTTGCCGACGTCGATGGCCACACCGCTCAGCGCAGTGCCACCGTTGGTGGCCGCGATGCGCCCGGTCAATACGACTTGAGGGGATGGCGAGGTGGGAACAAGGCTCCCGGGTTCATTGCCGCTACCGCACCCGGCCAGAAGGCCGCACAGCAGCGAGATCGCCAGCATCTGGCCAGCGAGCGACACAGTGTGGGTCGTACCGCCGGCTGCTTGGCGATTTTTCATCGCGATCGCCTCAAGGTTGCATGGATCGCGCCAACTTGCGCCGACCGGGCTTAGAGGAGAAGGCGGAAGACGTACTCGCTCTTGCCGCACTTGAAGCCGAGATGCTCGCCGGCTCTGATCGCCGAGCGGTTGGTGATCTGTGTGCTGCAGGCCACGTGGTCGAAGCCGAGTTCCTTGAGGTGATAGACCACTTCGGACAGCACGCCCACAAACCCGTTTCCAGGCCGAGGCGACGCCATCGCCAGCACCATCTGCGCGATCGACATATCCCAGGTCGCTGCCTTGTCCTTGTGATACTTCACCGTGATGAGCGCCCCTGGATTGCTCGCGTCGGGGATCACCGTCGCGTCGGCGAATCCCTCGACGAGCGACGCCCGAATCCACGTCTCCATCAAGCGGACGATGTCGGACTTGGCGATGAACGGATCGGCGTTGAACCGATCGAACGGGTTGTCAACGCTCCGAGCCAGTGCGGTCAGGCACGGCAGATCGGCGGCCGTGGCGAGCCGGCAGCGGAACCGTCGAGGGTGGGCGTAGTTGCGAACGGTCCGGTGGTAGTAGAGCCGCGTCTCGAGCAGCGAGAACCCGCGTGACGTGAGAGCCCGGTTGGTCGGCAAATCGCGCGAGTCGGCGACGGCGAAGAGATACCGCACACCACGGCTCCGTGCCAGGGCGGTGAGCGCGTCGATGGCCGGTGTGTAGTCGGCGTCAGGCCGATAGCCATTCAGCGGAAACACACCGTGCAGCCTGGCCACGCCGTAGCCGAAGAATTTCGAATCCCAAGGCAGTCGTTCCGCGCAGACTGCGACTTCTCCGTCAGCGGCAAGCGGAAACGAAAATCGCATGTCGTCCGTTGGAGCGACATCCCGCAGCAGTGAAGCGGCATGCACCGCGCGATCGCCGTCCACGGAGATTCCTCGCACAAAATCAAGCGGCGACCACGGGAGGCTCTCGCCGATCGATGTCCGTAGTTCGTTTGACCGAGGCGCGAGCAGACTGAGTTCCATCTCGCGCCATGATACAGTCCAGCCGGCAAAGATGCTTTCGATCGTTATTCCAGTTTTTCGGAACGAAAAGAATATCGACCGTCTGGTGCAGGAGCTCGAGCGGATCAGCGCGATCGCGCCCGTGCCGATCGAGGCGGTGATCGTCGTGGACGGCAGCCCCGATCGCTCGCTCGAACTGTTGCAGCAGGCGCTTCCGCGAGCGGCGTTCTCTTCGGTGCTCGTGTCGCTCAGCCGGAACTTCGGCGCGTTCAACGCGGTCCGCTGCGGTCTCGAGCAGGCGTCGGGCGACTACATCGCTGTGCTCGCCGCAGATCTCCAAGAGCCCGCGGATCTGGCGCTGACCTTCCTCGATATCCTCCGTCGAGACCAGGCCGACATCGCGTTCGCAACGCACTCGAGTCGCGATGACCCCTGGTTCGATGAGATCTCGTCACGCGCGTTCTGGGCACTCTACCGGCGTTGGGTGCTGCCGGAGCTTCCGCCCGGAGGCGTCAATGCCGTCGGCTGCACCAGGATGGTTCGCGACCGACTGCTGCAGTTACGCGAGCCGACCACCAATCTCATCGCGCTGTTCTTCTGGCTTGGCTTCCGCCGTGCCTACGTGCCGTACGATCGGCAACCCCGGCGCGACGGTCGAAGCGCGTGGACGCTCGCCAAGAAGCTCCGCTACGGCTTCGACAGCCTGTTCAGCTTCACCGATCTGCCGATTCGGCTACTGTTGCTGCTTGGCGTCGTCGGCACCGTGACCGCCATCGCGTTTGCCGCCGCGCTACTGAGTGCATCGCTGGCGGGACGGATCGCCGTGCCGGGCTATGCGCCGACGGTGCTGATCGTCACGTTCTTCGGCTCGATCACCAGCCTCGGGCTGGGGATCCTCGGTCAGTACGTGTGGCTGATTCTGCAAACGACGCGCGGGCGCCCCGGGTACGTCATCGACAACACGGAGACCTTCCAGCGGGTCCAGATGATGTCCTCGACAGGAGTGCCCTCGAGACGATGACGTCGCGAGCGGCCGCGCTGGGAACAGCCGCGTACGCGGTCGCGCTCGCCGCGCTCTTCCTGTTCACGGCACTGTTCCGGTTTCTACAGCTCAAAGACGGATTCCCCAACGATCACTTCCTCTATATCGCCGGCGCGCAGCAGATGCTGTACGGCGACTGGCCGACGAGGGACTTCCTGGACCAGGGTCTGCCGCTGATGTACGTGGCATCGGCGCTCGCGCAGGTCCTCCTGGGTAAGACGTTGTTTGCCGAGGCCGTGCTCGTCGCTCTGTCGTTCGCGCTGTCGGCCGTTCTGACAGCGGCCGCCGTCCGCGAGCTGACCGGGTCGCGACTACTCGCGCTCCTCGCCGCCGTGATCGAGGTCGCGATGGTGACCCGCTCGTACGGCTATCCGAAGGTCCTCGTCTACGCAGCCACGTTCTTCCTGCTCCAGCGATACGTCACGAAGCCGACCACGGGCCGTCTGTTCGCACTTGCCGTATCCATCGTCGTCGCCTTTCTGTTCAGGCATGACCACGGCATCTACCTCGGCGTCGGCGGCGTCATCGCCGCGTGGCTGGCCGGCGACCATGAACCCGGCGGCGTGCGGCGCGCCGCGACGCTGGCCGGCATGATCGTGCTGCTGACGCTTCCTTATTTGATCTATGTGCAGGTCTTTGGCGGCCTGTGGGCCTACTTGCAAGTCGGGCTCGAGTTCCGCGCCGGCGAGTTGGGGCGTCAGCCGCACGTCTGGCCGCCGCTCTTCGGCGAGCTGCCTCACCATGCCGCGCTCCTCTACGAATACTGGGCGATTCCCATCGCTGCGGCGCTGCTCCTCGTCGCCTCTCGGACGCGAGACCCTTCGACTCGCTTCGCTCGCTCAGGGCAGGCGAGGATCATCATGGCCCGAGTGGCGCCGCTCGTGGCCGTCGCGCTGATGGTGAACTGGACGTTCCTCCGCGATCCGCTGATTACGCGTCTGCACGACGCCATCGTTCCGGCGGTCACGCTCGGACCGTGGCTGGTGGCGTGCGCGTGGCGTGCGCGGCAGCTCTGGGTCTGGCGGCCCGTCGCGGTGCTGCTGGTGGCGCTTGTGACGAACTCGGTGATGCACGTCGGCTCGACCGTCGAACAACTCGATCGCGCCAGCCTGCTCGTCACATGGCGACGCATACCGGAATTCATTCGCGAGGTCGGCTCAGCGCTGCGGGAACCTCATGCGGAGCGGCAGCTGCCCAGCCGCACGGCGCACGCGCTGTGGCCGTTCTACGACTACGTCGATCGATGCACGACGAGCCGCCATCGCCTTCTGGTAGGTGGCTTTGCTCCGGAGGTGCCGGTCCTCACACGCCGTGGCTTTGCCGGCGGCCAGCCTGGCTTCGTGCAGGGGTACTACGGCGGCGAAGAGTACCAGCGACTGGTCCTCCAGCGCATGGCGAAGGAAGTCGTCCCGTTTGTCATTCTGCCGGGAGAAGCGGCGATCAACCAGTTCAGCGCCGGGTTCCGGCTCGTGGCCAACTACGTGCGCATCCGCTACGTGCCGCTCGTCACGCTCGGCGACGATGTTTCAACGGCGGTGCAGGTGCTGTTCGACAGCGCGCTGCCGGTTGCCGCTCGTGACCCCCAAACGGGATGGCCGTGTGAAGTCGCCAACGAATGGACGATCTACGCGACTGGCCAGCGACACTAGAACGCCACTGGCCACGCGGCGAGCATCAGCCATACGGCATAGCCCACCATCAACAGCCGGTTCGGCCAGCCGACGAATCGTTCCGGGCCGTTCGGATCCGGCGGCTTCCCTGGCCCCACTTTCAGCATGATCGCGATCATGACGACGAGACTGAGCCACACGACCGCCGTCGTCCCCATGAGCGGCAGCAATCGATGGGAGCCCTGGCTGACGAGCGCGAGCGATAGGAGCGGCGCGGCCAGGACCATACTGGGTACTCCAAGGAGAAACGCCACGCCGTGCATCCGTCCCGTGAACGACATCTGATCGCGAGGCGTGGAAACGGGGTCCATCGGAAAGCGCGCGGCCATGGCCAAGCCGACAGCCGCGACCGCGAGCAGCCCCAGACCGATCGCGCCAACGAGCGAGTGCACCTGCGGCACCAGCGCGATAAACACGCTCGCGCTGCCGACGCCGAACGCGGCAAAACAGACCGCCATCACCCATCCAAATTGCCCGAGCGCGTATTGGCTGATCATGCTCCGGCCCGGATGAATCTCGCGCTTGAGTAGATGCAGCACCGCCAGCGCGGCAAGCGCCAATGCGGCCGATCCGATTGCCGCGCGAGCGCTAAGTACGGAATACATCATCGCGAGATGAGGAACTCGTAATAGACGAGCGGCACACGTCGATACACCGCACGACCGACTTCAGCAAATCCGCACTTCCGGTAGAACGGTCCAGCGCCGGATGTTCCATCGTAGGCGTCAAGACGAATCGCATCCGCGGGCCACTCTCGAGCGACCACCTTGGCGCGTTCGATCAGCGCGCTCCCAATCCCCGCACGCTGGCGCTCGGGAAGGACAACCACGTCGTGAAGATAGACGGCCTTCGGCACACCGCGCGCAATGCTCTTCTCGTTGATCGTCGTTGACCACCGATCGCGACCGAAGCGCCGTGTCTGCTCCTCATCGACTGCCACTCGAAGTCTCAAGAGAGCGGGGATGTCCGCAGCGGTGGCAAATTTGAACGTGAGCGGCATGTCGCTCGCCGTGATGTCTTCAGGCAGGGAAAGCAGCGTCCACCCCGACCCACAGATTGAACGTGTTCAGCTCTTCACGCCCGCAGGCTTTCAGATACAGAAACAGCTGCGTGCGATACGCGGCACACTGGCCGAGGACGTGAAACGCCATGAACTGGCCGCGCGTGACCGGCGACCCATCGAACCATGCCGTCTCGCCTCGAAAGTCATCGTCAGTCATGTCCGCGAGCAAATCGACGTAGACATCCGCCTGCGCAGCCAGCACGCTAACCGTCTCGTCGAAGCTCCGCGCGTTAGCCGCTTCGACCGCCGCGTCCAACGCGGCCGTATCGAGCGGCTGGCCTTTCGCATACTTGATCAGCGTCGGTCCCATGTTGGTCAGATACTTCAGCAGGTCGATCGTGCTGCGCTGCTTCGGCGTCGGCCGGTAGTCGAGCATGTCCGGCTCGATCTTGGTGATGAGATGTTGGAGGAGGCGAACCTCCTTCTGGAGCAGGGCGATCAATTCCGATTTGGTCAGAACCATAGTCCTCCCTTTGCAGCTGTACGGGTTTCCGAACGCAGGGTTAGCGCGTGCGTGTTGAAGTGTCGAACAGCGCGAGATCGACGAACTCTCCCATGGCGCGGTGCCCCGCCGGATTGGGATGCACGTTGTCGTCGCACACGAACTCGGGTTTCAGCGATTGGCTGCCATCGTAGACCGATCCGCCGCTCATCAGCTTGTCGAAATCAATGACGCCGTCGAATCGAGCCTGCGTCCGGATCCAGTCATTCACCGCCAACCGCTGTGCGTCATACGGCGCGGTCCATCTGGCACGATCGGGCCGTGCCAGGGGGAACAGCGTGCCCCCGATGATCCGCAATCCGCGAGCGTGGACCCGGTCGATGACCTGCTGCATCGCCGCCGTCACCTGTGCGGCAGTGGCGCCACCGCCTAGATCGTTCATCCCCTGAAGGAAGACGACGTGCGTCGCGCCGGCGCGCTCGAGCACGTCGCGGTCGAGACGCTGCAGGAGGGGCGACCCGTTGCCGCCGCCCGGAATGATGCGGTTGCCGGCGATCCCGGCGTTGACGACCGCGAGTGGCTGCTTCGGGCGCGCTGCAGCGAGTCGCGTGGCCAGCACGTCGATCCAGCGCTGATACAGGTCGGGTCGCACAACGCCGCCTTCCGTCGTGCTGCAGCGTCCGTCGATCCACGAGTCGCCAACGGCGACGATCGTGCCAGCCGCCGACGACGACTGCACGTCGAGAGCCGCGAGCCAGTACATCGGATATTCGTGCACCGTGCTGTCGGGCGCGTTGGGAGGTATCGGTGTGAAAATGTTGCCCGCTGCCTCGGCGGCGTGATGTCCGGCTGCTCGATACGTCGAGACCAGCGCCATCGTGTCCATGCTCACGTCGGACGCTGACGTGATGTCGAGGCTCACCGCGAGCCGCTGAAATGCTTTCACGTCGAAGCGAAGGGCATCGCTCCACGCCGAGTCGTCTGGTGCGAGTGTGAGGCTGTCAGCGCCCTTGAACGTCAGCCTGCGATTCGTACCAGGAACGACCGCCGCGCCGGAACCCGCCACACCGACATACGCTGACGCGAACACGGCCGGCGTGTTGCCTCGGATGTTCGTCAGCTTGACGCGCAGCGACTGACCCGAGAGCGTCGGGCGGACGATGAGACGGACCGATCCGCCGTTCAGCCCGTCAACGACGAGGCCGACGTTGTGCGCCGCTGCCCATGCGGAAA